>Ga0068859_100001356_pt1 | contig 24983 bp, 19 predicted proteins | sample KBSSwiS22_FD_66585 | JGI IMG/M metagenome (GOLD analysis project Ga0068859, IMG submission 66585) | Switchgrass rhizosphere microbial communities from Kellogg Biological Station, Michigan, USA - KBS Switchgrass S2-2 | ecosystem: Host-associated > Plants > Roots > Rhizosphere > Soil ...
AGAACTCGAGCTCGGCCGCGGTCAGCCGGAAGACGCCGAGCTTGCTGCTCAAGTCGTAGCCCAGGGCGTAAAACGTCTTGTCGTCGTCCGTCTTGAGCTCGGGATCGGCGGCGAAAGCCGTGCCCACCGCGGTGAGGACGACCAGGAGGCACAGCGAGAAAACACGCTTCATGGGATCTCCTAATTGATGGCGTACGGCTCGTGCAGCGAAAAGGGGGCGATCGCGATGTCGAAGTGATCGCCACCGGGGGTGACCATTTGATACGTCCCTTGCATGACGCCAAACGACGTCACCAGGGGACAGGCTGAGGTGTACTCGAACGACTGCCCAGGCGCCAGGACCGGCTGTTGGCCCACGACACCCGGCCCGCGGACCTCTTCGACCTTCCCGTCCGCGTCGGTGATGATCCAATGCCGGCTCAGAAGCTGAACCGTACGGTCGCTTTCGTTGGCGATCTGGATCGTGTAGGCGAAAAACCACTCGCCGTCGCCGGGGTTCGACCGCTCGGGCACGAATCGCGCCCGGACCGAGACCCGGACGCCGTGAGTGACCGCTTGAGATGTCGATTCGGCCCCGTCGCTCATGACGGCGGATTGTATCCGTGGCTTCGTCGGGGGGTCAAAAATGGTAGGCCGGATTCTTCGGATCGAAGTCCGCGGCGGTCAGGCCGACGTTGACCGCGAGATGGCGGTGCTCGTAGTGCTCGTAGAGCGCGCCTTGGTGGTCGTAAAGGTCGATCTGCACCGGGAGATTCAGCTCTTTGTCGATCCAGACGACCATGCGTCCCGCGTAGAAGTCCGGAACCACGACCGCGTCACCGGGCTTCGGGTGATCGAACTGCGTCCAGCCGCGGCCGCGGTTGGCGTGAAGGATGACGTACATCGACTGTCCGGTCGCGCGCGCGACGTCCCAAAGGGTCTCTCCCTTGCGGATCGTCGGGGTCTTCCCGGTCGGGGGCATCTTCGCCTCGATCCGCACGGTCGGTCGCTCGAAGACCGTGTCCTCCCCCTGGAAGGTGAGCTGTCCGGCGTGCTTGGCCTGCGCCAGGCGGACGTTGCTCAGCACGCGGTCGACCAGGTGAATCAGGCTCACCTCGGGCACGGGGTGATGGGAGCGGGCCATCGCCAGGGTTCCGTAGGGGTCGAGGCTGAGGTTGAAGTCCGGAAACGAGCCCTTGTGAACGCGGATCCGGTTCTTGTTCCACCCCTCGACGTAGATGACCTCCTGCCCTTCCTGCGGCCCGAGAACCTCGCGCAGGTAGATCTTCTGCGGGCGCTGCCACTTGATGACGATCGTCTCGGGGTCGCTCAGCGTGTTGCCCCGCAGCTCGCGCTTCACCAAGGTCATCGTGTAGTCGTTCGTCGCCGCCGCCGCCTTTTCCATCGCATCCAACGCGGCGAGCGCCTCCGCGTCGTACACGTGCGGGACGGGAGTCGTGGTGACCGCCGCTGCGATCGCGAGGGCCGCGATCACGGGCTCGCCTTGAGAGTCCGTTCGACGAACTTGAGCACGTTCGCCGCGACGATCTTTTGTCCCTCGCGGTTCGGGTGCACGCCGTCTTCGAGGTTCAGCTCCGCGTGGCCGCCGACGCCTTCGAGAAGGAACGGCATCAGGTCCACCTTTTCGGCTTTTGCGACGCGCGCGTACATGCCGAAGAAGGCGTCGGTGTAGTCGGGTCCGAAGTTGGTCGGGATACGCATGCCCAACAGCAGGACGCGCGCGTGGGCCGCTTTGGCCTTCGCGACGATCGAGCGCAAGTTCGCCTCGATGCTCTCGACCGGCTGGCCGCGAAACGCGTCGTTGGCGCCGAGGCCGACGACGACGAGATCGGGCTTCTGCTCCAGGAGGTAGCCGAGCCGGTTGAGAGCACCGGTCGTCGTGTCTCCGCTGACGCCGGCGTTGACCATGCGGATCGGCTGGCCTCGCTCACGCAGGGACTGCGCGACCAAGGTCGGGAACGATTCGTCGGCGGGAAGCCCGTACCCGGCGGTCAGGCTGTCGCCGAGAAAGACGACGAGAGGCGCTTTCGTTTCGGCGGTGGCGCTTGCCGCCAGCGTGAGATAAACCAGAGCGATGCCGACGCCCCGAATCCAGCTTCGCGGCCTGACCCGCCGGCTTCCTTCCGGAAACCGCCTTCTCACCATCGTCGACCGCATCGACCTCTCCATCGTCGCCGGCGAGTTCGTCGCCGTCTTGGGGCCGTCCGGAAGCGGCAAGTCCACTCTCCTGGCGCTGATGGCCGGGCTCGATCGCCCGTCCGAGGGAGAGGTCCTGCTCGACGGCCGCCCCATACAGGATCTCTCCGAAGACGATCTCGCGCTCGTTCGCCGCCGCATGATCGGCTTCGTCTTCCAGTCTTTTCAGCTTCTTTCGAACCTCACCGCGCGAGAAAACGTTCTCCTGCCGCTCGAGCTCGCCGGAACCGCCGGGGCCGGTGATCGCGCCGACTCGCTCCTCGCGGCCGTGGGCTTGGGCGAGCGCGGCCACCACTACCCGTCGCAGCTTTCGGGAGGGGAGCAGCAGCGGGTGGCGCTCGCGCGCGCCTTCGGACCGCGGCCGCCGATCCTACTGGCCGACGAGCCGACCGGCAACCTGGACCGGGCGACGGGCCAGATCGTGCTCGACACGCTCGAAGGGCTCCGGCGCGACAGCGGCACGACGCTCGTCCTCGTCACGCACGATGCCGACGTTGCCAAGCTCGCGGATCGCCGCATCCACCTGCGCGACGGGCGGATCGAGCGGGAGGACACGCGCGTCGGGGAGCCGGTGGCGTGACGTCCGGGCTCGCGCTCCGGATGATGGCGCGCGAGGTTCGCGGCGCCTCGGGCAAGATCGCCTTCTTCGTGTCCTGCCTCGCCGTCGGCGTCGCCGCGGTCGTCGCGGTCTCCGGTCTGTCGAACGGGATCGAGGCCGGGCTGCGCCACGAGGCGCGGCAGCTCCTGGCGGCTGATCTTTCGGTCCGGGCCGAAAAGGCGATGACCGAGCGCGTGACGCAACTGGTCCGCGAGCTGGTCGCGTCCCGCCCCGGCGCCGGCACGACGCTCGTGCGCGAGCTGGCGACCGTCGTGTCGGTGCCGGGTGCTTCGGGCTCGCCCGGGCCGTCGGCGCTCGTGCTGCTCAAGGCGGTTGGCCCGGAGTATCCGTTCTACGGCGCCGTGACGACCGAGCCCGCGTCGCCGCTCACTCTCTTGCTCGACGACGACGGCGTTCTCGTCGCACCCGAGCTGGCCGAAAAGCTCCGGCTCACGGTCGGAAGCACGCTCAAGATCGGCGGCGAAGGATTTGTCGTGCGTGGACGTATCGTGTCCGAGCCCGACAAGATGAGCGCGCCGCTCGCCTTGGGTCCGCGGGTGATGCTGTCCCTCGGCGGGTTTGCGCGCACCGGCCTCGAAGCATTCGGGAGCCGGATCGAGCGCACGGTGCTGATCAAGCTGGGACCGGCCGACGGCGCCGCGGAGGCGAATGCCGCCGCGCAAAAGCTTCGCGGGGCGCTTCCCGAAGCTGCGGGCGTGCGCGTGCAGACGTACACGGACGCGCAGCCAGGGCTCCGCGACGGCCTGAAATGGGCGTCGCGATTCTTGGGGCTGGTGGCGTTGGTCTCGCTGATCCTGGGCGGCATCGGCGTGTCGCAGACGGTGCGCGCGTGGCTCGCCTCGCGCTTCGACGGGATCGCCGTGCTGAAATGCCTCGGCGTGCGCCCTCGCGAGGTCGTGCTTCTCTACACCGTCGAGACCGCGCTGCTCGGGCTTGCCGGAAGCTGCGCCGGCGCCGCGATCGCGACCGGCCTGCTCGCCGTGGCGCCCGGGCTTCTCGCCGGACTGCTGCCGGCGATTCCGATCGCGGCGTGGCAGCCCGGTGCGGTCCTTCGAGGCATAGGCCTGGGAACCGGAGTCGCACTCTTGTTCAGCGTGGCGCCTCTGTCGGCGCTGCGGCGCGTGCCGCCGCTGCGCGTGCTCCGCCGCGATGCGGAGCCGTTGAGCCCGGGCTGGCTGGCGCGGGGCGGCGTCGCGCTCGCTCTCGTGTCCGGCATCTTCGCCGCGGCTTGGCTGCAGTCGGGCTCGGTGAAGGTGGCCGCTCTGTTTGCGGCCGGGATGGTGGCGTCGGCGGCGCTGCTTGCGGGGGCAGCCAGGCTGCTGACCCGGGGGATGGCCCGGATCGCGCGCGAGCGGGTACGGGTGACCGTGCGGCACGGCCTCGCCGCGGTCGCGCGTCCCGGGGCGGGCACGCTGCCGGCGGTGACCGCGCTGGGGTTGGGCGTGCTCGTCGTCGTGGCGATCGGGCTGGTCGATCGCGGGTTGACGTCACGGCTCCGCGCGGACCTGCCGAAGAACGCGCCCAACATCTTCTTGGTCGACATGCAGTCGGACCAGTGGCCCCAGGTGCGCACGATCCTCGAGCGCGGGGGGGCGAGCGAGATCCGGAGCGTGCCGATCGTCAACGCCCGCCTGACGTCGATCGACGGGGTGCCCGCCGCCGAGCTCGCAAAGCGCGGCCCCGACGAAGGACGGCGCAAGTGGATCCTGACGCGCGAGCAGAATCTCACCTACCTCGACACGCTTCCGGAAGACAACGTCGTCGTCGAAGGCAAGCTCTGGAGCGACCCCGATCACGCCGAGATCTCGATCGAACGCGACTTCGCGAAGGACATGGGCGCGTCCGTCGGGTCCAAGCTCGTCTACGACGTCCAGGGCGTTCCGCTCGAGCTCACGGTCACCAGCCTTCGCACCGTCGACTGGAAGAGCTTCGGGATCAATTTCTTTCTGGTCGTCGAGCCGGGCGTGCTCGACCGCGCCCCTCAGATGCGGGTGGCCGCCGCGCGCGTGGCGGCCGGGGGGGAGCAGGCGCTCCAGGACCGGCTCGCCGCGGACGTCCCGAACGTCACGATGCTCAAGGTCCGGGAGATCGTGGAGAAGGTCGCGGCGCTTCTGACTCGGCTGGGCAAGGGGATCCGTTTCGTCGGGACGTTCTCGATCGTCGCGGGTATCGCGATCCTCGCCGGCGCGGTCGGCGCCACGGCCTCGCGCCGCGGCCGCGAGGTCGCGCTCTTGAAGACCCTCGGCGTGACGCGCTGGGGGATCGTCGCGATGTTCGCGATCGAGTTCGCGTTGACAGGCCTCGTCGCCGGGACGATCGGCACGGTCGCCGGCTCGGTCCTGGCGTGGGGCGTCCTCACGCGGGCAATGGAAATCGATTGGACGTGGCGCCCCGTCTTCCTCACCGTCGCGCCGCTCGCGACCGTCGCGATGTCCGTCCTCGCCGGCATCGCCGCCAGCGCCGGCGCCCTCCGCCGCCGCCCGATCGAAGTCTTGCGCTCGGAGTAGGCGAAAAAGGGGACACTCCCATTTATTAAATGGGAGTGTCCCCTTTTTCGCTTAGTACGTCTCGCGGGGAGGGAGCTTCTTCGCCTCGTCGAGCCACGCAGCGACGGGTGGCGCGGCGAGGACGGCGGCGATGTAGTCGCGGGAGCGCGGGTAATCGGCGGTGGGGACGCCAAAGGCATGAAGGCGCATGGCCATGGTGGCGTACATCACGTCGGCGGCGCAGAAGGCGCCGCAGAGATAAGGGCCTCCGCGTCGTTCCGGCCGGCCCAGAGCATCGTCCCACATCGCTAGAACTTCCTGCGCTTCGGCCATGGCTGCGGGGGTTGCGGCTGGGACGTTCGGGAGGAAACAGAGGTTGAACGACATCCCCTCCCGGATCGCCATGAACCCCGAGTGCATCGCAGCGGCCAGCCAGCGGGCACGGGCTCGGAGCGCGCGGTCGGCCGGCCACAACGCCGGATACGATGGCGGAGGAAACGTCTCTTCGAGATACTCGATGATCGCAAGCGAATCCGGGATCGTGAGCCCACCGTGGTGCAGAACCGGAAGCTTGCCCGTGGGTGATACCTTGCGACGCTCGGCACGCGTCTTGTCCTGGGTGAGCAGGATCGTTCGCTCCTCGAAGGGAACGCCCTTCCAGGTCAGCGCGACCCACGCGCGCATGGACCAGGAAGAGATGTTTTTCTCGCCGACGTACAAAACGGGTCGCTCGCTCATGGGCATCAGGCTACACCCGGCGGCTGAAACCGTCACCACCGTACCGGCGTAAGAACGAAGCGGAGAAACGTCATGAAGCGGAAGATCATCTGGGGCGTCGCGATCCTCGTCGTGCTGGGGGTGGTCGGCGGCATCGCCATGTCGAAGCGGGGCCCCAAGCCGAAGGGCATGCAGACGGCAAAGGTCGCGCGCCAGGACCTGCAGGCCAAGGTCAGCGCGAACGGCAAAGTCCAGGCGACCAAGAAGGTGGACATCTCGGCGACCGTCCCCGGGCAAGTGACCGACCTGGCGGTGCGCGAGGGGGACATCGTCAAGAAGGGGCAGTTCCTGCTCCAGCTCGACTCGGTCAACTACCGGGCGGGGGCCAGAAGCTCCGAGTTTTCGATGCAGGCGCTCTTGAAGGACCTCGACTCGGCGCGCTTCAACGCCGAGCAGGCACAGTCCGATCTCGAGCGCGCGCGCCGGAACAACGCGGCCGGAATCCTTTCGGAAGCCGATCTGCAGCGCACGCGCACCAACGCGTCCACGGCGCAGGCGGCGCTTCTGGCGTCCGAGCAGCGCGTGCAACAAGCCCGCGCAACCCTGGAAGGCGCGCAAAACTCTCTGTCGAAGACGACGATCCGCTCACCGATGGACGGCGTCGTCACCGCCAGGCGGATCGAAGAGGGAGAAGTCGCGGTCATCGGCGTCCAGAACCAGCCCGGAACCGTTCTTCTCACGATCTCGGACATGTCGGTCGTCGAGGCCGAGATGGAGATCGACGAGACGTCGATCCCGTCGGTCGCGTTGGGCCAGGCGGCGCGCGTGCACGTCGACGCCTACCCCAACAAGACCTTCGACGGCGTCGTCACCGAGGTCGGAAACTCGCCGATCAACACGACGGCCGGGATCCAGAACGAAGCGATCAAGTTCAAGGTGAAGGTGCAGCTCAAGAACCCGCCCGAGGGGATCAAGCCGGGACTTTCCGTTCAGGCGGACATCCTGACCGGCTTCCGCGAGAAGGCGTTGACCGTGCCGCTCCAGGCGTTGGTCGTCAGAGATGCAGAGGACCGCAAGCCCGGCACCCCGCCGCCGTCCACGCCCCCGAAGGAGCAGGAGGGCGTGTTCTTGATGGAGGGCGGTAAGGCCGTGTTCAAGCCGATCACGACCGGCCTGCTCGGCGAGCTCGCGGTCGAGGTCACGGGCGGCCTGACCGGCGGCGAGACGCTGATCACCGGTCCGTTTCGCGAGCTGCGCAATCTGAAACCGGGCGATCTCGTGCGCGAAGCCAAGCCCGGCGAGATGGGCAACCAGCGGAGCTGACGTGAGCCTCCGCGAGCTTTTCCGCGCGTCGATCGAGTCGATCCGGGCTCACAAGCTGCGAAGCTTCCTCACGCTGCTGGGGATCATCATCGGGGTCACCACGGTCGTCGCGGTCGCCTCGGTCATCTCGGGGCTGAACGCGTACGTCAAGGAGAAAGTGATCCGGCTCGCCCCCGACGTGTTCGTCGTGACGAAGTTCGGCGTGATCACGAGCCGCGACGAGTTTCTCGACGCGGTCAAGCGCCCGGATTTCACCACGCGCGACTACGACAAGCTGGCCTCGACCCTCACGCTCGCCGAAGCGATCGGCGCCGACGTTGGGACGCGCTCGGCGGTCAAGCGCGGGGACAAGCGGCTCGCCGACATCCAGGTGCACGGCTGCACCGCCAACTACGCCGATCTCGCCGGCATCGATCTCGAGGCCGGGCGCTGGTTCGCCGAGAGCGACGACCAGGGATCGCAGAACGTGGTCGTCGTCGGCTGGGACGTCAAAGACGAGCTGTTTCCCCAGCTCGACCCGCTGGGCCGCACGCTGCTCGTCGGAGGGGTTCCGTTCCGCGTCGTCGGCCTGATCACCCAGCAGGGGCGCACGCTCGGACAGAGTCAGGACAATCAGGTGTTCGTGCCCATGACCACGTTCCGCAAGACCTGGGGGACGCGCAACTCGGTGGACATGCTGATCAAGGCGCGCGGCGGCGTGCCCGGCGTCGCCCCCGCGACCGACGAGGTGCGCGCGGTCATGCGCGCGCTCCGGCATACGCCGTTCCGCTCGCCCGACCCGTTCGGCGTCGTCACCGTCGAGAGCCTGCAGACGCTCTGGCGCCAGATCTCGGCGGCCGCGTTCATCCTGACGTTCCTCATCGCGTCGGTGTCGTTGGGCGTCGGCGGGATCGTCATCATGAACATCATGCTCGTGGGTGTCGTCGAGCGGACGCGCGAGATCGGCGTCCGCCTGGCCATGGGGGCGCGCAAGCGCGACATCCGTCGCCAGTTTCTTCTCGAGGCGGCGCTCCTGTCGACGGCGGGCGGGATCCTCGGCGTCGCCCTCGGCGCCGGGGCTCCCATCCTCGTGCGCGCGTTGCTGAGCTTCCCCGCGCAGCTGACGCCGGCGATCGCGGCCATGGGGCTGGGACTTTCGACGCTCGTCGGGCTCGTGGCCGGCTACTTGCCCGCGCGCAACGCGTCGAACCTCACGGTGGTCGACGCGCTGAGGGACGAGACATGACGCGCCGGGCGGGCTTTCGCATCGCGTGGCTCGAAAACGTGCGATTCGCCCTGGGCGCCATGCGCGCGCAAAAGCTCCGGAGCTTTCTGACGCTGCTGGGCGTGATGGCGGGTGTCGCAACCGTCATCATGATGGTCAGCTTCGTCGTGGGGTTCAACAACCAGGTCACCGCGGCGTTCACGTCGTTCGGCGCCCAGCTCGTTCAGTTCCAGAAGTTCGAGCCGCGTTTCAACGGGCCGGAGCGCCCCGAGGAAGAGCGCAACCGCCGGGATCTCACGTACGAAGACGCCCTGGCCCTGAAGAGGCTGTCGAAGCTCGTCAAGGCCGTGTCGGCCGAGCGCTACCTCTTCATGAATTCCACCGTGAAGGCCGGGCGAAACGAGGCCAACGGCCCCGTCATCTTCGGTGGGATCCCGGATTACTGCGAGGCCAACGTCCACTTCGTCCAGGACGGCCGCTTCATCACCGACGCGGACGTCCTCCATGCCGCCCGCGTGGCGGTGATCGGGACGGACGTGGCGGACGCGCTGTGGCCTCAGCGAGACGCGATCAACGAAGAGCTGACCTTGAACGGCCGCGCGTACCAGGTGATCGGGATCTTCGAGCACAAGGGCGGGTTCATGGGAGGGAGCAACGACAACTTCGTCGCGATCCCGATCACCGCGTTCGACGACCAATTCCCGCAGATCAAGAACGGCCACGGCGACACCATCCACATCGCCACCGTCCCCAACCGTCCCGAGGACTACAACGCGCTCATCGAGGAAGAGACCGCCATCATGCGCGCCCGGCGGGGGCTGAAGGCAAGTCAGGAAAACGACTTCGCCACGTTCACGAGCGTCGGGCAGCTCAAGCAGTTCCAGGCGATCACCGGAGGCGTGGCGGCCGCCATGCTCGTGATCGCCGCGATCGCGCTGCTGGTGGGAGGCGTCGGCGTGATGAACATCATGCTGGTCAACGTGACCCAGCGCACTCGCGAGATCGGCCTGCGCAAGGCGCTCGGGGCCACGCGCCGCGACATCGCCACGCAGTTTCTCGTCGAGGCCGTCACGCTCACAGGCGTCGGCGGGGCGCTCGGCATCGCGTTCGGACTGGGAGCCGCATTCATCGCGCGCGCGACCCTCCAATTCCAGGCGGCGGCGCCCGTCTGGTCGATCGTTCTGGGCTTCGGCGTGTCGTCCGCGGTAGGCCTGGTCTTCGGCATGTGGCCGGCGGTGAAAGCGGCCCGCCAGGATCCCATCGAAGCGCTGCGGTACGAATAATCCGGGACATTCTGCTTTTTCTTACGGAAACAAGCCCGTCTCTCTTTTTCGCCGAAGGCGGTAATCCGGGGAGCCTTCAAGAAAAAGAGAGACGGGCTTGTTTCCGTAAGAAAAAGCAGAATGTCCCGGTGATCGACACGCACTGCCACCTGACCCACGTGAAGTTCAACGAAGACGCGGATGCGGCCGTCGCGCGGGCGGTCGAGGCGGGCGTGACCGCGTGCATCACGATCGGGACCGGCGTCGCCGACGCGATCAGCGCCCGGGACTTGTCGCGCCGCCACCCGGGCGTGATCTTCGCAACCGCGGGACTCGACCCGTTTTCGAGCCACGCCGCAGGCGATGCGTTCGACGATCGTTGCGCCGAGCTGGAAGCGCTTCTGACCGCGGGCGGGTTCGTCGCCGTCGGCGAGATCGGCCTCGACTATCACTACGACCTCGATCCGCGCCCGGTTCAAGCCGAGCGTTTCGCGCGGCAGCTCGACATGGCGGCGCGGCTGGACCTTCCCGTGGTCGTCCACGTGCGGGAAGCGCACGACGACCTCGCGGCCATCCTCTCCCACCATCCCGGCAATCGGGGCGTCATCCACAGCTTCACCGGCGGACCGTCGCAGGCCGAGCGTTACCTGAGCCTCGGCTGGTCGCTCGCTTTCAACGGGGTGATCACGTTCAAGAATGCCGAAGAAGTCCGCGCGGCCGCGCGGCTCGCGCCGGCCGACCGCATCGTCGTCGAAACGGACAGCCCCTACCTCGCGCCGAACCCCAAGCGTGGGATGCGATGCGAGCCCGCGTTCGTGGCCGACACGATGCGAGCGCTCGCCGCCGTACGGAGCGAGGACGTCGACGTCCTCGACCGCGCGACGACGGCGAACGCCTCGTGGTTGTTCGGGCTCGGGGCGTGAGGATGCGAAAGGTGAGCCCATGATTTGGAGACGGCCGCCGTATCGAATCTCCGACGACCCCTCGGACGTTGACCTGGCAGTGGTGCACGCTTTTTTGACGACGTCGTACTGGGCCCGCGGCATTCCGATCGCGACCGTCGCCCGCGGGATCTCGCATTCCCTTCCCTTTTCGTTGTTCCTCGAGGACCGGCAGATCGGGTTCGCGCGGGTCGTGACGGACCGGGCAACCTTCGCATATCTGGCCGACGTGTTCGTCGCCGAAGAACATCGCGGGCGCGGCCTTGCTCGCTGGCTGGTCGAAACGGCGCTCGATCATCCAGAGCTTCACGGGCTGCGGCGGTGGCTCCTGGTGACCCGCGACGCTCACGGACTGTACCGGAAACTCGGCTTCACGGACGTCTCCGACCCGTCCACCCTTTTGACCCGGCACGACCCCGACGTCTATGCGCGCTAGACTTTTCAGGTGAGCCCCGAAGCGATCGTCCGGCACGCCGCCCGCGACTCCTGGTCGCGCGTGTCCGCGTTTGCGCTGAGGCTGTGCGAGAACGGAGCCGCGCCGGCGCAGGCGACCTCGGTGCGGGTGGCTCACGACGGCGACTCCCTGTTGATCCGCTTCGACTGCGACGACCGCGACATCTGGGCGACGCACACCCGGTACGGCGCGCCGCTGTGGGAAGAAGAGGTCGTCGAAGTCTTCCTCGCGCCGGGGCGGGAGGTTCCCAGCGAATACATCGAGCTCGAGGTCAATCCCTTGGGCGCGATCTTCGACGCCCGGGTCGTGAACCCTGATGGCCGCCGGGATTCGATGCGCGTCGACGCCGATTGGCGCTCCCCGGGTCTCGTCGCCGACGTCGACCGCTCCAAGCCGGGCGCCTGGAGCGTCGATCTGGCGATCCCTTGGCGCGACCTCTGCGGTGGAGCGCCGCCTCCGGTGTGGAGGGCGAACTTCTTTCGCATCGAGCGTCCACGCGACGGTGCGGCCGAATTTTGCTGTTGGTCCCCGACGTTTGCGAGTCCCCCCGACTTTCACAAGCCGGCCTACTTCGGAACGCTGACGATCGAAGGCCGAGCGGGAGCTGCATGACCGGCGGCATGGAGACGAAAGACGTGATCGTGATCGGCGCGGGGCTGTCGGGGCTTGCCTGCGCGAGCGCCTTGGCCAGGCGCGGCCGGTCACCGGTGATCTACGAGCGCTCCCGGGGGGTGGGCGGGCGGTGTGCCACGCGTCGCGTCGAAGGCCAGCCGGTCGACCACGGCGCGGCATTCGTCCACGGCTCCGACGAAGGCTTTCTCGCCGTCGCTCGCGGGGTCGCCCGCGAGCAGATCGTGGACGGCTGGCCCCGCGTGATCGAAGGCGCGGGCACTCCCTGCCTCCCCAAGGCGTTCACGCCTCTGGAGCAACGGCTGGCGTACGTGGACGGTGTCACCGCGCTCCCCAAGGCGATTGCGCGTGGGCTCGACATCCGGCTCAAGTCACGCATCGAGTCGATCGTTCCGGCCCGCGGAGGATGGACGGTCGAGGCTGACACCGGGTCGACGACGTTTGCGCAGGATGTGGTTCTCGCGGTTCCGCCCCGGACGGCGCAGAAGCTTCTCACACCGCTGTCGGGGGAGGGGAGGGACGCCGAGGCGATCGGGGCTCTCGTCGGCATGATCGGGACACAAGCGTGCTTGACGTTGCTGGCCGGTTACCCGGCCGGGGGAGCGCGGCCGGCGTGGGACATGGCCTATCCCGAGGATTCGGTCAGCGTGCAGGCGATCTCGCACGACTCGAGCAAGCGCGTCGCGCCGGCGTTCGTGGTCCTCGTCATCCAGGCGCGACCGTGCTGGTCGCTGATGCACATCGAGGCGGCGGAGGAGACCTGGGCCGGTGAGCTGTTGACCGAGACGGCGCGAATCGCCGGGGCCTGGGCGAAAAACCCGGCGTGGGTCCAGGCGCACCGCTGGCGCTTCGCGCGAGCGGACGGGGGAAGCGAGCTGACGCGGCCGGTGTCATTGCGGGTTCGTGGCGGAGGTCGTCTGATCATCACGGGTGAGTCATTCGCCCCCGGTGGGGGCATCGAGGCGTCGTGGCTTGCGGGGAACGCAGCGGCCGCGCGCATCGTCGAAGAGGAGTGAGCATGGCTGAGCCATTGACGCTTCAGTCCTTGGTGGAGCGCGACCGCGACCACGAATGCGAGGGCTTGGGCGTCGCCAAGGTCTGCGTGAAGATCGTCGGCGTGGCGGATCTTCCCACGCGATTCGGCAACTTCCGGATCGCCGCCTTCTGGAACAACCGCGACGCCAAAGAGCACGTCGCCGTGGTGCACGGCGAGGTGATCGGGCGAGCGGACGTGCCGACCCGACTGCATTCCGAGTGCCTGACGGGGGATGCCCTGGGGTCATTGCGCTGCGATTGCCGCGATCAGCTCGAGGTGGCGCTGCGGACACTGGGCGCCATGGATCGCGGCTGTCTGCTCTATCTCCGGCAGGAAGGTCGGGGCATCGGGCTCATCAACAAAGTGCGGGCTTACGCCCTGCAGGACGTGGGCCTCGATACCGTGGAAGCCAACCTCGCGCTCGGCTTCCGGGACGACGAGCGCGACTACGCCATCGCTGCCCACATGCTCGGAAGCCTGTCGATTCGCTCCGTGCGGCTGATGACGAACAATCCGTCGAAGATCCGGCAGCTCACGCAATACGGTGTTCAGGTGAGCGGCCGCATCCCCCACGTCATTCCGGCCAACGCCCACAACCGCTTCTATCTCGAGACCAAGGCGAGCCGATCCGGGCATTTCATCGATCTGACGGGAAGATCGAGGCTCCCCGAGCAGAGCGATCCGGTCCTGGTCGAGGGGATGCCCGCCGACGGGGATTCGTGAGCCTCCAAAGACCATAAGATCGCCTTGACACGTCCCCTCGATGTGGTCATATTCACCCCAGTTTTGTTTCAATACTTGAAATAACTAAGGATCGAGACGATGAGGGAGAAGGCAGTCTTTACGACGTTCGAGGCCGCGAAACTCTGTCACGTCTCGCCGCTGTCGATCATCAACTGGGTCAACGCGAACCGGCTCCCGGCATTCCGGACTCCGGGCGGCCACCGGCGCATTCGCCGCGAGGACCTCGCCCGGTTCATGCGCGAAAACGGTATCCCCCTTCCCGAAGATCTGCGGGACGGCTCCGGGCGGCCGAGGGTCCTCGTCGTCGACGACGAAGCCCCGATTCGCGAAGTCATCGCCGAGAGCCTCGCGCGCCGCACCAACCCCTACGAGGTCACGACGGCGGCGGACGGCTTCGAAGCGGGCCGCTTGGTCGCGACCTTCAGGCCGGACGTGGTGTTGCTCGATCTCCGCATGCCGGGCCTCGACGGCTTCCAGGTGTGCCGGACCATCAAGGGTGACTCGGAGACCGCGTCGACCGTCGTCATCGCGATGACGGGTTACCACACGGTGGAGACCGAGGCCCGGATCCTCGAGTGCGGTGCCGTGCGCTGCCTCAGCAAACCGATCGAGCCGTCCGCCGTCGGGGCGGTGCTCGACTCGGTGCTCGAGCAAGCCGCGGCCGCCAAGCGCCGCCGCCGTCCGGCTCGCGCCTGACCGATTCGGTCCCTACGGGGCCTGATGGCAGGGAAATGTGTTCGTCGAGCTCGACGTGCTCAGTCGGACTTTCGACGGGTCGAGCTGGCAGCCCGTGAAGCCGGCGTCACAGGTCAGCACGCCGGGACGCCCGAAATCCATACGGAAAAAGGAGACCGTCGAAGGGATCGTGGTGAAGTCGACCCCGTCGCACTCGATCGTCACCGTGCCGTTCGGAAACACCACCGGAGCGATCCGCTCGCAGGCATCGCCGATCCCGTCGTGATTGCTGTCCAGAGGCTCGGTCTCGCCCGGCGCCAGCGGGTTCGGGTACCAGAGGCAGTTGTCCACGACGTCGCTGAGTCCGTCGAGGTCCTGATCGCCCACGGTCGGTGATCCGGTCGTGTCGTCCGACGAGCACGCATCGCCGGCCTGAAGGGTTTCGCTCCCTTCGTTGACGTTGGCCTGGTCCGGATTCGGGACGATCGGGCAGTTGTCGCCGCTCGTCGGGATGCCGTCGCCGTCCGGATCGCCCGAGCTCGAGAGGTCGGGCCGAGCAGCGGCCCGCACCTCGAGCCGGGACAGCGTGATGCGGAACGTGGCCGACGTGGATCGTGTTGCGGGATGGAGCGTCAGTCCCGACGTCCGGCACGCGTTCACGAAGGGGACCGGTGCGAGCACGTTGAGCTGGTAGGCGCACGGACCGGCATTCATGAAGGAATAGGTGCCGTCGAAACCGGTGATCCCGGACGCGGAGAGCTCTTCGACCTTCCAGGTGACCACTTGAGGCGAAGGCAGCGGCGAAAGCTGTGTTGCGATCGCGGAGTCCGTGATGTCCACGTTCAAGGCGGATTGCGGTGGAAGAGGATCTTCGACCGTCTCGCAGCCGACCGCGATACCGATCATCGCGAGGACGGCAAGCGTCCACGCTACGCGCAGCACGGGTGCTCCTTACTGGAACGAGACGTTGGCCAGCACCGTTGCGCGGAACGCCGCCTCGTCGAACGCGGTCAAGCACGGCGTGCCGCCCGGGCCGCAGCCAAGCTGGCATGTGAACGCGTTTTCGTAACCGGCGATCAAGCCGGGAACGTTGATCTTGATCGGCAGCTCGGATTGCCCTTCATGGATGGTGAAGGTCATTCCCGGAGGGTTGACGAACTCGAAGTTCGACGGCAAACCGGGCGCCGACCCCGACTGCAACACGGCGATCCCTTCGATGCAGGTGGGCGGGTTCGGCGGAAGATCGTCTTCTTCGACGATGGAAGGCGTGGTGATGTTGAACCTCGTGATCTGATACAAGCCGTTGCCGAGGGCGATCGCGGAATAGTGAAGGGGGCTCGTCAGCTGATCCAGCTCGACACGGAAATTCTGGTCGAAACTGAAGAGAAGGGAGTCGGACCCGTAGATCGCGCTCGTGTTCGGGTCGACGGGGAGGGCCTGGATCGTCTGGATTTGGAATGACGCCTTGTCGTATCGGCCGGTGCCCGACGGGTTGGGCGTGACGTCGACGGAGAGGGCTTGCGTCCCGTCCTCGAGGTCTGTGTGGCTGCATCCCACGGCGACCGCAACCAGCGGGAAAAGCGCCAACAGGAGAACCGTCAACCGCCTGCCTGATCGCATCGTTCTGTGCCCCTTCCCGACCGTTCGCAAGACCGGAGACGATACCGCCCAAACGACAAAGAGCGCCGAACTATAAACGAGAACCCGCGGTGGGACAACCGCGCTGTGGGCCGCCCCGGATGCTACGGACAAGGCGCGCCGGGAATCCGCTCCGCGGGGCCGTTTTCCGAAAAACCCCTGTTCTACCGGGCCACCGACAGCGAAACCACGACGATCGCCTGCTTGTTCTGGTTCGTGTGCGTCGCGCTCGCCGTGGCGGTGCCGTTGGCAGCCTCGAAGTGATCTGCCGACGTGCTGGTGCTCGACGTGAGGCTCTGGTCCGTTCCCTCGGTCCATCCGTTGTTCCAGGTGAACGATCCGGTGTTGCCGCTGATCGCGGCCGCCACGGCCATCCCGTCCGACGTCACGGAAACCGCGATCGGGAGCGGATTGGGGGTCGACGCATTGGTCGAGTTGACCGCGCTGGCCACGACCGGCGTGGTCTGGTCGACGTTTTGGATCGTCGTCGCCGCGTAGTGCGGGACCGATGGCGCGGCGCCTCCCCAAGTCACGACGAACGTCGTGTTGGTCGCGGCCACGATCCCCGCCTCCTTGAGGTACCACAGCTCGATTCGATCGGCGCTTCCGACGACGACGCCGTTGATCCGGGTCAAGGTCTGGCCGCCGTATTTCACGGTGCTGACGAGCGTGTCCGTCCCGTTCTCATAGCCGACCATGAACACGAGGAGGCGATCGTTGCCGGCCCCGACGGTGTGCGTCAGACCCGTCGTCCAGGCCGCCACGCGGGCCATAACGCAGGCGTCGCCCACGCCGTTTGCGTTGGCGTCTTGCTGGCCGACGTTCGCGATCTTGCGGCAGTTGTCGCAGGCGTCCCCGACGGTGTCGGCATCGGTGTCGGTCTGCGTGCCGTTTGCGACCGTTGGGCAGTTGTCACACACGTTGCCCCTGCCGTCGACGTCGGTATCGAGTTGATTCGCGTTGGCGATCGCCGGGCAGTTGTCGCAGACGTCGCCCTTGCCGTCCGTGTCGCCGTCGAGCTGATTCTGGTTCGTGACCGTCGGGCAGTTGTCGCAGGCATCGCCCAGCGTGTCGGTGTCGCCGTTGGTCTGGTTCGCGTTGGTCACCGTCGGGCAGTTGTCGCAGGCGTCGCCCAGCGTGTCGGCGTCGCCGTTGGCCTGAGTCGAGTTGGCAACCGTCGGGCAGTTGTCGCAGACATCGCCCTTGCCGTCCGTATCGCCGTCGAGCTGATTCTGGTTCGTGGCTGCCGGGCAATTGTCGCAGGCGTCGCCCAGCGTGTCGGCGTCGCCATTGGTCTGATTCGCGTTGCTGACCGTCGGGCAGTTGTCGCAGACATCGCCCTTGCCGTCGGTGTCGCCGTCGAGCTGGTTCTGGTTCGTGACCGTCGGGCAGTTGTCGCAGGCATCGCCCAGCGTGTCGGAGTCGACGTTGGCCTGGTTCTGGTTCGTGACCGTCGGGCAGTTGTCGCAGGCGTCGCCCAGCGTGTCGGCGTCGCCGTCGGTTTGAGTCGGGTTGGCGACCGCGGGGCAGTTGTCGCAGACATCGCCCTTGCCGTCGTTGTCGCCGTCGAGCTGATTCTGGTTCGTGACCGTCGGGCAGTTGTCGCACGCGTCGCCCAACATGTCGCCGTCGCCGTCGGCCTGATTCGCGTTGGCGATCGAGGGGCAGTTGTCGGCGTTGCCGCAGACCCCATCTCCGTCGATGTCGTTTGCGCTATCGAGCGGGCAGGCATCGCAGGCGTTGCCGATGCGATCGCCGTCGGTGTCCACTTGCGCCGGGTCGGCCACCGCCGCGCAGACGTCGTCGAGATCGCGGATGCCGTCGCCGTCCCCGTCCGCCGCGGGATCCGAGGTGCAGGAGACCAGCGGCGGCCGCGGTCCGCCCAACCCGGAGCCGAGGCTTCCGTTCCCGCAGGAATTGCGCCCCACGACGAGGTAGTAGAACAGCTCGCCCGGCGCGGGAACCGAGGCATCGACGGCCAGCAGCTGCGGAGCCGAGGCCACGATGCATTGATGGTTGTAGGCGAATGCGGCGCCGGGTGCGACCGTCCCACGGTGGAGCCCGTAGACGTGCCCCTGCGGCGCCGAATTCCATCGCAACGTTTGCTTGTCCGGGTCGGATCGTAACCCTGTCGCCTCGCCCGGAGTCGCCGATGTCCCGCGCGCATCGGGCGCGCAATCGTCGGCGTTCAGGACCGTGTCACCGTCGCGATCGAGATCGCACGCATCGCCGGCGCCATCGCTATCGAGGTCGGCCTGGCCCGGGTTCGCGACCGTCGGGCAGTTGTCGCAGGCGTCGCCCAAGCCGTCATTGTCGAGGTCGGAGATCAGGACGTGGGCGCATCCCGAAATCGCATCGCACGTGTCCGCGGTGCAGATGTCATTGTCATTGCAGTTGAGCCCGGTCCCCGGCTGGCAGAGTCCGGCTTGGCACGTGTCACCGACCGTACACACGCTCGAGTCGCTGCACGTCGTGCCGTTCGCTTTGGCCGGATTCGAGCACGTCCCGGTCGCGGGACTGCATGTCCCGGCATCGTGGCACTGGTCGCTCGCCGAACACGTGACCGGGTTGTTGCCGACGCAAACGCCGGCCGCACAGGTGTCGGTCTGCGTGCACGCGTCGCCGTCGACGCACGTCGAACCGTCCGCCTTGGCCGGATTCGAACAGCTCCCGGTCGAGGTGTCGCAGGTCCCGGCATCGTGGCACGTGTCGCTCGCCGTACACGTGACGGCGTTGCTGCCGACGCAAGTGCCCGCCAGACAGGCGTCGCTCTGGGTGCAGGCGTTCCCGTCGTTGCAACCGGTTCCATTGGGCGCGGCCACATCGGAACACGTCCCGGTCCCCGTATCGCAGGTGGCGACGTGACAGGCATCGCTCGGCGTGCAGGTCACCGGGTTCGTGCCGACGCATGCGCCGGCTTGACAGGTGTCCGTCTGGGTGCACGCGTTCCCGTCGGCGCACGTCGTGCCGTTCGCCTTGGCGGGGTTCGAGCAGATCCCGGTCGAGGTATCGCAGGCCCCGGCATCGTGGCACTGGTCGCTCGCGGAACACGTCACCGGGTTCGTGCCGACGCAAGCACCGGCTTGACAGGTGTCGGTCTGGGTACACGCGTTGCCGTCGGCGCAGGTCGCGCCGTCCGCCTTGGCAGGATTCGAGCAGATTCCGGTCGAGGTATCGCACGTTCCGGCGTCGTGGCACTGGTCGCTCGCCGTACAGGTGACGGGGTTGCTGCCGACGCAGGCGCCGGACTGACACGTGTCGGCCTGGGTGCACGCGTTGCCGTCGGCGCAGGTCGTGCCGTTGGCCTTCGCCGGATTCGAGCAGGTCCCGGTCGATGTGTTGCATGTCCCGACATCGTGGCACTGGTCGCTCGCGGAACACGTGACCGGATTGCTGCCGACGCAGGCGCCGGCCTGACACGTGTCGGTCTGGGTGCACGCGTTGCCGTCGGCGCACGTCGTGCCGTTCGCCTTGGCCGGATTCGAGCAGGTGCCGGTCGAAGTGTCGCACGTCCCGGCGTCGTGGCACTGGTCGCTCGCCGTGCACGTGACCGGGTTGCTGCCGACGCAAGTGCCGGCCTGGCAGCTGTCGGACTGCGTGCATGCGTTCCCGTCGTTGCACGTCGTCCCATTGGGCGCCGTCGCATTCGAACACGCCCCCGTTCCTGTATCGCACGTGGCGACATGGCAGTTATCGCTCGGGGTGCAGGTCACCGGGTTCGTTCCGACACACGCGCCGGCTTGGCAGGAGTCGGTCTGCGTGCACGCGTTTCCATCGTTACAAGACGCGGAGTTGTTCGTGTGGACGCAACCCATTCCCGCGACGCACACGTCGTCGGTGCACGGGTTGGAGTCGTTGCAGCTGGAGGCGGTGCAATCGCAGGCGTCGCCGATGCCGTTGTGGTCCGCGTCGGCCTGGTTCTGATTCGCGACCGTCGGACAGTTGTCGCAGGCGTCACCCAACGTGTCCGAGTCGCTGTTCAATTGGCCGAGGTTCGCGATCGCAGGGCAGTTGTCGCAGAGGTTACCGACGGCATCGCCGTCGCCGTCGTCCTGTGTCGGGTTCGCGATCGCCGGACAGTTGTCGCACACGCTGCCGCGACCGTCGGAGTCGGGGTCGGCCTGATCGATGTTGGCCTGGCTCGCGCAGTTGTCGCAGGCATCCCCTTGAGAATCGCTGTCGACGTCTCCCTGCGTCGTGTTCGTGGCCAACGGACAGTTGTCGCCGTTGTCGCGCGCGGGGTCGCCGTCGCTGTTTCGATAGGCCGTCGTGCACGTCAGAGCGGGGGTGTGGTGCTGCCCCTGGCCGTTCGTGACGGCGGCCGATTCGCCGCAGACGTTCCGGCTTCCGATGATGTAGTAGTAGCCGTTCCCGGGTGTCGGCGTCGCGCCGTCGTTGACCGTCCGCGCGGCGTTTTCCGTGTCGAAACAGACCTCGTTGTACGCGAAAGGCGCGGGCCCGAACGTGCCGCGATACACGTTGTACGTCGGGGCCTGATAGGCATGAAGCCAGGTCAGGGTTGCAATGCTGCCGGACCTGCTGATCCTCAGCGAATTGGCGACACCATCGGGGACCTGGCTGATCGCGCGATTGAAGCCGGCACAGTCCGAAGCGTTCAGGACGCCGTCGTTGTCGGTGTCCGGGTCCAGCCAGTCGGGCGTCCCGTCGCCGTCGAAGTCGCCCGAGAACTCGTAGGCGCCCATGTCGACGGTCGCGACGCCGTTGTAGTCCTTGTCCTGGATCCGCGGGGCGCCGCCGAAGTCGACCGGGTTCAACGCGTAGGCGTTGTCACCTACTTCGATGACCGGGCTGTTCGAGAGCAAGTGGTAGTCAGGGGGGGTCCCGTTTCGATTCACGTAGAGCGGGTCGATCGAGACGTTGCCGTCGAGCCCGACGTAGCTGGCGTCGGTCTTCGAGCCGCCCACGTTGACGGGCGTGTTTCCCCAGAGGTCGTTCGATCGAACGATCGGGGCGGCTCCGGTTTCGACGAAAGTCCCACCCGCTCCGCCGGGTGGGGCGGTGTTTTCCGTCAGCAGGTTGTTGACGAACTCGGCCACGTCTCCCACGTTGGTCGGCGGGCCGAAGTAGACGCCGCCGGCGTCGGACCGGGCCTGATTGTTGTGAATCGTGTTGTTGTAGACCTTCGCCTTGGTGTCGCCCATGTCCAGGCCGCCACCGAAGTTGGCGATGTTCGTGTCGAAGATGTTGTTGTCGACCGTTCCTTGCGACGCTTCGACCCCACCGGTACCCGGCATGTAGGCGGAAAATTCGAGGCCGCCGCCGGCGTCCCCGACGATGTTCCCCGTGAAGAGATTGCCGCTGACCTTCGTCTCTTGAACCGTGACCCGGCTGTAGTCGGCGAGGCCGCCGCCGTAGCTCACCTGGTTGTTCTTCGTGGGATCCCCGGCGCGGTTCGCTTTGAACGTGTTCCCCGTGATGATCGGCGCGGAGTTGTAGCCGACGTAAATTCCGCCGCCGTCCCCTTCGCTCGAAAGCTGGGAAGTCCCGTTCGGCGGATCGGCGATGTTTCCCTGAATCAGGTTGCTGGTGATCACCGGCCGCGGGGGCGTCGCGGCGCTCACGCCGTTGATGTAGATACCGCCGCCGTAGAAGATCTTGTATGTCGCGTGGGCCAGCGTGTTCCCGACGATCTCATTGCGAGTGATCGTGGGAGAAGAGCCGTAGACGAGGATGCCGCCGCCGATCTTTGCGAGAAACGTCGGCTGGTCCTTGCCACCCCCGCCTTGGATGTGAATGCCTTCGATGCGGCTCGTCGTGCCTGCAGCCGACGGGAAGTAGACCGCCGAACAGTTGGGCTCCGTACCGATCGTGCAGAAGTCGGAGGTCGGACACGGCTTCCCCGTGGCGTTGAGCGTGGTGACCGCGGGCCCGTCGGTCGAGATGATCTGAATGTTCGCGGTGACGCGGATCGCTTCGTTATAGGTGCCCGGATTGACGTGGATGATGCCGCCGGTCGCCTTGATCGCGCAGATTGCCGTCTGAATCTTGCAATACGGGTTTCCCTGAGTCCCGGTGCCGGTTCCCCCGCAGTCGTCGACCCAGACATCCGCCAGCGCGTGAGTTGGCGCGACCGCGGCAACACCAAGGAGCAGCGCCAGAGCAAGAATTCGTCCCGGCCGGGACATTACAGTCCTCATCCACAGCTCCCGAGCCCAGCGTCGGTATGTCGGTATTACAAGAACCCCCGCGGCCGCATCTTATACGGCGAACCCGGGGTGCGGACAAGTCACCGCACCCTGTGTTTTCGCGCTCCTGGAGCTATTTTTGGCCGCGGATCAACTCTTCGGCCTGGGTTCGCACGGCCGGGTCGACAATGGCTTGGGCCGCTCGGGCCGCGCGGGACGGTTCATCCCACCGGATCCACCTCCGGATCAACTCCAGCCGGAAGCTGTCCTCGGGCCAGGAAGTGCGGAGGAGCCCAGCCAATGCCGCGACAGGATCACCCGTCGCCCCCTGCAGAAGGGCGGTGTTTGCGTCCTGCGTGTCCAAATAAAGCGCTTTTGGCGCTGAAAATTCGACAAGTCCGTTGTCGTCGCCGTTCGGCTCCGCCCCACCGATCACCGCGCCAACTCGCCCCCCACCCGTCTGGAGCATGGCGGCCAGATCAACTCCGTCGCGGATATCGGCGCGCGCCAAATCGGCACGGATCCACAGCGGCGAAGTGCGCCGCCCCAACTCGTCGACATCCAGCTCGAGCGGCCGATCCGACCCAAGAACCATGAGGTCGACGCCGCTCGGCATCGCAAAGACGAGGACATTCGGGAACACCCGGTGGAACGATGCCAGGATTGACTTGAGTGACTCCGGCGTCAGGCTGTACGTCTGGATCCATTGGCCAAATACCCCGCCCGCCCGAAGGCGGGTCCGGCCGACGCGGAAGAACTCTTCGGTGAAGAGGTTCGCCGCGACCGTCATCCAAGGATTCGACGGCTCCGAGATGATGACGTCGTACTCGGCCGGGTTGAATTGGAATTCGTTGCGGGCGTCGTTGATCGAGATCGTCAGGCGCGGATCGTCGAGGACGGCGTGATTGAAGGCCGCGAAGCGCCGCGCGGCTTCGATCATGGCTCGCTCCACCTCGACCACCCGGATGTGCTCGACCGGGTACGTGGCTACGGCGCCCACCGTGATGCCGCTGGCGAGGCCGATCACGGCGACGTCCCGGGGCGACGGGTGGAACAGCAGAGGAAGGTGGCCAAGCAGGACCTGGGTCTCGAGGTCCACACGGGAGGACGCGTCGGTTTTCCCGTTGACAGCGAGGTAGAGGTTGTCCGATTCGGGCTGCCACGCGACGAGAATCGACGAGGTCAATCCGTCCTTGGCGTAGACGAGCTCGTTGTTGTGACGGATCTCGCTCTGAAAGCCGGCCCAGCCCTTGGCCGGGTCCGCGTTCTGGATGTTCATGAACACGCCGCTGTTCATCAGCAAGACGTCCCACGACGGACGCAGCAGGATGCACCCGACGGCGAGGATGGCGCAGGAGCCCGCCCAGAGAGCGCGGGCTCGTAGCGATCTCACGGGGGCGCTGCCCACCGGGAGAGCCGCCAAGGCGACTTGCCCGACTGCCACGCCGACGAGGGTGGCGCCGACGCCGATCAGCGGAACGAGCAGGAATCCTGCGCAGGCAGCCCCCGCGATCGTTCCGACCGTGTTCGCCGCGTACACCCGGCCGACCGCGGACGCGACACCCCGACTCCCGGCTCCCATCGCGTGAAGCCCGAGTGGGAATATCCAACCCAACGCGTAGGTCGTCGGCGCCATCACCACGAGCGCGATCGCAAGCTGAGCGAGCCACCAGCCTTCTGCGGACGGTTGCAGCCGGAAGTAGATCTCCCCGAACAGTCGCGGGAGCCACTGGATGGCATGCGCCGCCGTCAGCGACAGCAGCCCCGCCGCCCCCAGCGCCAGGCTGAGCGCGAGCCGCGAGTCGGTCTGCGGTCTCCGCTTCAGCACCGCTGCGGCGCTCGCCGCGCCCGAGGCCAGGCCCAGGAGGAATGCCGTCAGCATCGAAGCGTATGCATACACGGAGCTTCCCAGAACGAGCGCCAAGCTCCGCGTCCAGGCCACCTCCAGCACCATCGCCGCAAATCCCGAGGCCGCGAATACCAACACCAGGGCCCCGGTGTTGGATGGGGTAGGGCCATCTTGGGGGACGTCTGGTGGCGCGGGCCGCCCGGCCTGGCGCCCGGCGATCCATGCGACGAGCCCGACGAGAGCGTTCAGGGCGAGGTTCGTGACGAGGGTCCGCTTCATACCGAGCGCCGGGAGCGCAACGAACGCAGCGGTCACGGTACCGGCGACGGCTCCGAAGGTATTGACGGCGTAGAGCCGCCCGACGCCCGCTCCCGCCCCGCCGACGCCCCGCGCCGCGATACGGGACAGTACGGGCAGCGTCGCCCCCATCAGCGTCGTGGCAGGAAGGATCAGGATGGCGATCGCCCCGAACTTCACCAATCCGAAGAGGGCGAAGTGACGGTCGGCTCCCAGCCGCCAGGCCGTTTCGAGCAGGGGAGTCGCGCTTTCGAGGAGCCAGGGGATCGCGGCGGCGTAGAGCGTGATGCCTAGCTCGAGCTTGCCGTACGTGGCGAGCGGCGACTCGGTCCAGCGGTCCGCACGGCGGCCGGCCCAATACGAGCCGAGGGCCAGCCCTCCCATGAACGTCGACAACACGGCGCTCGACGCGTACGCCGTCGCCCCGAAGATCAAGGTGAGCTGCCGCAGCCAAACGACCTGATAAACGAGGCCGACTGCGCCCGAGACGAAGAAAAGAATGAGGACCGCGAATGTCAGGCTACCGCGACGCTCCGGCACCACGTTCCCCTGCCTCGCCTTTCAACCAAAAAAAGAAACGCCATCGCAGCATGCGATGGCGTCTCTTGCAATACGCGGATGAGATGGAGGCTTAGATGGGCTCAGACGTGCACTTGTGGTGCCCCTTCTTCTTGCCCTTTCCGTTTCCGGACTGCGGCGGAAGGGTTTGCGTCTCGAAGGTTGCGCCCTTGGCCGTCAGCTTGCTCAACTGGCTGCCGAAGCTCGC
>Ga0068859_100001357_pt1 | contig 24970 bp, 19 predicted proteins | sample KBSSwiS22_FD_66585 | JGI IMG/M metagenome (GOLD analysis project Ga0068859, IMG submission 66585) | Switchgrass rhizosphere microbial communities from Kellogg Biological Station, Michigan, USA - KBS Switchgrass S2-2 | ecosystem: Host-associated > Plants > Roots > Rhizosphere > Soil ...
TTTCAATTCCTCTGCCCTGCAACTCTCAAGCAGGTATCGCTAATCCTTAACGATGCTTTCCCATTTGGGGCACATGCGTTGCTCGTACGGCACGTCGGCACCCTTGAAGTTCGTACTGTCGAAAACCGTGATGGGAAAGATCACTTCCCTGGGAACTGGGAGATTTCTCAAATGGCGAACGGCAGCCATTGTACCCATACATCCTTGAAGGAAACCATCGCAGTCTCCGGTCGCGAGCAGCTTTCCGGTTTTCACTGCATCGATCGCTTCTTTGGTTCCATTCATGCCAATGACAAGGGCTTTTCGATTTGCCGCATCCAGCGCTTCGATGGCTCCAAGCGCCATCGCGTCGTTCGCGGCGAGGATGCCGTCGATCTGTGTGTGCGCCTGCAGAAGGTTCTCGGTTACCTGAAGCGCCATATTGCGCTGAAAGTTGCCCGTTTGCGAGGCCAGCACTTTGACGTTTGGAAATTCTTCAAGGGCCTTCTTGAATCCAGCGATGCGTTTCTGATTGTTGGAAGATCCGCCCTGGCCCTCGATGATGATGACGTTCCCCTTTCCGTTCATCTTTTGAAGAAGGTATTTGGCGGTGTTCATCGCGACAGCGTAGTCGTCGCATCCCAGAAACGACACAAACTGCCCGCCGTCGGCGCGGTCTATAAGGTTGACCACGGGGATTCCGGCCGCATTGAACTTTTCTACCCCGGGAATCATTGCTTTCGCATCGACTGGAATGAAGACCGCGGCACTCGGACGGCTCGTTATAGCGTCCTCAATCTGGTTCATTTGCTCGGGAATACTGTCGTTCGACGTCGGGATGTAGTTTTTGAGGTCTACGCCCTGTTCTGCTGCCGCAGCTTTTGCCGCCACACGCACGGTTTCGAAATAGGGATTCGTCTGGTTCTTCGTAAATAAAGCAATGGTCTCTCGCTTCGTCCCTGACGATGCGTCCTTTGTTTCCCCGCACCCTGCAACACCTAAGCAGAACATCAGCAGACCGAGGCACTTGAACCGGAACTTCAATTCTTTACCAAATGTCATAGGAACGCTCTCATCAGGCACGCAGTTCCGCATGCCCTCGGGTTAGGGAGTCTATCAGGGCCGCGAGCAAAATGATTACTCCCGTGACGAGGGGTTGCCAGTTTGAGTTGATTCCGAGCAGATTCATACCATTGAGAACCAGCGTGAGAATGATCGCGCCAATCATCGTCCCGGCCAGACCACCGTTCCCTCCAAACAAGGAAGTGCCGCCAATGAGTACGGCGGCAATTGCAGGCAGAAGGAGCGGGCTACCGATCCCCGCTTCCGCGGAATTAAGCCGGGCCAGGTAGATCACACCTGCCAACCCTGCCATTGCTCCGCTCAAGGTATATAGGAGGATAAGTCGTGAACTTACCGGAATGCCCGAAAGTCGCGCGGCCTCGGCGTTGGATCCAATCGCGTAAACCTCGTGGCCGAAAGTAGTGTAGCGCGTGAAGATACCTCCGGCAAGCAGGCCAATCGCCATGAGATACACAGGAATCGGAATGCCGAGCAAGTCTCCGCTTCCGAGTGACCGGAATTCCGATGGAAACCCGTAGATCGTATCGCCCTTCATGTACCAGTAGTTGACTCCATAAAGCATCCACAGCATTCCATAGGTGGCGATGAACGGGGGCAGTCGAAGCTTTGTGACCATGAGACCATTCATCAGCCCGACAATGATGCCGCACGCAAGACCCGCGGAAAACCCGGCGAACAAGGTGCCCGTGGCCTTGATCGCTGCTGCCGCAAAACACGCGCTGAGACCCAGGTTTGCACCGACGGAGAGATCGAGGCCGGCGCCGACAATGACGAGCGTTAACCCGGATGCGCTCAGAAAAACGAGGCTCGCCTGGCGAAGCACGTTCAGCAGATTCGATGGAGTCGCAAACGCGTCACTGGACAGGCCAAGCGCGAGGGCAATCAGAACGACACCGATGAGCCGGTACTTCACAATCGTCTCCTGCGAATCGAATCGATCAGGAGCGCCACGATCAGAAGCAAACCGATACTCGCGACCTGAAGCGATGACGGAAGCGCCATCACGTTCAGCCCGTTTCTGAGAACACCGACCGCAAGAACCCCCAGCACGGTGCCCGGCAACCAGCCATTTCCGCGCTGCCTCTCGGTTCCACCGACGATGACGGCGGCAATCGCATCAAACTCCATTCCCATCGCGGCGATGGGATGTCCTGAGTTCATTCGTCCGGTCAGCAGAAGAGCTGCAAATCCTGTCATCAGGCCAGCCAGCGCGTACACCGAAACATGAAAGAATCCGGCAGGCACGCCTGCCAGTACCAGCGCTTCGCGATTGCCTCCGATCGCAAAGACGTAATTGCCGAATCGCGTGTGATACAGCAGAAAGTGAAAAACCGCGTACATGAAAATGGCGACAAGAATGGAGAACGGTATGCCCACCCATCGGCTCGCATACAGCCGTGGCAATGCGGGGCCAATTCCGGCGACACTTTCTCCGCTGGTCACAACCAGTGCAATGCCCTGGGCGATCCCGAGAGTCCCGAGCGTGGCAACAAACGGCGGCAAGCCGAGCTTGACGACAAGCAGACCATTGGCAATACCAAACACCAGACCCACACCCAGCGCCGCGGCCAAGGCAACGATCAATGTATTGCCTGCGACGAGCGCTGACGCAAGGACGACGCCGGTCAGTCCAAGGACCGCGCCCATGGAAAGGTCGAGGCCTTCCGTCATGATGATGAATGTCATTGGAAGAGCGAGCAGCAGCAGAGTCGAGGACTGGATTCCAATATTGAGCAGATTCGGCAGCGAGGCGAACCCGGCAGCGAACACACCAAAGACGATTCCCAGCAGGACAAGCAGAAATGCGACGCCGGGAATTCGAGCCAGCCTAGCCATGCTGCATGGCCATCCTGAGAATATTCTCTTCGGTGAGGTCCGCTCGCATGAGCTCCCCGACAATAGATTTGTTTCTCAGGACGTAGGCTCTGTCACAAACGGCAACCAGTTCAGGAAGCTCAGAGCTGATGACAAGCACCGCAGCGCCATCCGCAACAAGCGTCTCCATCAGTTTATAAATCTCTGCCTTGGCCCCGACGTCGATCCCTCGTGTCGGCTCGTCAAAGATGAACACCTTTGAGCCCGCATTCAGCCATTTCCCAATGACGACCTTCTGCTGGTTGCCGCCACTGAGAAACCTTGCAGGACGGCGCGCGGAAGGCGTCACAACCCGCAGTCGCTGAATAAGGCTTTCAACGGCATTCTTTGCTTTCGAGAACCTGTACCATCCGCTCGGGAAAAGTTCCGCAAACCGGCGGTCAGCATGTTGTCGTGAACGGAGCGGAGCAATGCAAGACCTTCGTTCTTGCGATTTTCAGGCACAAGGCCCATTCCCTGCTTCACGGCTTCCGCCGGACTGCCCTTAAGAACTCTTCCATTCAGGAAGACCTGGCCGTGCGTCACGGGATCAGCTCCAAAAATCGCACGAACGAGTTCGGTCCGCCCTGCGCCGACAAGACCTGCAAGGCCGACTATTTCTCCTGCACGCAAAGTAAGGTTCGCCCGGCGCACGCCACTCTTCGTATCGAGCCCCTTCACTTCCAATACGCTCTCGCCTGGACGGTCACAGAAGCGACTGCGATAGGTGGTATCCACTTCGCGTCCCACCATGAGCCGCACCAGTTCGTCCATCGTCGTTTCGGACGGTCGAAGTGACGCCACGTTCGCGCCGTCTCGCAACACCGTAATCCGGTCGCCGATCTCGAAGACCTCACGCATTCTGTGAGAAATGTAGATGATTGCAATCCCTTCGCCGCGCAGCTTGCGAATCAGGTGGAACAGCCGCTCGATCTCGCGATCGGAAATCGCGGCAGTCGGCTCATCCATCACCAGTACCCTTGCGTTCTGCGAGAGTGCCTTCGCGATTTCGACCATCTGCTGCTGCGCCACGCCCAGTCGAACGGCCCGGGTACGAGTGTCTGTATCCATGCCCAGCAGATCCAGAATTCGACGGGCTTCAGAATGCATCCTGCCTCTGTCGATAGTTCCCGGGAGCCGGCCCGGAAATTCCCTGCCAAGAAAGATGTTCTGCGCGATATCAAGGTAGGGAACGAGCGAAAACTCCTGGAAGATCACAGCGACTCCCAGGCGGCGAGCATCGCGCGTGGATTCAATATGGACGGGCTTGCCATGAACGAGGAATTCGCCCTGATCAGCACGGTGAGCACCGCACAGAATCTTGATCAGTGTAGACTTCCCCGCTCCGTTCTGGCCGACAAGCATGTGGACTTCGCCTCCGTAAGCGGCGAGCGAAACATCCTTCAACGCCTGCACACCCGGAAACGCTTTCGAGATATGACGCATCTCGATGAGCGGGGTGGTCACTCAGACTTACTCCAATCCGCTGGCGCGGCTTTGTTCCTTTGCAAGTGCGGCCTGATCGAGGTCGCCATCGCCATGAGCAATGGCGCCGAGCAACCGTTCGATGTAGACGTCGTGACTCGGCATAGGCACTCGCGCAAGATTGGCGGCGCCCGCAATCAGCACCGCGTCTTTCATGCCGATCGTGATCGGTGAACCCACCTTGTGATAGCTCTCATCGACCATGGTCTTGCCGTATCCGACGTACGCAGGAGCCCCCGCAAACAATCCTTCGGTGAGAACTTCATAGAGAACTTTTGCTTCGACTCCGTATTTTCGAACAAGGGAAAAGCCTTCGCCGAGCGCTGTGATGGCGCATCCGAGCACTGCGTTGTTGGCCAACTTGATGGCGCTCGCGGCCTCCGGCTTTGTACCTGCGTAGAAAACGCGGCGCCCCATGAGCTTGAGTAACGGTTCGCATCTATCGAGAGCTTCCTTAGGACCGGCGGGTACAAGTCCGAGTTGGCCGGATGCAGCAAGGTCCGGCCTTCCAAGAACTGGAACGGCAACCAGAGTCTGCTTCGCCTTCGCGTGGGCGGATTCCAGAGCACGGATCGTCGCAATCCCATATGTTCCCGACGCGATATGAATCGCACCCGCTGGAAGCGACGCGCATAGTCCCCCGCGTCCGAGGGCGACGTCGTTCACCGCGGAATCCTCAGCGAGCATCGAGATGACGACTTCGCGATCCTTACACAGGTCCTCCACGGACGACGCCACGTGCGCTCCGCCTTTTGCGAACTCGATCGTCGCCTGTGTGGCGACATCGTAGACTGCAAGGTCATGACCACCGCTGAGGAGGCGGTGCGCCATTCCTTTTCCCATTCGACCGAGGCCAATAAACCCGACTCTCATGATTGCTCCTTATTCGAGTCCGCTGGCGCGCGCCTGTTCACGGCCAACTACCGCCCAGTCCTTGTTGCCGTCGTCATGCGCGATCGCAGACAGCAATCGATCACGAAACGCGTTCCCGCTTGGAAGCGGCACGCGCGCCGATTCCGCAGCAGCCATGATGAGGCCGAAGTCTTTGAGACCCAGCAAGGTTGTGAATCCGACCTTGTCGTATGCCTCATCGACCATGATCTTGCCGTAGACCTTGTAAGCCGCCGCAGCGAAAAGGCCTTCGGTCATGACTTCATAGAAGACCTGTGGGATCACTCCGTACTTTCTCACCAGAGAGAATCCTTCGGCCATCGAACCGATCGCGCATCCCAGCATGAAGTTGTTCGCTAGTTTAGTAATCGACGCATGTTCCGGTTTGTCGCCGCACTGAAAAGTCCGGCGTGCCATAACCTGAAATAGCGGATCGCATTTCTTGACGGCCTGGGGCGCTCCGCCGGCGACGATGGAAACCTGGCCGATAGCGGCCATATCCGGGCGTCCGAGTACCGGCGCCGCGACGAGAATCTGTTTGGCCTCTGTGTGCGCCGTGGCAAGCTTCTGTATTTCGCCTACCGCATGCGTTCCCATAGCAAGATGAATCTCGCCGGGGGAAAGCGATTCACGAATACCACCAGCCCCGAGGTAGACCTCGCGCAGAGCGGCGTCATCCGTGACCATCGTGATGACTATTTCGCGGCCCTGGCATGCTGCAGAGACCGAGGGTGCAAGCACAGCGCCCTTCTTGACCAGCTCCGCGGCCTTTTCGGGTGTGCGGTTAAAGATGACAAGATCGTGCCCTGCCTCAAGTATTCGATTCGCCATTCCCTGGCCCATGCGGCCCAGACCGATAAATCCGACTCTTAACCTGGTTGCATCGCTCATGAAGGTCTCCTTGGAGGAAAAGACGAAACAGTACCGGTAGCAGCGGAGTCTGTCAACGTGCTCTGAAAAGTTCGGACAGGACGCAGGAACAATCCGGCCAAGTTCAATTATTAGCGAACAACACTTAACGGACAGCCGACTATCTGAAGAACGCTGACCCTAAATGGTTCGGCTGTCCGTTAATTCTTGTCCGCTAGTGATTGAACTTAGCCGGGTACCATTCGCCCCTTAACTATCCCGCAGGCGGATGAGGGATCTCGATAACCCTCACCCGACCGCTTCAGAACCGCAGCTTCAACCCATACTGAAACTGAAATGGGTTCGCCGCGTCGCGCGGCGAATTGAAACCGAGTATGGGATTAGGTGGAAGACTGGGGTCCGTTGCCCCGTATACGGTGTTCAAGTCGGTGATGTTGACTCGGTTAAACAGGTTGAAGAAGTCGCCACTGAGTTCCGCGCTCACCCGATCGTTCATCTGAAATTCCCGTGCGACCCGCAAATCAAAAGTGACGAGGGAGTCGCCTGGCAAGGTATTGCGTCCAAGATTGCCGGGCCGGTCAGACAAAGGATTGCCATCGAGATTAGCGTCCGATCCTGCGAAAACGTTGAACCTCCGGCTGCCCTGCGCCGTGATGAGCGAGCTGAATTTGAAGTCGTGAAGGAACCTTACGGTTTGAGGAATCTGGCTGACGAATGCCATCGTAAACCGGTGCGGCACGCTCTGACGGGAGACCGCGCGTTGATCGCCGATGTTCGGGCCTTCCGGCAGGTCCGCCAGATTAGCAACCGAATCGGTATTGTTGATGGTTTTCGAATACGTATAGCTTCCGTGGAAGCTGAAACCTCGCCGAAACCGCTTTTCCACCTCCAGCGTGCCGCCATGGTGAATCGAAAAGCCAATGTCATCATTGGAATAGAAGTCTCCGAGCTCAGGAAATACGCGGCCACCGAGAGCACGATTGAAGATGGGCTTGCCCGAAGGCAGGGTTCCCGTCTGGACACCATTGAGGATCCCCGTAACCGTTCCGATCTTTAGACCATGAACAAACAGATAACTGGCCGTTACGGCGATGCCGTTTTCGAACTCGTGAGTGATTTCGAGGTTCGCTTGTTCTGTGTAGGGTGTGCGCATCGTTCCACTCAGGTTGTGCCTGAAGCCGGGGTTCACAACACCATTAACAATAGGGGCCGCCGGGACAGCACCCGTCGAGGTAAAGGTGCATGTCGCAAGTTGAGCGGCGCTGACCGTTGAAATCACCGGTCCGCCTGGCCGGCAGGTGGTCGGTGTATCCGGAACGGCTCCGCCAACTGTGGGTTGAATGAACAACCCTCTCACGGGCGCCACTTCAGGAAAGACGACTTTGGCATTCGGGAGGTCGCCCGCGCTGCCCAACTGAACGGTTGTCAGCAATTGGCCGATACTCGAATAACGCCGGTCATTAAAAATGCCGAATCCGGCTCGTACGACAGTCTTCGGATCCACCGCATAGGCCAGTCCGACGCGCGGCTGAAAGTTGTTCAGATCCTTTTCCTGAACGAAGATCTCCGGATAAGTTTCAAAGTCATATCTCAGACCAAACGTCGCCGTGAGCTTCGGACTTACCTTCCACTCATCCTGAGCGAAGAAGCCGTAGGAATTGTGGTTGATACTTGTCTGCGAGAGGGGCGCAAGTTCATCCGGAATATCCTTCGTGAAAGGTACGGGCAATGCGGACCGCGTTGTGGTGCCATTGGCGAGAGGCCACCAGAACACAACGGGTGTCGGAGAAGCCGACAGGAATGCCGGCAGACTGGGGAAGATCACGCGCGCCGGAAAGAAGAGATTCAGTTGACTGTTATCCTCGATATTGTTGAAGTCGGCGCCAAACTTCAGCGAATGCTTGCCCGAAGTCATACTGACGTTGTCGGACAGCTGCCAGCGAGACTCTCGATAGTAATCCATGTCCGAAGTCGTCTTGCCCGTGATGAGCAGGTTGGAAACCTCAAGATCCGGCTCCTTCAGGACCGAAGCGAAGTCAAAGCGGCGGCGAGCCCATTGCACGCGCGCCTCGTTAACGAGCTTTGCAGACAGAACGGCAGTATCACTGACGACGACAGACTGATCGAGCACGTCATTGTTTCGTCTTGTCGTTGAGGTCGGCGATGCGCGACCACCGCCGCCCAGGAATCCGTTTGTCGTCGAATCCAGCAGGTTGTATCGCGCCGCGAGCCGGTTGTCGTTCGACAACTGATGATCGACTTTAACAAGAAACCCGTCATAGTCGTTGGCACGCACGATATTCGTCGTCTCCGGCGTGAGTCCGAAGAAGCTCTTTGTCGCGTTGATCGCCGGGAGGTTGTCGAAGATTACCGATGAGAACTTGTTGGATTCGGCACGGCGCTGCCCTTCATAGTTCCCGAAGAACCACGTCTTATCGCGGACGACAGGACCACCGAACGTCGCGCCGAACTGGTTTTGCCGCAGCACAGGATTTGGTCCCGTCAGGATCGGGTCCGCATTCAACGCATCATTCATTCCGAAGAAGTACGCCGACCCGTTGAAGCTGTTCGTGCCCGACTTCGTCAGGATGTTGACGAATCCGCCCATGGCGCGCCCATATTCGCCAAGCATCGTGGAATTCAGGATTCGAAACTCCTGCGCAGCTTCCTGAGATGGCGTAGCTCGAGGTAGTCCCGTAAAGGTTTGAATGTTGTCTGCGCCATCGACCAGAATCAGCGTGCTCAATTCGGACTGGCCGCCAAACGTCAGCCGGGGCGCAGCGGCCACGCCGACGCCGGAATCCGGCTCCTTGAACGCGCCACCGCCGACATTTTCCCTGCCGGGCGCAACACCTGTGGAGAGTTTGGCGAAATCGACAAAGTTGCGCCCGATGATCGGCAACGACTCGATGTCCTGCTGCGTCACAACCCGACTCAATTCGGCCCTCGTGGTTTCAACGAGCGGCTCTTCGTGCCGGACCTCGACGACCTCGCTGATTTGCCCCACTTGCAGAGTCAGATCGAGTGACGTGATTCCTCCGACGGCCAGGGTCACCCCATTCTGAACTGCAGTGCGAAATCCCGTGAGTTCGGCGCGAACATCATATTGTCCTGGCGGCAAGTTGGTGAGGATGTACCGGCCGCCTTCGTCGCTTGTCGTTGTGCGTTTTGAACCGCTCACTGTGTTGGTAGCGCTGATCTGTGCACCCGGCACAACAGCCATTGAAGCGTCCCGGATAGCGCCGGATAACGTCGCGGTTGTCGTCTGCGCAAATGCGGTTTCCGCAAGCAGCACAAGCAGTGCGGATCGAAGAACATTTCGGATGAGCATGGTCTCTCCTTAACGTCGCTAGGTTTCCGTTGGAGCCCTCAATAAGTAAGGCCTGTAAAACGATAGAAAGACGGTATTCCTCAGCAATTGCTGCCGGAGATCTTACCCAAACGGTGAAGGCATTGCCAGATGCGTCAAGGACACGTATTGCCTTGGGCATGTCCCCGACGTGTAATCAGCTAATGCTTCTGTCGAGGTGAGAAATGACGAGATCGCGTTGCGCCGTGCTCTTGATTTTCTTTGCTGTGTCATCAACACATGCCTTCGCCCAAATCGATTTGTCGGGAATATTGAAGAAGATTCCCGGCAGCGGTTTGACCGAGAAAGACGCCGCCCTCGGCATTAAAGAAGCACTCACTCAGGGCATTGGCAAGGCAGTTCTCAACCTTCACAAGACTGACGGCTTCTTTGGCAGCGACATCTACAAGCTGCTCCTGCCTCCAGACTCTCAAAAGGCGGAGAAAACGCTTCGCAAGATTGGCCTTGGCAGCCAGGTCGATAAGGCGATTCTCGCGATCAATCGTGGAGCCGAAGATGCGGTCGGATCCGCCACGCCCATTTTTACGAACGCGATCAAGGAAATGACGGTAACGGACGCACTCGGCATCGTTCGAGGAAACAAGGACGCAGCCACTCAGTACTTCAGGCGCAAGACATCACAGGAACTGATCGCCGCATTTACCCCTCCCGTTAAGACGTCACTGGATAAGACCAACGCTACCCGGTACTACGCCGACATCGCAAACACCTATAACCGACTGCCGACGTCATTCGACAAAGTGAACCCTGACCTTACCAACTATGTCGTTGGAAAGGCCGTCGATGCGCTGTTCGATCAGATCGCGAAAGAGGAAGCCAACATTCGCGCGAACCCGGTGGCAAGAACAACGGAGATCCTGAAGAAGGTTTTCGGAAGCCGGTGAAGGTCCCTCTCGCGTATTGGAGGTTCGAGATTGGAAATCGCAGATTGGACTGCTGCAGTCCGATTTAAGCTTTCCAATCTCGAACCTCCAATGCAGGATTCTCCAATTTCAAAATCCGCCCAATCCGTAGCACCCTGAATCAGGGATGTTGATACACTTTCCTGGCCTATGAGAATCCTTGCCGCTTCCCTGGGGGTACTCCTTCTGGCTATGTCCACTCTTCCCTCCGCTGCTGCTTCGCGCGAATGGATCGTTTTCGTCGGGACCTACACTCGTCAGGCCAGCAAGGGCATCTACGCCTACCGGCTCACTTCGACTGACGCCAAACTGACGCCACTGGGCTTGGCCGTCGAAACCAGCAACCCGTCATTTCTGGCGGTGCATCCCAACCAGCGATTTCTTTACGCAGTGAATGAGAACGACACGGGGACCATCAGTGCCTTTGCGATTGACTCACGCACATGGAGACTGAAGTTGTTGAACACAGTCTCCTCTCGCGGCAGCGGGCCCTGTCATTTGGCATTGGACACGACTGGCAAATGGATTTTCGTGGCGAACTACAACAATGGAAGCATTGCCGCGTTACCTGTAGCCACAGATGGATCCCTGGGCGAAGCCGCGGTGTCTGTACAGCACTCGGGTTCCAGCATTGATGCGCGGCGACAAAGCGGTCCTCACGCACACTCGGTCAACATTTCTCCGGATAATCGTTTCCTTGCCGTGACCGACCTGGGCCTGGACGAAGTTCTGATTTATCGATTCGATGCAAAAGCAGGTTCGCTGACACCTCACGATCCCCCGGCCATCAAGACGACACCCGGATCCGGGCCTCGGCACCTCGCATTTGGTCCCGACGGAAGATTCGCATGGGTAGTCAATGAAATGAGCGCAACGGTAACCGCCCTGAGCTATGACAGAACACTCGGGAAGTTCACGCCGGCGCAGGATGTGTCGGCACTTCCCCGTGATTTCGGCGGAACCAAAAGCGGTGCAGAAATTCTGGTCCACCCCAACGGAAAGTTTCTGTACACTTCAAATCGAGGCCACGACAGCATCGCAATCTTCAAGCCCGAAGGGGGAGTGTTATCGACATCCGCCACGTGGGTTCCTTCGCGCGGAAAAACGCCGAGGAGTTTCGCAATCGATCCTGAAGGCGCTTTTGTCGTTGCCGCGAACCAGGGCTCGAACAATCTGGCTGTTTTCCGCGTGGACACGAAAACCGGGGGCCTTTCTCCCGCGGGAGATGTCGTAGAAGCGCCTCTGCCAGTCTCCGTCGTATTTGTGGCGGGCCGGTGAACTTCCCGGAGCCTGTATACTTTTCAGGTCCGCCCCGGTCAAACTAACGTGTTATCCCGATGGAACAAATCACCCTCGCGCCACGTATTCAGCCTGAGTCCATGCCCCGGGGAGAGTGTGTAACACCGAAAGTCGGAGGTAATAGACACCCGTTTCGTTCGTATTGAAAAGACGATGACTAGAAGACAAACCAAGTGGCTCGTGCTTTTTTTCCTCCTGGTCGGCGTGTCTGCAGGCGCATTCTTTGGCGTCGACTACTACTACAACAAGAAGGACATACTGACCGTCCAGATGGGTGAAGCACTGCGACAGGATCTCACCCAGTCTGTGGCCTCTACGGGTGAGATCAAGCCCAAAAAATCCGTCAACATCAGCTCCAACGCGATGGGCCGTATTATTCGCATGCCTGTAAAGGAAGGCGACAGGGTCAAGGAGGGAGAGCTTCTCATCAGCCTCGAGTCCATCCAGACAGCCGCCGACGTTGAAGCGGCACAGGCGATGCTTGCCGCCGGACAGACGGAACTGGACGCCATGGAATCCCAGATCCGATCCAACGATGCAGCCGTCGTGACGGCCAAAGCCGAAATCGCCCGCTCGGAGACCGATCTGAACCGGGCGAAGATCAATCTCGATCGTCACGAGGCGATGCTCAAAGATGGACTGATCTCCCGTGAACAGTACGATCACACGAAGGCGGACTATGACGTTGCTGTTGCGCAACTCAACGCGGCCAGAGCGCGCTTGCTCCAGACTGAAGCTCAGGGCGCCCAAACCCTTAAGCAACGCGATGGCACCGCGCTGCGCATGGCCCAGCAGCGAACGTCTCTGATACGCGCGCAGGATCAACTGTCGAAAACGACAATCACGGCGCCTCTAAGCGGCATCATTACCTACCTTCCCGTGAACGAAGGCGAGATCGCGATCATCGGCGTGCAAAACCAGCCAGGTACGACCCTGATGACAATCGCGGACATGTCGGTCATCACCGCGGAAGTAAAGGTCGACGAAACCGACATCGTCAACGTCCGGATTGGACAGGAAGCGGAGGTCAAGGTCGATGCACTCGGAGATCGAAAACTGAAGGGACATGTCTCCGATGTTGGAAACAGCGCCGTTAATCGATCGGGTCAGGCAAACACGGGGGGCAACCAGGAAGCCAAGGACTTCAAGGTCGTCATCACGCTGGATGACCCGCCCGAGGAGTTGCGGCCCGGTCTCTCCTGCACGGCCAGCATCATCACGGCGCGCACCAAGCAGGTTCTTACGATCCCCATCCAGGCCTTAACGGTAAAAGAATTTGATGACCCTGAAGACCCTCTCAAGAAAAAGAAGATTGAGAAAGAGGGAGTCTACGTCGTCAAGAACGACACGGTTCTCTTCCGCCCCGTCAAGACCGGCATTACCGGTACAACCGACATAGAGATCCTCGATGGCCTAAGCGAGAAGGAAAAAATCGTCACGGGCCCCTATCAAGTCCTGCGCACCCTTGAGGACAACAAGCGAGTCCAAGCTGAAGAAACAGAGAATAAGTGATGTCGGCCAGCGAGGCAGTGATTCGGACCGAAAACCTCTGGAAGACCTACGTCATGGGCGGAGTCCAGTTGCATGCGCTCCACGGCGTTTCCTTCGAGATCCGGCGAAACGACTACGTCGCCATCATGGGACCTTCCGGATCGGGCAAATCGACGCTGATGAATCTGATCGGCTGTCTCGACAGCCCAACGCGCGGCCAGTACTGGTTGAACGGGCAACTGGTCAGCGAACTTGACGACGATCGCCTCGCGCACATTCGCAACAAGGAAATCGGTTTCGTTTTCCAGACCTTCAATCTGCTTGCCCGCGCCACAGCACTTCACAATGTCGAACTGCCATTGATCTACAGCGGAGTGAGCAAGCGGGACCGTACCGAGCGGGCGAAGAAGGCCCTGGCGATGGTTGAGTTAACCGATCGAATGGAGCACCGGCCCAATGAACTCTCCGGCGGGCAACGACAGCGCGTGGCAATAGCAAGGGCGCTGGTCAATACGCCCTCGATCATTCTGGCTGACGAACCAACCGGCAACCTCGACTCTGCAACAGGAGAGGAGATTCTTCGCCTGTTCGAACGTCTCCACTCTGAAGGCAATACGATCATCCTCGTGACTCACGACCGGGATGTCGCGGGCTATGCCCATCGCATCATCAGTATTCGTGATGGACGAATCGCGTCCGACGAACGCGTTCGAGTGCCCCAGGCACTGTAGGAATTCTTGTGACCGGAGCCTGACGCGCTTATCCTGCCAACAAGGATCGCGCCTCAGGAAACCTTATGAGACTACTCTCGCTCGCAGTGTTCGCAGCGTTTCTCATTCAGGCCGCCCAGAGTCCCACGCAACAACAGAGACCAAAAGCGACGATAGAAGGAACCGTTAGTCGCTTCGGAGGAGGGCCACCCCTCCAGGGCGCGCGTGTCACGTTGTCGCGCAGGGGCGGCCAGACCCTTCCGGCTCCGACGATTGGAACGCCCCCTCCTTCTCAGCCTCTCACGGCCGGAACTCCCTCGGGGGCTCGCGGCACTCCTCCCCCTCCGATTGCTCCGATGATGACCGACGACAAGGGAAGGTTCTCGTTCCAGGCAGATGAAGGTATTTACTCCGTAGACGTCGAGGCGAATGGATATGTCCGCCAGCCCTATGGGCAGCGGTACGCCGGGGGCCCTGGGCTACCGGTAACCCTGACCTCAGGACAAACCACCAAAGAGATCAACGTCAGCCTGATGCCGGCGGCAACTGTGAGCGGACGTATTCGCGACACAGCGGACCAGCCGCTGGTAGGTGTTACCGTTCAACTGCTCCGCTATGCCTACGATTATGCCGGACAACGGACGTATCAGCCTGTGGGCAGCACGCAGACGAATGATCGCGGGGAATACCGAATGTTCTGGGTTACACCTGGCCGCTATTTCCTTCTCGCGGGCCGGCCAACGACAGGCCTTAATCCTCTCATCGAAGTGATGGAAGCATCGCTACTCGGCGGCGTCACTGCCGCAGGTAATCCGGCACCCGCTCCTTTCGGATTCGCGTTTTATCCAGGCGTCATGGACATTGCCACAGCCCAGACGCTTGACCTTCAACCTGGAGCGGATGTTCAGGCCATCGATCTGGCGTTAGTTACCAAACCTTCAACTTTCAGCATTCGCGGGAAGCTCGTGGATTCGAAGACCGGACAGGCGCCTCGGAGAGCGAGCGTGCTTGTGATGACGCAAACGCCTGGAGGTAATAGAAACTCCGGCATACTCGGCGACATCCCGAACCAGAACTATGATGCCGCAACCGGCACGTTCGAGATTCGGGGCCTCGCGCCCGGGGCCTATACGGTCGTCGCTGTCACCCAGGATCTGTTGGTTGGACCGCGAGTGGGCCCGCCTCAACAGTCATCAGGAACGCTCGCGGCCGCTATTTCCAGCTCGGATGTTGAGGGCCTTGTTATCAGTCTTGCTCCCGCCGCACCCATTGCGGGCCGCCTGAGAGTTGAAGGCCAACTCCCGCAGCCGATAACCATGGACCGCATACGGATCACGCTGTTTCCAACAGCAGCCAACCCGATGCGGCCGCCCAGCGGCACCAGTACGAGCAGTGCCCAGGTAACTGCTGACGGAAGCTTTCGTTTCGAAAATGTCGCTCCCGGTGACTATCGGATCGAAGTCACCGGCCTTGGCTTGCCTGGGAGGTTCGCAGGTACGGGATTCGTCAGGGAGGCGCGTTTCGACGGCACGGACGTGCTGAATAATCCCCTGCGGTTTGCTGGTTCCGCGTCAGGTCTTCTGGAGATTGTCCTCACTATCGGTGGCGGGCAGATTACCGGAACTCTAACGGACGTGCGATCCCAACCGGTGCCGAGCACTCGGGTTGTGCTGGTTCCAGATCGGCTGCGGTCGCGGCCTGATCTTTATCGGACTGCAACGACCGATGCGAACGGACGGTTCTCGCTTGCCGCGGTCGCGCCTGGCGACTACAGGATCTTCGCATGGGAATCGATGGAAGAGTTCGGATGGTTCGATCCGGACGCAATTCTGCGATCCGAGAATAGAGGTCGCGGGATACACGTCGCCGAAACCTCGAGCGAATCGGCTGATGCAAGACTCATTCCGGCGGATGGTGCGCGATGATGCTGAAATTGGCCCTCATGGCTTTGCTGCTTCAAGGTGCGCCCGCAGGTCGTCCTGCCGCAAAGGCGTCGGTTGCCGGCGTTGTGATCAACGGAACAACGGGAGAGCCCGTGCCCAATGTGCGCGTGACCCTGGCTCGAACGGACATTAATCTCGGTGCATTCGCCCAAATGGCTGCTGGGGATCGGCCTCCCGCAGAGATCACACTCACCAGCGAGATGCTCGCCATCATTGGCGCTGAGATGGAGAGCGCTATCGCAGGAGGAGCGCAGGACGCCGAAGTCGCGGCGTTCAAAGCGCTCCCGATCGCGGAAATTCACGAGATCATCGCAAGTCCCAACGGAGATGTGGCTGTTGTTCCCAAATCCTCGCCCCCCGTCACGACGGACGATAGAGGAAGGTTCGTGTTCAACTCCGTCGATCCCGGAATGTACAAAGTGCTCTTTTCCGCGACCGGTTTTGCGAAGCAGGCCTATGGGCAACGCACGGCTGCCGGGCCAGGTGTTCCATTGCGGATCGCTGCAGGCGAGGCAAGAGCCGATATCGTCATGCGGTTAATGGCCGTCGGCGCAGTGAGCGGACGTATTCGAGACGCAGCGGGTCAACCCGCTGCGCTGGTTCCGGTGACGCTGCAACGCTTCGTCTACGACGAGACCGGCCGCAGAAGCATGACCAGCGTTGCATCAACACGAACGGATGATCGCGGAGACTTCCGAATGTACTACCTGTCTCCCGGCCGCTATTACATCAGCGCGGGAAGCGGGGCGAATCAAAATCGCGGCCTGCCGCCCGAACTTGGCGGGGTGGGCCAATTTACAACGTCGAACCTGGTCACCCAAAACTATGCTCCAACCTTCTATCCCGGAACGCCCGACGCCGCTGCCGCGACCGCGATCGATATTCAATCCGGCGCCGATGTTCGAGGAATCGATTTCTTCGTGCCGATCCTGCAGAGCTATCGCGTGCGCGGCCGAGTGATCGATCCGCGGACAGGACAACCGCCTCCCCAGGCAACCATCACCGTGGCGGGTACGGCCGAAACGCGGACTCAGGGAGCAAACTACAGGCCTGCAGACGGGAGCTTCGAGGTTCAAAACGTTGCTGCCGGCACCTATACGATTACCGCAAACCTGCCTAATCCAGGTACCCCGCGGCCTCCCGATTTCGCTACGCTGACACCTGCCCAGCAGCAGGCATTCTTTGAAGCGCAGTCGGCTGCGGAATTCGCGCGACCGCGCGCGACCGCGGGGGTTAACGTTGTAAATGCGGATGTCGAGGGCCTCGTCATGACGATTGGCACGACCCTGTCGATACCAGGGCGGTTTCGCTTCGAGTCGGGGATTTCGGTACCCGAGAATCCGTTCCAGTACATTCGCGTACAGTTGCAGGAACCTTTGACTCCAACAGCCAACAACTACGACAGCCAGCCACGAACGCGTCCGGCCGGCGCGGACGGGACATTTCGCATCGACAACCTCTGGCCGGGAGAATACAAGGTGTCGATTGTTGGCTTGCCCAGGGATTTCTATGTGAAAGAAGCGCGCCTGGGTGACACCGATCTGCTGAATGCTTCACTCCGAATCTCCGGGCCCCAATCCGGCACGCTGGACGTCGTTCTTAGCCCCAGGGTGGGTGTGGTTGAGGGTGTGGCCATCGATGCTGCAGGGCAACCGACACCGGGCGCTCAGGTTGTGTTAATTCCCGGCCGGCGTGAGCGAACCGAACTGTTCCGGCCTGTTTCTGCGGATTCGAGCGGGCATTTCACGATTTCGTCGATTGCCCCAGGCGAATACATTCTTGCGTCGTGGGATGCTATCGAACCGTACGCGTTCTTTGATCCGGAACTTTTAGCTCAGGCGGAGCGGCAGGGAAAACCCGTACGCGTTGGCGAATCATCGCATCAAACCTTAAACATCACGTTGATCTCTGTGCAGGGTCGATAGCTGAATGAGGCTAGCTGGCACTGCCTCGGCGCAAGCGCGACACCATCAAGGTCAGTCCGGCGCCGAGAAGAAGGATCGAAGAAGGTTCAGCGACCGATGCCGCCGTGAGCTGAGGCGAGACTTCCTCTAATGTCACGTTATCCAGTCCCGCAAAGTTGTTTCCGTAGACCGTGTTGTTGAGAAAAGCAACGACAGTCTGATCGGATGCCGCTTCGAACCCGTAACTAAACCGTGTCCAGTTGACGTCCTCCAGAGTATTCGCGGCGTTGCTGTAAGGCCCAACAAGCTGCCCATCGATGTATAACGCGATCGCGGATGCGCCGTCCTGGTAGCCTGCCGCAATCGAGTACTGGTGTCCCACCCAGAATGTCAGGACGTAGCTAAGCCCGGCAGTCGTTGTAACAGCCTGCTTGATTCCATTGGTCGTTCCCTGATTGCCTTCACCGGTGAGATCGACAGATTGCAGACCATCCTGTGGATGAAAGTTCAGCGTCTGCGCGGTTGTGTTGTCCGGTTCTATGTAGGAAAAACCGAGGACCATGACCGTTGCAGGCGCATTCGGAATGGGATTGCCGCCGCCGTCAACGCCTCCCTTACCGATCAATTGCCAGCCGCCGATGTTGTCGTTACCGGCGACGCCGTTGTGAAAACCCAGGCAGTTGGCATAGGCACCGCAAGTGGAACCTGCGGAGACGATCGGCTGCTCGAAGCTTCCGTTGACGAGAAGATTGAGCCCATCTGCACGGGAAGGAACAGACCAAAGACCAAGCACCAGAACTACTGCAAATCCGATCGTCCAACCATTCCCTGGTTTCATGAGCTATCCTCCCTGAAGTTGACGAAGGCGCGCCTGGCAGCGCTGCCTTCATCCAGAATCCCCGGCAATTCTTATACACGGAAGGTGCCTGCGATGAACTTGACCGGAAGTGCCATATATCCGGCACTCAAGTGCTGACGGGCTGAATGGACGACGGGCATTGAACGATGCAGGTTTTTCGACTATCCTCGCTAGGTTCCATTGAAGGAAGGACTTAACCCCATGTCGACAACCGTGGACCGAACCCAGACACCCGGCAAAGCGGATATTGAGCTGTGGCTTCGTATGTACAAGCAAATGCTGAGGATTCGTCTTTTTGAAGAACAGGTCAATCAGCTCTATACACGCGCGCTCATGCCGGGTCTTGCGCACCTCTACATCGGAGAGGAAGCCGTGGCAGTCGGGGTTTGTGAAGCCCTGCGGCGCGACGACTACATCACGAGCACCCATCGCGGCCACGGACATTGCCTCGCCAAGGGAGCCAGCCTCGACCTGATGTTTGCCGAGCTGCTCGGTAAGGAAGCCGGCTACTGCAAAGGCAAGGGCGGCTCAATGCATATCGCGGATCCCGCAACCGGGAACCTGGGAGCAAACGCCATTGTCGGAGGCAGCGCGGGAATTGCGACAGGCGCGGCGTTCTCTGCGAAACGCCTGGGCACCGGACAAGTTGCAGTTTGCTTTTTTGGCGACGGCGCGCTCGGACAGGGACTCCTTTACGAAGTGATGAACATAGCCTCCCTTTGGAAGCTTCCTGTGATCTACGTCTGCGAAAACAACATGTACAACGAATACACGCACTATTCGGAAACGACGGCCGGCGACATCCTGCAGCGCGGACCCGCCTTCGGAGTGGAGTCGCACAAAGTCGATGGCCAGGATGTGCGCGCCGTGTACGCCATCATGCAGAAGCTGGTTGAACGGGCCCGAAAGGGCGAAGGCCCTTCGATCCTGTTTTGCGATACGTATCGATTCCATGGGCATCACGTGGGTGATATTGCGCGCGAATACTACCGCTCCAAGCAGGAAGAGCAAGCGTGGAAGACCGACCGCGACCCGGTCACTTTGATGGCGAAAAATCTAAGCGCGCTGGGAATCGCCGATAGCGCCGCGCTCGAGAAAATCCAGGCTGACATTCAAGCCGAAGTGGATACGGCAGTGAAGTTCGCCATCGACGCTCCATATCCGGCACCCGATAAGGTGGACCAAGACGTTTATGCCTGAAACTGCAACTGCAACACGCGAACTTACTTTAGCGGAGGCGGTCCGCGAAGCTCTTGCCGAAGAGATGCGCCGTGATCCGAAGGTTTTCATCTGCGGCGAAGACATTGCCGAAGCGGGACATCCCTTCAAGGTTCTCACCGGACTCGTGAACGAATTCGGAACGGATCGTGTCATTGATACGCCGATCTCCGAAGCCGGGTTTACGGGCATTGCCGTTGGCGCAGCGATGACGGGCATGAGGCCTGTTGTCGACATCATGTTCGGAGATTTTATTGGCCTGACGATGGACCAGATGGTCAACCAGGCAGCCAAGATCCATTACATGTCGGGCGGCAAATGGAAATGTCCGATGGTCATGCGCACGACGCTGGGAGCCACGCGCCGATCCGCCGCGCAGCACTCACAGTCCCTCCACGCCTGGCTCTGTCACATTCCCGGACTGAAAGTCGTTCTGCCTTCCACCCCTTACGATGCCAAAGGCCTGCTGAAGACCGCGATCCGCGATGAAAACCCTGTCGTCTTCTTCGAAGACAAGATGATGTACAAACTCAAGGGCCCTGTTCCGACGGAAGACTATACGATTCCTTTCGGAGTTGCGGACATCAAGAGAGAAGGCAAGGACATCACGCTTGTCGCAACCAGCAGCATGGTTCAGGTAGCTCTTGGAGCCGCGAAGCTGCTCGATGAATATGACATCAGCGCGGAAGTCATCGATCCACGGACGCTGTGGCCGCTGGATGAAAAAACTTTGATCGAATCAGCAAAGAAAACATCGCGAGTCATCGTGATCGACGAAGGTTATGGTCGTTATGGCGCGACGGCGGAACTGGCATCGACGATTGCCGAAGGCGCCTTCTTCAGCCTTGAAGCACCGGTGAAGCGAATGGGAGCGATGCACGTTCCGATTCCCTTCTCGCCGCCTCTCGAGGATGCAACCGTCCCCACGGAAAAGACTGTGTTCGAAGCAGCCCGCGCACTCTGCGGATAGGAATTCAATAAAACTATGGCAACCAGCGTTGTGATGCCTGCGCTCGAAATGGCGCAGGAGACCGGAAAGATTGTGTCGTGGGTGAAGAAGGAAGGAGACGCCATCCGGAAGGGTGAAATTCTCCTCGAAGTGGAAACCGACAAGGCCGTCGTCGAAATCGAAGCATCGGCGGACGGCGTGCTCGGCGGCGTCAAATCTCAGGCCGGTGACGTCGTACCAGTTGGAACGACAATCGCCTGGATTCTGGCACCGGGTGAAGCAGTGCCCGCGGAAACCGCAAGCACAGCGCCTGCAGCCCGCACCATGACGGAACAAGCTCGTCCTGCTGCTCCCGCACCAGCGCCGGCGCGTGCCGCTGCGCCAGTAGCGCCTTCGTCGGGTGAAATCCAAATCTCTCCGAAGGCAAGACGGCTCGCAAAGGAACTCGGCGTTGACATCGCGACCGTGCATGGAACCGGACCCGATGGAACGATCACGAGCGACGACATTACCGCTGCCGCCAATGCCCGCGCTGCGGCGCCTTCTCCCGCGCCGGCCGCGACCGCTTCCGCAGGCAGCTCCCTCAGCGCCGTAGCTCGGCTCATGGCCGAACGAACCACGCAAAGCTGGACACAGGTTCCGCATTTCTTTCTCGTTCGAGAACTGGACGCGACCGCGCTCAACGAAGTCCGCGCAAAGCTGGGGCCTGCGATCGAGAAGGATCGAGGCGTAAAGCTGACGCATACGGATCTGCTGGTCGCGATCGTCGCCCGCGTTTTGAAGAAGCACCCCAGGATGAATGCAATGTGGGCAGGCAAAGGAATTCAGCTGAACCCCGACATCAACATCAGCGTCGCGATGGCCGTCACCGACGGTGTGGTCGGTGCCGTAATTCCAAAGGCGGATTCCACGTCGCTTGCTGACATCTCCGTGCAGCGCCGGGATCTGGCGGAACGGGCACGCGGCGGCAAGCTGAAACCTTCCGACGTCGCCAATGGCACGTTCTCGATCACGAACCTCGGCATGTACAACATCGACGCCTTTAGCGCGATCATCGCGCCGCCGCAGGCTGCAATACTTGCCGTGGGGCGAATTGCGGATCGCGTTGTCGCCGTCAACGGCCAGCCGGCTGTACGCGCGATGGTGACGCTCACGTTGTCCAGCGATCACCGCGTCGTCGATGGCGCGCAGGCCGCGCTTTTCCTTAATGACCTGGCAGAGGCTCTAAGCTCACCGGCAAACTCGCTTTCATAACGACTCATACACGTTGGAGGCAATCCATGGCTAAGAAGCCAACCAAGCCGGAATTCCTTCCGGTCAACGAAGACGATCTCAAACCGGCATACAAGTGGCATCGCCCGCTTCAGGCCCCGGGAACAACCCAGGTGGACTTCGAAGAGCGGGTGGACTTCAAACGCCTGCATCGCTATCGCCTGGCGCGCACACGTCAAGCCCTCTCGAAGTCCGGCCTTGGCGCGATGCTCTGCTTCGATCAGTACAACATCCGCTATATCTCCAGCACGGTTATCGGAGAGTGGGCTCGTGACAAACTGATCCGTTACTGCCTTCTTACGGGCACCGGCGATCCGTGGGTATGGGATTTCGGATCGGCTGCTCGTCATCATCGCCTCTACTGCCCCTGGCTTCATGAAGATCACATACTCGCCGGTAATCCTGGCATGCGCGGCGCGATCGGTCCAAAGGTCGGCCTCTTCAAACAAGCCGCAAAAGAGATCAAGGAGATCCTGAAGAAGGAAGGCGTCGCCGATATGCCCCTGGGGCTCGATATCTGCGAACCGCCGATGCTGTTCGCGCTGCAGGAGGAAGGTATCGAGGTGCGCGACGGCCAGCAGATGATGCTGCTGGCGCGCGAGCAGAAGAACCACGATGAGATCACGCTGCTGAATATCGCCTCCAGCATGGTGGACGGCGTATATCAGGACATCGCCGCGGCATTGAAGCCTGGAGTGAAGGAAAGCCAGATCGTCGCACTCGCGACGAAGCGCCTGTACGAAATGGGATCGGATTGCGTCGAGGCAATCAACTCCATTTCTGGCGAACGCTGCAGTCCGCATCCGCACAATTTCACGGACCGGTTGATTCGCCCCGGCGATCCCGCGTACTTCGACATCATCCATTCCTTTATCGGATATCGCACGTGCTACTACCGCACGTTCACGGTCGGAAGTTCAACGCACCCGCAACGCGAGGCATACAAGAAAGCACGCCAGTGGATGGACGACACTATCGAGATGCTTAAGCCTGGCATGAGCACCGACAAGGCAGCGAAGCAGTTGCCGAAGGCGTCTGATATCGGCTTTGAAAACGAAATGGCCGCGTTTGGCTTGAATTTCTGCCACGGGCTGGGACTGGGCCTTCACGAACGCCCGCTCATCTCGAGGCTGAATTCCTTCGCTGAGCCGTATGAGCTGAAGGCAGGAATGGTGTTTGCAGTGGAGACGTTCTGCCCTGCCAGCGATGGGATGTCCGCAGCGCGTATCGAAGAAATGGTCGTCCTGACCCCGGACGGCGCGAAGATTATCTCGCTGTATCCCGCGAAGGAACTACCCGTCGCGAACAAGTACTAGGGGCGCAAAGCGCCGGGTGAGGGATTTTACAGGCCTGCATATCCCTCATCCGGCCCTCACGGTATGCTCGTTTCATGCGCGTGCTTGTCGAACCGGATGTTGAGGCGCTCAGCCAGGCAGCGGCAAGCCTGGTCGCTGAGCTCTTGTCAGCCAATCCACGCGCCATACTTGCGTTGCCGACAGGCCGCACGCCACTTGGCCTCTATCGCGAACTCGCCAGAATGAATCGCGAGGGGAATCTCGACTTCTCCGGCACCAGGATTTTCAATCTCGACGAATACATCGGCGTGCCACCTGTGGATATGCGCAGCTTCGATCACTATCTCAGGCAACACCTTCTTTCTGCGGTCAACGTCTTGCCTGAGAACATTCACCTCCTGTCCTGCGAGTCCGACGACACTCTCTGCGCGCAATACGAGACCACCATCCGCGGCGCCGGCGGAATCGATCTCCTGATCGCGGGCGTCGGCACCAACGGGCATATCGCTTTCAACGAGCCCGGCTCAGCTCTGGACTCAAGAACACGGATCGTCGAGTTAGCGGACTCGACCAGGGCGAACATGCAGGCGGTATTCAAGGGCGGTGAGATTCCCACTCAGGCCGTCACCATCGGGCTTGGAACAATTCTCGAAGCGCGGAAGATCCTGGTGCTTGCGACGGGGAAAACAAAGCAGAAGGCGCTGGCAGGTCTCCTTCAGGGACCCGTCACGACTGAGAATCCGATTTCCGCCGTACGCCTTCACAAGGACGTCACCGTCATCGCGGACGAGGAAGCGTCCGGACTTAGTGAGTCATCGCGTAGATCATGAAATTGAGGCCCATGCGATAGGCCTGGCCGGAATACTTCACCGGATAGCACGGCAAGTCCATGTACTCCCACGCATCACCGAGATCCGAGTTGTGGGTCACCAGAACCATCAACCGTCCCTCATCATCGTGGATCCCATAGACGACCGGTTCCCTCCCGCCGTTTTCCCACGTCTGGCCATCATTGGCACAGCCATTACCCCGGTTGGGAATCTGCATCACGGTATCGATATCGAAAAAAGTGTGGAACACCTGATGATCCAGCTTGAGCCGCTCCAGCTTCCGATCAGGGAAGACCTTCAGGATCTGTTCCTCGAATATCGCGAACTCGTCCACTCCCCAAAAATCATCCACATGCATGAAACCACCGCGGAGCAGATACTCGCGGAGGCGCGCCGCATCATCATCGCTCAAGTACATCTGTCCGACTTCGACCGCGTAGAGAAACGGAAACTTGTAAAGATCCTTATCGAGGATTTCCATGACGTGGGGATCAGGATGCACACGGATTCCCGTGAGCCGATGGATTGCTCCCATGAACTTGCAGTCACCACCGGGATAATCGGTCGCCCATCCCCATCCCTGCTGCGGAAAAAAGTTGCCTCCGCCAAACTCCGGGCACCGGAACTGAATTGCCGGCGGAGCCATTGTTCCAGCCCTGCCACGGCGGCTGTAGGGATTCTGGGTATAGGCAAGACGCGTGAAGTAGAAGGTCGGTGCCTGATCGGGCGGATCGTCCGGGACCTGAGGCAACGCAAGCAGCGATGC
>Ga0068859_100001359_pt1 | contig 24929 bp, 17 predicted proteins | sample KBSSwiS22_FD_66585 | JGI IMG/M metagenome (GOLD analysis project Ga0068859, IMG submission 66585) | Switchgrass rhizosphere microbial communities from Kellogg Biological Station, Michigan, USA - KBS Switchgrass S2-2 | ecosystem: Host-associated > Plants > Roots > Rhizosphere > Soil ...
CCCAGAAGCGATCCGTCGTCAGCCTCGCACGGGGCATGACGCCTTGCTGGAAGAGATACTGCTTGCCGATGTGTTGGCCGCCGGAGCCGCCCGTCGATGCAGTCGGGGTTCCGACGAACTCATTAATGAAATCCGTGTAGCCGGCTGGCCCTGCAAACTGGATGCCGACCGCCGGATTGACAGAGTGGCAGGCCCGGCAGTTGCGTGCGAAAACGGTGTGGTACAGGTTCGCGGACGCCGTGGGCGTGGCCCAGCTGGACCAGGTGTCCGGAGGTGCTGCGTCCTTGTAGGTCGGGCTCGGGAAGTTGGCGCCGCCGTACCACCACTCAACGAGAGAACGGACATTCGCGTACCGGTCCACCTGTACGGTGGTGGTGCCACCATTTCCATCAGAGACCTTCTGTGGCTCCATCTCCGGTTTGAATGTCTCGTAGGCGATCAGGTTGAGCGCTCTCAGGTGGGCCTCCTGGTCCGCACGGGTATAACCTGTTCTGGGAATGGACAGGCCCGTGAAGGCGGGATCCGTGTCCGCGTACAGCAGGGAATCCAGATCCCAAGGCAGGAACGCAGCGTCAACATCTCCTGCTGACAGGCAACCCGCAGGCGTCGTGGGGCCACAGGCATTCGCCGGATCTGCCTGGGTATCCTTGCGTGGATCCTGAATCACCGGGTAGCTCATCGTCGCGCTGGCGAAGTTCGCGGGTAACGTCGGAAGTGTGCCGCCGTGACAGGATGTGCACGCGCCGGGAACATACAGTTGTCCCCGGCGATCGAAGTTTGCGCTCCCAACACGCTTCAACAGCCCGTCGCGGTCGTCTGGAGCGAATACGTAGAATTTGGCGAACTTGTGCTCTGGGTTGGAACCGTCCGCGGCGGCTCCATACTCCATGGCAACCGCAATGATGGGACCTTGTTTGAGCGCGGCCAGCTCCAGGGACGGGTAGTTGATGACCACCGAAGCCAGGGTGTTTGCGGCAGCGCACTTCATAAAATACATGTCGCGGCCGAAACCCAGGTCGAAGTTGTTCGTGTAAACGGCATGAGCGCCATTGGCACCCGCCGCTGCCACGCCGTAATCGCTCGCCTTGTGATCGAAGCAATTGGCATCCAGCCAGTCGTTCAGTGTGGTCTTGTTCGCGCTCGGGTCGATCGCCTTGTAATACGCGGCGGCCGACTCGGCTGTCTCGATCTGCGCCTTGGTGGCGACACTGGCGAGCAGGGTGTCAGAGCTCAGCTCGGCCGAGGACTTGTCGGTGTCCAATATCGCGGCCGAATTGTTCGCCGCCCCGCTGTTCCACAGCGGAGTCGCTTGAGCGTCATCGAGCACGGCCACGACCAGCTTCGTGCCGAGATCCGGCGCGGCATGCGTCCCATCGCACGAGCCGGGGGTCGCGCTGATCGACAGCAGAAGACGCGCGCTGTCGACATCCGAGGGCACGAGCTGCAGAGGAAAGCGCGCAGTAACATCACCTGTAGGTTGGTTGTACAGCGAAAACAGTTCTTCGTCGTTGAAGGACGGCACGTCGAAAGTGACGCGCGGGTTGGTGAAGTCCTGCATCGCGAGAGCGACGCTCGTGTCCGTGAGCGTGGCTGTGCCGGCGTCCTTGGCCGCTTTGGCACTGACCGACGCCGACCAGGAGGTGTCAGCCTGGAGCGCAGGAAGCTGACGCAGAGATACGGGAGCGTGCGTAACTCCGTCGCGGCTCGTATAGCGTACCTGGCGAGTGACCCGCACGCAGACCGGGACATCGGCGGACAAGCGGGCCTTGTCGATGCCGTCTACGGTTGCCACGCCGATTTCGAAACGCCGCGGTTTCGTCGGTGGGCCCAAAAACTGATTCGAGTCGTCCGCCGGAACGACCGTAACATCGACCGTGCCCGTGGCGGTTCCGCCGAGCGCGTTGGTAACGATCAGCTTGAAACTGAGCTTACCGGCTGTCGCCACCCGCGGAGCCCTGAAGCTCACGGTATTTGCGTTTCGATATAGGAGCGCGCCGGGATCGGGTGGCAGTGGCAACGCCGGTCCGGCGGACTGCGACCATTCGAAGGTCTTGAGCGCAACCGGACCGCCGTCGCTGTCCTTGCCTGACAGAGTTACGTCGGCTCCGGAACGTACCGTCAGCGTTACGGGATTGGCCCCGCCGGCCGATGTTGCCTTGTAGCCGATGGGGGTGATGACGACTGCCGGTGCCGGACCGGTATTGTCACTGCCACCATGGCTACTTCCAACGCGCGTGCCACAACCCGCTGTCGCCAGTGCAGCGAGCCCGATCGCAACCGTCAGCAGGCGTATGGATTGCATTAGAACTCCCACCGAATGCCGCCGGAGACGGTGTGCTCCGTGTAGTTTGTGTAGTCGAGTATGCGTGAGTACTGCATGAAGCCCTGCAGCCCGTGCTTGAGAACGACCGAGCCGCCGGCGCCTACGACGTAGTAGTGTTTGACCGGCTCGTCGGTCGGCAGGTCGAAATCGGTTCCGCCGCCGTCGGCCGCGTAGCTGGATGCAATGTTCCGCGAGCCGTCACGGAACTGATGGCGGTATTCACCATACACGTACGGGACGACTACACCCAGGGGATTGAGAATGGCGTACTGGGCCCGCACGCCCAGCGAGCTTTCGAGTGATTGAATGCTCTGCGATGCTGTGTCGATGTCAAACCCGTCATCGGAGTGCTCGGTGAACGCCGCGATGTGCGTGCTGACATTCTGAAGATTGAGATAGGGCTCGGTTGTCAATCCCTTGTAGTGAAAGGAATAACCGGCGCCCAATGTGGCGATGTACGCCGTCGCGCCCGTGTTGCTGAGCGAGGTGACATCGATCGGCGAAACATCGGGATTGTTGGATGGGTAGGTGATCCGGCGCCGTGTGGCGAGACTCAGGTGCTGCCAACCGAGAGACACATTGGCAAACAGCGCGTCGGCATCGTATTGGACGTAGGCAATGGCGCTCTGACCGTTGCCTCGGATACTGCCGTCCACGATGCTCCGCTCCGAATTGAAGTCGACGCGTTTCTCGGTGTGACCGAACAGAATGCCCACCACCAACCGGTTCGTGACCCGCACGTCGGCGCCGGCCGAGACTTCCGTACTGTCGAAAAAGAAAGCGTCCTCGAACGTCGTCGGGTTCTTGTCGCCGGATCCGAAGCCGCCGTTTGCAAAGATGCTCCAGCGGCTGAACAGCCCCGAGTCCTCTCCGGCTGAGCCACCTCGCGCGCCCCCGTTATAGACGTACGAAAAACCGTTGCCGCCGGCGCCCATCGAGACCCCATCCGCCAGCGGAAAGCCCTGGGCCGCGAATCGCAGTGCGGAGAACCGATTGGCGAGGACGGACGCCTGACTGTTTACGAACTTCGAAGCCATGGAGCCCTGTGCGGCATATTCCTCCGGGGCGGTCCAGCGCAGTGCATCGCTCATGCCCTGGGGATCCAGGCGCAGGCTGTACTGGGTTTCGCCGCGGTTGGCGAGCAGCTCGTTCGCGTTGTCTTCCAGTTCCCGCAGGCGGTTGAACAGTGTCAGTACGCGTCCGGTGCAACCGCCGACGGGCGCGGCCGCCGCCCGCGCTGCTCCCGCCCCCCCAGTCGCCGCCGACGGGGCCGGTGACTGTCCGTTCCCGCCGCAGACCGGCTGCAGCTTCGCGTAGGCATTGTCATTTGCAATTGCCGCCTGCCGCTCGAGCGCATCGAATTCAAACGTGCCATTGGCGGACAGGGTATTCACCATGTCCAGTAATGCGGGGCTCTGCGCGTGCGCCGGCCGGAGCCAGATCGGCCCTCCAATGAGCAGCAATAGTGCGAATGTTCGTACAATGCGGGCGACGCCCACGCGACGAGCCCGCGGCCGCCGCAGACGAGGAGCAAGCGCCAGCCGCCCGAGCGAGTCGGACTTCACCGTAATCATCATGAAGTATTCCCTTGATTCCAGCGGTCGCCCTGACGCGAGACCTGCTTCGAGTTATTTCTGAACGAACCGAGCCAATTCCAGCATAGTAATGCCAAATTGTTACTGTCAAGGGTCGTTGTTTTATCGCATCGGCCCACTCACAATACTTCTGATCGCGGCTGGCCTGGCACTAATTACAGTAGGCTGCAGCGCCCCCGAGCGGTACGCACGGCTTGCCAGCAGGCAAGGACTCGAGCCGCTGTTGCTGCGGGGCACCCAATTCCAACATCACGCCTTTGCCGCGGTCAGGGGCCCGCCTGGACTGTTGGTACTACTGATAGACGGCGATGGCTCGTCCTGGATATGGGGCGGACGGTACGTCGGCGCGGACCCAACCCCGCGCGTGTCGCTCGCGCTACAGCTCGCCGCAGCTACACCGGCCTCAGTGCTCTATCTCGGTCGGCCGTGTTACCTCGAGGAGAGGATGCCGCCCGAGTGCTCGGGGGCGCTCTGGACCTCGGAGCGATACTCGCGCGAGGTAGTGGCGAGCATGTCAGCGGCGGCGACGACGTACATTGCCGAACACCACTTCGAACAGGTACTCATCGTGGGATGGAGCGGCGGCGGCACGCTCGCTACCCTGATGGCCGCCAACCTGCCCCATGTGAGCGGGGTGGTCTCGATTGCCGGAAACCTGGACCCCGATGCCTGGGCGCGATTGCATGAGTACTTGCCGCTGCAGGGCAGCCTCAACCCGTCGCTGGAGCCGCCGCTACCCGCCGACCTGAAACAGTGGTACCTCGTAGGCGGCCGCGATTCAAACGTGCCGCCCGCGGCGACCGCCCGCTACTTTGCGCGAGTCCCACAGGAGCGTGTCTGGTCCTACCCACGCTTCGATCACAACTGCTGCTGGGTAGAGGCCTGGCCTTCGATCTTCGCGAAGATATCCGCAGAGTTGCATCGCTGACCCGCAGGGCTGCTGTGTCCCTACGAGCAGGGCTTGTTGTGGTCCGGCCGATTCCCCTGCGCCTTTGCGTCGGCCTCACTCATGTATTGACCCTGTTTGGTCTTGCCATACCAACGGTCGCCTGTGCAGTGATAAACCTTGGACGCCGTGTTGACCCAAACCATTCCGGCGCCCCCACCAGGCGCTGCGGCCTGCTGGTTCGGAACTTGCGCTCGCATCGCATTGCCCGCCGGTGGAGGAGGAGGGGCTGTTGGTGCTTGAGCAGTGCGGGTCGGGGGAGGGGTTGGTGCCGGCGTTGGAGCTGCCGGTGCGGGAGCGCCAGCAGTACCGCCAGATGTCCCGCCGACCGTGCCGGCCACGTTACCCGTGGACGCCACCCCAGACCTGTTCACGCCGCCGTGATGACTGCACGCGCCCCTACCGGTCGTAGCCGATGTCGTACCGTCCTTGCAGAGCACCGGTGCCCCGCTCCCGGAAGTGGCGCCAGGTCCCGCGGTTGTTGGGGCCGGCGAGCCGCCGCCGGACGACCCGGTGGCAGCCCCAGTAGTTGCCCCGCCCCCAGTGGCCGCCCCACCGGTTGACGCCGTTCCGGATTTGTTCACCCCGCCGTGGTGACTACATGCGCCCCGGCCAGCGTTGGTTGATGTTGTACCGTCCTTGCAGAGCACAGGTGCTGCGGCGGCGCCCGTACCCTGAGCAATCGCGGCCAACGGGCAAGCCAACACGCTTGCCAAGAGAGCGCTGCATACCAGCGCGCTGAAGCTGCGGATCTTCATTGGAGTCTCTCCCGTGGTCTTGGGTGGATCAGTCGCTCAGCCGTGCAGGAAGCGCTGCGCCAGTTTGGCGAGGTCGCCCCCAATGTCGCCCTGCGGCAGCTGCCCGCCGGGCGTCAGGTGATCGACAATCTGCGGCAGAAGGGTCGAGAGGTGCTGCTCCACTTGGTCCTGCGGCAGCCCCGTGGCCTGGGTGATGCGCGAGATCCAATCGGATCCCAGCGTGCCGTGGAGCTGATCGGGGGATACAGGCAGATTCTGGCCCGTTCCGATCCACGACTGAAATACATGGCCGAGGCCGCCCTGTTGGAATGATTGCAGCAGGCCGCCCAATCCCCCGGGCCGGTTCTGAATCATTGCGATGATCTGTGAGACGACCAGGCCACCCGCGGCTGCGGTAGCTGGATTGAGTGTCGTGGTTGCCCCGGGATTGGCATTGGGCGCGCCCCCGAGCGCGCCTGCGAGAGTGCTCAGAATGCTCATGACTGGCCCCCCTTAGTTCTAGCGGAAGTTGTGACGCGCTGCGCGCGCCTTCGCCCCAGCTCGACTATAGCGCAGTTACCGGTCCGGCGTCGGCACTCGAGCCAGGCGCGCCCAAGGCACGCCATCTGCTGCTCTTCCACGGGCGCGGCCCCGCTCGGGGCGCGCACGCTTGGCGGATGAAGGAGGAGCCAAAATGTCAACATTGAGCGGATTGAGGGTTGCAATACTGGTGGCAGACGGGTTCGAGCAGGTCGAGATGACCGAGCCGCGCAAGGCGCTGCAGGAGGCCGGCGCGGAAACACGAATAGTCTCTCCTGCCAAGAACCAGGTACAGGGCTGGAACCATTTCGACAAAGCTGACAAGTTCAAGGTAGACACACCTTTGGATGACGCGGACGCGAACGACTTCGGCGCGCTGCTGCTGCCAGGTGGGGTCGCCAATCCAGACCAGCTGCGCATGATGCCAACGGCTGTTGAGTTTGTGCGGAGCTTTTTCGAGGCCGGCAAACCTGTCGCCGTGATTTGTCACGGCCCCTGGACACTGATTGAGGCTGGTGTGGTGAAGGGATGCGCCATCACGTCCTGGCCGTCCGTGAAGACGGACTTGATCAACGCTGGCGCGAAGTGGACCGACAAAGAAGTTGTCGTGGACGCGGGGTTGGTCTCCAGCCGCAAGCCTGATGACATCCCGGCGTTCAACCGGAAGATGGTGGAGGAGTTTGCGAAGGGAGCAACGCCCCGGCCGGGAACGGGCCCGCGTAAGTCGGTGCGCAGCGGCGTGGTTCGTCACTGAGCGGCGCGTTCGCGTATCGAACACACGACTTGATTTGCTGACCTGGCCAAGGATGGCCAGAGCCGGGTGCGGATTAACTTGAGGTTGGGCTCATCCTTAGTGCATCCTCCAGCCGATGCACACCTTCTCCAAGGCCTACCGGGCCTGGTTGCTCACCATCCTGTTGGTCACCAACGCGTTGAATCTCGCCGACCGGTTGGGTATGGCGGCAGTCTCGCAGGCCATCAAGATCGATCTGCGCTTCACGGATGCGCAGATGGGTCTCATCCAGGGACTCGGCTTTGCGATCCTCTACACGGTGCTCGGCCTGCCGATTGCGCGCCTTGCCGAACATGCGAACCGCACTCGCATCATCGCCGGTGCACTGGCGATCTTTGGCGCAATGGTCTGCTTGTGCAGCACCGCCACGAGCTTCGTGCGCCTGCTGTTGTTTCGCGTGGGTGTCGGCGTGGGTGACGCTGGATTCGGGCCCCCCGTGGCATCGCTGGTCGGCGATCACTATCCGATGCACAAGCGCGCTTCGGCGATGTCCATCATCTGGCTCGGCGCTCCGCTGGGCGTAGTTGTTGGCTCGAGCGTCGGTGGCTGGATGGCGGAGCACGTGAGCTGGCGCGCGGCATTTGTTGCCATCGGAATTCCAGGCCTCGCGGTCTCCGCGATCGCCTTTCTGACGCTACGGGAGCCGCAGCGCGGCCTGTCTGACGCAGCGGGGCCGGCTGTGGGACCACCGCCCCCGTTCTGGGTGGTGCTGAAATTCCTGCTGTCGAAGCGCTCAATGTGCCACATGCTGATCGGCTGCGGGCTCGCTGCAATTGCAATGAACGCCATCGGGCAGTTTCTCGCGGCATTCCTGCTCAGGACCTATCACCTGGGATTCGCGCAAGCCGGGCGCCTGCTCTCTTTGATTGCTGGCGGAGCAATGGCTTCGGGCCTGGCTCTGGGCGGGTTCGGTGTCGACTGGGCCGGGCGGTTCGACAGACGCTGGTACGTATGGGGGCCGGCAATGGGACTCGCACTTGCAGCGCCTGCCTTCCTGGTTGGTTTCAATCAACCGACGGTGACTGCCGCGGTCGTAGCGCTGATGGCCGCGCACGTCGTTATGTTTGTTTATTTCACGCCCACTCTGGCCACGGCGCAGAACATGGTGGGTGCCAACATGAGAGCTTCTTCTGCATTTACCGTATCGTTGGTGCTCGGGCTGGTGGGAGTCGGCATCGGCCCGACCCTGCTCGGCTTCCTGAGCGATACGTTTGGAGCGGCGGCTTTCGCACCCGGCAACTTCAAACTGTCATGCGCGGGCGGCGCGCCGCCACACGGTGAGCTGTCGGTTTTGCAGCAAGCCTGCGCGGCGGCGTCTGCGGCTGGCATTCGGCAGGCAATGATGGCAATGTCGGTGTTTCTGCTCTGGGCTGCCGTGCATTACTTCCTGGCAGCGCGCACATTGCGTGCCGACCTGTTGAAGCAGCATGTGGCGCTTCCAACACACTAAAGGCACCCACGCCCCGCCCCTGTTCCTTTTTAGTTGATTCACCGTTCCGTGTGAGTCTATCCCCGCACGTAAATTCGCGAGTAACTTAGCCGTTACTGCACTTAGGGGGAATCTATGGCCAAAGTCACCGCGCGAGGCGTGCTGACGACCGCTTTCGCAGTCAGCGCCTTCACGCTGGCTGCAATGACCGCAATTGCTCAGGTGGCGGCACCCGCCGCACCCGCCGCCGACACCCTGCAGGAGGTCGTCGTCACAGCGCAGTTTCGTGTCGAGAAGCTCCAAGAGACACCTCTTGCGATAACCGCAATCTCGGGCGACGCGCTCGCCGCCAGAAACATCGTCTCGCTCCAGGACATGACCCAGGCGGCGCCCAATGTGCAGCTGTTTGAGAATAATGCGGCCTACGGCAAGACGATGGCCGCCTTCATCCGCGGCATCGGTCAGGGCGACTTCAACTTCGCCTCCGCCGAGCCCGGTGTGGGCATCTACATCGATGATGTGTATTTCGCCTCCACATTCGGCTCGATGTTCGAGCTGCTGGACATAGATCGAACGGAGGTTCTGCGCGGCCCACAAGGTACCCTGTTCGGCAAGAACTCGATCGGCGGGGCAATCCGGGTGATTTCCAAAAAGCCGACCGGCGACGACAGCGGCTTCGGTGAAGTGACGCTGGGAAACTACCGCCGCCGCGAGGTGCGCGCTGGTTTCGATGTCTCGGTCATCAAGGATGTGCTGTTCCTGCGGGTAACAGGGATGTCCAAATCGCGTGAGGGCTACGTGAACCGGCTGGATTTTACCTGTGCGCATCCCGACCAGTCCGGCACGCTGCCACACCTGGACGTCGGTCAGGGCTCGTGCAAGATCGGCTCGGAGGGGGGCGTGGACGTGAAAGGCGCCCGCGCGCAATTGCGCTGGGTACCGATGGATCAGCTGGAAAACAACCTCACGGCTGACTGGTATGAGGATGATTCCGAGGCGGCCGCGGAAGTGATGCTCGTCGCCGATCCCGCACTGGCGCCCGCGCTCGCGGGCTACAACACCCGCACGCTCATTCCCAAGTACGGTATTCCCTACGACAGCCGCTTCGTCACCGCAGGCACTTACAACACGTACTCGACGTTCTTCGACCCGGAGATTGGTACCGGGTTTCGGGCGGTCAACACCGTGCACTCATGGGGGGTGAGCGATGTGCTCGACTGGCAGATCAACGACTGGCTCAAGGTGAAATCGGTCACGTCCTACCGCGCGTACTGGGGTGATTTCTCCGACGACCAGGACAACTCGCCGCTGGGCGTAGCCTGGGCCTACAACCTGCTCGACCACCAGCAGTTCACCGAGGAGCTGCAATTCACCGGCAAGGCGCTCGACAATCGGCTGAACTGGGCGGCCGGAGCGTTCTATTTCGACGGGCACAGTCTCAACCGCGGCCATGTCAACCTGAACTTCCTGGCCGGCTTCTTTCCACCCGGGCCACCGTTCTTCGGCCAGCCCATCTTCAACTTCGACCAGAACGATCCGGCGAATACCAAGGACAAGGCCGGTTTTGCGCAGGGCACGTTCGGGCTCACCGAGCAGCTGCATGTGACTGCGGGAGTGCGTTATACGAAGGAGGACAAGAGCTATACGTTCAACCACTACAATCCACTCCTGGCCATCCACAACCCCGTGCTCGATCTGCGCAACGTGGTGGGTTCGACGAGCTACAGCCATGTGGATTACAAGGGTGGCGTGGACTACCAGGTGAGCCCGGATATGTTCACGTACGCCTCCGTGACGACCGGCTTTCGCGGCGGCGGCTTCAATCCCCGGCCCTTCAATAATTTTCAGGTGCTGCCGTTCGGTCCCGAGAAGCTCACGGAGTATGAAGTCGGCCTCAAGAGCGAATGGCTCGACCATCACCTGCGGGCGAATTTCGCCGCCTACTACGGCAACTACAAGGATCGGCAGATCAATTCGCAAACCGTGGACCAGACCGGTGCTCCGCTGACGGCGCCGCAGAATGTCGGTGGCGCGGACATCAAGGGCTTCGAGGCGGAGTTGGAAGGAACAGTCCAGAATCTGAGCGTCTCGGCAGCGGTCGGCCTGACGGACTTCAAGTACAAGAACCTGGGAGCCGCGGAAGGTTGCCAGGACTTCACGGCCGCGCAGATCGCGGCCAACCCGAAAATCTGTATTGGCGGCAATCCCGGCTACAGCGATATCGCCCCCGGGATGTCCAAATGGTCCGCAAACCTCGGCGTTCAGTACGTGATTGCCATGGGAGCTGCGGGTTCGGTGACGCCGCGCCTGGACACCAGTTACCACACACGCCGCAACAATAATTTTTACAACAACTACGCAGGCCCGACCGGCACGGGTATACAGGCCTACACACCGGGGATGACGATGATGAACGGACGCATCACCTGGCAGGACGAGCCCCACCGCTGGTCAGTAGCAGCCTTCGTAACGAACCTCACCAACAAGTACTACTACCAGAGCTACCTCGATCTGCGCGCCTTTGGAGAGGGGCAGACCTCCGCGCAGCCTGGCGAGCCGCGTGAGTGGGGTGTCACCGTCGGCAGGAAGTTCTAACGAGCAGCGGCGGCCGCAGGGACGCGGCGGCCGAGTTTCGCGGGCGCAGTCTCCTGCAGGAACAGCGCCAGTACCGTTGCAATGAGGGCGCACGCCGCTTCGATGTAGACGGGCGCCCGCAGTCCATAGCGGTCGGCCGCCCAACCCGCGCCAATGGGCGTCAATACCCCACCGAGCAACTCGCCCAATCCCATGACCAGTCCCAGTGAGGTTGCGATGTAGCGGGCGGGGATCGTCTCCGAGGGTATGGTTCCCATGAACAACGGAAAGACGCCGCTCGCCGACCAGCCGATGAAGATCAACACCGCCAACACCGTCAACGGCCCGGTGTAGTACAGCACTGCCAGCGGCGTGAGCAGCCCTATGAGGGAGAAGCCGATCATGACGGGCTTGCGCCCGATCCGGTCGGAGATACCGGGCACGATGAAGCCAAACAGCGCGGCTGAAATGCCGAGCACCCCCATCAGCAGGCTCATGTCTGACAGGGCCACGTGCCGGATGTTGACGTAGTAGAGGGGGAAGAACACCCAGGCAAGAATCATCCAGGGGACCATGAAGATGCTGATCAGGATGCACAGCCACATGTTGCGCTCTTTGATTACGGCCGGCAGCCGCATCACGACCGCGAGCAGGCGCCTGCTGAGTGGCTCCACTGGTTGGCCTGTCGCAGTAGCGGACGGCGGCTCGCGGACATACCACCAGATGAGGGCTGCGAGAATCAGCCCCGGCAACGCTGCGATGTAGAAGGCAAACCGCCAGCCATAAAACGCGGCCAGTGTGACGAGCACCAACGGAGCGACCGTCGAGCCGATCAGATTGCTGCCGAAGTTCTGCACGAAGCCCATGTTCAGACCGCGCCGGCTCTCAGTGGACTCCGCCACCACGAGTGATTGCATGACGGGCATGATGGGGCCTTCCGACAATCCCATCGCAAACCGCGAAGCGAACAGCATGGCAAAGGAGGTGGCGATACCCGACAGGCCCGAGCACAAGGAAAAGACGACGAACGCGCCCAGCAGAACCGATTTGCGGCGCCCGCTCGCATCCGACAGCGCCCCGCCCAGGTAACCGGCGATGGCCCACGCGAAGGAGAATCCCCCCGACACCAAGCCGATCTGGGTATTGCTCAAATGCAGGTCGGGGGCTACGAAGGGCGCCAGGAAGTTCAGGGCATTGCGGTCAAAGAAGACAAAGCCGAAGGCGAGACTGAAGAGAATCATCAGCCCGACTTCGTAGCCTTTCCGGCGGGCCGCCATCAGCGGCCGCGTCCGTGGGCAGCCGTGAAGTCCAACTGGGGTCCCAAGGGAATTATGCCGGCTGGGTTGAGGCTACGGTGACTGCCGTAGTAGTGCATCTTATATTCGTCCATGGATACCGTCGCCGCGATTCCAGGCATCTGGTAAAACTCGCGCGTGTAACCCCAGAGGGCGGGATATTCGTACACGTGGCGCAAGTTGCACTTGAAGTGCGCGTAGTATACGGCGTCAAACCGCACCAGAGTGGGAAACAGGCGCCAATCAGCTTCTGTTACGAGCCCTCCCAGCAGGTACCGGTGCCGTTGCAACCGTTCCTCCAGCCAGTCCAGGGACTCGAAAAGTTGCTGAAAGGCCGTTTCGTACGCCGACTGGGTGGTTGCAAACCCCGCCCGATACACGCCGTTGTTGACGGTTTCGTACAAACGGTCGCTGATCTGGTCGATCTCGCTGGCGAGGGATTCCGGGTAATAGTCCGTCAACTCGTTCGTGATGTCATCGAACTCATGGTCAAACATCCGGATGATGTCCGCCGACTCGTTGTTGACGATAGTGTTCGTTTCCTTGTCCCACAGCACCGGCAGCGTCGCGCGGCCGGTAAACAGCGGATCGGCCTGGCTGTAGAGCTCATGGATATAGCGGACGCCCGTCAGCGGATCAGGCCTTGCGAAGGTCCAGCCGTGATCGAACACGAAAGGCTCCACGAAGCTGATTGAAACGATGCCCTCGAGTCGCTTGGCCACGCGGGCAATCATTGTCCGATGGCACCAGGGGCAGGCGCGGGCAACATACAGGTGGTAACGGCCCGGCATCGCCGGATAGTCAGCAGCATCTCCCGCCCTGATCCAGTTCCGGAAGGTGCTTGGCGTCCGGACGAACTCCCCCGAGCCGCTCGTGAGAGGCGGCTCGTTGCGCCATTCACCGTCGATCAACTGACCCATCGAGGCTCTCTCGTTTTTTCTGCTTGCGAGAGTAACTGGCGAAGCCGGTAGCGGCTAGGGGCTACGCTGGCAGTAGAGCGAAAATTCACTCGTGGGCGAGGCTTGATTGCCATCGCGCAGTATCTGGCGCACATTGCCGCGCAGGCCCGGTCGAAGCCTCGCGAGGCATGATGAACAGCGCACGGCCTACAGATCGACGAGTATTCCTGCAGTCGGCAACCGGCATGTTGACCGGCCTCCTGGCAGCCGGCAGTCCGCTGGCCCTCTTGGCCCCCTCGCGCGCCTGGGCATTGGATTTGACCTCACTAACAAGCCAGGAGGGCACCACCCTTCTCGCAGCCGCGCGGACCATTGCCCCGCACGACAAGCTCGAAGATGCGGCGTACGCACTCGTCGTTCACTCCATAGATGGGTTGGCGGCCAAAGACGCGGGTCTGCGACAACAATACCGCGAGGGGTTGGCACAACTGGGCGCCAACTTCGCTACGGCCAGCGAAGAGGCGCGTGTGCAGGCTTTGAAGGCGGTGGAGTCGTCCCCCTTTTTCCAGACCTTGCGCACTAACACGTTGCAGCTCTTGTACGCGACGCCCATGGCCTATGCCTATTTCGGCTACGAAGGAGAGGCATTTTCGAAGGGGGGCTACTTGTACCGCGGCTTTAACGATCTACGCTGGCTTCCCGAAGTCCCCCAGGGGGACAGCGGGCCTGTACTGGGATCCACGTGACGCGCATAGATCCTAATGACGATGGCGCGGTCGTCATCGTGGGCTCAGGTGCCGGTGGAGGCACGCTTGCGCATGAGCTGACACGCCGTGGCATCAAGATAGTGCTATTGGAGGCCGGGCAACGCCAGTCGCTCGCCTCTTTCTCACAGGTGCCGGGTGAGGCCTTCGGGCAACTTACGTGGCTCGATCCGCGCACCCAGTCGGGAACGTGGGGCGTAGCGAAGGACTTTCCCGGTCTGCCGGTGTGGACCTGCAAGACCGTTGGCGGTACGACCGTTCACTGGACCGCGGCGACGCCCCGTATCAGACCTTGGGAAATGCGCGCGCGGACCACCTACGGCCCTGTGGCGGGCACTTCGCTCATCGACTGGCCCATCCCCTATGAGGAGCTCAAGAGCTACTACCAGTTGGCGGAGCGGCGCCTGGGAGTGACCCGGCGTAACGGCAATCCCGGCATGCCGGCGTCGAACAACTTCAAGGTGATGTATGCCGCGGCCAGGAAAGTCGGCTACAAGCGCGTCCATACGAACCATATGGCGATCAACACGCTGCCGCGGGATGGCCGGGGCTTCTGCATCCAGCAGGGGTTTTGCGTTCAAGGCTGCAAGACGGGCGCGAAGTGGAGCACCTTGTACACGGAAATTCCCCGCGCCGAGGCGACCGGAAATCTGGATCTGCGCATCCAGTGCATGGCTACTCGTATTGAGCACAATGCTGACGGACGGGTGAATGCGGTCATTTATCGCGACAGCAACGGTATGGAGCAGCGGCAGAAGGCACGTATCGTCTGTGTCGCCGGTAACTCGATCGAGACGGCCCGCCTGCTGCTACTGTCGGAGTCCGCGCGCTTTCCGCATGGCCTGGCCAACTCGGCCGGGCAGGTTGGCCGCAACTACTGCCACCATATCAGTGGCTTTGTGTGGGGTACGTTTGAGCAGCCCGTGAAATTCTGGCGAGGGGCGGTGCTGGCGGGGATTGTCGAAGATGAGACCGTGAACGAGCCGAAGAGGGGGTTTGTAGGCGGCTACCATCTGGAGCTCATATCGCTCGACCTCCCGACGCTGCCGCTGGTGGGCCTGCCGTACGGTTGGGGTCGTGACTTTGCAGCCATCATGGAGGACTATCGGAACATGGCTGGCATGTTCATCTGTGGCGAGGATCTCGGGCGTGCCGACAACAGGATCACGTTGGATCCGAAAGTGAAAGACGCCTACGGATCACCTGTCGCGCATGTTCATGTCGATGAGCATGACAATGACAAGGCGCTGCGCAAGCATGCCCAGGACCAGGCGGCGAAGATGTATGAGTCGATCGGCGCCAAACGCGTAATCAGAAGCCTCACTCCGCCGGCAACGCATAACATGTGTACTGCACGGATGAGCGCGAATCCCCGCGACGGTGTCACCAACGCGTGGGGGCAGACTCACGACATCAACAACCTGTTCGTTTCGGACGGGAGCGCGTTCAGCTCGCCCGGGTCGGCCAATCCCACGCTGACTATCGTGGCACTGGCGTTGCGTCAGGGTGAATACATCAGCCGGCAGATGGCGGCCAAGAATATTTGAAGGGGTCCCGTGCCGGCTGCAGCCCGGCCTGCCGCATTCCCGTGATTACTTCTTCTTCGCGTCCTCGGCTGCGTCATCGACCTTGTCCCGAGCCTTGTTCACGTCGTCCTTGATGGAATCGCCTAAAGGCTCATGGCCACCATTCTTGATTGTATCCACGGTGTGATCGATCTTTTCCCCCGCCTTTTCCGCGGGTCCCCGCTTTTCACATCCCGCTAAAGCGCCCAATGTGAGCGCGCACGTCAATCCGGCCAGAACAGTTGCACGGATCATCTTCACTCTCCTTAAGAATAAAGAACATTATTCGGCCGCCGAGCTGAAACACGGCAGCAGCAATTCTGAGAACATTATGTAGGAGCTGTCTGACGCGGCGGCGTGAGTCAAACGGGGTGTGATTTCGATGCGCTTGAGTGTATTGATCTGTGTCTGCGTAATTTCAGCGGGGAAAGCGCTTGCCGAGCCTGCTCAGTTCGTAACGGAGGATGCGGCGGTAGACCGAATCCTGGAGCTGGCCGACCAGCGTCTCGCGGTGATGCCGGCGGTCGCCGCTGTGAAGTGGCAGACGCATGCGCCGATATTCGATCCTCCGCGCGAGAGCGCTGTCATTCAGCGCGCTCAGGATCTGGGTACGCCAATGGGTCTGGCGAGCGACCCGGTGAAGCGACTGTTCGAATTGCAGGCGCGGCTCGGGCGCGAGGTGCAGGGCGCTTTGCACGAGGAGTGGAAGGCGCACGGCTTTTCCTACTCTGAGCCTGTCACTACGCTGGCCGCTCTGCGTCCACGGCTGGATGGCTTGACAGTTGAGCTGCTCCAGGCGATCTACCTTGCAGCTCCCGTTTTGCAGAAGGACGAGTTTGAGGTGCACTACGCCACACTGGCGGGGCAACGGCTTCACAGTGCAGGGTGGAACGATCAAAACCGTCGCGACTTGCTCGACGTGTTGCACAGCGTTCGGGAGACACCTGTGCCTGCACTTCAGCGCATCTCTTCGAGTGGCGTGCTGCGCGTGGGTACAACTGGTGACTATGCGCCATTCAGCCTCGAAACGAATGGTGCGCTCACCGGATCGGATATCGACTTGGCCCAGAAGCTGGCCGAGCAGCTGCATGCGCGCGCTGTTTTCATCCACACTTCCTGGTCGTCGATGCTCGCTGACCTTGGCCGGGGGGCCTTCGATTTGAGTGTGGGCGGTGTGTCAGTTACGCCGGCGCGTGAGGCCCAAGGTGCCTTCTCGGTTCCTTACTCCTCAGGTGGCAAGACGGTGCTGGCACGCTGTACGGATTCTGGGAAATTTCGGGGTGGCCTTGCGTCTGTCGACCGACAGAAGGTGCGCGTTATCGTCAACCCGGGCGGTACCAACGAGCAATACGTCCGATCTAACCTCCACCACGCGCAAATCGTCGAATACCCAGATAATCGCGCGATATTCGGCGAGATCATCGCAGGCCGCGCCGATGTCATGATCACGGATGATGTGGAGGCGGAGCTACAGACGCGTCACCACCCGGGGTTGTGCCGCACATTCCCCGGCACACTCACGCACGCCGACAAAGCCATCCTCATGCCTCGTGACCCCGAGCTCGTCAAGGCCGTGAATGCCTGGTTGACCCCCGCGATAGCGGCAGGCGAGCCCGCGCGTATGCTAAAAGACTACCTGAGGTGACCAATGCCCCTGACAAAAATCGAACACTACCTGGTCCTCACCGACGATATCGACGCCACGCGCGACTTCTACGTCGAGGCCCTTGGCATGCAAGTCGGATTTCGCCCACCGCTGGGGTTTCCGGGTCACTGGGTGTACATCGGCGACACCCCGGTGATCCACATCGCCGAGTGGGTTAGTTATACCGAGCGTTCGAAGGCACGGGGCGTGGAAGTGACAACGCGCGCGCCTGGAACGGGACCCGTGGATCACATCGCGTTTGGCGCGCAGGACTACGATGAAGTATTGGCCCGGCTGCAGCGCCTGGGTGTTGCCGTCCGGGTGAATGACAACCCCGGTAACATCGTGCGGCAGCTGTTTCTCTTCGACCCCAACGGCGTAAAAATCGAGATCAACTTCAGGAAGTGACCACCCGGCCGGCCGGCCCGGCAGTCCCCTGACTGCTCAAGCGCTGCCAGCCACGTCCACCAGTATCTTCGTACCTTCCTGCCGGTGCAGCCGCTCGAACCCATCGGAGATCAACTTTTTGAACGGAATCGTCTCAACCCACCCCTGCGTGGGATAAGCCCCGGCCTCCATCTGCTGGATCACGCTGGGAAAGGCGTTGCACGATAGAGCAACCCCCGTGATCCGCGCCTCCGACATCAAAATCTGCATTGGATCGATCGTGATAGGTCGAGTGTGAATGGCGACGACGACGACGTTGCCGTCGACCGCGGTACCAGACAGCGCCGCCTGAAACGCAGCCGGCACGCCGGCTGCATCAACCGACGCCGCGGCACCGCGCCCGCGCGTCAGGTCCTTGATGGCCGAAACGATGTCCCCGGCAGTTGGGTCGAGTACGACCTCCACACCGAGCTTCATCAATACTGCCCGCCGCGTAGGCGTCGGATCGGTCATCAGCACACGGATCCCGCGGTTGCGGAGCGTGAAATAAACACCGATGCCGATGGGGCCGCCGCCGTGCACGACGACAGTCTGACCCGATTGCACCTTGCACCGCTCAGCTGTCCGCCACGCAACGGCCAACGGTTCGATAAGCGCACCCTGCATCGGGGTCATACTGCTCGGCAGCTTATGGGCCATCGATCTGCGAACGGTCGTGAATTGCGCAAGCCCGCCGCCCTCGCGGTTGTAACCGTGAAAGGCCAGCAATCCACAATGGTTATATTGCCCGGAGGTACAGAACAGGCATTGACCGCAGGTTTCGACCGGCTCAACGGCGACACGATCGCCGCGGCCCAGGTCCTCGATGCCATCGCCGACTTCCACGACTTCACCGCACAGCTCGTGACCCAGAATGACTGGATTCTTGACCCCAGTCAGCGGGTGAGGCGTATCGCGCGTGGTAATCGGTCCGTCGTAGTATTCGTGCAGGTCACTACCGCAGATACCGTTGTACAGGACGCGCAGCTTGACCTCTCCGGGACCGACGCGCGGCTCCGGAACATCTTCCAACCGCAGGTCCTGACGGCCGTGAAAAACGGCTGCGCGCATGATTACCGCCCGCGTCTAACTGAGTCCTACTACTCCGCGAGCCCCGAGGTCAGCTCACTCTGCGACAACAATCGAATGGGAACCCGAGGCACGCGCCAGATGTCCTGAGCATACTCGCAGATCGTGCGATCGGAAGAGAACTTGCTCGAGCGCGCGACGTTCAGTATCGACATTCTGTTCCACTGCGGCAGATCCTGGTACACCGCGTTGACGGTCGCCTGGCAGTCCGCGTAGGACTGGAAGTCTGCCAGCAGCATGTACGTATCCCAGTTCAGCAGCCCGTCCACGAGCGGCCGGAACATGCTGCTATCACCGCGCGAGAAAAACCCGTCGCGAATGAAGTCGATGACACCGCGCAGCTCCGGGTTGCTCTCGTAGAACGAGGCCGGCCGGTAGCCGCGGGAACGCAGCGACTCGACTTCGGCAGCGCTCAGGCCGAACATGAAACAGTTCTCGACACCCACCTCGCTGCAGATCTCGATATTGGCCCCGTCCATCGTGCCGATGGTCAGTGCCCCGTTCATGCAGAATTTCATGTTGCCGGTACCGGAGGCCTCCTTGCCGGCAGTGGATATCTGCTCGGACAGATCGGCGGCCGGATAGACACGCTGGCCGTTGGTCACATTGAAGTTGGGCAGGAATACGACCTTGAGGCGGTCACGGATCTGCGGATCACGGTTGACGACATCGCCGACCGAGTTGATCAGCTTGATGATGAGCTTCGCAATGTGATAGCCGGGCGCAGCCTTGCCGCCGAAAATGAAGGTCCGCGGCTGCATGTCGAAGCCGGAGTCGGACTTCAGGCGGTGATACAGGGCTATGACGTGCAGGATGTTCAGGTGCTGGCGTTTGTATTCATGGATACGCTTCACCTGCACGTCGAACATCGAGTCCGGGTCGACCGCCACCCCGGTGCGGCTGTGCACGATTCCCGCGAGCTCGAGCTTGTTGGAGCGTTTGATGGCACGCCAGTCACTCTGGAATGCGGTGTCGTCCGCGAACTTCTCAAGATCGCTCAGGCGTGCGAGATCCCTGATCCAACCGTTACCGATGGCATCACAGATCAGCTCAGACAGGCGCGGGTTGGTCAGGGCCAGCCACCGCCGCGGCGTGACGCCGTTGGTCTTGTTGCTGAACTTCTGGGGCCACAGCTCATAGAAGTCCTTGAGTACGTCCTGCTTCAGCAATTGGGTATGCAGATCGGCCACACCGTTGATCGCGTGACTGCCAACACAGGCCAGATGCGCCATGCGCACGTACCGGCCGCCGCTTTCATCAATCAGCGACAAGCGCGCAATCCGCGCCTCGTCGCCGAAGAAGCGGATGCGCATGGCATCCAGAAACCTCGCGTTGATCTCGTAAATGATCTCGAGATGCCGTGGCAGCACCTTCGCGAATACCGAGATGGGCCAACGCTCCAGGGCTTCCGGGAGCAACGTGTGATTGGTGTAGGCAAAGGTTTGTTGCGTGATGTCCCACGCGTCATTCCAATCCATGCCGTTCTCGTCAACGAACAGACGCATCAGCTCTGCGACGGCGATGGAAGGGTGGGTATCGTTGAGCTGTACGGCAAATTTCTCGTGAAAGCGCGTGAGCGGAATCTGCTGAACCTTCAGGATGCGCAGCATGTCCTGCAGCGAGCAGCACACGAAGAAATACTGTTGCTCCAGGCGCAGCTCCTTGCCCTGGATGGCCTCATCGTTCGGATAGAGGACCTTGGTCACGTTCTCGGAAACCACCTTCTGGTTGACGGCGCCGTAGTAGTCGCCGCGGTTGAACGTGGAGAAATCGAACGACTCGGGGGCTTCGGCGCGCCACAGGCGCAACGTGTTGGCGGTATTGACGCGGTAGCCCAAAATCGGTGTGTCGTACGGAACCCCGTTGACGATCCGGGTGGGTATCCAGCGAACGCGCAGCCGGCCCTGCAGATCCGTGTATTTGTCCGTGTGGCCGCCGAGTTTGACTTCCACGGCCCACTCGGGCCGCGGCAGCTCCCAGGCATTGCCGAAGCGCAACCACTTGTCGGTTTTCTCGATCTGCCAGCCGTCGGCGATGTCCTGTTGGAAGATGCCGAACTCGTAACGGATCCCATAGCCCAGGGAGGGGATTTCCAGGCTGGCCATCGAATCGAGAAAACAGGCTGCGAGCCGTCCGAGGCCGCCGTTGCCGAGGCCTGGCTCGTCTTCACACCCAATCAACTCATCGACGTCCAGGCCCAGCTCGCGAATGGTCTGGCGGACTTCCTCGGTGATCCCGAGGTTCAACAGGTTGTTGCCCAGGTGAGGGCCCATCAGGAATTCGGCCGACAGGTAGGCGACGGTGCGCGAGCCGTGACTGGTATAGGTCTCGGCGGTGCTGATCCAACGGTGCAGCATCCGATCGCGCACGGTGTACGCCAAGGCCATGTAGTAGTCGTGCCGCGTGGCCAGGGCCGGAGTTTTTCCCTGCACGCAGAACAGGTTGTCGAGGAAGTCCTGCTTGAACGCTTCCTTGCTCATGGCGACCCGTTCGTCCTCGGTCTTCGGGTCCGTGCCTCGACGGTACTGGATTTGCGCGTTCATTATCTTGTTTGCCTCATCGGGATCGGAAGCATCCGCCCCCAGTAGATGCCCCATCAGCATACTCGATGAGGCTCCCGGCCTGCATCCGCGGGGACAGAGACGGAATTTAGTGCACGCGCTGAAATGGTGCAGTGATCGGCCGCACTGATCAGATCATTCGGCGGGTGCGGTGGTGGATTCGCGCCGGATCAACTTGTACGGCAGGCGCGCCATTTTGGGTCCATCGCCGCTCTTCAGCGACTGCAGCAGCAGATCGGTCGCGCGGAACGCAAGGTCGTAGCTCGGTTGATGGACGGTCGTCAGGCGGGGCCAGACAATCCGAGCGATATAGGTGTCGTCGAATCCCGCAACTGACAGGCGCTGCGGCACGGGGATGGCGAGCTCGTGAGCGGCGAGCAGGACCCCGGCCGCCATGTCATCGTTGCTGGCAAATACCGCAGTGGGCGGATTCGGCAGGGTCAGCAGCTCACGCGCGGCCTCGAGGCCGGACTCGAACACGAAGTAGCCTTGGCGCACATAGGCGGCATCGAAGGCGATCCGGTGACCTTCCAGCGCTGCGCGGTAACCGCGCAGCCGCAGGCTGCTCGCGAAGTGGTTGGGGTGCCCCATGATGAATCCAATGCGCCGGTGGCCGCACTGGATCAGGTGCTCGGTCATCTCGCGCGCGGCGCCTTCGTCATCCATGTCAACATACGGCGAGACATGTTTGAGATCGTTGGGCGCTATCCGCACAAACGGCAGATTGCGTTGGTCCAGCGCTTCGATCAGGTGAGCGGACTCCGACAAGGGCGGCGAGACGACCAGGCCATCCACATGCGTCTGGTCGATCAGCCCGATGACATCGCGGGTCAGCTCCTCGCCGCGGCCGCTGCATTGGTGCACGAACAGCCGGAACTTCTCCTGGCGGCAGCGGGCCATGGCACCGTGCTGCAGATCGACCAGGTAGTTGGCGCTCGGGTTCTCGTACACCAGTCCGATGAGATAGGAGCGCTTGCCCGCCAGGCTGCGCGCCGACAGGCTGGGTTGAAACTGCAGCATCTCGGCGGCCGCCAGCACGCGGGCGCGGGTCTCGGGTCTGACATTGGGCTCGTCGTTCAAGACCCGCGACACAGTCTTGATCGCGACTCCCGCGGCCTTGGCTACATCATGGATCGTTTTCCGGGTCACGTTAGGACGCTCATGGTGTGCAGGAGATCAACGCGTCACTACCGGTTTCCAACCGGATGTTGGCCACGCTCACGGCGAACTGTCCGGTAGAGATCAGCTCGAAGGGTTGCGTGATGGCATCCATGCGCGCCCCGGCAGCCGCGAAACACGCCAGGGGTACTTTCACATGGCTCCAATTCCCGGTGCGGGTGGTCGTTGCGAAGGTCTTCGTCAGATCGACGGCACCCTTGCAGTCCGGTCCGCACTGCATCTGCAGCACCACGTTGGCGGTGGGCGCCTGGTCCACCCGATAGTCGAACCCCACCGACAGTTGGCCGTTGGTTTCACGTTGCAGGTTGATCGGCGCCTTCGAGACCAGACCCACCGAGGCTGCGGCTCTTGCATTCCAGCGCAGCTGCCGCGCGTCTTCCTGCACCGACCGATCGGTTGCTGACAGCCGCACACTACCGACCACTCCCACCCCACTTGGCACAGTTGTCGAGTGGGCCTCTTCGCTCACGGTCCAACTCCAGCCCGATCCCGGTTTGCCTGCCGCAAAGAATACCTTGCTGTCAGTCGCGGCCGAGAGCGCGGTACCGCCGCCCTCAGGCAGTTTTCGCAGGTTGCCGTTGTCCTTGTATGTCAACCCGTAACCATACGCGAACAGCGGTTTGACACCGTCACCCCGGTTCACCGCCGTCTGTTGTGGAGTCAGTGGCCAGGAGAACGATAATTTGCCGCGGAAGTCATGCGGGACCGAGCCGTCCGGCGCCTTGAAGATCACATCCGCAATACCACCGCCCTCGGTGCCCGGCAGCCACGCAGCGACGAACGCATCCGCTGCATTGATGTGCGAGTTGACCCACAGCGGCCGTCCGGAGAGAAAGATCGCGACGACCGGCACACCTTGCCCATGCAGCTTGCGCAGCAACTCCAGGTCCGACCGGTCGCCCGGGCTGTACTCGACCGAGCCAATGTCCCCCTGAAACTCGGCGTACGGATTCTCTCCGAACACGACGATGGCTACGTCCGGCCGCGTCTTGTAATTACCGCTGGCATTGAGCTCGGCAGTGCCGCCGCCGGCCTGAACGGCAGTCAATATGCCGGCGAAAATGCTGTCGGCGTGCGAGAAATTCATGTTGGTGAGGCCCGTGCCCTGCCACGTGATCGTCCAGCCGCCACTTTGTTTGCCGATGCTGTTGGCGCCATCGCCAGCAACGAGCACGTGTTGCATAGGCTTCAGCGGCAGCAGATGGTTCGCATTCTTGAGCAGCACGAGGGACTCGCGCACCGCGCGGCGCGCGACGGCCCGATGCTCGGGCGCCCCCAGCAACTCAAAGTTGCCGGCCAGTGGCCGAGACGAAGGTCTTCCCTCATCCATTAGATGCGCGCGCAACTTGACGCGCAGGATGCGGCGGTCCGCGTCCTCGATCCGCGCCATGGGGATCTCGCCCGAGCGGACCTGCGCCAGCGTGTTGGCATACAGTTGTTTCCAGCTGTCGGGCGCCATGAGCACGTCCAGCCCGGCATTGATCGCGGCCGCGCAGCTGATAGTCGTGCACCCCGGCACCTGGCCATGGCCATTCCAATCTCCGACCACCAGGGCATCGAAATGCAGTCGCTGTTTCAACACAGCGGTGAGCAGCTCCTGGTTGCCATGCATCTTGAGGCCTTGCCAGCTGGAGAAAGAGACCATGACGGCCTGTACTCCAGCGGCGACCGCCGGCGGGTAGCCGGCAAAATGAATGTCGCGCAGCTCGGTTTCGCTCGCGCGGTTGTCGCCCTGATCGCGTCCGCCGGTACCGCCATCGCCCACATAGTGCTTGGCGGTGGCGATGACATGGGCTGAGTCCAGGAACTGCGGCGTGCCGGGGCTGCCCTGCAGGCCCAGAACCATCTTTGCAGCGTATTCGCGCACTATCTGCGGGTCTTCCGAGTAGCTTTCATAGGTTCTACCCCAGCGGTCGTCGCGTACCACAGCCAGTGTGGGTCCGAATGCCCAATCAATTCCGGTCGCGCGAACCTCTCGCGCCGTGACCTCGCCAATCTGGCGAATCAGCTCCGGATCGTGTGCGGCTCCTAACCCGATGTTATGCGGGAATATTGTTGCCCCGACGAGGTTGTTGTGACCGTGCACGGCATCGGTTCCCCACATCGTCGGAATGGGATGGGGTCCGTGCAAGGGATCCATCGACGCGTCATAGAACCGATCGGCAAGCGTCAGCCACTCACTCGGTGGGGCAAATTCGTTGTTGCCAGGTGAAGAACTGCCGCCGTTTAGAATCGAGCCGAGGGGATAGTGGCGAAGGTCATCGGGTGTGATGCTGCCGATGTCGGCCTGGATGAGTTGGCCGACCTTCTGTTCGAGCGTCATTTCGCCGAGCAGCGTGCTGATGCGCGCCTCGAGGGCAGGATCGGCTGGCAGGGCGGGCGGTCTCTCGGGCCACACAGCGGGATGGATAGTCGCCGCAGACTCCGCAGCCAGATCGACACCCGGCAGCAACGGGCTCCCCACAAGCAGTCCCAAAATCAATTTTACTGCGAGCCGTATGCATCTGCGTTCCATGGAACGCAGATGCATACGGCTCGCAGTAAAATTGATTTTGGGACTGCTTGTGGG
>Ga0068859_100001360_pt1 | contig 24927 bp, 22 predicted proteins | sample KBSSwiS22_FD_66585 | JGI IMG/M metagenome (GOLD analysis project Ga0068859, IMG submission 66585) | Switchgrass rhizosphere microbial communities from Kellogg Biological Station, Michigan, USA - KBS Switchgrass S2-2 | ecosystem: Host-associated > Plants > Roots > Rhizosphere > Soil ...
AACGAATACGGCGGGCTTTTCCCGATCGCGGAGATCGCGCGCGAGGCCCGGCGGCGGGGAAGCCTCGTCCACACGGACGCCGTGCAGGCGGCCGGCCGCGTGCCCATCGATGCGGACGACTGGGGCGTGGATCTGCTCTCCCTCTCCGCCCACAAGCTCCACGGCCCGAAGGGCGCGGGCGCGCTGTACGTGCGGCGCGGCGTTCCCCTCGCGGCGCACACGCCGGGAGGAGGGCAGGAGAGGCGCCGCCGCGCCGGGACCGAGAACACGCTCGCCGCCGTCGGCTTCGGAGCGGCCGCCCGACTGGCGGCCGGGAGGCTCGAGACGGACGCGGCCTCGATCCGCGCGTTGCGCGATCGCTTCGAGGCCGGCGTCCTCGCCCGCATTCCCGGCGCGCGCCTTATTGGAGCCGGCGCCGGAGTGCCGCGTCTCCCCAACACGTCGGCCGTCCTCTTCGACGGCGTCTCCGGCGAGACGCTGCTCCTGCGGCTCGACCTCGAGGGCATCGCGGTCTCGGTCGGGAGCGCCTGCTCGAGCGGCACGCTCGCGCCGTCGCCGGCGATCCTCGCGCTGGGGCTCTCTCCCCGGGAGGCGCGCGGCGTGGTGCGCTTCTCGCTCTCGCGCGCGACGACCGACGAGGAGATCGCGCGCGTCCTCGACGTCCTGCCCCGCGTCGTCGAGGAGATCCGCGGGGCTTCACCCGTCGCGCCCGTCGCGCCCGTCGCGCCCACTGCGCCGGTCGCGCCGGCCGGGAGGGCCTCGTGATCGTCGAGTGCGATCAGTGCCGCGCGAAGTACCACTACGACGAGGCCCGCTTCGCGGGCAAGCCGTCCAAGAAACTGCGCTGCTCGAAGTGCCGCGCGATCTTCGAGATCTTCAACACGCACGCCTACGAGGCGCAGCCGCCCCTGCGTTCGCCGATCGCCGCCGGGGAGACGCGCACGCGGCGGTCCGCCGACATGTTCCCGGAGGCGGCCGTCCGCCCCGAGCCGGCGCGCGAGCGACGCCGGTCGGCGGGCCCTCTCAAGCTGCCCATGGAGGAGAAGCTCTCCCTGGCGGTGATTGCCGGCCCCGACGCCGGGCGGATGTTCGCGATCGAGACTCCGCGCGTCGTCATCGGCCGCGAGGAGGTCGACCTCGCCCTCGACGACCCCGAGATCTCCCGCCACCATGCCGCGATCGAGGTCCGGGGAGACGACATCCTGCTGCTCGACCTGGGCTCGACCAACGGGACCTTCGTCGGGGACCAGGCCATCAGCCAGGCGCCGCTCGAGAACCAGAGCGAGTTCACGATCGGCGGCTCGACGCTGATGCTGATCGTGACGGCAGCGTAGGATGCGCATCGCCGTCGCCATGTCGGGGGGCGTCGACTCCTCGGTCGCCGCGCTGCTCCTGAAGGAAGAGGGCCACGAGGTCATCGGCCTCTCGATGCAGCTCTGGGACCACTCGAACGAGGCCGGCCGCTCGGGGCGCTGCTGCACGCTGGACGACCTCTCCGATGCGAGGCGGGTGGGATGGGCGCTCGGCATCCGCCACTACGTGCTCAACCTCGAGGAGGAGTTCGGCCGCGACGTCGTCCGCCCGTTCGTCGCGTCCTACCTCGCGGGGGAGACGCCGATCCCCTGCTCCGCCTGCAACGCGAGGATCAAGTTCGCCACGCTCTGGGAGCGCGCGCGCGGCCTCGGCTGCGATGCGGTCGCCACCGGACACTACGTGCGCGTCGCCGAGGATCCGGTGTCCGGACGGCGGACGCTGCGCAAGGGGCTCGACCCGGCGAAGGATCAGTCCTACTTCCTCTACGACCTGACCGAGGAGCAGCTCGCGGCCGCGCGGTTCCCGGTCGGCTCCCTCACCAAGGCGGCGGTTCGCGCGCACGCGAGGCGGGCGGGGCTGCCGACGGCGGACAAGGAGGAGAGCCAGGAGATCTGCTTCGTGCCCGCGGGGACTCGCGCCGGGGAGTTCGTGGCGCGCGCGGCGGCGGGGATGGGACTCTCTCTCCCGACCGCTCCGGGCCGACTCGAGGACTCGAGCGGGAAGGCGCTCGGCGGCCACGACGGCCACTTCCGCTTCACGATCGGCCAGCGGCGCGGGATCGGCGTCTCCGCCACCGAGCGCCTGTACGTGCTCGAGGTCGATGCCGCGGAGAACCGCGTCGTCGTCGGTCCGGCCCGCGAGCTCGACTCGCGCGAGGCGCTCGTCGGCGGCCTCCGGCTGATCGCGGGCCCTCGCGCCGCGCCCTTCCGCGCCGCCGCCCGGATCCGCCACCGCGCCGACGAGGTTCCGGCGACGGTGTTCCCGGCGGAGAGCGGCGAGGCGCGAGTCGCTTTCGACTCTCCCGTCCGCGCCGTCACTCCCGGACAGTCGTGCGTGCTCTACGACGGGGACGTCGTGCTCGGCGGGGGAGTGATCAAGAGAAGTGGAGAGTTGAGAGTTGAGAGTTGAGAGTCGTCGGAGACCCAGTGTGCGGCTCGTCGAACCGACTCTCCGCTCTGAGCTCTCAACGCCCCTCTAGTTCGTCTTCGTATCCGTCATCTCCGACGTCGGCGTGAAGTCCGAGCGGATCTCGCCGTAGCTGCGCTCGTAGAGCTCGATGTTCTGCTGGAGCGCCCGCAGGAGCTGCTTGGCGTGATACGGCGTCGTGAGGAGGCGGCTCAGGATCTTGGCGTCGGGCCGGCCGGGGACCATGCGTCCGAAGTCGAGGACGAACTCGGTCGGGTTGTGGAGGATGTTGGCGAAGTTGACGTAGTGGCCCTCGGAGGTCGCCTCGTCGATGGTGACCTTCATCGGAACCGGTTTCGGATCGGCCATGGCGCACCCTCCCGTCCAGGCTGAAGTCTAGCGCGGCGATCGGGAGTAAACTCTCGCGCGATGTCCCGCACGACGACCGCGGCCGCGCTTCTCCTGATGCTCGCCTCCGCCGGCCTTTCCGGACAGGGCACGGACATGTCGGCGGACCCCAATCGGGGCCCGGGCGCGCAGCGCAACCCCCTGGTCGCCGAGGGCGACCGCTTCTACAGCCGTCGGCAGGAGGGCCGCAATGGCTCGCGCGCTTCGACGGGTCCGATCGCGCAGGCGATCGCCAGCTACGACGGAGCGGCGCGGGCGCCGGATCAGGTGGAGGCCCGCTGGAAGCTGGCGCGCGCCCTCTACTTCAAGGGCGTCTACACCGGAATGGACCAGGACGGCCGCCGCGCGATCTTCGACAAGGCGCGTCGCGTCGCCGACGAGGCGATCGCGATCATCAACAAGGGACTGGCCGGCAACGTGGAGGACGTCCAGGCCGTGCTGAAGCTGGGCCCGAACTTTCTCGCCGGGAAGCTCAAGGACCGCTCCGAGGCCGCGCCGACGTACTTCTGGGCCGCGGTCGCCTGGGGAGAATGGGCGCTCGCGAAGGGCAAGCTCGAGGCGGCGAAGTCCGGAGCGGCCGAGACGATCCGCGACTACGCGCTCACCGTCATCGGCATCGACCCGGACTTCGAGGAAGGCGGCGGCTACCGCATCCTGGGGCGTTTGAACGACCAGGCGCCGTGGATCCCGTTCGTGACGGGCTGGGTCTCGGAGGATGATGCGGTCAAGTACCTCCGCCTCGCGATGGATAAGGACAGCCGCAACTTCGTCAACCGCCACTTCCTCGCGGAGGCGCTCCACAAGGGCGACGCGAAGGCGAAGGCCGAGGCGATCGCCCTGGAGGAGGGGATCGTCGCCGACACGGCCTCGCCCCAGCACCTCGTCGAGGATCTCAAGATCCAGGACGACGCGCGGGCGAACCTCGCGGCCTGGAAGAAGGCCGCCTAAGCGCGTCGACGCGCGGAGAGCCTCTTTGCCGGCCGACGCGCGGGCAGCCTCTTCGCCCGCGGCCGCGTCGGCAGCGCGCGCAGCAGCTCGCGCGCGGTCGCGCCGGTCTCGGGGTCGGTCCAGTCCGGAGCGAGCTCGGCGAGCGGGGCGAGCACGAACCGGCGTCTCCGCATACGGGGATGCGGCAGGATCGGATCCGCCGCCGTGCGCCGGAGACCGTTCACGTCGAGGATGTCGATGTCGATCTCTCGCGGGCCGTTGCGAAAGCTCCGGGTTCGGCCGAGCGCCCGCTCGATCGCCTGGGTGGCGCGGAGCAGGCGGGCCGGCGAACCCTTCCAGCGGATCGCGGCGACGGCGTTGTAGAACGGCCTCTGCCGGCGGTAGCCGACGGGATCGGTCCGGTAGATGGAGGACAAGCCGAGGAGGGGGGCGATCCGCGAGAGCGCGTCGACGGCCCGCAGGAGATACGCGCGGCGGTCGCCGCGATTGGATCCGAGCGCGAGGTAGGCGACTCCGGAGCGGCCGGCGCTCACGCCGCGCCCGAAGTCAGTAGACTTCCTCTTCCTCGTCGTCCTTTTCCGGCGGCTCCTCGCCTTCCTCGAGCTCGTCGTCGTCGAGATCGGGCTCCTCCGGCTCCGCAGGGGTCCCCTCCTCACCGAACTCCGGAGGGTTCTCGTCCGGAATCGTCTCGAGCAGCGCCGATCGCCGCGGGGGACGCGGAGCGGGCGGAGGCGCATCGTCGGACTTCGCGTTCTTCTGGTTCGCGCCGCACTTGGGACAGATCGCGTCGGGCTTACCGAGGTTGTAGAACTTCGTGTGACAGTGGAAGCACTCGTACTTTTTACCGAGCTCGGGCATTTCCCCCTCGAAAGGCGGCCAAACCTAGCACGCGAGTTTTCGGGGGTCAACCGATCGCAACCTTGCTAGCATCCGATCGGGAGCCAATCCGGATGAGGACCGCCGCACGAGCCCGAAACCTCGCGATTCTGCTGCCGATTCTCTGGGCATTCGCCGCCAGGGCCCGGGCCCAGTTCCCCTGGGCGGGAGCACGCGCGCTCGGGATGGGCGGCGCTCAGGTGGCGGCGGTGGACGACGCGAGCGCGGCCTGGTCGAACCCGGCGGCCCTCGCCCGCCTCCAGGGCCTGAACTTCGAGATCCTGGCCGGGGGCGTCGCCTCGAACCGCAACGACCTGGTCGGGACGATCGACTCCCTCGCGAGCCTGCCCTTCGGCGACATCGTCTCCGGCGATCGCCTCGACCTCCTGCCCCAGCTGGTCGGCGACATCCAGAACCTGACGGCGGAGGACACGAGCGTGCTCTTCTCGGGCGTGGCCGGGATCGTCGGCGCCTACAGGGGCTTCGCGCTCTCGGTCGGCGACCTGCCGTACGCCGGGATCTATCCGGTCATCGACCTCGTCCACGTCGTGCCGGGCGGAGGCCCGAACGGCATCGCACAGAACGGGACGGGCCTCTATCTCGCCGGGCTCTCGGCTCGCGAGGTCCGGCTGGCCTACGGGCACCAATTCCTAGGCGGCGTCGTCTCGGTCGGCGGCGCGGCGCGGCTGATCTTCGGCCGCACGTACTTCGAGCGGTGCGGCGTCTTCGACGATTGCCAGAACAAGAACATCTCCGAGATCGTCAAGGAGGCCTTCCAGAACAACGCGGTCGACACGACGAAGTTCACCTTCGACGCGGGCGCCCTGGCCAACCTCGGGATCGTCAGGCTCGGCGTGACGGGCATCGCGCTCACCCAGCCGCACTTCGACGTCATCGCGCTGCCCGGGTCGCCCGGCGAGCTCCCGCTGGCGCGTCAGGTGCGGGGCGGGATCGCCGTCGATCCGCTGCCGTTCCTGACGATCGCCGCGGACGGAGACTTCCTGAAGAGCGACACGCTCGCGCCGGGCGCGAAGAGCCAGCAGCTCTCGCTGGGCGTCGAGGGGAGGATCCCGCTCTTCGCGTTCCGGGCCGGCGGGCTCTACGATTTCGCGGCGACCCAGCCGCACTGGGCCATCTCCGCCGGCGTCGGGTTCCGCGCCGTGGTCGTCGCCATCGACGCGTCGGTGCTGCTGTCGCCTCAGGGCGGCATCGATCCGACCGACGCCGACCGCCGGGATCTCGGGGCGGCGCTGTCGGTCAAGCTGCACTTCTAGAGCCTGCTCCTTGTTCCAGGTTCTCGCGCGCGACCCCCGGTCCTCGGCGCGGCGGGGCGTCCTCGAGACCGCACGAGCCCGCGTCGAGACGCCGTGCTTCCTGCCCGTCGGAACGCGCGGCGCGGTCAAGGGCGTGACCTTCGACCTGCTGGAGGCGTGGGACTGCCGCGCCGTCCTGGCCAACACGTACCACCTGATGGCGCGCCCCGGGATCCCGACGATCCGGAGCGCCGGCGGACTCCACGCGTTCGTCGGCTGGGATCGCGCGATCCTGACGGACTCCGGCGGCTTCCAGATCATGAGCCTCTCGTCGCGGCGCCGCCTCTCGGAGGAGGGCGTCGAGTTCCGCGCGCCGGAGGACGGCACGGCGCACTTCCTGACCCCCGAGCGGGCGATGGAGCTGCAGGCCGACTTCGGCGTCGACATCGCGATGGCCCTCGACGTGTGCCCGCCGTTCCCGGCGGATCGCGCGGAGGTCGAGGAGGCGTGCCGGAGGACCCTCTCCTGGGCGGAGCGCTCGAAACGGGCGTGGCGCGAGGAGAGGGGAGGCGGGCTCCTCTTCGGGATCGTGCAGGGCGGCATCCATGCCGACCTGCGCCGGCGAAGCGCCGCCGACCTCGCGGCGCTGGACTTTGCGGGCTACGCGATCGGCGGCGTCGCCGTCGGCGAGTCGAAGGAGGCCATCCGCGAGGTGACCGTCCTGGCGGCGCCGCTGCTCCCGGAAGGGAAGCCGCGCTACCTGATGGGTGTCGGGACGCCAGCGGACCTTCTGGAATCGGTGCGCGCGGGCGTCGATCTCTTCGATTGCGTGCTTCCCACGCGTAACGGCCGCATGGGGCACGCGTACACCGCGCGCGGGGAGGTCACGATCAAGCACGAGCGCTTTCGGGAGGATTTCCAGCCGCTCGATCCCTCCTGCGTCTGCCCCGTCTGCCGGCGCCACAGCCGTGCGTACCTCCGGCACCTCTTCGTCGTGAAGGACTTCTCGGCGCCGATGCTGATCTCGATCCACAACGTCTTCTTCTACCTGGCCTGGATGCGGACCATCCGCGAGGCGATCGCGGCGGGTGCCCTCGCCGGCCTCCAGGCGCCGCCGGAGGAGAAGATCGCCGAGGGAGCGTGACGTGGCCGACCGAAGGTGACATCCTCTCCGAACGGGAGGACCCTTGGAGGTTCCGCTCAGCCCTCTCGAATTCGCGAGGCGTTCGCGGCGGCTCTACGGCGGCCGCGAGGCGGTGGTCGACGGGGCGAGGCGCTTCACCTACGAACAGTTCCTGGAACGCTGCGACCGCTGGTCGTCGGCGCTCCAGCGGCTGGGAGTCTCGCCCGGAGACCGCGTCGCGGTGGTTTCCTGCAACGGCGCCGCCCTCCTGGAGGCTTTCTACGCCGTCCCGCAGATCGGCGCCGTGCTCGTCCCCATCAACTACCGGCTGGGCGGCGACGACATCGCGTACATCCTCGAGCACAGCGGCGCCCGCGTGGTCTGCGCACTCGGGGACTCCCGTGAGCTCGTGGACCGGATCCGCGAGAAGACGCCGGGTGTTGCGCAACGCGTGGCGTTTGACGGGCCCCGCCCGGGCTGGGTCGACTACGAGGCGGAGATCGAGAGGGCGGATCCGTCGTTCCGCCCGGCGCCGATCGGCGAGAACGACCTGCTCGCCCTCAACTACACGAGCGGCACCACGGCGCGGCCCAAGGGCGTCATGATCACGCACCGCAACGCCTACATGAACAGCATCGGCACCCTGCTCCATCACCCCATGACGGTCGAGGACCGCTACCTCTGGACGCTTCCGATGTTTCACGCGAATGGGTGGACGTTCGTTTGGACGGTGACCGCGGCGGGAGCGACGCACGTCTGCATCCCGAGGCCGGAGCCGACGGCCGTGTTCGAGGCGGTGGCGCGGGAGAAGGTGACGATGCTCTGCGCCGCGCCCACGGTGCTGATCGGCATCTCCGGCTCTCCCGAGGCGCTGCGGCGCGGAGCCCGTCGCGGGGTGCGCGTGTTGACCGCGGGTGCCCCGCCCGCGGCCGCGACGATCGAGCGAGTCGAGGGCGAGCTGGGCTGGACGATCACGCAGGCGTACGGCCTGACCGAGACCTCGCCGTTCATCACGGTCTGCGAGCCACGGCCCGAGCATGGCCGCCTGGACGCGGCGGGGAAAGCGGCGGTCAAGGCCCGCCAGGGCGTCGAGCTGCTGACCTCGGGCGAGGTGCGGGTCGTCGACGCCGAAGACCGGGAGGTGCCGCACGACGGGGAGACCATCGGAGAGATCGTCGTCCGCGGCAACGTCGTCATGGACGGCTACTTCCGCGACCCCGAGGCGACCGCGGAGGCGATGCGCGGCGGGTGGTTTCACAGCGGTGACGCGGCGGTCGTCCACCCCGACGGCTACGTCGAGATCCGGGACCGGTTCAAGGACGTCATCATCAGCGGAGGCGAGAACGTCTCTTCCATCGCGGTCGAGGGCGTCCTCCTGCGCCATCCCGCGGTCCAGGAGGCGGCGGTCATCGGCGTGCCGCACGAGAAGTGGGGCGAGGTGCCGCATGCGTTCGTCGTCCTTCGCCCCGGCGAGTCGGTCTCCGAAGAGGAGTTGCTGGGCTTCGCGCGGGAGCGGCTGGCCGGGTTCCAGACGCCGAAGGGCGTCACGTTCCTCGACGAGCTGCCCAAGACGGCGACCGGCAAGGTCCAGAAGTTCGTCTTGCGAGGCGGCCGCCCGGCGATCGCGCGGCAGTAGGCCGCCTGTTATAGCCTCTCGCGCCATGAAAACGCTGTTCTGGGTCCTCGCCCTCTCGGCCGCGCCTCTCCTGGCCGAGGAGAGCCTCCACGAGAAGGCCATGCGCCTGCACCGGAGTGCGATCGTCGTCGACACTCACGAGGACGTGCCGGAGGCACTCCAGGCGCAATGGATCGACCTCGCCGCCCGCAATACCACCGGCCACGTCGACATCCCGCGCTGGCGCGAGGGCGGCGTCACGGCTCCGTTCCTCGCGGCCTACGTCAGCGGCGACTTCGTCAAGTCCGGCGGCTCGGCGAAGAAGGCCCTGGAGTTCATCGACCTCATCCACCGCCTCGCCGACGATTACCCGAAGGACCTGGTGTTCGCGGACTCGGTCGCCGGAATCCGCAAGGCCAAGGCGGACGGGAAGATCGCGATCCTGATCGGGATCGAGGGGGGCCACGCGATCGAGGACTCGCTCGGCGCGCTTTCGTCCTTCTATCGGCTGGGCGTGCGGTACATGACCCTGACGCACTTCAACACCAACGACTGGGCCGACTCCTCCGGCGCCTTCTTCTCCTCCGGCTTCGACCCGAAGGCCTACGCCGTCCACAACGGCCTGACCGACTTCGGACGCGAGGTCATCCTCGAGATGAACCGGCTCGGCATGCTCATCGACGTCTCCCACGTGTCCGACAAGACGATGGCGGATGCGATCGCGGCGTCGAAGGCCCCGGTGTTCGCGTCGCACTCCTCGTGCCGCGCCCTGTCGAACATCCCGCGCAACGTGACGGACGACCAGATCCGCGCGATCGCGAAGTCCGGCGGCGTCGTCATGGTCAACGTCAGCACCCTCTTCCTCTCCCAGGCCTCCGTGGACGCCTACCTCGCCTCCCGGGCGGCGGCCGACGTCGAGGTCAAGGAGGCCGAGACGCGCTACAAGGACGATCCGAAGACGCGGGACGCCGAGGTGGCGCGGATCAAGAAGAAGGTCCACTACCCCGACGCCGACTGGAAGGCCGTCGTGGACCACATGGAGCACGTGATGAAGGTCGGCGGGCCGCAGTCGGTCGGGATCGGCACGGACTACGACGGCATCGAGGATCCGCCCACCGGCCTCGAGGACGTCTCGAAGCTGCCGAAGCTGACCGAGGAGCTGCTCCGGCGCGGTCACTCGGAGGAGGAGGTCCGCGGCGTGCTCGGCGAGAACTTCCTGAAGTTCTGGGACCGCGCGGAGGCGGCCAGGAAGGCCATGGCGCCGAGGACCGAGCCGCTGCCGTTTTCGAAGCCCGAGAGCCGTTGATATGATCCCCACCCCATGATTCAGCTGCTGCAGGCCGCCCCTGCCCCCGGAGCCGCGGGAGGGCTCATCCAGTTCCTCCCGATGATCTTCATCTTCGTCATCTTCTACTTCCTCCTCATCGCCCCGATGCGCAAGAAGCAGAAGAAGACCCAGGAGATGCTCTCGAAGCTCAAGAAGGGCGACGAGGTGATCACCGGCGGCGGAATCTTCGGCCGGATCACCGCGCTCGACGAAGAGCGCGGCTTCGTGATCCTGCAGATCTCCGACAACACCAAGATCAAGGTGCTTCGCAGCGCGATCGCCGGCCTCGCCGGGGAGCCCGAGGCAACTGCAAGCGCAGCCAGCAGTTAGCCGGGGCCTGACCGCTCGCGGCTCTCCGCTGACCGCTTTCAGCCCGATGGCGCCCCCGAGCCGAGCTCCTCTGGCCGTGCGCGGTTAGCTGTTCGCTGCAAGCTCGTGTAAGATTCCGCGTTCTTTTTTTGGGGAGGTCGCTTGGGCAAGAAGCTGCGGTGGCGTGTCCTTCTGATCCTGCTCGTTCTGGCCGGGGCCGTCGCCGGCTTCGTGCTGACGGGCTACGCGCGCGCGCGCAAGGACCTCGGCGTCACGACTCCGACGGTCAAGGACGCGCTCCGGCACGGCATCAAGCTGGGACTGGACCTGCGCGGCGGGATCCACCTCGTGCTGCAGGTCAACACGGCCGATGCGCTGAAGGCCGAGCGCGACGACGCCGTCGAGACGCTCCGGAACAACACGAAGGACGCCGGCCTCGGCGGCGTCGAGCTGCCGACGGACACCACGTTCAGCGTGGTCGTCAACGACAAGACGGATCAGTCCAAGCTCGAGGACGCCACGAAGCGGTTCCTTCCCGACTGGAGCTACACGACGGGCGGCGGCAAGTGGACCTTCGTCCTGAAGGACGTCAACCGGCACCAGATCGAGGACAACGCCGTGGCCCAGGCGGTCGAGACGATCCGAAACCGCATCGACGAGTTCGGCGTGGCGGAGCCCCTGATCGCGCGCGAGGGGAAGGACCGGATCCTCGTCCAGCTCCCCGGCATCGACGACCCCAAGCGCGTCAAGGACCTCATCAAGAACACCGCGTTCCTGGAGCTCTCGCTGGTCGACAAGGGCCCGTCCACGAGCGAGGCGCTGCTGGCGGGATACCCGGGGGGAAAGATTCCCGACAACCTGAAGATGGTCGAGGCGAAGGCCGAGCCCGGACGGACCGATCGCAGCTACTACATCGTGCGCAAGCAGGCCGTGATCACGGGGCGCGACCTCAAGAACGCCCGTCCGAGCCAGGGGCAGTTCGGCGCCGCGACCGTGTCCTTCTTCCTGACGGCGGGCGGCTCGCAGAAGTTCGGTGCGGCGACCGGCGCCAACATCGGGAAGCAGCTCGCGATCATCCTCGACAATCGCGTCCAGTCGGCGCCGAAGATCGACGACCGGATCACGGACTCGGGCATCATCAAGGGGAGCTTCACGCCCGAGGAGGCGAACGACCTCGCGCTCGTGCTCCGCGCGGGCGCGCTGCCGGCGGGGCTGACGTACCTGGAGGAGCGGACCGTCGGCCCGTCCCTGGGCCTGGATTCGATCCGCAAGGGCGTCACCGCCTCGGTCGTGGGCGCGCTGTTCGTGTTCGTGGCGATGGTCGTCTACTACCGGCGCGCCGGCTGGAACGCCGTGATCGCCTTGCTCCTGAACGCGATTCTGCTGGCGGCCGCCATGTCCCTCTTCGAGGCGACCCTGACGCTGCCGGGCATCGCGGGCTTCATCCTGACGATCGGCATGGCGGTGGACAGCAACGTGCTGGTCTTCGAGCGCATCCGCGAGGAGCTGCGCAACGGGCGGGCCCCGAAGGCGGCGATCGAGAACGGGTTCTCGAAGGCCTTCGCCACGATCGTCGACACGCACGCCACCGCGATCATCGCGGCCGTCTTCCTGCTGCAGTTCGGAACCGGGCCGGTCAAGGGGTTCGCGGTGACCCTGATCATCGGCCTCCTGATCTCGATGTTCACCGCGGTCTTCGTGTCGCACACGATCTTCGAGATCGAGTACGGCCGCCGGGCCCACATCGACACCGTGTCGATCTAGTCGCGAGATCGCGAGAAGAAGAAGAAGAAAACGATGGAACTCTTTCGACAGACCAACATCGACTTCCTCAAGTACCGCTGGTGGGCCATCGGCGCCAGCTGGGCGCTCATCCTCATCGGGATGTTCGCGGTCTTCGTGCAGAAGGGCCTGAAGTTCGGCATCGACTTCTCGGGCGGCACGGCGATCGCGGTCAAGTTCAACGAGCGCCCCGACGTCGACAAGCTGCGCAAGATCCTGGACGGCGCGAACCTCGGCGAGATCGGCATCCAGCGCTACGAGGACCCCGAGAAGCACGAGGTCCTGATCCGCGTCCAGCAGCAGGCCAAGGAGGGCCGCGACGTGGCCGGCGACGTCCTGCGCACTCTGCGCCAGGGCCTCGAGGGCCCCACGGACCCGGCCAAGATCGACATCAACACCGAGGGCAAGGCGACCCTCGCCGCGCGTCTCGCGGCCGCGGACCCCGACCGCGTGGCGGGCCGCGCCGACGCGGACCTCGCGGCCGCGTACGCGCAGGTGGCCGAGCGGGTCATCGCCCAGCGCTCTCAGGTCGGGCTCTTCCACTCGGCGGCGGACTTCGGAACGATACCGGGCGTCTCGCCCGAGGTGAAGGCCTGGCTCGGCGCCAACACCGTCGTCGGGCCGTTCGTGCTGCTCTCCGCCGAGAACGTCGGCCCGCAGGTCGGCGCCGACCTCCAGAAGAAGGCGGTACTCGCCATCGTGTGGTCGACGATCGGCATGCTGCTGTACATCGTGTTCCGCTTCCGGTCGCTGCCGTTCGGCGTCGGCGCGGTCGTCGCCATCGTGCACGACACGCTGATCACGATCGGCCTCCTGGCCCTGTTCGGCCGCGAGTTCAACCTCATCGTGGTGGCCGCGCTCCTGACGCTCGTGGGCTACTCGAACAACGACACGGTCGTCGTGCTGGACCGCGTCCGCGAGAATCTCAAGACGCCGAAGAAGGAGCCGCTCGACGTCGTCATCAATCGCTCCATCAACCAGACGCTGTCGCGGACGATCCTGACCTCGGGCGCCACGCTGATCGTCGTCATCGCGCTCTACTTCCTGGGTGGCGAGGTCCTCAACACCTTCGCGCTGACGCTCATCATCGGCATCATCGTCGGCACCTACTCCTCGATCTACGTGGCCGCGTCGATCGTCGTCATCTGGAAGAACTTCCAGAACCGGCGCAAGCTCGCGGTCGTCCCGGCTCCGGCCCCCGTCAAGGCGCCGGCCGTTCCGCCCACGGCTCCCACGCCGTCGGCGTCCGCCTCCTCGGCGGCGGTCGCGCGGCCGGCGGGCTCGGGGAAGAAGAAGAAGAACCGCAGATAGTCGAGAGTCGAGCGTCGAGGGTTGTGAGTCGTCTGAACTCTCGACTCTCAACCCTTAACTCTCAACTTCCCTCCCGGGTTACCCTTATCCCGGCATGATCCACTTCGAGGAGATCCTCGAGAAGGTCGAGGCGTACAACCCCAACAGCGATCAGGACCTGTTGCGGCGGGCCTACGTCTTCTCGGCCCGCGAGCACAAGGGCCAGGTGCGCCGCTCCGGAGAGCCCTACCTGGTCCATCCCCTGAACGTCGCCGCGATCCTGGCCGAGCTCAAGGCCGACGACCTGTCGATCGTGGTCGGCCTCCTGCACGACGTGCTCGAGGACACGCTCACGACCAAGGCTTCGATCGCCGCGCAGTTCGGGGACGAGGTCGCGGAGCTCGTCGATGGGCTGACGAAGATCGGCAAGTTCTCCTACGTCTCGCGCGAGGAGGAGCAGGCCGAGACCTTCCGCAAGATGATCCTCGCGATGATCTCGGACCTCCGGATCGTCCTCGTGAAGCTCGCCGACCGCCTCCACAACATGCGCACGCTGGGGTTCCTGCCGGAGTCCAAGCGGCACGAGATCGCGCGCGAGACCCTGGACATCTACGCGCCGATCGCGCACCGGCTGGGCATGGGAAGCGTGAAGGGGGAGCTCGAGGACCTGGCCTTCCTCTACCTCGAGCCGGAGGAGCACGAGAAGGTCGCGCGCGAGGTCGCGCGCCGCATGAAGGTCTCGCAGGCGATGATCGGCGGCATCCGGGAGCGGCTGGAGTCGCGTCTCGGCGAGGCCGGCGTGACGGCCGAGGTATCCGGCCGCATGAAGCGGTACTACTCGATCTGGCTGAAGATGCGGCGGACCGCGGTCGACGTCGCCCAGCTCTACGACATCCTGGCCTTCCGCATCGTCGTCCCCGAGACCAAGGACTGCTATGCGGCCCTCGGCCTCGTGCACCAGATCTGGCGCCCCGTCCCGGGCCGGATCAAGGACTACATCGCGATGCCCAAGCCCAACTTCTACCAGTCGCTGCACACGACGGTGATCGGGGAGACCGGGCAGCCGTTCGAGATCCAGATCCGAACGCGCGAGATGGACCTGATCGCGGAGCGGGGCATCGCCGCCCACTGGAAGTACAAGGAGGGCCGCCTGGGCTCGCACTCCGACGACGCCCGCTTCCAGTGGCTCCGGCAGCTCGTCGACTGGCAGAGCGAGGTCTCCGATCCCCGCCAGTTCCTGAGCTCTCTCAAGGTCGACCTCTATCCCGACGAGGTCTACACCTTCACTCCCAAGGGCGAGGTCTTCGCCTTCCCGCGCGGCGCCACGCCCATCGACTTCGCCTACCGCGTGCACACCGACGTCGGGCATCGCTGCGTCGGGGCGCGGGTCAACGGCAAGCTGGTTCCGCTGCGCACGCCCCTGCACAGCGGCGACATCGTGGAGATCCTGACGGCTCCCAACCAGACGCCCTCGCGGGACTGGCTCTCATCGGTCGTCACCAGCCGCGCGCGCCACAAGATCCGCCACTTCATCCACGAGCAGGAGAAGCTGCAGGCCGTCGAGCTCGGCCGGCGGCTCTTCGAGCGGGAGCTCAAGAAGTTCAAGCGGAGCATCAAGAAGCTCGAGGCCGAAGGGAGCCTCGTCCGCGAGCTGGCTCACTGGGGATTCTCGAAGCCCGAGGACCTCTACGCGGCGGTGGGCTACGGGAAGCTCGCCCCGCGCAATGCGCTCGAGCGCTTCGTCTCGGCCGAGGAGCTGGCGCGTCCCGAGGCCGAGCGCAAGGAGTCCGCGGTCTCCCGGGTGGTGCGCAGGATCCTGCCGTTCGCCGGCGCGGACGTCGTCGTGGTCGGCCACAACGACCTGCTCGCCTCGCTCGCGAAGTGCTGCAATCCCGTGCCCGGAGAGAAGATCATCGGCTACATCACCCGCGGGCGCGGCGTGTCGGTGCACTCGGAGAGCTGCCCCAACGTCGAGAACCTTCTCTACGACCCGGGCCGGCAGATCGACGTCACCTGGGCCGGGGAGAAGAAGGCGTCCTACGCGATCGAGCTCGAGGTCGTGACCGAGGACCGTCCCGGGCTGTTGGCGGAGGTGACGCAGGCGATCGCGGGCGAGGGCTCCAACATCCGCCGGATCGAGGCGCGCGTGGGCGAGACGCGGGAGGCCTTCGTCGCGGTGTCGCTCGAGACCGCAGACTTGAAGCAGCTCGAGAAGATCCTCAGCCGGATCCGCGCCGTGCGCGGGGTCCGCGACGTGATCCGGAAATACAACGTGCCGAAGGCGGGGGAGCGGGAGTGACGCGCGAGGCGACGATCAGGCGGTCTTGACCGCCGCCTTGGGCCGCGGCGCGGGCTTGGTGACCTTCCCCGAGCGGATGCAGCGGGTGCACGCCAGCACCTTCCGATTGACTCCGTCGATCGCGGCGCGCACGGTCTTCAGGTTCAGATGCCACTTGCGGTTGGTCAGGTTGTGGGCGTGGCTGATGCGGTGGCCTGACATCGGGATCTTTCCGCAAAACTGGCAGTGCTGGGCCATGACGCTCCTCGGTTAGTCCGTTTCGGCCAAAAAACCCGCGAAGCCTACACCGCGACGACACGCGGCGCAAGGGAAGAACAGCTGTCCGCTTCGCGGCTTACTGTCCAATCGACATAAGTCGTTGCGTTCTTGATGCTTTGACCTGCTTCATCGCTTGACTACGGAATAACCTTTTGCTATTTTGACAACCAGCCGTAATAACCATAAGTCGAAGCCCGAAACCGTATTAATTCTTTCGGTGGGGCGAAGCGTGCTGTTCAGTAAGTCCAAAAACTTGGTCGGTCTGGACATCGGGTCCTCGGCGATCAAACTCGTCGAACTCAAGGACTCGAAGGGGGGCGGTTTTCGCCTCGTCAAGACCGGTCTCGAGGGCCTGTCCCCCGAGGCGATCGTCGACGGCGCGATCATGGACGGCTCCCTGGTCGTCGACACCGTCAACCGGATCGTCTCCTCCCTGAACGTCCGCAACCCCGACTTCGGTACGTCCCTGTCGGGCCATTCCGTCATCATCAAGAAGATCTCCCTGCCGGCCATGTCTCCCGAGGAGCTCGCGGAGTCGATCCGCTGGGAGGCCGAGCAGTACGTCCCGTTCGACATCAACGACGTCAACCTGGACTACGTGGTCCTCGAGTCCGGCGGCGGCGAGACCATGGACGTCCTCCTGGTCGCCGTCAAGAAGGACAAGATCGGCGACTACACGAGCGTGATCACCCAGGCCGGGAAGAACCCGGTCTTGGTCGACGTGGACGCGTTCGCGCTCCAGAACGCCTTCGAGGCGAACTACCCGGTCGAGCCGGGCCGCGTCGTGGCCCTGGTCAACATCGGGGCGTCGGTCACCAACGTCAACATCCTGTCGGGCGCGAACACCATCTTCTGGCGCGACATCTCCTTCGGCGGCAACCAGTACACCGACGCGATCCAGAAGCAGCTCTCCCTCTCCTTCGAGCAGGCCGAGGCCCTCAAGAAGGGGGAGAAGACCGGGGATCAGTCGCTCCAGGACATCCTCCCGATCCTCCGGTCCGTGTCCGACGACCTCTCCCAGGAGCTCCAGAAGACGTTCGACTTCTTCCTGGCGACGACCTCGACGGAGAAGATCGATCAGCTCTTCATCTCGGGCGGCTCCTCGCGCGTCGTGAACCTGGACGCGCAGCTCAAGGAGCGCTTCAACATCCCGGTCGAGATCCTGAATCCCTTCCGCCAGATCGACATCGCCGGCGCGCCCGTCTCGGGCGAGTGGCTGACCGACAACGCGCCGAGCCTGGCCGTGGCGGTGGGCCTGGCGATCCGGCACATCGGGGACGAAGTCGCTTGATCAGAATCAACCTCCTCACCGAGGCGCGGGCGGCTGCGGCCAAGAAGAAGGGTCCGGCGCTCCCGACCGGCGCGAAGCTCAACAACCTCCTCCTCATCGCCGGGGTGGCGCTCGGCCTCATCTACATCGGCGTGATGGCGCTGATCCTGACCGGACGCAAGCGTCACCTCGACGAGGAGATCGGCAAGGCCAAGGAAGAGGTCGCGCGGCTCAAGTCGATCATCGACGAGGTCAAGGGCTACGAGGACAAGAAGAAGAGCCTCGAGGAAAAGATCGCCCTCATCAACAACCTCAAGACGAACCAGAAGGGCCCGGTCCGCCTGATGGACGAGATCTCGAAGGCGCTGCCGGACCTCGTCTGGCTGACCGAGATGTCCATCACGGGCGAGAACCAGCTGACGCTGCGAGGCAAGACGCTCTCGCCCAACGCGGTCGCGACCTATCTCGAGAACATCAAGAAGAGCCCCTACTTCGCGGAGCCCGTGTTCAAGAACCTGGGCCGCGACTCCGGGCCGCAGGGCATCTACAGCTGGGAAATGACCGTCACGTTCACCCACGGGAAGCCGCAGGCCGCCGAGGCGGCGACGGCGAAGCCCGGGGCGGGCGCGGCAGGCCGAGCGCGGCCTCCGGCCGCGAAGCCGGGAGCATAGGCCATGGCGCTCGAGCTGAAGATGGAGGACAAGCCCTGGTACTACGCCCTCGGCATCGGCCTGCTCTTCGGCGCCATCATGGCGGGCATCGTCCAGTACGCCTGGTTCCGCAATCTCAATCAGGAGATCGCGGACAAGAGAGTCGAGCTGGACGGGCTCAACCAGGAGATCGCCAAGGGCCGGGCGGCCGAGCGCAAGCTGTCGCAGTTCCGTGAGGAGGTCAAGCGTCTCGAGCTCGAGCTCTCGAAGCTCCTCCAGATCCTGCCGTCCAAGCGCAACACCGAGGAGCTCATCAAGCGCATCGAGACGCTGACGCGCCAGGGCGACTTCACGCTCAAGACCTTCAAGCCGGGCGACTTCGTGCAGAAGGATTTCTACGCGGAGTGGCCGATCCAGATCGCGATCGACGGGACGTACCACAACCTCGCGCTGTTCTTCGACCGGATGAGCCGCTTCTCGCGCATCATCAACGTCGAAGACCTCAAGGTCAACACGCTGGACAGCTCTCCCGGCAAGTCGATCCAGGCGAACTTCGTCGCCAAGACCTTCATCTACACGGGCGACGAGATCGGACAGGCCACGGCCGCCGAGGGCGCGGCTCCGGGCTCGCTGCCGCCTCCCCCGGCCTCGAAGGCCCCGGCGCCGGCGGCGAAGAGCGCCGAGTCGCTGAAGGGCCGCGCCGAAGGCAGGGGGGCCGAATGAGGACCGTGACCGCGTTCGTCCTGTTCCTCGCCGGCACCGCGCTCTCGGCGATCTGCGCCGCTCAGGCGCCGGCCTCCCCGGCTCCGGCCAGCACGGCTCCGGCGGCCTCGACGACGCCCCAGGCCGTCATCGCCCCGGTCCCCGAGTCGCCGGGCCAGTCTCTGATCGAGCAGGACGAGTCGGCCATGTCGGGCCGCGCCTACACGTACGACCCCGCCGGACGCCGCGATCCCTTCCGGTCGCTGCTCGTACGCGAGCAGAACCGGGGCGGCGCCGAGCGGCCGCCCGGAATCGCCGGGATCGCGATCGACGACCTCGTCGTCCACGGAATCTGGAAGACCCGCGCGGGGTACGTGGCGCAGATCCGCGCGACGGACAACAAGAGCTACCTGATTCGAGCGGGCGACCTCCTGTACGACGGTGAGGTCACGCGCGTGGGACCGAACGAGGTCTCGTTCCGACAGAACCTGAACGATCCGCAAAGCGTGAAGCCTTTTCGGGAAGTGACCAAGCAGCTCAACGCGACGGTTAAGCAATGACAACCTCCGCGAGCATGGGCATTCGCGCGACGGGAGGAACGATGCGAAGGACTTTCAAAGCAACCGCGACGGCACTGGCGCTCGCGCTGGCGTGGGGGGCGGCCACCGGCTGCTCGTCGCGCTCGCACACGGCGCAGAACGCCGCGGATACCGCCCTCGCGGCGCCAGCGGACTCCAGCCCGTCGGCCGCGACGCCGGCTCCTCCCGCCTCCGCGAAGATCACCCAGGCGGCATTCAACGAAGATTCCGACGGGGCGCGCGTGGTCCTCTCCGCGAGCGCGCCCCTGCTGTACACCTCTTACGAGCCCCGCCCGGACCTTCTGATCGTGGACCTCCGCGACGCGTCCGTGGCCCAGGGCTTCACCGCTCCGCAGGCCGCGGGCGGTGTCGTCGGCTCGATCCGTTTCGAGGAAGTCGAAGAGCTCGGCAAGCGGATGACCCGCCTGTCGATCGCCCACAAGGCCGAGGCCAAGGTGGACGTCCGGTCGGTCGGCCAGGGTCTCGCCATCGCCTTCAGCGGCGGCACCGCCGTCGCCGAGTCCGAGACGGCCGAGCCCGAGGCGCCCGCGAGTCAGCCCGTCTCGAGCGAGCCGATCGTCACGGCGTCTAACGCCGCGCCGGCTCCCGCTCCGGTTCCGGTCGCCCAGGCCGCTCCCGCGAAGAAGGCCTCCGCCGCCGCGCGTGGCGAAGTCGCGCACTCTCTCGAGAAGGTCACCGTCGGCGAGACCCGCGACGGCCAGGTCTCGGTCACGCTCCTCGGCGACGGCTGGCTCGCTCCCAAGGATTTCGTCCTCGCGAACCCGCCGCGCGTCGTCCTCGACCTCCCCGGCGTGAAGAACGAGGTCCGTCAGCGCGCGATCGCCGTCTCCGGAAACGTCGTGACGAAGGTCCGCGTGTCGCAGTTCCAGACCTCGCCCGAATACGTGACCCGCGTCGTCCTCGACCTCTCGGCCCCGGCTCCGCACGCGCTCGCCTCCGACGGCGAGCGGCTGGCGGTGATCGTGGGACAGGACGCGGTCGCCTCGGCGGCGGCGCAGACTCCTTCGATCGCGGCCGCCGCGGCTCCGGCCGCCGCTCCGGTGAGCGAGCCCGAGCGCAAGGCGGAGGCCGCGCCGGTGACGCAGACGGAGATCGCTCCGGCGCCCGCGCCGGTCCCCGAGCCGACGATGGAGGCCAAGGCCGCCCCGGCGCCGGTCGCCGAGGAGAAGCCGGTCATCGAGGCGAAGTCCACGATCGAACCGGCTCCGGCCACCGCGCCGGCGCCTTCCCACGTCGAAGCCAAGGTCGAAGTCAAGAAGGCCGAGCCGCCCGCCGCGCCCGTCGTGCTCGCGTCGGCCCCGGCCCCGTCGGCCCACCACACCGACTCGGCGACGCCCGCCGCGGCCTCGGCGCCCTCGGCGCCGACGACGAGCACCACGACGGCCGCTTCGAAGCCGGCTTCCAAGTCCAGCCCGGCCACGGCCCCCCGCGGCCGCAACGAGGCCCTCTTCGAGGCCGCGGCCGCCGCGCTCGACCAGGAACAGGCCGCGACGGCCCAGGCCGGCTCCGCCTACCGCTCGCGCACGATCGCCGAGTCGCCGACGCAGTTCACCGGCGAGCCGATCTCGCTCGACCTGAAGGACGCCGACATCAAGGACGTCTTCCGCACGATCTCCCAGCTCACCGGGCTCAACATCGTGATCGACCCCGAGGTCCGCGGCACCGTGACGGTTCAGCTCGAGGACGTTCCGTGGGACCAGGCGCTCGACCTGATCCTCAAGCAGAACAGCCTCGGGTACGTCCTCGAGAACAACATCATGCGCATCGCGACGACCGCCAAGCTCCAGGCGGAGGAAGGCGATCGAGCCCGCCTCTCCGAGGCCCGGCAGGCGGCGGAGCCGACGCGCACCGTCATCAAGAAGCTCTCGTACGCCAAGGCGAGCGAGATCACGCCGACGCTGCAGAGCGTCATGTCCAAGCGCGGCTCGATCGTCATCGACGGCCGCACGAACACCCTGATCATCCGTGAGATCCCGACGTACCTGCCGGCGGTCCTCCAGCTCATCGAGAACCTGGACACCGCGACGCCGCAGGTGGTCATCGAGTCCCGGATCGTGGAAACGACGAAGAGCCTGGGCCGGAGCCTCGGCATCAACTGGAGCGCCACGGGCAACGCCGACAACGCTCACGGCAACACCACGAACCTGATCTTCCCGAACTCGGTCGCGGGCGGAATCAACGTCGGCCTCGGCAACGGGCCCACGGTCGCCTCGCTCGTGCTCGGGAACATCCTCAACACGTTCAACCTGAACGCGGCGCTGACGGCGGCCGAGAACCAGGGTCTCCTGAAGATCATCTCGTCGCCCAAGGTGACGTCGCTGACCAACACGCCGGCGCTGATCCAGTCGGGCGTCCAGATCCCCGTGCAGACGACCGTCAACAACACGACGACGGTCATCTACGTCGACGCCACGCTGAAGCTCGACGTGACGCCGCAGATCACGGCGGAGGGGACGATCCTCCTCAGCGTGAACGTCACGAAGCGCGAGCCGGCCGTCGCGTTGAACCTATCGCTCGGCCAGAACGTTCCGCTGACGATCCGCGAGTACCGCGGCCAGGTCCTGGTCAAGGACGGCGGCACCACGGTCATCGGCGGAATCTTCCAGATCAACGACCAGGATCAGAACAACATGATCCCGGGCCTCTGGAAGATCCCGGTGCTCGGCAACCTCTTCCGCAACAAGACGCGCACCGAGAAGCACGATGAGCTGCTGATCTTCATCACTCCCCGAATCCTGCGGTCGTAATGGGAGAACGCGCATGAACCTGAACAGAAAATCACTGGCTACCTGGGTCGCGTTCGCGTCGGCGCTGACGCTGGCGACGGCGTGCACCAACAAACAGGGCGAGACGGAGGCTCCGGTCTACCTGACGGTCGACCTGACCGATCAGGCCGGGCTCACCGACATCCTCCCGGCGCGAACCCTGACGATCCCGACGATGACGATCGCGAGCCACTTGAAGAATCCGAGCTCTCCCGACACGGCCGGGTTCGCGACGGTCCAGCTGAACGACTACACGGTGACCTACCGCCGCGCCGACGGCGGAACGATCGTTCCGCCGATGCAGCAGTTCGCGGTCGGACAGAACGTCACGAGCGGCGGCAGCGTGACCCTCTCCGACTTCCCGGTGCTGAGTCAGAGTGCGATGGAAGCCGCCCCGTTCGATCAGCTGCTGCCGTTCAACGGCGGCATCGACCGGGAGACGGGCAACACCGAGATTCGGATGTTCTACGACGTTGTGTTCTTTGGCCAGACGGTTTCCGGATTCCGTGTGCAGAGTGAGACCGCAACCGGGATTCGGGTCTTCGTGGCCCAGTAAGGGGGATTCATGCGCCGGATAGCTTTCGTTCTGACGCTGGTCGCGCTCGTCGCAGTGCTGCACGCCTGCGCCGCGGACGCGCCGACGAAGCCCCCCACCGGCGGCGGCGGCGGGAATTCGCCCGCGCTCTCCGTCCAGCTCTTCACGAGCGACGCGAATCCCAAGGCCGGGACGTGCACCCAGATCGAGGCCGTCGTGACGCTCAACGGGAACCCCGTGCCGGACGGCACGACCGTGACGTTCACGTCGGACTTCGGCACGTTCTCCCAGAACAGCCTGCCGACCGTCTCCGTGGTCACCACGAACGGTCAGACGATCACGGCTCTCTGCGGGCCCGGAGCGGGTCCGGCCAAGGTCAAGGCCACCGCCACCTCGGGCGGCAAGACCAGCTCCGCGAACCTCGTCATCGTCTTCCAGCCGAGCTCGGGCACGCTGCCCTTCGTCTCCTCGTGCCAGCCCAGCTTCGCGGATCCCAACGCGCCTGCGACCATCGTCCTGAACGGCGGCCGGTTCTTCGGCACGCCGGCCACGTCGAGGGTGCAGTTCACGGCCAACGGCATCACCAAGGACGGACTCGTGACCGACGTCCAGTCCAACACGGTGACCGTCCAGACGCCCCAGTTCCCCGAGCTGACCGCACCGAGCACGCTGACGCAGATCACGCTGACGCTCGGCACGAACCTCGCCCAGCCGGTCGTGCTCTCGCTGCCGAACTGCTTCGCCTTCGGAACCTCGGCGTCCAACGTCCCGACGATCACCGCGATCCTGCCGTCTCAGGGAACGTTCGCGGGCGGAACCCGGGTCACGATCATCGGGTCGGGCTTCTCGACCTCGGGAGTCCAGGTCTTCTTCGGCAACAACGAGGCCACCGTCGTCTCCACGACGTTCAGCCAGATCGTAGCCCTCTCCCCGGTGGGCCCGGCCGGAGGCGGCACCCAGGTCCAGGTGGGCGTGACGGTCAAGAACATCAACTCCGGCCTCACCTCCGGCGCGATCACTTTCATGTACACGCCCGCGCTCAAGGTCACGGCCATCAATCCCATCGAGGAGCCGTCGAACGGTCCGTTTACCCCGCTCACCGTGTTCGGCGCGGGATTCCAGTCGCCGGTGGTCGTGTTCGCGGGGAATCGCCCCTGCACGGTCAACTCGGTCTCCGCGACCGAGATCGTCTGCACGCCCACGGGCGTGCTGGTGACCGACTGCAACGACGTCGTGGGCCCCGTGGTCGTGACGAACGTCGATACCGGGGACACCGTGACCGGCCCCGACTTCCGCTACCTGGTGAAGACCTTCGCCCCGTCGCTGAGCCTCAGCTCCCCGGCTCAGGGCGACGTGTTCACCACCCCCGGCCTCACCGTCAGTCTCTTCGGCACGAGCCTCTCTCGCGTCACCAAGGTGACCTTCGGGAGCCGGGCGGCGAACTACACCGTCATCAGCGACAGCCAGATCAATGCGGTCGTGCCGGACGATCTGATGCCGGCGCCCGCGTGCCCCGCCGGGACCTCCGACGGCACCGAGGTCGTCGTGGAGACCGTCGACATCACCGTCCTGACGCAGACGGGGTGCACCGCGACGCTCAGCCAGGGCTTCAGCTACCAGCGGAAGTGTGTCGCCCCCACTCCGGTCCCCGGCCCGTAGTCGACCAATCGCCGCCCCCTTCGGGGGGCGGCTTAACTTCTGATCGTGGCTGAGCTCTCAGCAGACGCCCGCATCCGCGATCTCGAGCGTCGCCTCGACATGGATCCCGGCTCGCGGCTGTTCGTGTCGCTGGCCGAGGAATACCGCAAGCTCGGACGCTTCAAGCAGGCGCTCTCCGCCCTCCAGAAGGGCCTTCTCGCGCACCCGGGTTACGTGGCCGCGCAGGTCGCGCTGGGCCGCGTGTACGTGGAGGTCGGCCAGAGCACGGACGCCATCGCGACGTTCACGAAAGTGCTCGTCGCCGATCCGGGGAACCTCGTCGCCTCGAAGTCCCTCGCCGACATCTACCTCGCGCGCGGCGACAAGCTCGAGGCCCTCAAGAAGCTCAAGCTCTACCGCGCGCTCTCGGGCGACCGCAAGGTCGACGAGGCGATCACGGGCCTCGAGGCCCAGGTGGAGCCGAGGCCGCCGACGCCGACGCGCCAGGTGAAGAAGGCGCCGGCCGAGCCTCCGCCGGCACCCAAGTTCCACGAGACCGACAAGAGCCGGCGCCGGTCATCCGCGCGCCCGACCAATCAGGCGGCGGCGGAGCTCTCCGACGCGTTCGAGATCACGTCCCTCGAGTTTCATCCGGGGGACGACTCGGGCGGAGTCGCGTCGGAGGATCCGTTCCCCTTCGTTCCCACGCGGGACACCGCCATCGCTTCGGCGTCGACGTCCTCGCCGGCGCCGGCGGCTCCGGCGCCTGCGCCTCCTTCCGACGCCGTGACTCCCGCCGCGCCAGCGTTCGAGACCCCTCAAGCGCCGCCCATTGCGGCGA
>Ga0068859_100001361_pt1 | contig 24920 bp, 19 predicted proteins | sample KBSSwiS22_FD_66585 | JGI IMG/M metagenome (GOLD analysis project Ga0068859, IMG submission 66585) | Switchgrass rhizosphere microbial communities from Kellogg Biological Station, Michigan, USA - KBS Switchgrass S2-2 | ecosystem: Host-associated > Plants > Roots > Rhizosphere > Soil ...
ATTTCAAGACCAGCAAGGAGATCGCCGAGGAGCTGGGGATCCACTACCGCACCGTCGAGAATCACCGCACCGCCATCGCGGGGAAGCTCGGTCTCACCGGAAGCCACGCGCTCGTCCGGTTCGCGGCCGAGCACCGCGACCGTCTGCGCTAGCCGCGCCCGGCCGCGCGTGCGGTTCCACACGTGTGGGACTCCTGCGTCCTCCTCCATGGAAACGGCCGCCCCTTCCCGGTATTCCTCCTCCCGTGATGACGCGGACGCTCCGGCTCCTGATCGTGGACGACAACGCGCGCGTGCGCCGCACGATCCGTGAGGTCGTCTCCGGGCTCTCGCCTGCGGTCGAGGAGTGCTCCGACGGCGACGAGGTCCTCGCGCGCTTCGAGGCCTTCGCCCCGGACTTCGTGCTCATGGACCTGCGCATGGCGCGCGTCGACGGGATCGCCGCGGCGGCGGCCCTGCACGCCGCGCATCCGGACGCCCGCATCATCGCGGTGAGCGATCACGATCAGGACGACGTGCGCCGGGCGGCGCGCGAGGCCGGCATGGAGGCCTTCGTCGCGAAGAGCGACCTCCTTCAGCTCCGGCGCATCCTCACGGCTAGTACTGGCCGTACCGGCCCTTGACGCTGTCGAGCAGCTTCGTCGGGTCGAACGCGACGCCGTCCTTGAAAACGAGCTCGACGTTCGCGACCTCCGCGATCGTTTTCGACGGGTCCCCCATAACCACCAAGAGGTCGGCGTTTTTTCCGGCCTCGACGGAGCCGATCGTCTTGTCCCGCCCGAGGAAGATCGCCCCATTCAACGTCCCGACGCGGATAGCTTCGAGCGGCGTGAAGCCGCCCTCGACGAGCAGCTCGAGCTCACGCAGGTCGGCGAAGCCGGGGATCGTGCCGCCATTCCCCGTCGGGTCGCACCCCGCGAGCAGCAGGCCACCGGCTTTGAAGAACGCGCGCTCCATCGCGAGGTTGCGCTGATAGTTCCGCGTGATGCGCGCGGCCGCCTCGGCCGGCTGGCTCGCGGCGCGGTTCCTCGCGAACAGGTACGCCGTGCGTGCCTCGGTCGTCAGCGTGTCCATGGCGCGCGGATTCAACGGCGGGCGATTCGGAAGGGCGTTCTCGAACACCGGCAGCGTCGAAGTGATCGCGACCTTGTGAGCGACGAGGCTGGCGATGAGCGCCTTCGCCTCCGCGCTGTCCGCCTCGACGTGATCGACGAACGCCGTCGTCTCCTTGATCGGGCAGACGTCGGGTTGCTTGTCCTTCGCCAGGTCGGTGTTGACGAAGAAGCCGTGCTCGAGATCGTCGATGCCTGCGGCGATCGCCTCGGGGTACGTGACCGAGCAGAGGTGGCCGGTGACCTTGAGACCTCGCTTGTGCGCCTCCTCGACGGCGGCTTTCAGCTCGTCGCGCGTGATGTGCATGTACGCCTTGAACGAGGTCGCGCCCGCGTCCGCCCAGTAGGCGACGAACCGGCGCGCGTCGGCCGCGTCCTTGAGCTGGTACATCTGCATGAAGAGCGGACTTTTTCCCTGGAGGTACGGCGCCGTGACGTCCATGTGCGGGCCGACGAGCTGCCCCGCGTCGATCAGGTCGCGGAGGTTGATGTCCGCGAACCCCTCGACGCTTCCGGTCGTGCGCAGCGTGGTGACGCCGTTCGCGAGGTACAGGCGCGGTGCGGAGAACGTCATCTGAGGGACGACGAGGGGATCCTCGGAGTGGCCGGCCGCGTCGAGGTTGGGGCGCGCGATGTAATACATGTGGTCGTGCATGCCGACGAGCCCGGGGAGCACGGTGCGGCCACGGAGGTCGAGGACTGTCGTGCCGGGCGCCGACGCGACGTCGGCCCCGGCGCCGATCGCCGCGATCTTCCCGTTCTCGATCGTGACGTTGCGATCATCGGCCGCGGGTGCGCCCGTTCCGTCGATGACGCGCACGTGGGCCAGCACGATGCGCTTCCCGGAATGCTTCACGTACGGTTTCACGCCGTCCGATGGATCGGCGGCAAAGGCGGGCGTGCCGATTGCCACGACCAAGGCCAGGAGAGCTCGCGACTTCAAGGGGCCTCGCTGCACTGCTGCGTCACCCACCCGCCAGGAAGTAATACGACCCCGCGCCCGCGGAAAGCACGGTGCTCGGCACCCCACCCGTCGCGCAGTCCACGGCCTGATGGCTGTACCAGGAGCCGATCGTGCCTCGATGGACGCCGGCTGCGGAAATTACGCAAGATTCTGCGACGGTGCAATCGAAGAGTGGCTTAATGAACGCCAAAGGAGATCGCGATGTCGCAACGCGAAGGCCGATGCGCTTGCGGCGGCGTGCGCTACCGGCTGCTCGAGGAGCCTCTGTTCGTGCATTGCTGCCACTGCTTGAACTGCCAGCGGCAGACCGGAAGCGCGTTCGTGATCAACGCGCTGATCGAAACGGATCGCGTGGAGCTCTCGAGCGGCACGCCGGTCGCCGTCGAGGTCCCGCGCGACGACGGGAGCAAGCAGACGATCATGCGCTGCCCGAGCTGCCAGATCGCCGTGTGGAGCTTCTACACGCGGCCGAACGTCGCCTTCGTGCGCGCGGGAACGCTCGAGGTCCCGTCGTCGGTCACACCGGACGTCCACATCTACGTTCGCTCGAAGCTCCCTTGGGTGACTCTCCCGCCGTCGGTGCCCGCGTTCGAGGCGTTCTACGACGTCAAGAGCCTGTGGCCGGCGGAGAGCCTGGCGCGCGTGGGCCGCAGCGGTGCGTGATCCTGAGCCTGCGATGCGCTACGCCTTCGGATGCGAGCAGGTGCAGTTCCGTCCACCGTGCTCGACGCAGCTTTCGCAGCAGTCCGCGAGCTGGCGCTTGAGCGCCGCGCGCGCCCGGAACAGACGCACCGACGCGTTGTTCGGCGTCATGTCCCGCTCGCGCGCGAAGTCCTGCACGGCCACGCCGTCCATCTCGACGCGGCGCAGGGCCTCGGCGTACTCCGGCTTGATCGTGTCGAGGAGCGCCACGGCGCACTGACAGACCGTCTCCATCAGCTCGGGATCGGCGGCCGCCTCGACCTCTTCCGCGATCACCTCGCCGTCGAAGACCCGTCGCTCGGTTCCCGTCTTGCGCCAGTGATCGGCGAGCGCGTTGCGGAGCGCGCGGTAGAACCACGCGACGACCGCCTCCTGATCGCGGAGCTGGCCGGCATGGGAGAGCCCCCGCACGAGCGCGTCCTGGAGGATGTCTTCCGCGACGTCGCGCGATCCCACCCGGCGCTCGAGAAAGGCGAGGAAGCGCCTGTGATTGTCGACGAGCGCCGCGGCGACCCCGGTTTCCATGTCTTCAGGGTACGCCGCGGCGCCCATCGACGGCTTCACCGCCCGCCCGGAACGCAGGAGCAGGCGGGGCAGGTGCACGACTGGCAGAGGCAAAGCGGGCCGCAGGAGCAGTTTTCGTTGACCATGGCGGTCTCCTTTCACCTAGGCAGACGGAGACCCCCCTCCGGTCTTACACCCGCCGGGCTAGAAGCGTGAGAAGCGGTAGGCGAGCTTCGGACCGCCCTTCCCCTCGTAGGCGAGCTGCGCGACCGCGAGCGTGAACGGCTCGAGGTAACGCGCGATCTGCAGGGGGCCCGCGTCCAGGGGGTCGAAGCCCGCATCCTTGATCAGCCGCACCGCGATACGCTTCGCGCCCGCGTGATCGCCGCAGTAGAGGAGGCTCGGCCGGTCCTTCTTGCGCTTCGAGCCGAACACGTCGAAGAACACCTCGCTCGGGACCGTGCCGAACGCGGAGACGACGTGGGCGCGCGGCACGCGCTTCGCCAGGGCCTCGGCCCCCGACGACGTGCGCGCGATGACCAGCTTCGAGTCCGTCTTGCTCATCGGCAGCGAGCAGGTGATGACGGTCTTTCCCGCCAGCGAGCCCGCCCTGCGGAGCACCTCGCTCAGCCTCGACCAGTGGACCGCGACGAGGACGGCGTCCGCGTCGCGGGCCGCCTCGTCGGGCGATCCCGCGCGCGCATTCGGTCCCGCCTCACGCGCGAGCCGCATCAGCTTGCCGTCCTTGCGCGCGTAGCTGAAGACGACGTCGTGCCCGGCGCGGGCGAAGATCGTGCCGAGCTTTCCGCCCATGAGCCCCGAGCCCAGGATGCCGATCTTCATTCGCCCACCTTCCGGCTCGTGACGATGACGTGCACGACGGTGTCCCAAGCATTGTGGATGGCGATGAGGAGGAGCGCGAGCGCCGCGCCGGCGATCATGAACAGGGCCCCGCGCGGGGCGGGTTGAAACAGGATCGCGGCCAGGATCAGAGCGGCGTAACTCAAGCCGGGGAGGATCCCGTGCCACACCCAGTCCTCCAGGACCGGCTCGTAGACGGTCTGGCGGCGTGCGCGGCGCAGGACGATGGCCAGATAGGCGAGCCCGCCGGCACCGCACATCGCGGTGCCGATCGCGACGGGTACCGGCGAGGCCCACGGTGCCGTCATGAAAGCGGAGACGACGAGCGCTCCGGCGAGATGGACGACCGTCGGCGTGCCGAACGCGCTGATCGATGCGGCCGTCGTGAGCGTCCGGAGCCCCGCCACGAGCGTCACGACCACGAACTGGATCCCGATGAGCGCCGCGGCCGACGACCCGACGATGACGTAGAAGCTCTCCCAACGCTCCATCGCGCCCTCCGTCCCGATGAGCGTACCAGCCCTAGGTCGGCGGCCGATGGCGTGCCTCTCGACTCGGGTATCCCATGAGAGCAGGAGGTACGCACGATGCCCGAGAAGGAATCGCTCGAGAGAGCGCGTCGAGACAAGCGACAAGGCAAAGCGGCGAGCACCCAGGCCGGCGAGTTCGTGCGCGAGGAGATCCATCACGTCCGGGAAGGCAAGCACGGGGCGCGCAACGCCAAGCAGGCTATCGCGATCGGTCTCAACAAGGCGAGGCGGGCCGGCGTGGATCTGCCCCCGCCCAAGTCCGAAAGCGCCCGCGAGAGCGCCGAGAGCTCAGAAAGGCGCGCGGGGAAGAAGGCATCGCCGAAGCGGAGCCGTGCGACGCGGGGCGCGCTGAAGCGGGAGGGGAGCCGCTCGGCGTCGAAGGCGGCGCTCTCGCGGCAGGCCACGAGCAGCGCGCGCCGGCGTGGAGCGACGTCGCGGAAGGCCGCGGCCAAGAAGGCCGCGCGGACGCGGGCGCGCACCCGATCGAGCCGCTAGGGCCCGCAGCCGTTTTTGGCCCGCACGTCGTACCAGAACACGCCGCCGGGCGCGGGGATCGCGGTGTCCGTGACCTCCGCGGCCGGAGTCGCGCCCGCCGGAGAAAGCGCGCACGGCCCTGAGCCTGTGGCACACCGGAGCCACGTGTACGCCGGCGCGCCCACGGCCGCCCAGCTCAGCCGTGATGCGCCGTCGCCGTCCTTCGACACGCGCAGCGCGCCGTCGAGCGGGTCGAGGCGCGTATCCGACGGGAGCGCCGCGAAGCGAACGAACATCGGCACCGCCGAGGAGTCGACGGCCGCCGAGACGACTCGCGAGGCGCTGCACGCCGTGCGGTCCTCGAACGACAGGCCGCCGCGGATGGCGATGCCGTCGTGGGGCAGCGTGTCCGGGAGGGGCGCGACGCGCACGTCCTTGACGTGCGCCACCAGGCGGTAGACGCGCCCGGGTGCGAGCACGACATCGGTGGGGAACGACGTACGGGCGTTCCGCGCGGAGTCCGCGACGGACAGCGCGCCCACGACGGCGGGGCTCGCCGCATCGGTCACGTCCCAGATCGTGACGTTGCGCGCGGGTCCAGAGCAGGCGCGCGGCGCATCGACGTGGCCGTCGAGCACGATCTCGCGGAGGACGAGCGGCGAGCTTGCCGCGAGCGTGTCCAGCTCGATTCCCGCGTTCCAGTCCTGCGCCGGTGCGACGGTCGCTTCGGTGACCGCGGACGCGGCCGCGGGCACGGTCGAAGACAGTCGAAGCGGCGCCAGAGGGATCGGTTCGCGCGGCACGCCGTCGATCACGACCTCGCCGCAGCGGCTCACCTGCACCTCGTGGTCCGAGAGCGTGGCCGGGTCGATCCCACCGAGGGCCGGATTGACGTGGCGATCCACGCGCCAGGAGCCGTCCGTAGGAAGTGAGGTGAAATCGACGGAGACGTCCACCGCTCCGGGCGGGATCGCGAACGTGAGCGCGTACTCGTTCTGGTTCAGGTAGCCGCCCGAGCTCGCGAGGAACCTCCGGCGTTTGAGCCCGTCGGCCACGGACGGCGTCACGTCGACGATGGCGCCGTACTCGGTCTCGAGCCCGCGCGGAAGGCCGGATCCGTCCCGAACGGGACGCACGCGCAGATACGGATGCGGCGTCGCGACGTTCTCGTAGAGCTTCCCGTCCGCGCCCCAGTTGCCCAGGGCGCAGTCGAGGTCGCCGTCGCGATCGAAATCGCCCCACGCCGGCGTCGCCGAAGTGAGATCGCCCGGGGGGATCGCCGTGGATACCACCGTGAAATGCCGCACGCGGTCCTCGACGATCCTGTTGCGGCGGAAGACGCCGCGGGTCGTGAAGTCCACGTCGCCGTCGCCGTCCCAGTCCTCCGCCGACAGGCCGAGGTTGAGCCCGGTCATCGGCTGGTCGACGATGCCGGCTTCGGCGGCGAAGAACGTTCCGTCACCGCGATTCTCCCAGAGGCGCACCCCGTCGTCGGAATAAGCCGCCGCGAGGTCGAGATCGCCATCCATGTCGTAGTCGAAGAACGCCGCCCCCTCGTCGAGCGACGCTCTCAACCCGATCCCCGACGTCGCCTCGTCCAGCGCCAGGAATCGCGGTGCGCCCGGCGACGATACGTTGCGGTACACCGTCCCGTTCGAGAACAGATCCACGTCGCCGTCCCCGTCCACGTCGGCGAACTGGGCGCCCTCCGGGCGCGAGGTGCCCAACGCGTTGTCGAGACCGGCCGGTGCGCTCGACTCGACGAAGCGACCGCCGTCGTTGCGAAGGAAGAAGTTCCCGGGGCCGCCCTCCCAGGGCGGATAGACCGGCACGAACAGATCGAGGTCGGCATCGCCGTCCACGTCGGCCCAGCAGAGCGTTTCGGCGTTGCCGTAGGGGACGACGTCGACGATCGACGGATCCTGGGCGACGTCCACGAACGAACCGCCGAGGTTGTGGAGGAGGTGGAGCTCGTCGTCGCCCCAAGCGGGGATGCGCGGGGCCATCGCGATGTCCGGCAAACCGTCGCCGTCGAAGTCGCCGAAGGAGGAGCCGTAGCGCCGCTCCGTCGGAGGGAGCGACGCGGCGACGTTTCCCACGAGCTCCCAGGCCGTACCCTGCGCGTTATGCCAGAGGTTTCCCGAGAAACACGCGAACACGTCGGTGAACCCGTCGGCGTCGTAGTCGCCGAACGAGATCCCCATCGTTCCGCCGAAATCGAGACCTTGAGGATGTGCGGCGCTCGTCCAAAGGGCGAGCGGCACTTCGGGCGTGGCCGCGAGTAGAGCTCCGCCACACATCAGAGCCGCGAGAAGGGGCATCCGGCATCGTACCGGCAGACTCTCAGATGTCGAGGAGCTCCGAGACCGTGACCGAGAAGCCCGGGACGACGTCCTCGCCGTCGAGCACGGCGACGCGCCTGGGCGCCAGGAGCGTCCGATACACGGTGGCGGCGCGGCGCTCCGGATCGAGGACCCAGACGAGCGGAGCACCGGCGGCGAGGTAGTCGGCGACCTTGGCGTGGATCTCGCCGGGCCGGTTCGACGGCGAGAGGATCTCGACCGTCAGGTCCGGCGCGCCGGGAAAGAACCCCGAGGCTTCCTTTCGTGCGTCGTAACGAGCGGCGCGCACGAACGCGACATCCGGGGCGCGCACCGTGTCGGGATCCCGGGCCAGGAGAAAGCCCACCTCGGTGAGGACGACGCCCAAGCCTCGCGACCGGACGTGGCCGTGCAAGCGCGAGGCGAGCTCGACTTGGATCCGCCCATGACGGGGAAGCGGGTGCGGCTCCGAAACGACGAGCCCTGCGATGAGCTCGTCGCGGTCCTCCCCCTCGGGAAGCCTCGAATACTCCTCCGCCGTCAGGGGCCGGTCGGAAACGTGTTCCATCGCAAGGAGCGTACGGAAGGGGAGAACGCCGGGCAAGGCCGAGGTCCGGTTGAGGGTTGCGTCTCCGCAACCCTCAACTCTGAACTCTGAACTCTGAACTACGGACAGGTCGTGCTCTGCCTCGGCGATGCGAACCCGTTCTGCCAATCGTCGCCGTACGACCCGGTGCCGCAATCGTTGGCGCCGCGGACGAGGTACCAGAACCCTTCGCCCGGGTCCGGATCTTGCGCATCGGTCGTGGTCGCTCCGGCGACGGAGGTCTCGAGGCAGAACTCGTCCGCGCCGCCCGGACCGACCGGGAGCTGGCCGACGAGGCCGCGGAGGACCGACGAGTACGTGCTCCCCAAAGCGGCGGTCCACGCAATGGTGGTCACGCCCTGGTCCTGCGCGAGCGTGACGCCATTGCCGACCTCTTGCGGGAGCTGCGGACCGACACCGGCGCAAACACCGCCGGTGCAGGCGTCGTCGGCCGTGCAGGCGCTCGCGTCGTCGCACGTCGTGCCGTCGGGCTTTTGCGGATTCGAGCAGGTCCCGGTCGCCGCCTGACACGTGCCGGCGTCGTGGCACTGATCCGCGGCCGTGCAGCCCACCGGATTCGAGCCGAGGCAAGCGCCGGAGACGCACGCATCGGTCTGCGTGCAGCCGTTGCCGTCGGTGCACGGCGACCCGTCGGCCTTCACGGGATTCGTGCAGGTGCCGGTCGCCGCCTGGCAGGTCCCCACGTCATGGCAGGAATCCTGCGCCGAGCACGTCACCGGATTGGCTCCGACGCACGCTCCGGATGAGCACCCGTCGGTCTGCGTGCAGGCGTTGCCGTCGCTGCACGGTGTCCCGTTCGCGGCCGCCTCGCCGGTGCAAAGCCCCGACAGACAGGCGTCGTTCTCCGTGCACACGTTGAAGTCGTTGCAGCCCGTGCCGGCGAGGCCGCCGAAGCAGGGACCCGCGACCGGAAGCGTCGCGGTGGAGGTACTCGGCCCCCCGCCGGGCTTGAACAAATCGATCGTGACGGAGGCGCTGCCCGGTGCCACGTTGGCGTCGAAGCGGAAGTTGTAGAGCGTGCCCCAGCGCAGCGCGTTCGCGTTCTGGTTCGTCGCGTAGGGCGTCGTCTCCCATCGCACCGAGCTCGCCGTGACCGTGGGCGTCCAGTCGGTCCCGTCGAACGGCTCGCCGCTGTGATAGTCCACGTCGTGGAAGCCGACGTTGGTGATCGTGGCCCCCGGTTGGATCGGCACGGTGAACGACTGTCCCCCCCGGTCGTTCGTCAGGTTCTGCACGGCATACTCGTAGTGCCAGACACCGCCCCCGAGCGACGTCGCCTTCGCGGCGAGGATGAATCCGTTGGTCCCCGTTTGCGTGACGGTGGCGTCGGTGGCCTTCCACGCCTCGATACCGGCTTTCTGGCGCTGGGTCGAGCTCGTGAGCGTCAGCGAGAAGTTCGGTGCGGCTCCCACCAGAACTTGGCGGTACGACGCGTTGTTCCCCTGATTCTTCGCCTGGGCGTCGTCTTTCGTGACGTACTGCCCCTCGACGAAGTAGACGGCGCCGGCGTTGGTCGCAGGGTTGAGATCGGTGTCGTGCACCTGGAGTCGCTTATAGATCGCGTTCCCCGTCAGCGCGATGCGCGCGTCCGGGTAGAGGTACGTGCCCGAGCCGGGGTTGACGTTCTCCTTCGGGCCCAACCGGGTCTGGCTGCCGTTGAGGGACGCGTCGTACGGGTCCGAGCACAGGACGCCGAGGTGGCTGCCGTTCGGGGCCGGGACGCACCCCGTGCTGCACGCCGTCTGTTGGAGCGCCGTGAACCCGTGCTTGAGCCACGCCTGCCCGACCTGCTCGAACCGCCCGTCCTTCAGACGGAACATGTTCTGACCGATCACCGGCTTGTTGTCGGAGTTGGCGATCCAGTTGAGCCAGCACGATCCGAGGTTGCAGGAGGTCGTTCCGACGGAGTAAGCGGTGATTCCGCCGGAATTGCCGTGCCGGAGGGTGCCGACCAGCTCGCCGACGATGACGTCGGGGGCCTTGCCGCTCAGGAGGCAATTCGATTGGCAGCAAGAGTTCGTGCCGCCGTTCTGGCTCCCGTCGTCGCACTCCTCGCCGGCCTCGATCACTCCGTTGCCGCACGCGGCCCAGGCCTGGCCGAGGGCCAGGGCGAAGATGGCGACCACACACACACCGGCCCAGCGTCCCAAGCGCATTGGAGTTCCCCCCGGGCCGGAAATCTACGACAAGTCCCGACAACCCGGCCGTAGAATATTCGGTCGAGGTGGCAGCCAAGAAGAAATGCAATGTCGGCGTCCCGGCCGAGGACCCGGCCGGGCTCCCGGTCATCGGGCAGGGCCCGCTCGCCGGGGTCCGGAAATCGAAGCGGGGGCCCTGGCGGGCGGCGGTGCTGATCACGGTGCACGCCGTTGTTGCCCTCCATGTAACGCACTTCCTCTTGAGCGGGCGGACGCTCTCCCCGGTCGAGCCCTCGGAGTCGATGTACACGCTCGAGCTCGGGTACGTGAACTGCGGCTTCGTCTTCTTCGGCATCGCGCTCCTGGCGACGCTCCTCTTCGGGCGGTTCTTCTGCGGCTGGGGGTGTCACATCGTGGCGCTCCAGGACTTCTGCGCCTGGCTCATGCGCCGGGTGGGCGTGCGCCCCAAGCCGTTCCGGTCGCGTTTGCTCGCCTACGCTCCGATCGTCGTCGCGCTGTACATGTTCGTGTGGCCGACGTTCCTGCGCCTGGCGACCGGGGGGGAGTTTCCCGGGCTCACGCGGCACTTCACGACGACCGACCTCTGGGCGACGTTTCCCGGGCCCGTCTTCGCGACGCTCACGTTCGCCGTGTGCGGATTCGCCGCCGTGTACACGCTGGGCGCGAAGGGGTTCTGCACGTACGGCTGCCCGTACGGCGGGCTGTTCGGCATGCTCGACTACGCATCGCCCGGGCGGATCGTCGTGAGCGACGCCTGCGAGCAGTGCGGCCACTGCACGGCGACGTGCACCTCGAACGTGCGCGTCCACGAGGAGGTGCGGCTCTACGGGATGGTCGTCGATCCGGGATGCATGAAGTGCATGGACTGCGTCAGCGTTTGTCCCAAGGGCGCGTTGTCCTTCTCGCTCGCGAAGCCGGCGCTCCTGAAAGGAGTCGCGCCGAAGAAGCGCACGAAGACGTACGATCTGAGCTGGCCGGAGGAGTTCTTCGCCGCGGTGGTGGGAGCCGTCGCCACGCTCGCTTTCCGCGGCCTCTACGACGGTCCGCCGCTCCTCATGGCGGTGGGGCTCGGCGGCATCACCTCGTTTCTCGCGGTCAAGCTGCTGCATCTCTCCCGGCGCCGGGACGTGCGCATCCAGAACCTGGAGCTGAAGTCGGGAGGAGCGCTGAGGCGCTCCGGCTGGCTCTTCGCCGTCGTCGCCGCGGGCTGGGCGCTCTTCACGGGACACAGCGCCCTCGCCCAGTGGGACCGCGCGTGGGGGCGCTACGAGCTCGATCGCACGGAGGTCTCCCGGGAGGAGGGCCTGAGCGGCGCTTTCCGGGCCCGTCCACTCTCCGACACCCACGTGCACGCGGCCGACGAGGCGTACCGGCACTTCTCGCGCGCGGACCGCATCGGTCTGGCGCCGGTCGTGGAGGTGAAGCTCGGCCTCGCGTGGTGCCACGTCCTCCGGGGCGACCTCGAGGCGGCGGCGCGGTACGCCCGCGAAGCCGCCGCGATCTCCCCGGGGAACGCGGAGCTGGGCAAGAACGAGACGGACATCGAGACCGCGCTCCACTTCGAGAGGGCGGGCGCCCTCGTCGGAAGCGGCGACCTCGAGGGGGCGGCGCGCGAATACGAAGCGCTGGTCGGTTTGATGCCGGACGCACCCGCGGTGCGCTTCAACTACGGCGGCGTGCTCCGGCGTCTGGGCCGGAGCGACGCCGCGATCGAGCAGCTCACCACCGCGCGGGATCTCGTCCCGCAAGACCCGGACGTGTGGGTCGAGCTGGGACTCTCCTACGCCGCCGCGGGACGGCGGAGCGAGGCGATCGACGCCCTGAGGCGTGCGATCGCCTTGAACCCGGAGACCCCGGAGGCGCGCCTGCACCTGCCGGGGTTGATCGAGGAGCTCCGCGAAAAGGGGACTGTCCCCTAGATCAGCGGCCGAAATTCCACCGTACGAAGGCGCGGAGCTGGTCCGCGTCCTGGATCATCTCGTAGGACGCGCCGGCCCCGAGCTTGTCGCCCAGGAACGTGAAGAGGACGCCGACCTTGCCGCCGACGTCGGAGCCCGCCTCGTCGAAGTCCGACCAGTTGACCTCGCCCTGGGCTTCGAGCCACCGGAGGAACTTCCAGCGCACGCCGGCCGCGATCTCGTACCCGTTGTCGGAGACGTCGCCGCCGGGCACGTCCACACTGACGTCGTTCCATTCCACCTGCGCGTAGACGTCGGCGGGATCGCCGAGCAGGCCGTGCCACCCGGCGCCCGCGTTCCAGAAGGTGTAGTCGCCCACGTCGTCGTACTCGGCGAAGACGTGGATCATCTTCAGGAAGCCGATCGAGCCTCCGGCGTACCAGCCGTCGTCCGACAACCCCTCGTCCGGGTTGAAGTCGATGTAGCCCGCCTGGACGTACGACCACTTCGGCGGCTCCTTGTCCTGGGCGAGGGCAAGGCCGGATGCGCAGAGGATGGCGAGAACGGGGAGCAGCTTTCTCATCAGGGGGTCCTCCTGTTGATCTGTCGGAGCCGGTCAGCGGGCGGATGGTAACTCGGACTCGCCGGACACGGTCGCGGATACTACTCCGAACGCGCCTCAGCCTTGCTGCGCCGGTGATGGCGGCGGGCCTTTTCGCGATTCCCGCAGACCTTCATGTCGCACCACCGCCTGGTGCCGCTCTTGCTCGTGTCGAGGAACAGCCAGAAGCAGGTGTCCGAGTCGCACTCGCGGACGCGGGCGAGGTCCCCCGAGGTGAGCAGCTCCGCGGTCGATCGCAGGAGCGGCGCCAGCATCGGCGCGAGATCGGTTTTCTCGTGGCGGAAGCTCCAGCGGAACCCGTCGCTCCCCGGCTCGAGGCGCAGCGCGCCGAGCGCTTCGGGGAGCGCGGCATTCAAGCCGTCGAGCGCGCCATCCGGCAGCGGCTCGCCGCGCGCCTCGGCGGAGAGGAGCGGGTAGATCGCCTCCCGCAGCTCGACGGCGCGGCGCAGAGCCGCCGCCGCGGCTCGCGGATGCGCTTCGGCTTCGGCTCGAAGACGGTGCGCCTCCACCGGGGAGATGAGCCCGGTCTGCTGCGCGAAGGACACCAACCTGCCGTAGTCGGTGAGGTACTCGACGTTCTCCGCCGGGTCGCTGCGCCGGCTGGCCGTGTTCGTGAAGTCCAGCGCGGCGTGCCCGCCGGTCAGGTCGAACCGGTATCCGTCGTCGATCTTCGGCTCGCTCATCTAACCGGAATATACCACTTGACAGGTTAGAGGGCACGGGCGTACGATCTAACCATCGTGATAGAGATTAATGGTTATAGACGAAAGGAGCCCGTCATGAGCCGCCGAACCGCTTCGATTCTCCTCCTTCTTTCTTCCCTTTTGGCCGGAGCCGCCCAGGCGTCGGCGCTTCCCAAGCGGACGACGGTCAAGCTGGATCAGCCCGCGAAAGTCGGGACCGCCGTGATCCCCGCCGGGACGTATCGCGTGGAGCTCGGGACCGACACCGCCCGTTTCGTTCAGGGGAAGACCACCGTCGCCGAGACTCCCGCGAAGGTCGGCGTCGAGGCGGCGCGGTACGCCGGAAACGCCCTGCACTACAGGAGCGAGGCCGGGCAGCAGCGCCTGCTGAAGATCGTCTTCGCGCCGTCCGGGATCGCCGTCGAGTTCCCGGCGGAGGCGGAGAGCGCAGGCGCGAGCCCGGCTTCGGCCTCGACCGACGGGAAATGAGCTAGAAGCGGAACACCGGCACCACGGCGATGTACCAGCCTCCGTCGAAGTCGGTGCCGGTGTCCACGGCGATGTCGAGCCAGCGGGTGGGGCTGTAAGCCGATCCGACACCGAACGTCCACGGGTGCGCGGGTCCCTGATCGACCTCGAAGCTCAGCGTGCCGCCCCCGTCGGGATCGGCCACGTTCCCCGTCGCTTCCGCGAAGGTGTCCCAGTAGGTCGCGTTGACCCAAGCACGGAACGGCCGCGAACCGGCGCGGCCGTTCCACCCCGCGCGCACGGACGTCACGACCGCCTTGAACTCGTCGTCGAACCCGAGGTCGGCTCGAGCGGCGTTGACGTCGGCGGCGAAGAAGAGCGGACCGTAGCCTCCCGCAACCGTCATGCCCAGGCCCCCGACCGTGCCGGTCATCTCGGTCGGGACGGTCAGCGTCCTCTGTCGAGGGGCTCCCCCCGGCAGCAGCGGCGGCAACGTGACGTCGATCGTCGTCTGCGACTCGTTCCAGATCCCGCCGACGATCGCGTAGAGGTTGAGGAACGGCAGGATCCAGACGTCCGCTTTCAGGTTGACGTTGTCGACGCGCGAGCTCGATCCGAGCTGCGCGAATTCGCTCACGGATTGCGGCGCCTCGCCGTTCCGGCCCACGCGGACGTCGCTGATGTCGATCGCGCGGTCCAGGTGGTAGTAGACGACGCCGATGCCGAACGTGGCGGGGAGCTCGATGCCGCGCTTGCGGGCTTCCTCTCCGAGGAAGGGGAGGAGCGGAGCCTTCTCGTCGGCCTTCGCGCCCGGCGCGAGCACGAGGGTGAGGGCCATGGCGGCACAGAGCGTGTAACGCATGGGGCCGGATACTAACCCCACGCTGCGGCGACCTGACGATTTCGGCCCGTCTGCGTCTCTCCTGGCGAGATCCGAATGCCGGGGGTGGCCGCCATGGGTTTCCGAACCTCTCACGCCGTTGTCCTTCTCTCCTCCTTCTTTTCCGCCGGGATCGTGACGGCGGCCGACGGGCCCGCGCCGCTCCGCTTCGAGCCGAACCGCGGCCAAGCGGACGCGCGCTGGGAGTACGTCGCCCGCACGGCGGCGGGAGAGGTCGTTCTCGGCGCCGCCGAGGCCAGGATCGGGGCCGCGGCGCTGGCGTTCCCCGGTGCCTCCGAGGGCGGTGCCTGGGAGCCGGTCGAGCGGCTTCCCGGCGAGGCGAGCTACCTGCTCGGCGACGACCCGAGCCGGTGGATCCTCGGCGTGCCGGCCTTCGGCGCCGTCGTGCGGCGGAACGTCTATCCCGGCATCGACGTCACGTTGCGCGGGGCGGGCCGCCGCGTCGATCTCGAGGTCCAGGGCGCCGCGGGCACCGACACCTCGGCGATCGCGATCGAGCTCGACGGGAAGAAGCTCGCCCTCGACCTGCCGCGCGGCGTCCTGCGCGAGGCCGCGCGCATCGAGGTCCCGATCGAGCTTCCGGGGACGGCGCTTCCGCCGGAGCGCCCTCGCCTCGCGATGGACGCCGAAGCGAACCTCTACGTGGCGGGACGCGTGACCGGGCAGGCCGCGACCGCGTACGTGACGATGCTCGAGCCGTCGGGGAAGGACGTTCTGCGAACAACGTATCTCGACGGTCTCGACGAGGCGTCACCCTTGTCGCTCGCCGTGTCGCCCTCCGGCGAGATCGCGATCGCCGGCGCGTCTTTGGGCGACGCGGTCGTCGTCCGCATCGATCCGTCGGGCCGCGGCATCGTCCGTCGCACGACGCTCGGGGGCGGCGGCGCCGACGCGGCTTCCGCGATCGCCTTCGCAAAGGACGGCTCGCTCTGGGTCGTCGGGGCGACGGCCAGCGTGGACCTTCCGGTGTCTCACGACGCGTTCCAGCCGATCCCAGGAGGAGCGACGGACGCCTTCGTCGTCCGCATCGACGGACGCGGCGAGCTTCGGTTCGCGAGCTACCTCGGCGGCGCCGAGGCCGACGAGGCGCGCGGCGTGGCGGTCGATCGCGAAGGGGACGTTTACGTCGCAGGGATGCGCGGTCCGGTCGCATCCGTGACGCGCCTCGATGCCAAGGGAGGCCTGGTCTACGCGCGGACGTTGCCGGGCGACGCGACCGCGGTCGCGATCACGCGATCCGGACACCCGGTGATCGCCGGCACGTTCGTCGCGCGCCTCGACGCATCGGGCGCCGCCACCTTCACCACCGAGCTTTCGGGGCGCGCGGATGCGCTGGCGCTCGACGGCGGCGACGTCGCGTGGGTCGCGGGGACCCGCGGCTCCGATGCCTTCGTCGAGCAGATCTCGCTGTCGAAGCGCACGACGCTTCACGAGAAGACCCTCCGCGGCGATCGCGACGACGTTCCGGGCGGCGTCCTCGTGGACGGGAACGGCGACGGCTTCGTCGCCGGGTACACCACCTCCACGGAGCTTCCCGATGCGGAGCAGCCCGAATCGACGCGCGGCGCCGGCGTCTTCGTCGCCAAGGTCGAAGGAGTCGAGCCGGCACCCCTCGGCTCGTGCCCCGGGTCGAGGAACTTCGACGGGAACGTCTCGAACGCGTGGGAGGTCAAGGAGAACTGGAGCGGCGACACGCTCCCGGTCGCCGGCGACAGCGTGTGCATCTCGGGGTTCAACGTCGTCATGGGCGGCTCGTCCAGCGTCGGCTCGGTGCGCCTCGAGGGCGGCTCGCTGACGATCAACAGCGGCGTGATCCTCACCGTCGCGGCGGCTTCGGAGTTCACCGGCTCGCTCACCATCAACAACGGGACGCTCACCGGTGCTGGGAACAGGACGACCTCGGGCTCGTTCACGTTCACGGCCGGCACGCTCTCGGGCGCCGGGATCACGACCTCGACGGGACCGGTCAGCTTGAGCGGCGCCGGCGCGAAGGGCCTCTTCGCCCACCGTTGGGACACGAACACGACCGTGACGTGGACCGGAACGGGAGCGTTCGGCCTCTCGTCGGCGGCCGTCGTCAACAACGCCGGCACCTGGGACGCGCAGAGCGACGCGACGCTGAGCTGGCCCGTGGGCACCGCCACGGCCTTCAACAACAGCGGGACCTTCAAGAAGTCCGCGGGCACCGGGACGACCACGCTGGCCGCGCCGTTCTACAACACCGGCTCGGTCCTCGTTCAGACCGGAACGCTGAACAGCACCGCCGGCGGCAGCGGATCGACGAGCTGGGACCTCGCGGCGGGCACGACGCTCGGGTTCGGGGGAGGGACGTACCACCTCACCGCGGGCACGACGCTCACCGGAGCCGGGAGAGTCCTTCTCAGCGGCGCGGAGCTCGACGTCGAGACCGCGGTTTCGATGCCGGCGTCGATGAACTTCGAGATGTCGGGCGGCATCCTGGGCGCGGCGGGGACGCTCACCGCGGCGGGGCCGGTCCTCTTCACCGGCGGCACGATGCAAGACGCCGGCGTCCTGACGTGCAACGGCACGTTCACGGTCAGCGGTGCCGCGAACAAGGGCGTGCAGTTCTCGCGCGTCATCAACACCAACGCGGGCACGGTCTTCACGGGGACCGGGGGCTTGATCCTGTCCACGCTCGCGACGATCAACAACGCCGGCACGTGGGATTGCCAGAGCGATGCGACGCTGGGCTGGGGCGTGGGGACGGCCCCCGCCTTCAACAACAACGGGACCTTCAAGAAGTCCGCGGGGGCCGGGACGAGCCCTGTGACCCTTCCGTTCAACAACGCGGGGAGCGTCCTGGTCCAAAGCGGGACGATCGCCTTGAACGGCGGCGGAACCTCGACCGCCGGTTTCGACGTGGCGGCGAGCACGACGCTCCAATTCAACGGCAGCACCTACAACTGGAACGCCGGGACGACCTTCGCCGGGAACGGCAGGGTGCTCCTCTCGAGCACCACGCTCGGCGTCAACGCCGACGTGACGATCCCCGCGACGATGTCCTTCGACATGGCGGGCGGCGTCCTCACCGGCTCGGCCACGCTGACGACCGCGGGTCCCCTGAACTGGACCGCGGGCACGATGCAGAGCACGGGCATCACCACCTGCAACGGCGCGCTCAACATCAGCGGAGCGGGCGTCAAGGGGATGCAGCTTCAGCGGGTCCTCAACAACAACGCGACCGCGACCCAGAGCGGGGCCAACCTCGGCATGTCCACGCTCGCGGTGATCAACAACCCCGGCACGTGGGACCTCGCGGGCGACACCTCGATCGTGTGGGGTGTCGGAACGGCGCCCGCCTTCAACAACACGGGCACGGTGAAGAAGTCCGCGGGCACCGGGACGAGCTTCATGCAGCTCCCCTTCAACAACGACGGGGTCGTGCTCGTCCAGACCGGGACGCTCAACTCGAATTCGGGCGGGACGAGCACCGGGAGCTTCCACCTCTCCGGGACGACGTTCCAGCTCGGGGGCGGCACGTTCGGCTTCAACGCGGGGACGACGTTCACGGGGATCGGGAACGTCCTCCTGAGTGCGGCGACCCTCAACGTCAACGACGCGGTCGCGACACCCGCGACGATCGTCTTCGACATGACGGGCGGCACGATGCAGGCCGCCGGCACCTTCACCGCCGAGGGCATCTTCAACTACACCGGTGGGTCGTTCGGAAGCGTCGGGATCACGAACTTCAACGGCGCGCTCAACATCTCGGGGGCGGCGGCGAAGGGGATCTCGAGCCGCACGCTCAACACCAACGCCGTCACGACGTGGAGCGGCGCCGGTACCAACATCGGCGTCTCGTTCGCGGGGATCATCAACAACACCGGCACCTGGGAGGTCTTGAACGACGCGTCGATCGCCTGGGGCGTCGGGGGCGCTCCCGTCTTCAAGAACCTCGGCACGTTCCGCAAGTCGGTGGGCGTCGGGACGACGTCGCTCCAGCTCCCCTATCAGAACCAGGGAACGGTCGAGATCCAATCGGGGGCGATTCACGCGACGAGCAGCTACACCCAGACCGCCGGAACGACGAAGCTGACCGGCGGCTCCCTCAGCGGCACCGTGACCATCGCCGTTCAAGGCGGAACGCTCGCGGGGACGGGAACGGTGACCGCCCCGGTCGTCGTCTCGGGAACGGGCGCGCTGTCGCCGGGGCTTTCCGCCGGAACGCTCAACGTCACCGGAACCTACACGCAGCAGGCTCCGAGCGGCGCTTTGTCCGTCGAGATCGGCGGAACGGCGCCGGGAACCCAGCATGACCGGGCGAACGTCACCGGCGCGACGACGCTGGCCGGGGTCCTGAACGTCTCGCTCATCAACGGATTCGTTCCGTTGCCGGGCGACACCTTCACGATCCTGACGTATCCGTCGCGCACGGGGACGTTCGCCACGGTCAACTTCCCGTCGGCGGGGTGCATCGGCTGGCGCCTCACGTACGGCGCGACCGCGCTCGTCCTGACCGCGGCGGCCGTGCCCGAGGAGATCGCGGGGCTCGCGATGACGAGCAAGACGGCGTTCTCCTGGGCCGCGGCGCCCACGTACGCGAACACCTCCTACAACGTGCTCCGCGGCGACCTCGACAAGCTGCCCGTCGGGCCCGGCGCCGACGAGACGTGCGTCGTGCCGGCGACGAACCTCACGACGGGCTCGGACGCGGGGACGCCGGTTCTCGGCAAGGGGTTCTGGTACCTCGTGCGCGAGACCGTCACCGGTTGCGGCGTCGGCACGTACGGTTTCCGCACCGCAGGAACGGAGAGGATCAGCACCGCGTGTCCGTGACGACGGCGTAGACTCCGACGCGATGATCCTCGCGGCGTTGATGACGGGCGTGGTGCTGGCGGCGGATGCGGCGCCGCCGCACGACGAGGCGTTCTGGCGGAAGCTCGCCGCGGACGGCTTCGTGGTCCCGGAAGGGGAGTCCCCCGGAAAGCTGCTCGTCGAGGCCTCCGCGTTTCTCGCGTCGCCCGATCCCACGCTGCGCGACGGCGTCGCGTACGCGGCCGCCGCGGAGTGGATCCTCAAGAAGAAGCTCCTCGACGCCCGGGAGCAGAAGGCGTTGATCGCGCTCTGGTCTCCCAACCTCGCCAAGGGCGTGGGGGAGACGGGGAACGACGGGCTTCTGCTCCGGTCGTTCTCCGCGCTCGAGCTGTCGCTCCTGGCGGCGCGCGATCTCCAAGCTCCCTATCTCGAGCCCGCGGAGCTCAAGGCGCTCGTGGACGACGCCCTCGCGTATCTCGCGGCGGAGCGCGACCTGCGTGGGTACGACGAGAAGAAGGGTTGGATGCACGCGACCGCGCACACCGCCGACCTGCTCAAGTTCCTCGCGCGGAATCCCCGTGTCACCCCCGCCGATGCGGCCCGGATCCTCGACGCCATCGGCGCCAAGGTCCGCAGCGCCCGGATCGTCTTCGCCTGGGGGGAGGACGAGCGGCTCGCGAGCGCCGTGCTCGCCGTGCTGCGGCGCGGGGATGTCGACGCCGCCGCGTGGACGGGATGGCTCGACGGCCTCGCGGGCGCTTCGAAGGGACTGTGGGACGCACCGGCGCTCGACGTCCCCAAGTTCGCGACCGAACAGAACGCCAAGCACCTCCTCGCCCGCCTCTACGTGCTCCTCCACGCGGTTCCCGAGCCGTCGCCCAAGCTCGTCGAGGCGCGGGCGCAGGTGATGGGCGTGCTCGAGAAGCTCCCCTAGGCATGTAGAAAGGGGTCAGGCACCTTTTCGCGAGCGCGAAAAGGTGCCTGACCCCTTTCGTCTCCTCCCGGCACGCTCGTTGAATACCCGTGTGTGAGGGGAGGGCTGCTTAACCATGTCCCGTAGTTTTACGAAAGTTCTCGTCCCGATCGCGGCGGCCGTCTTGGTGGCCTGCGGCGACACGGATCGTGCGCCGAGCGGCTTCAAGGCGCGGCTCGACGCGGTCCTCGATTCGAAGTCGAAGGAGCCGACGCCCGACCAGACGCGCGACGCCCTCACGCGGCAGCTCCGCGTGGCGTCGAGCGACGCCGCGGTGTTCCCGTCGCGCGACACGATCGCGGGGTTCTACGCGAAGCACGGGAACAAGCTCGTGTGGTCCGACGAGGACGGACGCCCCAACGCCGGGACCGCGGTCCTCCTCGACGCGCTGCGGCGCGCGGGCGAGAACGGGTTGAATCCTGCGGACTACGGGGCGGACCGGCTCTTCAGCCTCGAGAAGGAGCTGGGCAATCGGCCGAAGGACGCGCAGGCGGCGCAGCGCCTCGCGGACTTCGACCTGCTCGCCACGACCGCGTTCTTCCGCTACGCGTCGGACCTTGCGACCGGGCGCGTGCATCCCGACGAGGTCCAGCAGGACTGGCACACGCATCCGCCCGAGGTGGACATCGCGGCGGCGCTCGACGAGGCGCTCGCGAAGACCGACCTTCCCGGCCTGCTCGCGCTCCTCCCGCCGCCGCACCCCGGATACGCGCGGCTGCGCGAGGCGCTCGGGGCGCTTCGAGAGATCGACGCCGCGGGAGGCTGGCCGCTCGTGCCGCCCGGCGAGAGGCTCGGCCCGCGCTCGACGGGGCCGCGCGTCGAGGCGCTGCGCCAGCGCCTGGCGCAACCGCCGGGAAACGCGTTCGACTCGGGACTCACCGAAGCGGTGAAGCGGTATCAGTCGCTCGCGGGGCTTCCGCCCAAGGGCGTCGTGGACGACGAGACGCTGGCCGCCCTCAACGTCTCGGTGGTGGACCGCATCCGCCAGGTCGAGCTGAATCTCGAGCGATGGCGCTGGATCCCGCGGCAGCTCGGGAATCCCCACATCCTCGTCAACGTCCCCGCGTTCGAGCTCGAGCTCACGCGCGAGGGCAGCGCGCCGTGGCGCACGCGGGTCGTGGCGGGAAAGGCGTTCACCCCGACGCCGATCCTCTCCGACCGCATCGTCGCGTTCGTCGTCAACCCACCCTGGAACGTCCCCGAGAGCATCGCGGTGAACGAGTACCTCCCCGAGCTGAAGAAGAATCCCCACGCGCTCGCGCGTGACGGCCTGAAGATCCTCGAGGGATCGGGGGACAAGGCGCGCGAGATCGATCCGGGGCAGGTGAGCTGGGCGAAGGTCGATCCGGAGAAGTTCCCCTACCGGATCCGCCAGGATCCCGGCGACAAGAATCCCCTCGGCCGGATCAAGTTCGATCTCACGAACGACTTCCACGTCTACCTGCACGACACGCCGGGGGGAGGTGTCTTCGACCGCACCGATCGTGACGTCAGTCACGGGTGCATCCGCGTGAAGGACGCTCTGGTGCTCGCGGACCTTCTCGCCAGCGAGCCCGTGAAACAGGAGGTCCACGACGCTCTCGATCGACACGAGGAGGAGCGCCGGATCGACCTCGATCCCGACGTGCCGGTTCACATCCTGTATTTCACGGCGTGGGTCGACGACGCGGGGGGCCTTCATTTTGGCCCCGATATCTACGGATTCGACCCGACCCAGTGGGCCACCATGCAAAAAGCCTCCGGCAGGCCCTGACAGCGGGACGACGGCGCCTTATCCTTGGTCTGCGTGAGGAAGCTTTTTCTCGTATCGATCCTGGCCGTAGCAGGCGCCACGGCCCGTGCCGGCGATCTGGAGTCCACGCTCCTGGGCGAGGCGGAGGGCCTCCATCCGGCGGCGCTCCACGCGGCGCTCGTCTCGTGGGAGTCGCTCCACGCGAAGGGGGAAGCGCTCCGGCCCCTTCTCGCCGTCATCGACTACGGGCTTCCCTCCACCGAGAAGCGGATGTGGGTCTTCGACCTCGCGTCGCAATCGCTTCTCTTCCACGACCTCGTCGCGCACGGCCGCAACTCGGGCGGGGACGTCGCCCGGTGGTTCTCGAACGAGGACGGCAGCTACATGAGCTCGCTGGGCGCTTTCGTGACCGGAGAGGCGTACGTAGGCCACAACGGCTACTCGATGCGCCTGCGCGGCGCCGACGCCGCCGTGAACGACCGGGCCGAGGCGCGGGCGATCGTCCTGCACGGCGCGCCTTACGTGGATGAGGGAGTCGCCGCCGCGCTCGGGAGGCTCGGGCGCAGCCTCGGCTGCCCCGCCGTGCGCCCCGCCATCGCCCACGAGCTGATCGACCGGCTCAAGGACGGCGGCGTCGTTTACGCGTGGCACCCCTCACTCGGGCGTTGACCCGCCGCTGACTGCGGTTTCTCACCTCTGGGGGCGGCGACCGTTCGCCGGTACGTTGATCCTCTGGCAGGGCGGCAACCAGCCGCAGCAGAACAACCCCAACGATCCGAACCGCCGTCCCGGTCGCCGCGACGACGACAACGATCAGCAGCGGAAGACCGATCGCTGAAGCAGGAGCACTGCGTGGCGCACGCGTCTAGCGCGTGCGCCACGAGCGACTCTTGTCCCAGACCGCGCCGCTCCCTTCTCTAGGTCATCCTCCTACCGGACCAATCGGGCAATCCCCTAGGAAGAGTTGGGATTGTTCCTCTCACCGCAAGCGGGATATCCATGCTCTGATAAGGGCTTGCGTTACGCACGGTAACGGAGGAATCGATGAAGCGAGCGACGACCGGCGGGACCACCGCCGTTCCTGACGCCCCTCCCCTCATGACCGCCCTCGACCGCCGCCAGCTCCTCCGCGCGCTCCAGCACGTACGGGCCGGCGACTTCAGCGTCCAGCTCCCGACCACGTGGACCGGAATCGACGGCGAGATCGCCGAAACGCTCAACGAGATCGTCGCGGCGAACCAGAAGATCGCGCGCGAGCTCCAGCGCGTCGGCCAGGTCGTCGGAAAGCAAGGCCGCACGAGGGAGCGCGTCAAGTTCGATCAGCAGAAAGGCGCGTGGGGCGAGATGGAGAGCTCCGTCAACACGCTCGTGGACGACCTTCTCCGTCCCACGACGGAGGTCACGACGGCGATCGCGTCGGTGGCGCAGGGCCACCTCACGCAGACGATGCGCCTGGACGTGGACGGCCGGCCGCTGGAGGGCGAGTTCCTGAGGTCCGCGACGATCGTCAACACGATGATCCAGCAGCTCGGCGTGTTCACCTCCGAGGTCACGCGCGTCGCGCGCGAGGTCGGATCGGACGGGAAGCTCGGCGGCCAGGCGCAAGTTCCCGGCGTGTCCGGCGTTTGGAAGGACCTCACCGACTCCGTGAACTCGATGGCGTCGAACCTGACGGCGCAGGTCCGCAACATCTCCGAGGTCACGATCGCCGTCGCCTCGGGCGACCTCTCCCGCAAGATCACGGTGGACGTGCGGGGCGAGATCCTCCAGCTCAAGGAGGCCATCAACACGATGGTCGACCAGCTCCGGTCGTTCGCGTCCGAGGTCACGCGCGTCGCCCGCGAGGTCGGAACGGAAGGGAAGCTCGGCGGGCAGGCGGTCGTCCCCGGCGTCGCCGGCACGTGGAAGGACCTCACCGACTCGGTCAACGCGATGGCCGGGAACCTCACGGCGCAGGTCCGCAACATCGCCGAGGTGACGACCGCGGTCGCGCGCGGCGACCTGTCCCGCAAGATCACGGTCAACGTGTCGGGCGAGATCCTGGAGCTCAAGGACACCATCAACACGATGGTCGATCAGCTGAACGGGTTCGCGGGCGAGGTCACGCGCGTCGCGCGCGAGGTCGGTACCGAAGGAAAGCTCGGCGGCCAGGCGCAGGTCCCCGGCGTCGGCGGGACGTGGAAGGACCTCACCGACAACGTCAACTTCATGGCGTCGAACCTGACGGCGCAGGTCCGCAACATCGCCGAGGTCGCGACCGCGATCGCGCGCGGCGACCTCAGCAAGAAGATCACGGTCAACGTGTCGGGCGAGATCCTCCAGCTCAAGGAGACGCTCAACACGATGGTCGACCAGCTCAATGGGTTCGCGTCGGAGGTGACGCGCGTCGCGCGCGAGGTCGGCACCGAAGGGCGCCTCGGAGGCCAGGCCGCAGTACCCGGCGTCGCCGGCACGTGGAAGGACCTCACCGACAACGTCAACCTGCTCGCGGCGAACCTCACGACCCAGGTCCGCAACATCGCCGAGGTGACGACCGCGGTCGCGCGCGGCGACCTCTCCCGCAAGATCACGGTGGACGTGCGCGGCGAGGTCCTCGAGCTGAAGGTCACGATCAACACGATGGTCGATCAGCTG
>Ga0068859_100001365_pt1 | contig 24881 bp, 16 predicted proteins | sample KBSSwiS22_FD_66585 | JGI IMG/M metagenome (GOLD analysis project Ga0068859, IMG submission 66585) | Switchgrass rhizosphere microbial communities from Kellogg Biological Station, Michigan, USA - KBS Switchgrass S2-2 | ecosystem: Host-associated > Plants > Roots > Rhizosphere > Soil ...
CCGACCTCTACGCCGTCACGGACAGCGGCGGCGCTTTCTCGCTGCCGATCGCCCCCGGACCGGTCACTCTGACCGCGTCTCTGCCGGGCCACGCCGACGTTCAATCCGCCGTCACGGTCCGGCCCGGCGCGGCGACAGCCTCCGTCGTCCTCACGGTGCGCGGAGCCGCCGCGCGGCCGCTCGCCGGCACGGTCCTCGACGGAGGGTCACGCCCCGTAGGCGGCGCTCGTGTCGTCGCCTTCGTCCGGATACCAGGACCGTCCGCGGCCGCCGCGATGGCGTCCGCGGCTGAGGTGCCGGGAGCGCTCGCCACCACCCGCACCGATGCAGGCGGGCACTTCCGCTTCGACCGCCTGCCCGACGGCCCACTCTGGCTGGAGATCCGCCACGACAGCTACCCGCCGCGCCGCGAGCCGGTCGAGCCCGCGCCTGCGAACGGTCTCGCGGCCGAGCTCACCGTTCGCCTGCCGATGCCCGGGGCGGTAGCGGGCGAAGTCCACGAGCGAGGCCCCGGGGGCCCCGTCCGTCAGTTCGAGATCGATGCGGTCGGCGCCGACGGCAGCGTCGCCCGGTTCCCGGCGGCCGGACGGCATCGCGAGCCTTCGGGCGGCGATCCCTTCCAGTTTCGCCTCGGCCCGCTGGCGCCGGGAGACTGGTGGCTGCGCGTGCACGCGCCCGGGTTCCTTCCCACCGAGCGCCAGCTCTCCGTCCCGGCCGCGGGCGCGCTCGGCGAACCCTCCGTGCGCGGCGTCCGGATCGAGCTCGAACGCAAACGAAGCGCCGATCAGCCTCGCTGAGACAACGTCGCCCGGGCGCGCCGTCGTCGGCGACGCGCGGCCGCCAGCCCGCCGGCCATGGCAGTCACCGCGCAGCTCAGCCAGCTCCACATCGCCACGCGGCCGGTTCGTCCGGCCGACACGCCCTCGGCTCGCGCCCCGCCGGCCACGGAACATCCGCCGCTCTGTGAGGAGCCGCAGGACATCGGCTGCGTCCCGCGCGGATAGATCGAGCACAAACCGTCGTGGTCGTCATCGCCCAGGCTGCGCTTGTCGATCGTCCCCGAGTCGGCCGACGGAAACATCGTCGATTCCAGGATCGACGGCGACAGCATCCCGGCCGTGCAATGAGGCACCACGTCGCCGAGGTTGTCGTAGCTGTGAACGATGTTGCCCTTTTCGTCGACCGGGTCGTTCCCGAGGATGCACGTGTGATCGAGCCCGATGAAGTGCCCCATCTCGTGCGTCAGCGCGTTCTGCAGGTCGTGCAACGACAATCGGTTCGGCCCGGTCGCGTCGTCGAGGTCGGCCCACATGAAGTTGGATCCCGTCGCGCTCACCTCGGCGTTGACCTCCACGTCCGCCTCGACGATCTCCCCGCAGGGGCGGGACCAGATCGTGGTCAGAGCCAGCTCGCCAGGCTCGTGGCAATCCTGCCTTCCGTCCTTGGTCATGGAGCAGATGCAGGTCCAGCAGCCGTCCCGAAGCGCGATGACATTGATCTCGTCGTGGGCGGCGTCCGGCGGCACCTCCGTCTCGGGCCGCATGGTCAGCGCCAGCGACAGGAAGCTGCACGTCGCGTTCGCGGGGTCTTCCTTGCTCCACGCCGACACCGACGCCGTCATGGCACGCGTGATCTCCTCGACGGTCATCGTCGCGATGCCGTGCGAGTAGCCCAGGATGGGAACGCGAGCGACGCCCCACGAGTACGGATTGCCGCTCTTCGTGCGATAGCGGACGAACGCCCCGGCCGATGCGGGCCCCAGCGCGGCCACGGCCGCCGACAGGACCAGGCCGGCCACCAGCCGCCACAGAAGGCGGCGAATCATCGGGGCGTCGTCCCGATCAGGGCCTTGATCTGGGCGCGAAGATCATCGAGCGCCGTCTCGCCCGCCGGCGGGACGACCCGCTGGAGCGCTCCCGGCGCCGGGCCAGCCGCCGGCGTGGCCAGGCGCGGCTTCACCAGGGTCGCGTTGCGCAGGTCCGGCGCGTGGACCAGCCACCGGTTGGTGGTCGCCTCGAAGCGGACCCGTCGCTTGCCCTGGCCCATCCCCACCACGTGGGCGGCCGTCGCGTTACCCCGCAAAAAGACCAGCGCGCGCTCGCCGACCGTGAACGTCGACAACCCCGTCACGGTCATCGTCAGATCCCCGACCGTGCCGCCAGGTTGGACGACGGTGATCCGGTTCGACGGCGCCCCGTCTCCTTTCCATCGCTCGACGACGTCGAGCTCGATGGTCGACAGAATCCGCTGGTGCTTGGTGTCCCAGTCCGCGTGTTGCGACACGACGTCGACCAGGGCGATTTGGTCGGCTTGCTGGACCAGATCGGGCAACTCCAGCGCCATGACGATGGAGGCCTGCGCGGGCCGGCTCTCCAGGACGAACCCGCCTGCAAGCAGGCCCGCCGCCCACCCGAGCCCGCCCAAACGAGCAAGAAGACCAAGAAGGCCGCCGCCGACCGACCTCGAGAATCTCGGAAAGACGGGCGAGCGGGTGGGGCGCATGGACATGACTATAACCTCTCTCCCTACATCTATCGGCAGGCCGGGGGTAGGTCCTGAGGTTAGCAAGGCAGCCTCCCACCGCGCGTGAAACGCACGTCACGGTCCCGTCACGCTCACCCCCTGGCGAGCGGCTCAGTGGGCGGCGAGGGGCATCCCGGCGCGCCGGTCCGGTCCTTCGAAGTCGAGGCGAACGGCCCGCCGGTCGCGGCGGTGCCCGTGCGCGCGCAGGCGGGCGCCGCGCAGGATCTCCTCGATCAGATCGGGAAACGCCACCCCCGCGGCCTGGGCGATCTTTCCGTAGAGGCTGTGCGGCGTCAGGTCGGGCAGGGTATTGACCTCGAGGATCACCTCGTTGCCGCGCTCGCTGACGATCAGGTCGACCCGGCTCGCACCTTCACACCCCAGGGCCTCGTGCGCCAGCAGCGCCAGCCGCAGGACCGAGCGATACCGCTCGGGCGAGAGGCGGGCCGGCAGGTGCAGCTCGGAGCGACCCACCGTGTGCTTGGTGCGGAAGTCGTAGATCGGCTTGCGCCGGACGATCTCGACGGCCCCTAGAGGCTGGCCGTCGAGGATCGCGACCGAGATCTCCTTGCCCTCCATGTAGCGCTCGATCAAGACCTGATCGTCGAAGCGCAGGCTCTGATCGACGGCCAGCTCCAGCTCCAGCTCGTCCCGCGCCACGCTCACGCCCAGCGACGAGCTCTCTCCGACGGGCTTGACGACCACGGGGAAGCCGAAGGAGCCGTTCAGCGCGACCGCCTCGGCGGCGACACCGTCGCCCGCGTCAGAGGGCGAGAGGCCCGCCGCGCTGTCGAACACGTAGCCGGGGGCGGTGGGGAGGTTGTGCAGGCGAAACATCTCCTTGGCCTTGGCCTTGTTCATGGCCAGGCTCGAGGCCAGGACTCCGGAGCCGGTGTAAGGGATGCCGAGCAGCTCGAGCAGCCCCTGCGTGCAGCCGTCCTCGCCGTAGCGACCGCACAAGGCCAGGAAGGCCACGTCGATCTGCTTCTGACGCAGCACCAGGTCCACGTCGCGGTCGACGAAGATCGCGCTTGCGTCGTATCCGCGCTCGCCGAGGGCGCGCAGCACCGCTTCGCCCGATCGCTGCGAGACATCGCGCGCGGCGGAGAGCCCGCCGAACAACACGCCGACCTTTCGATTCGTCATCATCTCACCGGTAACGCCCGGCGATCGGTCAGTCAAAAATTTTGAGCCCGGCCTTCCCTTAGAACCCGCGAGGTTTTGTGGTAAAGACGGGCGCCATGACTTTCCTTGAGGCGGCGCTCGACATCCTGAAGCGCGAAGGACGGCCTCTTCACTTCAAAGAGCTGACCGAGCGCGCGATGACGAAGAAGCTGCTGACCTTCGTCGGACGGACGCCCGAGGTCACGATGCAGACCCAGCTCACCGCGGCCGTGAAGAAGGCGCCCGGCAGCCCCTTCGTGCGCGTGAAGCCCGGTGTGTTCGGCCTTCTCCGCTATCCGGAGCTGACCGCGGAAGAGAAGGAGCGCGACAAGAAAGAGGCCGCCGCCGCGGCGGGGGCCTCGGAAGGCCGATCATCACCGCGCCGCGACCGCGCCGAAGCCGCGACCGCCGAAAGCGGCGACGGCGAGGAGTCGGGTGGCCGGCGCCGGCGCCGACGGGGCGGCCGCACGCGAGGGGGCAAGGCTCGTCCCGGCGACGCCCAGGACGAGGTGAAAACATCATCGAAGAGCGCCGGCAAGGCCGCCAGCGCGGATGAGGGCGAGCCCGGTGACGTCGTCCGCGCTCCCGACCTGCACGACGATGGGAACGACGAAGCCCCCGAGCCCGGAGCCGGCAGCGGCCTGTCCGCGGCGGCGCGCGCGGCGGCCCTGGCCGAGACCGGGGTCCTCGAAGGCGATCGCGACGACACCGGACATGACGAGGACGTCGACGGTGATGGGGACGACGCCGAGGACGGCGACGATACCGACCTCGATCTCGCCGAGGGTCGCACGGCGGAACCAGCGGACGGAGAGGCCGGGGGCGTGACGGCGACGTCACCCGCCCAGCCGGGCGGCTCCGCCGAGGCTGCTGGCGGCGAGGGTGACGAAGAAGGGCTCGAGGGAGACGACGACTCCGGGGACGAGGGGGACGAGGGCGAAGGCCTTCCCCCGGCCACGAACGCCGCCGGTTCACCTTCGGCCGAGGGCGACGAGCTCGGCCGACGGCGGCGCAGGCGTCGCAGGCGTCGGCGCGGCGGGGGTGACGACGACGGTCGCCTCGACGGGAACCGCGGCTCGGGCTCCGGCGGCGATGCGGCCGGAACCGGGAACGCCGATCGCTTCGCCTCCGACGGGGGTCGGTCAGCGTCCGAGCCGGGTCCGTCGAGCGGCTCCGGCGGTGAAGGCACGAGCGACGGCAACTTCGCCGCGACGGCTCCCAACGGAGAGGCCGCCGCCGCGGGTGATGCCCAGCAGGCGCGCAAGATCACGACGCCGGTGGACGCGGCGATCGAGATCCTCAAGAGCCAGCCGCCCGGACGTGGCGTGCACGTGCGGCAGCTGGCCGACAGCGCCATCCGCCGGCGCCTGATTCACGGCGAGCCCAACGAGGCGTGGAGAGTCATTCGGACGGCGCTGGCCGCGGAGCCCAAGGAGCGCCTGCGGAGCGGACAGCGACCCCGCGTCCGCGCCGCGGGCAGCGGTCTGTACGCGCTGGCACGACGGCCTCCGGACGCGGAGTTGGAGAAGGCCGAACAGGTGTTCGGCGAGGCGAGGCGCGCGCTGAGAGAGAGGACCATGGCCGCGCTCGAGCGGCGCCTGGCCGAGCTGTCGCCCGGCGCCTTCGAAGCGATCGCCCGGGTGCTCCTGCAAAGGGAGGGGTTCGGCCCGACCACGTTCGTCAAGCGCGTCGAGGGGACCATCTACGTCGAGGCGCTGCGGGGACGCGGAATGCGGCCGGCCAAGTGCCTCATCGCGCTCCGGCCGGGGGCAGCGCCTGCGGGCCGCCGCGCCATCGGCGAGCTGCGGGCCGGGATCCGCGCCCGCAACCACGATGAAGGCCTGCTCATGCTGGGCGGGCGCCTCTCGGACGAGGCGATCGCCGAGTGGAAGCAGTCGGGTCCGCCGCTCGAGATCGCGGACGGCCCGGCGCTGGCCGAGACCTGCGCGCGTCACGGGGTGGGGGTCCTCACCGCCACCGTCAACGTCGACTTCGTCGACGCGGACTTCTTCTCCGAGCTCGTCGAGGGCTAGGTCGAAACGATGCTCGCGCCGACCGCCGCGCTCGCTCCGGCGGTCTGGCGCTGGCTCGGGCGCGTCCCTTTCGCGGAGACGGCCCTGCTTCAGGAGCGCCTGCGCCGCGACATCATCGCGGGCGCCGGCCCCGAGACCGTGTTGCTGCTCGAGCACACCCCCGTGATCACACTGGGGCGCGCCGCCGACGACGCGAACGTCCTCGCCAGCGAGCAGGAGCTGACCCGCCGGGGCGTGGCGGTCCACCGCGCCTCACGCGGGGGCGACGTGACCTACCACGGCCCGGGCCAGCTGGTCGGCTACCCCATCGTCCGCCTGCGGCGCGGCGTCCGCGCCCACGTCGAGGGCATGGCCGGCGCGCTGATCGAAGTCCTCGCCGCGTGCGGCGTCGAGGCTCGCTACCGTTCAGATGCGCCTGGGCTGTGGACGAGGGACCAGGGGGCGATCGAGCGGAAGATCTGCGCCTTCGGCATCAACGTTCATCACCGAGTGTCCGTGCATGGATTCGCCTTGAACCTCGATCCCGCGCTGGACGCCTTCCGGATGATCGTCCCGTGTGGACTGGCGGGGGTGGCCGTGACCTCGCTCCGCGAAGCCAGCGGACGCGCCGCGCCCTCGCCGGAGGTGCTCGCCCCGGTCGTCGCCCAGGCGCTCGGCCGACACCTGGGGCTTACGTTCGATGCGGATCAAATTGCAACTGAAGGCGGCGTCGTTACAATGGACCTCGCGTGACTTTCCTCGGTCAGCCGCGAATCGTCGTCATCTATAACCGGGACTTCGAAGGCGCCGAGGCCGATCCCGAGAACCGCGCCCGGGAAGACGTCGAGAACGTGGCCGAGCACCTGGTCGGTGTGCTCGGCGCGCGCGGCTTGAACGCCAGCGCGCTCGGCGTGCACGACGACGTGGCGGCGGCCATCGACGAGATCAAGCGCCGCCGCCCCGACGCCGTGTTCAACCTGTGCGAGTCGATCAGCGGCGACAGCCGCCTCGAGCCGCTCGTCCCCATGTTGCTCGACAAGGAGGGGATCCCGTACACCGGATCGGGTCCGCTCGCTCTGTCGATCGCGGTGCACAAGCACAAGACCAAGGAGATCTTGCGCGCGCGCGGGGTGCCCACCCCGGAGGCCGTGCTGGTCACCGACCCGGAGCAGGCGATCGCGATCCCTTTTCCGGCCATCGTGAAGCCGGCCCGCGAGGACGCGTCAGTCGGGATCTACAGCGAGTCGGTCGTGTCGACGGCGCCCGCGGCGGCAGCCCGGGCTGCCCTGGTCATCGAGCAGTATCGCCAGCCGGCGCTGGTCGAGCGTTACATCGAGGGGCGCGAGATCTATGTGTCGCTGCTGGGCCGTCCCGAGGCCCCGCCCGAGGTGCTGCCTTTCTTCGAGATCGACTTCTCGGAGCTGCCGCCCGACCGCCCCCGCATCGTCTCGTTCGAAGGGAAGTGGCTGGAGAGCTCGGTGGAGTACGCGGGCACGAAGCCCGTGCCCTGCCAGGTTTCGCCCGCCCTCGCGGCGACCATCGCACACGTCGCCCGAGGTGCGTGGGACGCGCTCGAGCTGCGCGACTACGCGAGGGTCGACATCCGTCTGGGCGCCGACGGAATTCCCTACGTGATCGACGTGAATCCGAATTGCGACCTCTCTCACGAGGCCGGTGGATTCTCGCGGGCGGCAAAGGCGGGGGGGCTCGCTTATGATGAGGTGGTCTCGCGCATCCTCGATCTGGCGCTGGCGCGACGACGTCATGCCGAAACCATCCCGCTTGCGATCCGGGCGCGCGGCCGACAGACCGCCAGCCCAACGCCCGTCTCCTCGCCTGCCACCGGCGAGATCGCCGTGTCGCCGCAGACCGACCGCTCCTCGGGCTGACGCCCGGCGCCGCCCCGCGCCCGAGCGAGGTCCGGAGCGAACGCGGGCCAGGCTGATCCTGACGTTGACGTTGGTGTCGAACGCGTTGCTGGTGTTGATGGCGGGCAGCGGCTGCCGATCGCGACGCCCACCGCCACCGCCTCCACCGCTCCTGCTCGGCCCCATCCTGATCCAGGCAGCACCCTCGGCCGAGGAGCAGTCGTCGCCGACCCCGGACGGCCCCGCCATCGCCGGGCGGCTGCGTTCGGTCCTGCTCGACTCGGGCCTGGTGGTCGCACCGAAGCCCGGTCCCTCTGATGCCGGCGCGTCGGGCACGTCGGCCCCCAGCGACGAGAGGTCATCGGGCACCGGGCCCGGCACCCTGCGGGTCGTCGGTCTGGTGGCGACGGAGATGGTCGAGGTCGACCGCAAGGGGCTCTGCCGCGCCGGCGTCAGCCTGAAGGTGGACACGCGGCCCTCCGACGCACCCGGCGCGCTCGATGAGGATCTCTCCGCGACGGGCGAGGAGCGTTTCGAGATCACCGCGGCCGGCGGCCCGGATCGCCGCGCCCTCGCGCAGCGCGTGGCCGAGCGAACCGCCGTGGACCTGCTCTCGGGCCTGCTGGCGCGGGCCCGACTGCGTCGGGCGACGCCCGCCGAAATTCACACGGCGATAGTCGGCGACGGAGGCGCGGCCGCCGTTCGAGAGGAGGCCATCCGGTTGGCGGGCCAGCGCGGGTTGACGGCTGAGGCGCCGACGCTTTTGCCCCTGCTCGACGATCCCGAAGAATCCATCAGAGACGCCGCGCTGGGCGCGCTGATCGCGCTCCGCGACCAGCGCGCCGTGGCCCAGCTCGCTCGCCACCGATCGTTGCGCGACCGGCGAGAAATGACGAAGATCCTGGAGGCGATCTCGCAGATTGGCGGCGAAGAGGCCGAGCAGTACCTGTCCTTCGTCGCTGACGCGCACGAAGACGCCGACATTCGCCAGCAAGCCCGCGAAGCGCACGATCGCGTGCTCCGCCACCGCGACGCCCGGGACTCTGGTTCGCGACCCCCGGTCCACTGAGGCGGCCCGCGTGCGGCGCGGCTCGAATAGGGGGCGTGTATCCGGTGCCCGCGGCGTTCATAGCGCCCAGCGCAGACGACAACATAGTTCTGCACCGTGAATTTTCCTCATCATTGCATTAAGATAAGGCGCGTGGACGCCGCCAATCTCGTTGACACGGCCGGCGGGCCTGCCGGACCTCCCCGATCCATCGGGCCCTACCGGATTCGAGGATCCCTGGCGTCGGGCGGTGAAGGCGAATCGTTCGTCGTCGACGGCGGGCCGCGGGGGCAGGGACGGGTGCTGGCCCTCAAGCTGTTCCGAACCGTCTCGCCCGCCGTCGAGCGACGTGTCCGGACCGAGTTCGAGCGGCTCGCCGGGCTCGACCATCGCTCGGTGGTTCGAGTCCGCGACGTCGGTCGCGTCGAGAGCGACGGGCGGCTCTACCTGGTGACGGAGCTCGTGAGCGGGCCCCCCCTGCGCTCGATCGCCGACCTGCGCGACGAAGGCGAGCGCCGGACCCGGTGGCAGCAGGCCGGCCTGGGTCTGGCGGACGCGCTCGCCTACCTGCACGGGCGCGGTGTCGTGCACGGCGATGTATCACCCGACAACGTCCGCCTGGCCGAGGATGGAACCCCCGTCCTGCTCGACGTCGGCGGATGGATCCTGGCGGCTCCCGGCGCTGCCTGCGGGACCATCGGCTACGCGGCGCCCGAAGCGCTGGTGGGGCAGGTGGCCCCGGCCAGCGACCTGTTCGGGCTGGGCGCGTCGTTGTTCGCCGCATGGACGGGCGTCGGCCCGTTCGGGGACGGAGGAGAGAGCGTGGGACGCCTACTGGCGGGCGCGTCCCCTCCGCTCATGTCGTCGGTCCGCCCCGGTGCGCCCACGAGCTGGGACGAGCTGGTGAGCGAGCTGCTCCGTCGAGCCGCGAACGAACGGCCGTCCTCGGCGCGCGAGGTCGTGCGGCGGATGCGCCGATTGTCGGAGCCCACCTCCGCGCCGGCCAGTCGGCCGGAGGCGCCCGCCGAGCTCTTGCCGCCGTACCCGGCAGGCGACGTGCTGGCGGGGGTGTTCGTCGGCCGCGACCGCGAGCGCGCGGTCATCGCGAGCGCGCTGCGTGACCTGGCCGAAGGTGCATCCCGATGGTCGGTCGTGGCGCTGTGCGGTTGCGAAGGCTCGGGGCGCCGCCGGTTGATCGAACAGACGCTGCAAGAGCTCGCAGTGGACCAGCTCGCCCGGCCCGAGCGCCCGCCGATCGCCGTCTTCCGGGGATCCGTGGCGGCGTTGCTCGAAGCCTGGCCCGGGCCGCCCGGCGGGATGGACGTCGTGAGCGTGGCGGGCTCGGACGCCGCCGCCGCAACCTCCCTCCCCTCGGAGGGAGGGGCGACGCCATCCGACGATCCCGAGCGCGAACGACACCGCCGCCTCGCCCGCCTGGTCGCGGATCTGGAAGAGTCGGCCAAACGGCGTCCGCTCTGCGTCGTCCTCGAGCCGGACGACCTCGACGCGGGCCGGTCCGCCTTCGCGGTGGCGTCCTTCGTGGCCGGCGCCTCCCCGTCGGGGCGTCTCTTGGTGCTGGTGCCGGCGCTCCAACCGCTCGGGCGGGTGGGGGCGCTCGACATCGAGGTGGGTCCGTTCGCGCCTGACGAGGTCGCGCGTCTCGTCGAGCGAGCCGTCGGCGAGCCCTTGCCCGACGCCGTCGTGGCGCGCGTGCTCGAGGCGTCGGGCGGTCACGCCGGGATCGCTTGCCACGTCACGCGGCAGCTCGTCGACGCCGTCCGTCGAGGCACCACCGGTCGGTTCGAGCCGGAGCGCGACGTCGACCTCGGCCTCCGCCTGGCTCAGGCCTTCGCCAGGCTGCCCTCGGCCACCCGCCAGGCGCTCGCCCGTCTGGCGCTCGGAATACCCTCCGCCCAAGCAATCAGCCCGGACGGCTCCCCCGCGCTCGATCTGCTCGACGACGCGCGCGGCGCGGGCTGGCTTCGCGCCGGTGACCCGCCCTCGGCGCCGCCGCGCCTGTCGAGCTCGGCGCACGGCGCCGTCGTCCTCGACGCGCTCGGGGATCTCGACCTGCGCCCAGTGGCGGAGCTGGCCGCGGCGCAGTTGCCGGAGGCGGATGGGCGCCGGGGCCTGGCCCTGGTGGCGCTCGGACGATACGCCGAGGCCGTGCGGACCTTCCGGCTCGCGGCCGCCGCCCCGATCTCCGGGCCGAGCGACCTCGATCCCGGGGCTGCCGCGCCCGGCCACTTTCCCATGGAGCGGCGATCGGGACGCGACGCCTCCAGCCACCGCGATGAGGCCGCGGCCCGCTGGCTTTGGCGACTGTACCGGCTGGACCCGGCGGCGCTGACCGTCGACGAGCGCATCCGACTCGCCGATCGGCTGGCCGTGGAGGGAAGACCTGCCGAGGCCGAGGCGGCGCTGAGCGCGACGGGGAGGTCGGCCGAGCCTCTTGCGCGCGGATCCGCCACGGAAGGGGAGGGGGCCCCGGTGACCGCGAATCATCCCCGCCTCTCCGAACGGCGCGCCTGGCTACGCGCGCGCGCCGGGGATCTGGAGGGAGCGCGCGAGCTGCTCTCGCGCGCGCTCGACCAGGCCGAAAAGACGGGCGACGAGACATCGGCATCGGAGCGCGCGCTCCTGCGCGCTCGGTTGGCGCGCGTGCTGTTCGGACTCGAGCGCTTCTCCGAAGCCACTGCCATCGCGGCCACCGCGCTGGGAGATCCCGACGCCGGCCCGCTCGCCGCGGAGGCCGCGCTGCTGGCCCACGCGTACCGAGGCGATCTGGGGGAGGCGCGGCGCCTGCTGGCCGACCTGCCCGAGGCCGTGCGCAGCCGCCCGCGCTTCGGCTTCCTCGCGGCGTTGCTGGAGCACCTGGCTGGCCATCTGGACCGGGCCCTCGAGGGCTATCAGCGCGCCCTGGGCGACGCGGACCGGGCGGGTGACGTGCACACGGCGGCTGCCGGCGCGCTGGACCTCGGCGCGCTTGCCGCCGAAGCCGGCCGGTACGGCGACGCGCTCGCCGCCGCCGACCGGGCGATCGCCGAGCTGGGCCGGATCGGAAAGACGGGCGAGCTGACCACGGCGCTCTTCAACGCCGCGATGCTGCTCGCCGAGCTGCACGATCTGGGGGGGGCGCGGCGCCTGGCCGACCGCCTGCGGCTCGAGCTCGAACGGCGGCCCGGCGCCGTTCTCGCGGCGAATCTGGGCGCGTTCACGTACCTCGACGCCGAGATCGCGGCCCGGGAGGGGCGAGTCGAGCCGGCGCTGGCAGGGCTGACGGCCCTGGCGGCGGGCGACAGCGCGGCTCCTCCTCTGCGCCGGGCCGCCGCGTTGAGCGCCGTCGAGCTGCTGGCCCGGGTGGGGCGGACCGGCGAAGCGACAGCGCGCCTGGCGCTGTTGTCGTCGGACGGACAGCCCGCCGGACAGCCGGCTGGACAGCCGGCTGGTCTTGCCCAGGGCGACGCCGACCTGCGCCTGGCGCGCGCGCGGGTGCTCGCCGCGTCGCCAACCTGGGATCCGGCCGTGGCCGGCGCCGCTGGTCCGGGTCCGCCCGCGCGCCTCGCCGAAGCTCTCGTCGATGACGCCGCCCGCGCGGCGGCAGGAGGGCGGCGCCCGCTCGTGTGGCGAACCGCGCTCGCCGCCGCGCGGATCTTCCGTAGGCTCGGCCGAAGCGGGGACGCCGCTCGAAGCCTGGCCGAAGCCCGTCGAGCCTTCCAGGAGGTGCGCATGTCCACGCCCATCGATCATCGCGCCGGTCTCGAGAGAGATCCCGAGGCGCAGCTGCTGGCTGCGGCCGCCGAGCTGGCGGGCCTCGACGGCGACGCCGCCGCCAGCACCGTGAGAGGCCGCGACGCCCGCGCCGAGCGCGCCGACGGGCGCCTGCGCCGCCTCCTTCGCATCAACAAGCGCCTCAACAGCGAGCTGCGCTTGCCGCGCTTGCTCGAGCTGATCATGGACACGGTCATCGAGCTAACCGAAGCCGAGCGCGGCTTCGTGCTCCTCGAGGACGACAAGGGCGAGCTGGTCGTCAAGGCCGCCCGCAACATCGATCAGCAGACACTCGAGGCAAGCGGGTTCGAGCTGTCGCGATCGATCGCGCGCCAGGCGGTCCAGGGCGGAGCGCCCATCGTCACCATCGACGCGGCCGGCGATCCGCGATTTCGCGAGGCGATGTCGGTCTCCGATCTGCACCTGCGCTCGGTCCTCGCCGTGCCGTTGCACATCAAGGGCCGCGCGGCGGGGACCGTCTACGTCGACAACCGCCTGCGCCGGGGAGCCTTCACCGAGGAGGATGTCCAGCTGGTCCTCGATTTCACCGAACAAGCCGCCATCGCCGTCGAGAACGCCCGCCTCCTGTCGGAGCTCCGCAAGCGCGAGCGGCGGATCGAGGTCCTCAACCAGCGCCTGCGCGGCGAGCTGGACGCGCGCAAGGAAGAGCTGTCCGGCATGAAGCAGGAGCTGCGCGAGAACCGCGAGGCCCTGGCCATCCGCTACGACTACCGCAACATCGTCGGGCGAACCCCGCGCATGCTGGAGCTCTTCCGCCTCCTCGACCGGCTGACCGACACGGCCCTGCCCGTCGTGGTGCAAGGCGAAAGCGGCACCGGAAAGGAGCTGGTGGCGCGCGCCCTCCATTTCAACGGCCCGCGCCGCGCGCAGGCGTTCGTGTCGGAGAACTGCGCCGCGATCCCGGAGACCCTGCTCGAGTCGACGCTCTTCGGCGCGGTTCGCGGCGCCTTCACCGGGGCCGATCACGACAGCCGCGGCCTCTTCGAGATCGCGGACGGCGGTACGCTATTTCTCGACGAGGTGGCGGAGATGTCCCCTGCCATGCAAGGCAAGCTGCTGCGGATTCTCCAGACCGGCGAGCTTCGACGAGTCGGCGGCGAGCGGACCCGCAAGGTCGACGTCCGAATCGTGGCCGCCACCAACCGCGATCTGGGCCGCCTGGTGGAGGAAGGCAAGTTCCGGCAGGATCTGTTCTTCCGTTTGTCGGTGGCGCGCATCGTCCTGCCCCCGCTGCGCGAGCGCCGCGAGGACATCCCGGCCATCGTGGAGCACCTCCTGGCCAAGATGACGACGGCGCCCTCGACGCGGCCCAAGCGGATTCGCTCGGAAGCGCTGGCGCGCCTCGTGGCGTATCGGTGGCCGGGCAACGTGCGCGAGCTCGAGAACGAGCTCCTGCGAGCGGCGGCGCTCTCGGGGGACATCATCGAGGTGGCGGACCTCTCACCGCACGTGGCGGGGACCGCCGAGGCCGCCCTGACTTCAATCGAGGACCCCGACAGCCTGGCGTTGAGGCCCCGGGTCGAGCGGCTCGAGCGCGCGCTGCTGCGCGAAGCGCTGGCGCGTTTCGGTGGCAATCAGACCAAGGCGGCGGAGGCCCTCGGGCTGTCGCGGTTCGGACTCCAAAAGAAGCTTCGTCGCTACGGCTTCTCTTGATGTCGCAGGCCCGGGTTGCCGGTTCGGGGGCCCGCCTCCACGGTCCACGAGGTTGCCGGCCCAGCCAACCAGGTTGCCTCCCCGCCGCGCGCCCGAGCTCGTAAAGGCCCGAATCGACGGCCGGCTCTCCCAAGGACGCCCGGTCTGCCCCTTGCTATTGTGCCTCGTGGAGACCTCCGCCCCGATGAGCCAGCATCGACCCATCCCCGCCCATTCGCCGTCGCGACCCGCGCCCCTCGGGGCGGGTGCCGGGACGGTCACGGCACAACCGGGATGCGAGCCGGCGGGCGGACCTCGGCGGCGGTCCCGGCAGGGGTGGCTGCGCGTCGGGCGGCTGGTCGCAGCGGGGATCGGGCTGATGGCGGTGTGGGCCTGTGGTCCGGTCTACATACCGGTGCCCCCGCCCGACGAGATCTCGTTCACAGCCGAGCTCATCACCGATTCGTCGGGGGCCACGCGCACCATGTGGATCACCTCGGGAGGACCGAACGCCAACGCCATCGACGCGACCTTCTTCGTGACGGACCTCGAGCGTGGGGCGGGCGTCATCGCCCGCGCCCGTCACGATGGCAGCTTCACCGCTGGCCCGATGGAGGGGAGCCCCGGCGATCACGTTTCGGTGTTCTATCGAGACGCGACGGGACGTGACAGCGTCGCCGGGTGCGTCTTGTTGAGCGACGCGCCGGTGGCCAGCCACTGCCCCTGAGTCGCCCGACCCTGACCGGTCCGGCCCGACTCAGCTCGGGCAGGTCGTCAGGTGCCGGATGCCGAGCCGTCGCCCGGCGGCTTGGCGTCGCCTCCGCCAGCCGAAGCGTCGGTGCGAGCGGCCGAGGGGAGCTTGCGGATCTCGTCGCGAGCCCGCCGCCAGGCCGCCTGGATGATCCACGAGATTGAACGATCCTGTCGAATCGCCTCGTGCTGCGTCTCGGCCAGCATGACCGAGTTGAAGTACAAGGTGACCTTGCGCTTGGTCGCCGTCGAGCCGCCGCGGGAATCCCCGGACACGGTTTTGACCCTTCGCTACGGAGAGATATCGGCCTTGGGGAAGAACACCGTGACGCCGACCGTGACCATCCAATGCGAGGACCACGTCAGGTCGCGCTTGTCGGCCACCAGATCGCCGTTCACGTCACGCCCCGCCGGGTTGTCCTTGACGATGACGTCGCGCAGATCCAGCGCCAGCCCGAACCAATCGTTGAAGTAGCTGTGGATGCCGCCGCCGAACGTGGGTCCTACCGTCGAGCCGGTGGTGATGCACGTGGTGGCGCTCATCGTCTTGTCCGTGCAAGCGGGCGCCATGGTGCTTCCCGCCTTGACCAGCGACACGAAGGCCGGGCCGCCATAAAGGTAGAAGTCGTAGTGAGCGAAGAGGCCGCCGAACAGCGCGAACTTGCCGGTGAAAGGCGTCAGCTCGATCTGCCCGGCCAGCACCGTGCTGGGCTTGTTCATGCCCGAGTTGGCCTCCGCGGCGGCGGGCGCTCGATCCTCGCCCATCGGGTTCTTCAGCGTCGAGGTCAGCTCGTCGTGGAAGCCCGTCGCGAGCGCGGTGGCGTTGAAGAAACCAGCGCCCCCGATGGCCAGCCAGTCGGTGATGTGGAAGGCGAGGTGCCCGCTCACCATCACGCCATGATAGAAAGTCTCGTTCACCGTCGAGCCGGCGCCGACGCCGATCTCGAAGCGCTTGTCGCGCAGCTCGACGCGCTTGCGAATGGCCGGGGCGTCGGCGAGCGGGCTCTTGTGCTCGGCGTGGGCCGGCGACGAGGGGAGGGCGAAGGGTGCCGTCGAAGCCAGCAGGAACGTGAGGGCGATCCGCTTCATCATGGGGCTGATCCTTTGTGGGTCGCGGGCTCGAGGAGTCATGTGCAAGGCGTCCATCGTTTTGGAGCGCTGGCCGTCAGCGCGGCGTCTTGTACTGGAAGCCGGTTGGCAGGAACACCCCCACGCCCACGTAGAACATGATGTTGTTCACGAGCTTGCTGTCCGCGTGCGCCTTGGCATCGGCAGGGTCCTTGTACAAGGTTGCCGAGCGGGTGAGCGGCTCGTACTTGTCGAGGATGATGTAGTCGCGAAACATGTAGTTGACCGTGAGCCAGTCGAACAGGAAGAAGCGGCTGCCAATCCCCACGTCCGGCGTGATGGCGTTGGTCTTGAAGGCCTCGAAAGAGATGTTCCGGGGAATGATCTCCGTCTGCGTGATGCCGACGCCGCCCGACACGACGATCTCCCAGTGGACGATGCTCTTGTTGAAGAGGGCGAACTTCCCGTACGCGGGCACGTAGCCGAAGTTGAGGAGGCCGCTCCAGAGATACCGATTCAACGTCGGGATCCGGTTGTACTGCAGCCCGATGAGCGACTCGCGGTCGGTCAGTTGCTTGACGTAGTAGTCTCCCTGCAAGCCGATCGAGAACGCGTCCGTGATGAAAAAGTTCAGGTCCAGACCGAAGACGTAGTGCTGGATCAGGATGTCGTTGATCGACGTCCCGGCAAAGGGCGAGAACTCGAACCGTCCGCCCTTCAAGAAACGCTTGCGGGGAATGACGACGATGTCCTGCCAGGTCAGCGTGCTCGACGCCTTGATCGTTGCCGCCGCCTCTTCGTTGGCTTTGTTCTCGCTCAGATCGAGATCACCGCTGATGTCGGGAGGCGGGGCCTCCCCGCCTCCCGCTGCATCGGCGCCCGCGCCGGCCCCCGCCGCATCGGCTTCCTTCGTGTCCGCCTTGTCCTTCGAACCAGCCGCCCAGGCCCGCGTCCCCCCCGCGCCTCCGATGAGAATCGATACGAAAAGGCACACAGCCCTGCGCTTCATGGTTCCTCGCTCTTGAAACGGAGTTGGCAGGAAGACAAAAAGGTCAAAGATTTCAAGTGCTTAACACTGCGACCCAAAGGTTTGCGCACTATATCACGGCGATTTTTTGGCACGCAAATAAAAACGGGGCCCCGCGACCGTTGGTGGGCGGGACTAGTTCGCGCCGTTGGCGCGGGCCGCGGCTTCGTCGCTCTCGCGATCGAACAACGCCTCGACGAAGTCCTCGGCGTCGAATTCCCGCAGGTCTTCGACCCGCTCGCCAATCCCGATGAACCGCACGGGAATCTGGAGCTGGTCGGCGATGCCCAAGATGACGCCTCCCTTAGCGGTTCCATCGAGCTTCGTGAGGACGATACCCGAAACGGCCATCGCTTGGGTGAATATCTGTGCTTGAGCTATCGCATTCTGGCCGCTCGTCGAATCGATGACGAGCCAGGTCTCGTGGGGCGCACCGGGGGCTGCCTTGCCGATCACCCGCCTGACTTTCTGCAGCTCCTCCATCAGATCGGTCTTGGTGTGCAGGCGGCCGGCGGTGTCGCCGATGACGACGTCGTAACCCTCGGCGCTCGCGCGCTTGATGGCGTCGAACAGCACCGACGACGGGTCGGCGCCTTCCTTGCCGCGGACGACGGGCGCGCCGACGCGCTTGCCCCAGATCTCGAGCTGCTCGGCCGCGGCGGCCCGGAAGGTGTCTCCCGCCCCCATCAGGACCTTCCTGCCCTCGCCGATCAAACGCGCGGCGAGCTTGCCGATCGTCGTCGTCTTGCCGCTGCCATTGACCCCGATGACGAGCAGCACGAACGGCTTGGCGGATCCCCAGGCGACCGGCGGCGCCGATGACGACAGCAGCGCCAGCGTGCGCCGCTGCAAGAAGTTCCAGGCGGCGTCCGAGTCGCCGAGCTCGCGGCGCGACAGCGATCCACGCATTTCCTCGAGCAGCTTGTCGCTGGTCCGCACCCCGATGTCGGCGGTGAGCAACACCTTCTCGATCTCGTCGAGCAGGCCGGGATCGATCTCGCGCTTGCCGGCAAAGAGCTGGCCCAGCCGCGACACCCAACCCGAGCGAGTCCGCGCCAGGCCCGGGGCCCAGGCGTTCGCCTTCTTGACCTTCTCGGCCTTCGCGGGGGGCGCCTCGGCGGACAGCGGGCTGGCGGCGGGCGGGGTCTCGGCGGGAGGCTCAACGATTCGTAAATCGCGTTTTGCCACGGGCTTGGCTGCGGCCGTCGGCGCGACGGGGAACTCCAGGACCCGGGCTCCGGGGGAGGCCGCCGAGCCTCCGCCGTCCGGCGCGCCACCGCGCGCGCTCGCCGGGACCGGTCCGCCGGACGCCTGCCAAGGCTCCTCGGACGCGGGTCGAGAGGAGGCCTCGGGCCCCGAACCCGCCTCGGCCTGGGTGGCAGCACGGTCGAGCACTCCCGCCGCCGGCCCCTCGGGAACCTCGCTCTCCGGCTGACCCGCCTCGTCCGGCTCCAGATCCTCGGCCCGGAGCCGGCGGCGGGGCTTCTCCTTGACCGGGCTGTCGTTCTCGAGCCCCTCGATCTGGCGGCGTCGGGCCGCCCGCGCGCGTCGAACCAGCAAGAAACCAAAGAGAGTGGTGAGTCCAATTCCCCCTACCGCACCCAATACTTCAAGTGCTTGTTGAGGGTCGATGTAAAGGTGTCCTATCTGCATGGGGCCGCCGGACATTACCACCCGTTTTTCGTCCTGCGTAGGTAGATTGACGCAGTCGCGTCGACGGTCCGATGCTGCCGCCGAGGAACCTCGGAGAGGAGGACGGTCGCCTCCGATTCGCAAGAAAGCGCTAGGCTCGAGAGCCTCGCCGGGGGACGGATCGATAACGCTTTACAGCACCGACCGGAGCGGTGTAGTGAGAAGGACCGCGAAGTGACGATATATGTCACGTATGGTCACGAAAAACTCGCTTTGGCAACGAACCTAGTCGATCCTGGTGCCAGGTCGCGGTGCCTCCCGGGCCCCCGGGTTGGCGCCGATCGCGTGGGGGCGCCCGGGGAGCAATGAAACGATGAGAATCAAGCGCGTCGAGATCGTCGGTTTCAAGTCGTTCGTCGAGAAGACTTCGATCAACTTCCAGGACCCCATCACGGCCATCGTGGGTCCGAACGGCTGCGGCAAGTCGAACATCGTCGATGCCATCCGCTGGGTCATGGGCGAGCAGTCGGCCAAGCACCTGCGCGGGCGCGCCATGGAAGACGTCATCTTCGCCGGCTCCGAGTCGCGCGGTCCGGCCGGCTTGGCCGAGGTCTCCCTCACGTTCGACGGGCAGGACCTCCGCGCCGACGCCGCCCCCGGCGGCGTTCCCTGGGGCGCGGTGGGCCCCGCCGAGATCGTGGTGACCCGGCGACTCTTCCGCGACGGCGAGAGCGAGTACCTTCTGAATGGAGTGCCGTCGCGCTTGCGTGACGTCGTCGAGTTCTTCCTGGGCACCGGCATCGGCTCCAAGGCGTACGCGATCATCGAGCAAGGCCGCATCGGTTTCATCGTTTCCTCGCGCCCCGAGGAGCGCCGGGGCCTCATCGACGAGGCCGCCGGCATCACCAAGTACAAGGTCAAGAAGAAAGCGGCCGAGCGCCGGATCGAGTCGACCCGCCAGCACCTGCTGCGCGTCTCGGACATCATCGCGGAGATCGAGGGTCGGTTGCGCTCCTTGCGACTCCAGGCCGCCAAAGCCGAGCGGTACAAGCGATACAAGGCCGAGCTGCGCGACCTCGATCTGTGGTCGGCCTCGCAGCGGTACCTCGGCCACCTGGCCGAGGAGAAGTCAGTCACGGCCCAGATCGAGGAGCTGCGCCAGACCCACGGGGATCAGAGCCGCGCCCTCGAGGTCGAAGAAGCCGCAGTCGACATCGAGCGCCTGGCCGTCAGCGAAGAGATGAACGAGCTGGCAGTCGCCAAGGAAGATCTCTTCTCGTTGTTCAACAAGGCCCAGCTCGGGAGCCAGCGGGCCCAGTACCAGGAGGACGAGGCCGACAAGATCACGGCGCGCGCCGACGCCGAGCGCCGCGAGGTCGAGGGTCTGGTCGTCCGGCGCGACGAGTCGGTGCGCGGCATCGCCGAGATCGAGGGCCAGCTGGCCCAGCTGGACGAGGACGCCGCCGCCAGCCACGGCCAGTTCGAGGAGAAGGGCGCTGCCCACGAGGACGTCCGGCGGCAGCTCGCCGAGTCGCGCACGGCGCTCGATCGGGCCCACAACGAGGTCGCCGGCAGCCGCACGCGCATCGCGCGCAACGAGTCGGAGCAGTCGGCGGCGACGGCCCGGCGCGAGGATCTGCGCGCCCGTCTCGAGACGATCGCGGCCGAAGACGCGGGCGCGGGCGAGGCCGCGGCGGCGCGGCTGCAGGACGCCGAGGCGCTGCGCGCCAGCCTCGACCAGATGGAGGTCCGTCGCGGCGAGCTCACGGCCCTGAAGAAGGAGGCCGAGGCGCAGCTGGTCGCCCTGCGCGGCGAGGTGTCGCGCGGAGAGCTCGAGCTCGAGACCATGCGCGAGGAGTCGCACCGGCGCCGATCGCGCCTGGGCTCGCTCCGTGAGATCCAGGATCGCTACGAAAGCTTCCACAAGGGCGTGCGCGCCATCATGCAGAACCGGCGCGATCTCGAGGTGCAGGGGCAGACCTCGGGCATCAAGGGCGTCGTCGCGGACATCGTGCAGCCGCCGCCCGAGCTGGAAGCGGCCGTCGAGGCGGTCCTGGGAGACCGCCTGGGCAACATCATCGTCGAGTCGCACGACGTCGGCGTCGAGGCCATCGAGTTCCTCAAGGCCAAGAGCGAAGGGCGCTCGAGCTTCATTCCGGTCGAGCTGCGCTCGTTCGAGCGGCAGGTGTCGGCCGAGTCGCTGGCCGCGATGGCCCCCGTCGGCATGGCCGCGGGTGCGGGTGGCGTGGCTCGGGACGCAGGCGGTGGCGGCGTCATGGTCGATCCGCCGTCCATCCCGGTGTACATGCCGGCCATCAGCGACCTGGGGCCGGACGACCCGACCTCACCCGGAGTCGAGCCGGACCTGCTGGCCGAGTGCGCCGCGCCGGCCACGCCCTCGGCGGCGGACGGCGGTGGCGACGCCGCCGGCTCGATGACGAGGGGCGGGGGAGGGGCCTTCGCCCCGCGGGGCGTCTGGCCGACCGGAGAAGGCGTGCGGGGGCCGTTGCTCGACCTCATCGGCTATGACCGGCACTTCGATCGCGTGGCGACGTTCCTGCTGGGCGACGTGGTGGTCGTCGAGAACCTGAAGCGCGCGCTCGAGCTGTGGCGCGAGACGCAAACGACCAAGACGATCGTCACCCTCGACGGCGAGGTGGTGGATCCCCACGGGGTCGTGACGGGCGGCTCGCGCGAGTCGTCGGTCGGCGTCCTCGAGCAGAAGCGGGAGATTCGCGAGCTCGAACAGATCGTCGCCAAGCTGGAGACCGACTACCAGGAGTCGATGGCCCGTCACGTGACGACCAAGCAGAACCTGGCGGACGTGACCCGGCGGATCGAGGAGCTGACCGCTGACCTGCGGGCGGACGAGGTCGCGCTCGTGTCGCAGCGCAAGGACTTCGATCGCGCCACCGACGACTACCGGCGCCTGGAAGCGCGGCGGCGGCAGCTCGGCGTGGAGTCCGAGAACCTCGGCCGCAACCTGGCCGACGCCGAGGGGCGCATCGAGACGGCGGCGGCGGCGCTGCTGGCCGACAACGAGCTACTGGCAAGCGCCGAGGCTCGGGTCACCGAGCTGCGGACCACCACTTTGGAGCTGGCCGAGCGCCTCGAGGTGCTGAGCGGCGAGCTGACGACCTTGAAGGTGCTGGCCGCCCAGGCCGCCGACCGCCGCAACCACGCCCGGCAGACCCTGGAGCGGCTCCGGCGAGAGGCCGAGGACCACCGCGTGCGCATGGAGCGGCTCGAGACCAGCATCGCCGAAGGGCTGGCGCGCGTGGAGACGCTCCGCGAGGAAGCCGGCAGCCTGCGCGAAGAGGCCGGGCTTCAGCAGGCGGAGGCCGAGGAGCGAGCGCGCGCCCACGCCGACCGGCAGGGCGCCGTCGAGGAGCGCAACGGCACGCTCTCGCGACGAGAGGCCGATCTGCGCACCGCCCGCACCGAGGTGGCGCGCATGGCGCAGACCCTGTCACGGCTGGACCTGCGCTGCCAAGAGGTGACGCTGCGGCGTACGTCCCTGGCCGACCAGATGAGCGGGCGCTACCCCGACGTGGCGCTGGCCGACGTCGTCAGCGACTATCACCTGCGCCCGCCGGTGGGCGACGTGGAAGAGAAGCGGATGTCCGAGCTGCGCGGGCTCATCGACCGCATGGGCGAGATCAACCTGACCGCCATCGAGGAGTCGGAAGAATCTCAGAAGCGGTTCGACTTCCTCAGCACGCAGAGGGCCGATCTCGAGTCGGCCATCGGGCAGCTCGAGGCGGCCATCGACAAGATCAACCGGGCCTCGCGCAAGCGGTTCCGTGAGACCTACGACGCCGTCAACGCCAAGTTCCAGGAGGTGTACCCGCGCATGTTCGGCGGCGGGCGCGCGCATCTGCGCTTGATCGACGAGACGGGCGACCTGCTGGAGACGGGCGTGGACATCGTCGCGAACCCGCCCGGCAAGAAGATCGCCCAGAACATCGAGCTGCTCTCGGGCGGTGAGAAGGCGCTGACGGCCGTGTCGTTGTTGTTCGCGATCTTCCTGGTCAAGCCGTCTCCCTTCTGCGTGCTGGACGAGGTGGACGCGCCGCTCGACGAGGCGAACGTCGGCCGGTTCAACGAGATGGTGCGCGCGATGACCGATCGGTCCCAGTTCATCATCATCAGCCACAACCGGCGCACCATGGAGATCGCGGATCGCCTGTGCGGCATCACCATGGAAGAGCCGGGCGTGTCCAAGCTGGTGGGCGTCAACCTGCGCCCCGGGGCCGACGGGCGGCGCGCGAAGGCGAGCGTGCTCACCCAGAGCGGCGAGGCGCCGCCGCCGGCGCAGGCCTGACGCCGCTCGGCGCCGAGGCTCTTGCATCGATGCGCCACGCGTGGGAAACATAGGCGGCGAAAAGAGATGGCCACTTACATCACCGAAGAGTGCATCAACTGCGGCGCCTGTGAGCCCGAGTGCCCGAACGAAGCGATCAGCGAGGGCGAGGACATCTACGTCATCGATCCGAAGCTGTGTACGGAGTGCGTCGGGTTTCACGATCACGAGGCGTGTCAAGCCGTCTGCCCCGTCGAGTGCTGCCTGCCCGATCCGAACCGCCCGGAGACCGAGGAGGTCCTCCTCGACCGGGCCAAGCAGCTGCACCCCGACAAGGAGTTCGTTTCGCCGCCAATCTCGCGCTTCCGCAAGGCGTGACCGCGGCACCGCGCGCGAGGCGCCCCATTCAGGGCGCCGGCGGCGACGTCAAGAGGTCCGGGTACGCCTCGATGTCATGGCCGGCGGTCAGCTCCGTCGCGAGCAGCATGAAGCGCTGGCGGCGCCACGGCTCGTACATCTCGGCGCGTAGGCCGGGCGCGACGTCGGCGAAGCTGCGGTTCTCGGCCGGCCTTTCGGCCAAGTACATCGCCACGTAGTAACCGGTCTCGTCTCCCACGAGCGGGGTGAGGGCGCCGGGGCTCGAGAGCGGGCGCAGCGCGCGCGCGACCACCGGCGGGAAAGGCTGGTCGCCGTCGACGTCTTGCCAGACCTTGGTCAGACCGACCTTGCGGTCGATCCACTCCTTCTGCTGCACGAAGGCTTCCAGGTCGGTCAGGCTACGCGGGGGGTGGTCGTCCAGGGCCTGGCGCAGCAGGCGCGCGTTCTGTTCGGCCCGCGCGCGCGGCTCGGCCTTCATCCGCGCGCCCGTGAAGACGTGAACGACGGCGGTTTCGACGAGGCGGCCGTGCACGAAGCGAGGCCTGCCCCGCTCGTAAAGCGCCCGCACGTCGGCGTCCGAGATGGCCGCGCGGGTCAGCCGAGGCTCGATGTCGCGCTCCACCAGGCGCTGCGCCTCGACGGCCACCAGCGCCGCGTGCTGGTCGGGCGTGTCGGGCGGCAGCTCGTGTCGAGCCGCCTCCTGCGCGAGGAGCTCGAACACGATGCGCTCCTCGAGCGCGCGCCGACGGTCGGTCCCGGACGACGCCATCTGCGCGGCCACGTCAGCGGCCGTGATGGGGACGTCCCCGGCGCGCGCGACCACGAGCGCCCCCGGTCCCGCGTCGGCGCTTGGCCTCGAGCCGCCGGAGCCCCCACGACCGCATCCCAGCACCGCCAGCGCGGCCGCGCCGACGGTCAGCGCGGCACACGGCCTCGGCGGAGCCTCCATCGAGGCCAGGCCCCGCTTTACACCCGGTGCTGGAATGACGGGAGACGCAGTCGACACGCCGAGCGATCGTACACCCGAGCGCCCTTCGTGTGCGGGCGAGCGATTCGATCATGGTACGGTAAAGACGTCGATGTCGTCGTCCACGCCGGTTTCCCCAGCATCCACGTCCCCATCGCCCCCCTCATCTGGCCCAGGCGGCGGCCCCGCCTCCCCCGGCTCCGCGCGCGCCCGTCTCGTCGTCGCGATCGATGGCCCGGCGGGCGCGGGAAAGTCCACCACGGCGCGCCTCCTCGCCGAACAGCTCGGCTATTCGCTGCTGGACACTGGTGCCATTTACCGGAGCGTCGCCCTGGTGGCACGCCAGATGGGCGTGGCGTGGGACGACGAGGCCCGGCTCGCGCCTCTGGTCTCGCACCTCGAGATCGGCTTTCACTTCGAGGAGGGCGTCAACAAGGTGCTGGTCGACGGCCGCGACGTCACGGCCGCCATCCGGGCTCCGGAGATCTCCGACGGCGCGTCGCGCGTGTCGGCCCTCCCTGGCGTGCGGGCGGCCCTGCTGGGGCTGCAGCGACGCCTGGGCGAGGAGGGGGGCGTCGTGGTCGAGGGCCGGGACGTGGGCACGGTCGTCTTTCCGCGGGCCGGCGCCAAGTTCTTCCTGACCGCCTCGGCGGAAGAGCGGGCGCGCCGCCGCACGGCGGAGCTGCGCGCCAGCGGTCGTCCGGCCGACGAAGCCAC
>Ga0068859_100001381_pt1 | contig 24692 bp, 20 predicted proteins | sample KBSSwiS22_FD_66585 | JGI IMG/M metagenome (GOLD analysis project Ga0068859, IMG submission 66585) | Switchgrass rhizosphere microbial communities from Kellogg Biological Station, Michigan, USA - KBS Switchgrass S2-2 | ecosystem: Host-associated > Plants > Roots > Rhizosphere > Soil ...
TTCTTGATACCCGTTACAGCGCATCAACCTGAGTGTCAACGCGCACGGCTTAAATCGGTCTGAATTCTCCAGCTCCGCCGAAATTGTACTTCTTGCCGTCTGCCGTAGTGACCTCGCAGCGAGAGGCTCGCGGGGAGTTATCGCGAGCGCGGAAGCCGCTGATGGCGATGGTATCGCCGACGTGTACGATGTCGAGCGTGATCCCCGACCGCTTCAGCGCGCTGGGAATCCCACCTTCCATGTTCCAGGTTATGACCTTGCCGCTGTCGTCTTTCACATCGATATAAATATGGATGTGGGGATTGGACCATTCCACCTTGCTGACGACCCCTCTTAACGTGACCGTCGCCGTGGCATCGTATTCGGCGGAAAGAGAATGGTGAGCGGCCATGGGGACGGCGGCAATCAGCACCGCGGCAACTGCATGCAAAACTCTCGATTTCATTACTCCGGCTTTCATCGTCGGAAACCTCCACGTGTCATAACTGCACAGGAGCAGCGTCTCTTGTTCACCAGTAATTACCCTGAAGGACTCCAAAAGATATGCTCAACGGACACATGCGAGGGCAGTCGCGGCCGTTCCCTGCACGTTATGGAAAAACCGTTACGGTGTTATGAAGTTATTGAAGCGGATTTCGTCGTTGCCTTTCATCATGTATTCGGTGGCAGTGTTGTTGTCCTGGCAGATGTATTCAAAAACCTCGATGTCGGCGCTCCAGCGAAGATCAAACCCTCCGCTCCACGGCCTGGTGTAGACGCTGGGATCATCGATCAGAATCTCATATTTGATCGTGTTGAAGTCCGTTCGGGTGAAGCGTTCGACAGTCCGTAGTTTGTCTGTGTGCGGCAATCCGGTTCGATCGAGCCAGAACCTTTCGCTGTAACCTGTGGTCTCAACGACAAGCGTATCCCTTTCCCAGTGCCCAATGGAATGGCCATAGCTGCTTGGCACTTCGTCAGGGCGTGGGCGTCCATCCATATAGACCACGCGGTAGGTGTGAGGGCCGCCAATGTCGATGATGAACAGCCTTTTTTGATCCGGAATCTGGACGAAGTCTACGCCGTACGGAGTCTGAAACTGACGGGCGGCACCGGAGGGATGACACCTTGTGTGGGGTTCCAGTTCGTGGATTTGCCGATCGTCATATAGGGCTCTCGACCATGGCTGAAAGGGAATCGTCTCGACCGGAGCCAGGGTGGAACGGCGGCCAAGATCGCTCCGATCTCTGGGAAGCCACACTCCTTTTTCAGCGGATGTGATTCCGAGGTTGATCGTGCCGTCCGCCATGCGTGGCATCGGTTTGGTGGAAGCTCCCCGCTCGGGAGCCTGTGCATACGATAGCGCAGGGAACAAGCCAAGCCAGCAGATTAGGATCGTCACCAGGAGAAGACAATCGCGATGCTTCACGGAGGCCTCTAGTTGGTGGCCAACGCTAACACGAAACTCTTACCGTCGCAAACTATGGGCAACTATGGGCAAACTATGGGCAAACTATGCGCGGTCTATGCGCGGATGAATCGAGGCATGAAAAAGGCCGCTCAACGAGCGGCCTTTTCCTTTAAGTAACAAGACGCCAGTCTGCCTGACCTACTTCATCAATTCCGCGAGTTTGTCCTTAACGGCGTCGCCCCAGATGACGTATCCCTTCGCGGTCGGGTGCAACCCGTCGGCCATGATTTCGGTCGAAATCGTTCCATCCGGAGACAAGAACTTCTCGCCGATATCCATATAGAAGACATTCTTGTTGTCGCCCAGTTTGGAATAGATCGCGCTGGCCTCTGCATTCACCTTTCGGTTGTTGGACGTGGGTGCATTTCGCGGAAAGATAGCCAGGAGGAGAATCTTTGCGTTGGGGAAGTCCTTCCGTAATTCCAGCACGATGGCTCCGACGCCTTCGGCAATTTCCGGCCCTGTGTTAGCACCGGAATTATTGGTTCCAATCATCATCATGATGGCCTTGGGCTGGAACCCGGTTCCTTCACCGTTCTGCAAACCCCAAAGGACACCCTGCGTCGTGTCGCCGGAGATCGCGAAGTTGCCTACCCGGTATTTGCCGAAGTAGGTTGCGTACGTTTCCGTCGAATTCCTCCAAAGGTCGGTGATGGAGTCGCCAACCAGCAGAAGATCGATGTCGCCCTTCCTGGCGAGTTCCACGAACGAATCGTGTCGTGCCGCATTCCTCGGGACCGGGCGGATCGCACTGTTGTCGCGCGGGACCTGCACGGTGGTCAGCGCACGATACTTGTCCAGCAGCGGCTTCGCTGCGGACTTGTCCGCATTGATCATGCGCGTCAGCGCTTCATTCATCTGCGCGACTTCTGCCGCCGTCGGACGTGGAATAGCTACTTGCGGTGGCACAGGTTGAGGCGGTCCCGGCGGCACCGCTGGTCCGCGCTGCCCTCCTCCGCCGCGTGCACCCGGCGCACCGCCGGCGGCCGGCGCCTGGGCGTTCGCCACACATGCCAGCGCTACCGTAAGGATTACTGCGTTTGCCAATGCTCTCATGCTCCGCTTCATGGTTTCTCCTAGGGTGGAAATGTGTACGCATCGTACTCCGCGGGTACCCGAGCGTCAATGAGAACACCTCGAAGCTATAGGCATGGCTGCTAGGAAGCCCTGGAGCGATTCAACCTGAATAAACGGTTCCTTCCTGAACGAAGCACAGGGGATTTTTCCACGGATCTTCCACGTAGAACGAGCGCTCGCCCCACGGCCGTACCACAATGCCGCCACCTGGTGCATCATGTACGGACTCGCGCGACAGGCTCCCGAGCGACTTTGCGCGTTCAAAGATCGCTTCCAGATCTTTTACCGTGAAGTAGAGCGCCTTCGCTGCAATGTGGGGTTCCCTTACTGACGAGACATCGACCACTTGAAGCGTGACGGGGCCGCATTCATAGTAGACGCGCGAACCGGGTTGCTTCCGACCCTCGACGCCAAGCAGTGTCGAGTAAAAGTGAATGGCTTCTTCGAGGTTGCCGACCTCTACGTTCAATCTGAAGAACTGCGGGACTTCTTTTTCGCTTGCGGGCATCGTTCATTCCTCCTGCGGTTTCGACGAATCCAATGCCTGACATTCGCTTCACATCGTCATAATCGCGGTCACTGTCGTTCGATAGGCTACCTGGGTGTATGCATCCAGCATGTCGCGGAGAGGCACAACCAGTGTGGCGAGCGCTCGGGAATTGAATTGACCGCTCTCCAGGTAGCGGACGAAGCGCGGAATGTCGCGCAGCGGACTGGCGCCGCCGGCCTGGCCGCCATGGTGCGTAACGCCGCCGATCGAAAACAATGTCCCCGGAAGCGTAATGTTGCCGCGGACCAGGCTTGTGGTGATGACGTGACCTCCGAGTGCGCACATCTGATATGCCTGCTGCATGGGAAGAATTCCTGTGGGATCCGGGCCTGCTTCCAATCTTGGAGGAAACTGGTCAGCCCCAGCCGCTTCGATGACAAAATCCGCGCCGGCGCCCGGTCGCCGTCCCCCGGGATTTCTCCCTCCAGCCCACAGCCGGTCGGTGGGCCAGCCCGTGAGTTCCCTGACTTTTTGAATGATCGCATCGCGTTCTACATTCGGGTCCAACGCATGTGTGGCGCCAACGCGAAGAGCGAGTTCCCGCCGCACTCGAATCGGATCGATGGCGATGATTGTGGCCGCCCCGGCGATACGCGCTCCCTGGATGGCGCTGAGTCCCAGCGGACCGCAGCCCACAACCGTCACGCCCGAGGCCGGCTCAACTGGCGCGAGGTTGGGCGATGTTGCAGCCGCGAGGCCCGCGACACTCACGCAACTGCACACCATGCCGAGTTCTACAGTGTCGGCGCGAGTAAACAAGGGGACGATCCACTCTTCCGGCGCGACCATCAACTCGGCGAGCCCGCCGATATGGGAGTTCTCATACACCGGCGTGCCATCGCTCAAATCTCCGATTTCGACAAGATCGTCCGCTCCGATGGCACTCAGGAACTGACACATGTCCGAACGTCCCCTGACGCATCGATAGCACGAGCCACACTGCGGCGTTCCGGAAACGCAAACGCGATCGCCGACCTGAACACGACGTACTTCCGGCCCGACGGCTTCAACCACGCCGATGCCGCCATGGCCTTGAATTACTGCCAGATCGTTCATGCGGCGCGCTCCCGTAGCCGGGGCGAGCACAGACTGCGGCGCGGGCGCACCGGCGGCCTGCGGCTGACCCAGCACAGCCGGAGAGTTGGAATAGCAAAGATTGGTGGCCTCCGTTCGAACCAGCACCTGCCGGCCGCCGATCGGACGCAACGTGACTTCCTGAAGCGTTGTCCGGCCCGCGCCGTTGCCCCGTGAAATCCACGCGCGAAAGCGCCGCCGTGTGACCACCGCCGGCCCTTGCTGCGGTGACGCGATCATCGTCGCCCCGGCGGCAACTGCAGCGATGCCGCCTTCCAGAAGTTTCCGTCGCGTTATCCCTTTGGTCCGTTTCATGAGGATCCCTCCTGACGCAGCGACGATATCAGAATTGGGTGGAACAATTTGCGTAATGCGCCGATCGCGCTGACCGCCGGAAGTTCACCAGAGACTCAGAGTCGGGCGTGCCGTCTTCAGTCGCGAAGTGCCTTCGTCCGTCACCGCAGCGCCTCGGAGGCTCAGGTGCTCAAGCCGTGGAAGCGCGGAAGGCGATTGCGCCGATAGAAGGTCCAGCGTCTTGTCGGTGATGCGAGTGTCTTCAAGCCGCAGGTCCGTCAGAGCGGGAAGCGCGACAACGGATTTCATACCCTCGTCAGTGACCCCGGTTCCCGACAGGTCCAGAGTTTTCAGAAGAGGAAAACCCGAGAGACGATGGAGCTGAGAATCCGAGATTCGTGCCTTTGCAAGATAGAGATGTTCCAGATTCTTGAGAGGCGCTATCGCTTCAAAGGTATCGTCATTCACGGTCGGCCCAAGCGTCAGCCACTTGAGGTCCTTTAAATTACGCAAGGCCGAGAGCCCTTTTCCTGTCACAGGCGCCCGAAGATCGAGACTCTGGAGTCGGGTCATCCTTCCGATGATTTCAAGACCCTTGTCGGTAACCCGGCTCTCACCCAGACCAAGTTCCTCCAGCATGGTGAGACGCGAGAGATTCGCAATACCCGCGTCGGTCAATGGAGCGCGGTAGAACAGAAGACTGCGTAGTTCGGTAAGCGTTCCGATTGGAATCGTGACCTCATCGGAAAGAGCGAGCCCGTCCAGCCGCAGTTCCTGAAGGTGAGGAAACGACGACAGCACCGCGAGTCCCCTGGCTGTTACGGGACCGCCGTACCGCATGCCGTTAAGCTCGAAAGTGCGAAGCTGAGTGAGCGTCGATAATTTCAAGAGAAGCTCATCTGTCACAACCCCATCCGGCAAGCTGAGGCTCTGAAGATTCGTCCACCGTGCGAGCGCTTCCAGTCCGGCGGCTGTCATTTGCGTCTTCCAACGGTTCGGCCCTTCGGCGAAGGCGATTCGCCGGATTTCCGGGGATGGGATCAACGCCTTTAGCTCCTGGTCCGTCATCGTGGTACCAAAGATCAACTCGTCCTTGTCACGGAACACTTTCTGTTGGGACGGCGAAATCGTTTCAGTAGACGGTCCGATTGAGAGAAGACAGGCCAACACCCCGATTGCAAAACCATTCATATCGACTCCAGGCCGCTGGAACGTTGCGCCGATTATTCCACAGGAAGTGGATGCGAGGTCAGGGCTTCTCCAGAGCGTAGGAATCCCCTATGTGACTTCCTTTCTTTAGAGGCACTTGAGTTTTCAGCAGAGCTCAACCTTTCCCTGCCAGTTCTGCGCTCGATTTCCCGCATCTACAAGTGGAACCAATGGAGGAAGTCATGAAAACTCAGCGAGTAAGGATTACACTGCCGGCATTCGTTCTCTCGGTCACTTTGCTTCTCCCTTCCTATGCGCTCGCACAACAGCAGGACAAAGGTCGGTGGTATGCCTTCGGATCGGGCGGAGGTCAGACCGGCAGCGGAGGGGTGCAGATTGGCGGCGGCATCGGTTATGAGTGGCTGCTGTACAAAGGACTGGGTGTGGGCGGCGAAGTCGGAGGTTTTGCCGGCAACGACGCTCGCGCTGTTGCTTCCGCCAACGGCTCCTACCATTTTCGCCAGAGCGCTTCCCAGAAAATCGTTCCCTTCGGAACCGCAGGTGTGTCCGCCATGGCTGGTTGCGGCGATGGGTGCGGTGCCAACTCGGCATTCAATTTTGGAGGTGGCATCAACTACTGGTTTCGGCCCAATCGTGCTTTCCGCCTGGAAGTTCGCGACTACATGTTCAACGATTCCGATCACAAGTGGGAAATGCGCGTTGGTTTTACGTTCTGACGTTCGGGACGAACGATAGTGCCGGCGAGGCAGGGTTCTGATATAACGCTGACTAGTCTCAAATCTGACAAGGAAGGGCATGCTTTCCATCGCGACGGTTAAAGTAGAAGCACGCAACGGGTATGTCCTCGTCAAGGTGTCGTTGGAAAACCGGAGTGCGTCCGTTGTCGGACCCGGAACCGTACTCGGCAGACAGACCTTGACCGGGGGAGCCGTCCGGTTTGTGGAATTCCCCAACTCCACCAGTATTCCTCCGGGCTGTACCGCTAAGGTCAGCCAGCTGCTATCAGCAATGAGCGAGCTTGAATTCACCGGATACCGAGAAAGCAACGGAGGGATTATTCCGGTTTCAGGCGGGATGGTTAAGCGCTTGTCCTTTCTTCGTTCTCTCGCTGAGGTGACCTGGCCGTCGATCCATACAGAACTCGGTCGGTGGCGAGACGAAGTTCTCGTGCCGCGAATCAGATCTATTGGCGCCGGCTTCAAAGCACTCCACGAAAACGCGTGGTTACGCATTGCCAAAGCGAAGCAAAAAAGACAGCACCGCGCTCAGTCGGAACGCCAGGCCTGGGAGTCTGTGGCTCCCGAGATCATTCGGTGGTGGGATGAAGTTCTGCTGCCGCGAACGAGACTGATTGCCGGCCGCTTTAAGGCACTCCATGAAAAAGCGTGGTTACGTCGAGCAAAGGCGAAGCAAGAAAGACACCGCGCTCAGTCGGAACGGCAGGCCTGGGAGTCTGTCGATGCCGAGATCATCCGGTGGTGGGATGAAGTTCTTCTGCCGCGAACGAGACTGATCGCCGCCCGCTTTAAGGCGCTCCATGAAAAAGCGTGGTTACGTCGTGCCGAGGCTAAGCAGGAAAGACAGCACCGCGATCAGTTGGAACGCCAGGCCTGGGAGTCCTTTGATGCCCAGATCATGCGGTGGTGGGATGAAGTCCTGCTGCCGCGAATCAGATTCTATCGACGCCCGCACTAAAGAAACACACTGTCACAGCAAGAGAAAGTACTCAGGAAAATACATACACATTCGAATTGGTTCCAGATCGGAGGCATTCGGCAATGGCTGACACGAAAAATGGTGAACTGCCGAAAATGGTCGAATGGTACGACCCCAGACAGCTCCTTGCCACTGCGCGCAAGACACTGATTTCGACAGTCGTTGGTGAAAATGCCGATCAGCGGCTGGTCGCGGCCGCCGCCCCTGATGGAAAGTTCTTTGATTACTCGAAACAGTTGATGATTGACGCGAATGGAGAATTCCAGCCAACCGCTGACGATCGGAATGAGATCTGGATCGATTATGTTTCGGATGTCGGAGACGGATGGAATCCGACGTATTCGGTCGCTTATTCACTCACGAAAAAGACACTCCCGGTTTCAGGGAACCAGCTGCAACGTGGCGATATATTAATTTTCGGAGGCGACGCGGTTTACCCGACGGCGAGTCCGGAAGACTACGAAAGGCGTCTGGTTGATCCCTATCGCATGGCCTTTAACGCGAGCCGCGACGCGACAGATCCCGCCAGTCCCGAGACCGAAACCGACCTGACGGTAGCTCCGCACGTCTTTGCTGTGCCGGGCAATCACGACTGGTACGATTCGCTTGTCGCATTTCAGAAGCTCTTTTGCACGCCGGCTTTCAACCGCCGCACTTTCGCGGGTGGATGGCGAACACGACAAAAGCAGAGCTATTTCGCGCTGAAGCTTCCTCAGAAGTGGTGGCTGCTGGGCGCCGATCTGCAACTCTCGCACAACATTGACATACGACAGCTGGAGTATTTCGAATCCGTTCGAAAGAAAATGGAACCGGGCGACAAGGCGATCCTTCTAGTTCCCGAGCCGTACTGGGTCAAAGCGATCAAGTATCGCGGCATGACCACGAAGTTCGAGGAGATCGAAGCGAGCATCGACAGACTTGAGAAGCGCTTTTCAGACAAAGATGTCGAGATCCAACTCTATCTCGCCGGCGACCTGCATCATTATCGGCGGTTCGAATCAGAGGATGGCCGCCGGATCCAGAAGATCACTGCGGGTGGTGGCGGAGCTTTCCTGCATCCGACTCACGATTTCGACTTTCGAAAACACGCGGTAAAGAAGCGCGAGAAGGAGGATTTCGCGCTGAAAGTCGAATACCCTGCGTTCGACGTTTCACGTGGCCTCGACTGGAAGAATCTTTTCGGTTTTCTGCTGAACAATCGGAAGTTCGGAATTCTCACCGGCGTTCTGTACGCGGCTATGGCGATCCTGATTCACGGAGAAGTCAAGGGTGAATTTACGCTGTTCAAGGCGCTCAGTGCGTCCGTCAACCGTGCTCTCGGGGAACCATTGGCGTTATTGGTGGTGATCCTGACCATAATGGGCCTGATATTCTTCACGGACTCGAACTCAACGATCTACAAACGAACGGCGGGAGCTATCCACGGGCTCACGCATTTGACAGCTATCTTCTTTTTAGGGTGGCTCGGGTTTCTGGTGATGCGTTACATCGTGGGCTATGAGAACTACAACAGCGACGTTTGGCTCATGGAACATGCTACCTACCTGAACCTGGTTTGGTTTGTCAGCGTTGTCGTGGTTTGTTTTATCGGCGGTTATCTTGTCGGCTCGATCATCATGGGGATTTACCTTTTCGTGTCACTCCACATCTTTGGCAGACATGATAATGAGGCTTTCTCGGCGATGAAGATCGAAGACTACAAGAATTTCGTTCGGCTTCATATCGATTCAAAAGGCAAACTGACGATTTATCCGATAAAGATCGATAAGGTCGGGCGCGATTGGGACGACGCCAAGAATACGAAGCGCCCGAAACAGGAACTAAAAGCTGAACTGATCGAGAAACCAATCACGTTGTAGTTCCTCATTCGAGATTGCCGCTGGCCCGAGCGTCCAGATCGTCGATCTCCGACTGAACTTGTGGGGACGTTTAAACCTCCTCTCACTGCCCGGTCGGGGGGATGCTTCGGAGCTCCACATTCTGCGTGGACGATTCGGAAACGTGCACGAGTTTCCCCCTCCCTTCACTGACGCGCATGAACTCGGAGTCGTAGTAGACGAAGGGCTCGATGGCTTCCCATGCGAAGAGTTTGTAATCGCCGGGCGGAATACCTTTCATCGTGAAGCGGCCGGCCAAGTCGCTCCTGCTGGTGCTGTATAGATCGAATCGTGTTCGTCGCTGTTCGGGAATGAGGACGGCCTGGACGCCGTTCATCGGCTGCTGCTTGTCGTTAAGGATGGTGCCCTCGATCTGGCCTCCATCGGGACTGAGCACGACCTCAAGTTGACCGATTGGCGAAGCGGTTACGTGTAACAATTGTTCGATCCCATCGGACTGATCCAGTCGAGCGCTCTTGAGAAAGTAACCGGGAGGCATGTTGCTGACGGTGACGCGATAGTCTCCCGGCAAGAGGCCGTCAATTTTCAGAATTCCATCGGTAGTGATTGTTGAAGAACTGGCTGAAGCGTTTTGAATGAAAGCCAGTGCATCCGTTGACTGTCCGAGTTGAACGCGCACCCGATCCAGAGATGGCACTGCAGCCAACGATTGCCCTTCGACAATCAATCGGCCCGGCAGCGAAACGGGCGGGGTAATGACGAGCATGACATTTTCAACGTCGGCATTCACGACTGTGACTGCGGCCTGAGCTCGAGCCTGGTTTGGCTGCGCGATGAGAGGCGACGGTGAAGGATTGTTGGGGTCTGGAACAGTAGTCCCGATTCCATAAATGCCGGGCGCCACGTCGCGCATTTCAAAAGAACCGTCCGTGTTGTTGTACCTGGTGTTGCTCAATCCGTTCATCACAAAGCCGCCTCCCGTCAACGACCTTGAGCTGAACGAGAAGGTGGCGGTTTGCGGAGGCCGGTCTGTTCGGCTGTCGATCAGCCGGCCTCGAACTTTGTACAACTGCTGGCGGTTAATAGAGAGATCGATTCCGCTGAGCTCACCGCCTGACTGCACCACCAACACCGTGGCGTAGCTGATATCGGTGACGTTCGGATAGTAGGTCGATGTGTAGACGTCCTGGACTTCGTTTGGACTCGCACCTCCGCCGCCAATGTTGACGGGCGCGCCCTGCGTCGAACCTGCATTCAAGTAGTATCGGCCCGGCGTGACCCAGTAGAGGCGGTACTCGCCGCGATCATTCGTTCTTGTGCTTCCTCCGGACGTATAGGTCTTCTGACCATTTGAGTTGTAGGCAATTTTCAGCAGCACCACCGGAACCCCGACGATAGGTTGTCCCGAAAGATCGCGAACGCGGCCACTGACATTTCCTCCGGGCGTGAGGTGAACAACGACATCTTTCATCGCTTGATCCAGCGCCAGCGTTAGCGGTCGACCCTGCACGCCGACGATCGGTTCACCGTACTCGGCGCGCGCGTAACCGTTCTTTGCGACCTGCAGTCGATATTGGCCGGGTTCGAGATCCTTAAAAGCGAACTTCCCCTGACTGTCTGTGTTTGCTGCTGGAATCGATGGGATTACCACGGGCGTCGCACCGACTGGAGGAGGAGTTGTCAGGACACGCGAAATCGTAACGCGTGCTCCCGCTATCGGGTCGTTGCTGCCGGTCTGCAACACCACACCTTCGATCGATCCTTTCGGTTCCGTGAGTGCCAGCTGGGGCTGTTGCGCAGATACGAGAAAAAGTGCGGCAACTATAATCGGTATCATTCCGAATCCTCGTCAGGTGAATCGCTTGTCTGGCTGCGATGTTGGCTGGATTATAAGCTTCTCCCTCGATTTGTCGCACGTGACGAAACATGCGTCCATGCGAAAGGGCGCTTCTGTTCTCGGCTGGTTCTCATCCTGCCGGGTGCACGCCGCCGGTGAAGGTTGGCGCCGCGTTGTACAGCGCCACTGGAACCGTTGAAGAAGCTTTCTTACTCAGAGTCGCATCTGATCGGCACCCACAACGACGTCACCGCTGAACACCTTCTTTATATCCGCGGTATAGGGATCGTTGTTTCCGCCACGCGCCCCACCGACCTGATGGGTGAGCACCACGGTTTTGACCCTGGCGGCAGCAGCCATCTTGCCGACTTCCTCCGGGGTAGAGTGCGTTTCCCGAACGTGACGCGCGATGCTCTCCGTGTTGTTACTGGCGGGTGCCGCGCCACGTGCGTTCGCGTTCTGACCATTGGCGGTACCGAGCACTTCGCACACAAACAGATCCGCTTCCCGCGCCAGTTCGATAAGGTTTTCCGAATACGCCGTGTCCCCTGAGAACACAATGGAGCGGTTGGCCGTGTTGAAGCGGTATGCAAACGAGCGGTAATCCATCTTCGCCTTTGCGCGATCCGGAAAATGAGCATTCTCGACTGCCAGCACCGTGACGCGATCGTCCTTGAAAACCTCCGTGATCTTCGGCGCATTCAGATCGCGGCCGCGGAAGATCGTCTTCGGATCAACCGTGCGGCCCTCATCGATTTTCCGAATTTCAACATTGGCCCTGGAAAACGCAATTGCGGCTTCAACCATGGCGGCGGTGCCGTAGGGCCCGTGAATTGTCGCCTCGCCCGGATTCTGCGTTCCCGTCCACTTGAGGGCTAACAACGCCGCGATATCGGCGGTGTGGTCATCGTGAAGGTGAGTGATGAAGACGTTGGATATGCCGGCCAGGGTAAGTCCAGCCTGAACGGCAGACTTGAGCGCGCCATATCCACAGTCCACAAGATAGGCCCGGCCATCGACGATCACTGCGTTTGAAGCCTGATTCCGGTTCGCGGTGACGCCCGGGCCACCCTGTGTTCCGAGCAACACTAATTGCGTCCCTGGCTGTGCCGCTTGTCCCCTTTGCCCGCCTCGCACCTGCGCAAGAACGGGCGTCGCTATTGCAAAGGCGCTCAGCTTCAACAAGTCGCGACGCGTCCATGCCCTCATTCCATCCCTCATGAATTCCCCCCCAAACGGTCCATCGAAGATATTCCGTACCGGAACCGTCATAAGTGAACTTCTACCACATTGCGTCGCCGGCGTTTGTCTCTTCAATCAGCGTTTTCAACATTTTTGAGCTTACGCGCCCGGAGTGGTACACTCGCACCGCAATTCGATCACATTTTTACGGAGGGGCAAAAATGATCCACCGAACGCTAGGACTCTTGGTGTTATGCGGATTGATGGCCACTGTCTCATTGCAGGCGCATCATTCCATCGCGGGCGTGTACAACGTAAAAAAGACGGAGAAAGCGCAAGGCACGATTGTCAACGTGAAGTTCACGAATCCCCACGGGGCAATGTCTATTGAGGTCAAGAACCCCGCTGATGGCACGGCAAAGGTATGGGTCCTGACGACCGGCTCTGCCAACGTGCTGGCGAACCTCGGCATCAGCGCAAATGGCCCCAATACGGTCAAGGCTGGAGATCTGGTGGACTTCACGTATTATCCGGCAATCAACGGCAGCAACCTCGGGTTTCTCCGGTCGATTACCTTGCCGAACAAGAAAGAAGTCGAGTTCGAAATCCAGTGACACGGTGATCCGACAACTATAGGGAGGAGTACTATGGCCTTTCGACGAGGAGTGATCAGTACAACCATCGCGATGGGAATTGCTCTCACGCTGAGCGTTCCGACAATCGCCGGTGCTCAAGCTCGCGGTCAGGGCGGCGGTCAAGGAGGACAGGCAGCAGGTGCGCAGGGGCAGGGCCGCGGTCAGGGCGGCGGTGCGGCCGCGCCGGGGGGACAGCGAGGGGGCCGTGGCGGCGCTCAGGCATACACTCCCGCAGCCGGAGCCAGGGACCTCCGAGCCGTGCTCTTCAACTGGGAGTGGCATCTAGGCATGCTGCGGGGCGATCAGGAACGCGACCTCATTGCATCGCTCGAATATCAGGGTAGGGGCACTGTTCAGGTCGATGGGCAACCCTGCACGGCTACGAAATATCGCATCAGCACCAACTATCAGACATCGGGCCAGCGGATTCAGTACACATGTACGCGGCCCAATGGCCAGACGTATACCAACGTTGAAGTTCTCAGCGGAGCGTACGCCTGGAACGAAGATATCGCCGGTGCCGAACTCCTCAAGGGAAAGGGTAAAGCCACTCCGATGCCGGCAACCGTCCAGGAGCGGATGATTCGCCTGTGGGCCAGTCCGCAGGGAGCGCCCAAGGCCGCACTGGCAGCGATTACGGATCCACCGCAAATGGGGGCTAACCCGAGCGCGATCGTCCCCGCCGATGTGTCAACGGCAGGTAAGACGTCGGTCGCATGGGAAGGCGGGAAGCCCGTTGTGACGTTCCCGATCCCGGGCGTCCCCGATGCAATCGCGACGGCTACCCTCGACGCAAAGTTCATGGCTGAACGCGTCGTGGTCAAGCAAGGAACGAACACCTTCGAGTTCACCTACAGCGACTACAAGGACTGGAACAATAAACTCAACCCGGCCGAAGCACTCGTCGCCGGCAAGATGACAGAACGCCGCAATGGCACCGTCGTCCGCGATATCACGACGATCGAGACGGAAACGGGCCAGATGTATGTCGTGATGCCCGTTCCCGCGAGCGTCAAAGCGGCGATCACAACACCAACCAACCAGCCTCCCAACTGGACTACGGGATTCGGCGCACCGGCGGCACCTCAAGCAGCGGCTGCCCAGGTGGTAACGCCGAGGCTGCCCGATGGGAAACCGGACATGACGGGTAACTGGAATGGGGGCGGAGGGGGCCCGCCGGGTGGTGGGAACCGCCGATGCGGTCCAACGCAAGTCGGCTGCACCGGACCCGGAGACAACTTTATTGTGGATTATGAGTGGATCTCTCCCTCGCGGTATGGGCCGAGCCGTCCGGTGTACAAGCCCGAGTTCTGGGACAAGGTCCAGAATCTCGATCAATGGACGAACAAATATGATCCTGTCATGACGTGTCAGCCGCTCGGACTCCCACGGCAGGGCACGCCCAGCCGGATTATCCAAACCACCAAAGACATCATCTTCTTCTATCGGCAGTATGCCGATTACGGTGGCGGAAACACGGAGTTCCGCGACATCCCAACCGACGGCCGCCAGCGCGACGCAACCAAGGCCCGTGAGGCGACCTACTTTGGGTACAGCATCGGTAAATGGGAAGGCGATTCGCTCGTCATCGACTCCTCTTCATTCGTCGATACAACGTGGTTGGGACGAGGAGGCCTCTTCCATTCCGCCAACATGCGCATCATTGAAAAGCTCACGCGTGTCGGAAATGAAATCCGATACGACATGACGATCGAAGATCCGGATGTGTTTGTTGAGCCCTGGGTGATGCCGACGCGAATTCTCCGCTCCGGAGGCGCCGACCCCACACTTGTTCCAGAGCGCGCGTATTGCGAGGTGTTCGAAACCGAAGACATCTCCACGCAGCTTCGTCACTAATTCAGCCTCGAATTACGCGGATTGTGCGTAATCCGAATCCATCACAAAAAAAGGCGGCTTGTTCAGCCGCCTTTTTTGTCTCCTGTTCGTATGTTAGGCATTCCCCAGGCTCTCAACAATTCAAGCCGTCAACAGAATGGGATCGCCATTCGTTACCATGATCGTGTGTTCATAGTGAGCTGAAAGGCTTCGATCTGCGGTGCGTATCGTCCAGCCGTCCGGGAGCAGAGTTTCATGGCCGTTCCCTGCCGCAATGATGGGTTCAACTGCGAGAACCAGGCCCTCGAAAAGCTTCGTACGACAGGTGCGATCGTAAAAATTGGGCACTTGAGGATGTTCATGAATCGCACGACCCACACCATGCCCGCCTAATCCAGGCATCACGCTGAAGCCCCGGCTGCGGACCTCGCGCTGCACCTCGCGTCCGATGTGACATGTGCGATATCCCACGCGCGCAACCTTCAAGGCTTTCCAAAACGCTGCCTCCGCGCATCGACGCAATGCTTCAGCCGTCTGGGACACTTTTCCGATGGGCACGGTTAGAGCAGCGTCGGCGAAGAAGCCATCCCTGCAAGCGACCAGATCCAATTTGAGAAGATCTCCCTCCTGCAGCACGCGATTGCCGGGTACGCCATGAACGGCTTCGTCATTGACGCTGATGCAAACGGCGCCCGGAAACCCATACACCTTCGCGGGAGCAGGCTCGGCTCCGGCTTCCATCAAATGTTTCCGTCCGAGCTCATCCAGTTCGGCGGTCGTCATCCCGCTGCGCGCGGCAGCGGCCATTTGGTCCAGCGTCTTTCGAACAACGCGCCCAATGATTTTCAGCTTCTCAAACTCCGCTTCCGTCTTGACCGACATTAGTACTTCCTCCAGGTTGAAGCGCGATGCGATTCGTAATTCAAACACTATGAGTACGCGCAATTCCACAGAAAGCGTTTTGGATGCTTTCCGCCGGGTCAACACAACGTCAAATTGAGAATCAAAAATTGTGAACCCGGAGGTGCAATGAAACCACTCAAACGCCAGTTTGGTAATGAGATGGATGGCGGCGTCTGGTACACGTTACGTGCCGGTCCTGGAGCCAAACCATATATCGATATTGGCGTTTCGTGGACGATCCATTCGGATCGTGAGGCATCTCTCCAATTATGCTGGAGCGGCCGCCCGATGACGAGCATCGATAAAGCAGAAGCGTTCTATGAAGCCTTTGGCGAAATGCTCAGAGTTGCCAAGGCAAAACGATTCAAACTTGGAACCCGGGAGTTGATCTAAGCCCCAACGGAGTTGCTCTCAGCACCCCGGAGGGCTTTGCACAATAAGTCGAAATTCTGAGGCACGTGCGGCCCGATAGGGTCGCGCGAGGGGAGGTTCCCAGGCAAACCTTGTAAGGATGCGGCTTTGGAACCTCCCCTCGCACGATCTCGCTTCCGCTCGATCGTGCTGCCCTCCTGACTCAGGAGGGCCATCGCGCACCTCCAAATTTCGTTTTTGTGCAAAGCACGCTGAAAGCGTGCGAGGAATTCCTCGCTGCCTCCGGGCTGCGACGCCTGGCCTTGATGCATAGAGAAGTCTCATGGCTGTCATCGCCGGTTTCCGGTTTTTGTGTATTCCTGCCTCTGCCTGATGCCCGAGCCTTCCTCAACGGTAATGATCTGATTGGCATCGATATCGTGCAGCACGTCTACGATGCCGCTCGGCCAGGTAATCTCCAGGCGATCCGCTCGAGACGCGCTACCCATACCGAAATGCACGCGCAGGTCATTTTGTCCAAGATAGCTGGATCCGGCGCGTACATCTCGAGTGAGACTTGTCTGACCAAGCCAGAGTTTCAAACGTGCACCGACACCGTCACGGTTGCTTCTGGTTCCGACGGTGCGGACACGAAGGGAATTTGATCGATTGCCGCCGTCGTTGCGCAACAGATCGGCCGTCTGTCCGACATTCGCAACGAGAATGTCGATGTCACCGTCGTTATCGATGTCTCCAACCGCAAGAGCGCGGCTCGCCTTTTTGAGTGCAAAGGCGGGACCTGATACAGGGCCGACACTTGTGAACTTGCCCGATCCGTCGTTCTGCAGCAGAAGTTTCAGTTGTTCATAAGACCGTCGATCCTGGAGGACGCCGGCGTTGTCAATGACATCTCCGTTCGCAATCGCGATGTCGAGGTCCGTATCGTTGTCGTAATCCAGGAACGCCGCGCCGAAACCAACGAATGGCAGCGTTATGCGGCCAACGGCGCTGGGAAAAGTGATGTCCTGGAACAATCCCGTCCCCAGATTGCGGTAAAGGTTATGAGTCTGCTGCGCCAGGTTGGTCACGAAGATATCGAGCAGGCCGTCACCGTTGACATCGCCCATGTCGGTTCCCATTCCGGCCGACGGGGTTCCCCCCAGGCCGATAGCGACTCCTGCCCGGAGTCCGACTTCCTCAAAGAGGCCTTTGCCCTTATTGTGAAAAAGAAAGTTGGGAGTGGAATCGTTGGCGACAAAAATATCGATCCAGCCATCCCGATCGTAGTCCCCGAAAATCACGCCGAGTCCGTTCCCGTCGAGAAGGCCAATCCCCGACTCACGGCTGACATCGGTGAAAGTCCCGTCGCGGTTATTGCGGTAAAGAAGATCCGGCAGTGGCTTGTACACGCTCGGATGGCAGTATGCTCGACGGATTTCCGCTGCGTCGCAGAATTTGTTGTTCTCGACACTGAAATCGACGTATCTGGTGACGTACAAATCGAGATATCCGTCGTTGTCGATGTCTCCGAATGCACAACTTGTGCTCCACGCTCCTGCACTGACGCCCGCCGGCTTTGTCACATCGCTGAATATCCCGTCGGACGCATTGTGATAGAGCCTGTTTTCCGGAAACCCGGTGATGTAGAGATCCACCCAACCGTCGTTATCGTAATCTGCCGCGCATCCCCCCATTCCGTAGCCGAAACGTTCGATGCCCGACGACGACGTGACGTCGGTGTAACTACCATTGCCGAGCCCTCGATACAGCCGATGCCGTGCGCGCGCCGCCCTTGCGGAATCTTTGAAAGAGCCTCCATTCACCAGAAAGACATCGAGCCATCCATCGTTGTTATAGTCCAGGAACAAAGCTCCGCCACCCATCGTTTCAGGCAGGTACTTCTCGGGTGTTGCTCCATTCTCGTGTTTGAAATTGATTCCGGCTCCATCCGCAATGTTCGAAAACTGCGGCGAGGTCGCCGGCTGGACTTGAGGCAACGCCATAGTTGCAATGGAAAGCGCTCCGGTCAGCACGAAGATGGCTCTGTGGACGTATAAAGCCTTCATCGGAGCCCGTTGGGGAAAGCGGAATAGAACTTCTGAAGGTAGATCAGTTGATGACGCCGGCTCAGCGGCTTGTTTCCGAGAATTTGATACTCGCGTGACAGATTGAGATGCACGAGAAAAAAGTCACCCAGGCCCGCCTTGATCATCGATTGAAACGTCTCGACGGCGTCGTCATGTCTGCCGAGCTGACTTTGAATGATGCCGAGATTCAGATGAAGAAGACCGGCGTCCGGATACAGGCGAATTCCCTCGCGGAGTTGCTTGATCGCATCGTCGCCACGACCGCTCGCGAGGCTGTCGGCCGCGCTTTTAAGAAAGACTCGGGTAGCCCGCAGCTGATCGACATTGTCTCGATCTTCTCTCTCGAGCTTTCGGAACCTTTCCAGTTCGGCCTCGCCCTCCGTCGCACGGCCCGATCGAAGCAGGGCCGCGGCGCGCAAATAACTGGACTTTGCATCGTGTGAATCGATTTCAAGAGCTCTGTCCGCAGCTGTGATCGCCTCCTCGAACCGGCTGGCGCGCAAGTTCAGCTGCGCAGTCCCGTAGTAGGCCGCCGCGTTTCCACCTGACAGGCGTATTGCTCGAGCATACTCGGCCGCTGCGTCGTCCAGCCTGTCGAGTTGCAGCAACAAGTCGCCCTGGGCTACTCGCGCGCGGATGTTGCCCGGATCGAGCTCAAGGGAGGTTTTGAAGGCAGACTGTGCGTCATCAAACTGCGCGAGAAGCACATTTAATCGGCCCATCTCCTGGTGGATGACGCTGAGACCGGGTCCGTTGACTGCAGGATTCCCCGAGGCCTCGATGCTTGTGGCTTCTTTCAGCGTGTGGATCGCGGATTCCCATCTCTGAGCGAGAGAATATCCCTTAGACAATTCGTAGCGTGCTTCCAGAGACCTGGGAAAAGCTTGAACGGCTCGCGTCAGGACCTCTTCCGCTTCCGGCAGCAGGCCTCGAGCCCGGAGCGTCTGGCCGATCAGAATGTACAGGTCCACGCTTGCCGCGTCCCAACCTGGTGTGCTCTCGAAAGCCAGCTCCGCGTCCCTGCGCGGCTGGTTGAATTCGGCAAGGTTAAGAACGTCTACAAGCTTCTCCAGAACGAGCACGACGCCATCGCCTCCAGCGCCCCATCGAGTCGATAGCGCGCGACGATAGAGTTGTTCAGATTCGTCGTACTTATCGACTTCTATGCAAACTCCTCCGAGGTTGTCGAGACTCTGAAGAAGATCGGCATTGCGGCCCGATGCTTTCTCGAAAATGGAAAGAGACCGACGCGCCAGGGGTTCGGCAGCGAGGTAATGCCCCTGGAGGCGATGGGTGATAACGAGGTTGTTTAAGGCCACTCCGACATTGAAGTGATCCTTACCCAAAACCTTTTCGAGAATTGAAAGCGATCGCTGGAACAGAAGCTCAGCCTCGTCATAGTTTCCCTGCAGACGCAGAATCAAGGCCAGATCGTTCAAAGCGATGGCGACGTTAGGGTGATCCGCTCCATGGGCCTTCTCGAGAATTGCGAGTGAACGCCGGGACAGCGACGCAGAGTCCGCATAGTTCTCGCGGATCCGGGAGATCGTCGCCAGGCTGCTGAGAAGCGTCGCGAGCCTGGGATCATCAGACGCGGAAGTCTTCTCCAGAACCTGCAGTCCTTGTCGAAAATAACGTTCGGCGGCCGTGTAGTTGCCGAGGCGGAAATAGGCGTGGGCCAACCCAATGATGCTTTCAGTCTGTTTTTCCTTCGCCCATCCACGCTCGTCGGCCGCGCGGATGGCCGCCTGATAGGAGCGGACAGCGTCGGGATAGCGCCCTTGATCGAGCGCGCTACGGCCGGCATCGTTCTCCACTCTCCACTGCTGCTCGTCTTCAGGTGCGGTTCTTCCCTGCGCGGTTTGAGACGCAGTCGCGGGTGCAAATATCGATAGCATCAGAAAAAAGGAAACGATCCCTTTCACACAGAGACTCCTCTGCCCGCGAAGAATGGATAGAAAGTGAGCGCACTCTAACGCATCCGACTGGTGCGTTCAACTCTCGTGGTAAGGCAGAAGTCCGCCTGGCTATAGGTTGTGACTTTCATCCTATACAAGGAGAGGAATAGATAGGAGAGAAAGCTGATTCATCGCGTGATATGAGTCTTATTGGTTTGAGTCCACCTGGATTTCCGGATACGGCGGGCTTTGCACATAGAGTCGGAGCGAACGAACTCCCCGCCTTGGTTTCGGGCGGGGTGCACCATCAAGACATGGGGCGGCGGGGCGGTTGGTACAGAAAATCAGCTCTTGATCACCACCACCCCGGTGCTTCGCGCCACCCCTCCTCGTCTGAAGAGGGGAATTTGGAGTCGGATTTCCCCTGACGTTCTTTTTCGATTACACCGCTATACTTTGCTCCATCGCGCCGTCACATCAAAGCCGTTCCGCATTTGGAGGTTCTATGATCTTTCGCAGATCACTTTTTGCAGCCGCAATTATTGTCGCGGTTACAAGCCTTCTCCCGATGTTCGTGGGAGCAATGATTGTCCAGACCCCGGCGTTGCCTGCTGAAATCAGCGACAAGGATTTCTGGCGGATGATCGTGGACCTTTCCGAGCCGGGAGGTACCTATCCCTACGAGAACTTCGTCTCGAACGAGCTTGAATACCAGGACGTGATTCCGGCATTGAAGGCGACCACGAAGCCGGGTGGCGTCTACATCGGCGTTGGTCCCGAGCAGAATTTCACCTACGCGGCCGTGTTGCAGTCGAAACTCGCGTTCGTCATCGACATCCGCCGGCAGAACATGCTGGAACTGCTGATGTACAAGGCGCTCTTCGACATGTCTCCCAACCGCGCAGACTTCGTGAGTAATCTTTTCTCCCGTGTGCGGCCCGCGGGCCTCGACATCAAAACGACTGCGGCTGCGCTGTTTACCGCCTACGAGAACGCCAAAGTGGATCCCGATCTGGCGGCAAAGAACCTGGCGACCATCAAAGCGTACATGACCAAACATGGTTATGAACTCACCAGCGAAGACATCGGCAGCATCGCGAAGGTGCATGACGTTTTTTCTCGTGGCGGCCCGTCCATTAACTACTACTTTGCGAGTGCAGCTCCCACTGGCCTCGGGCCTTCGAGAGGGGGGACCTACACCCGGCTGATGAACACGGCCGATTCTACCGGCCGCAACTCATCCTTCCTGGCAACTGAAGAAAGCTATCTGTACGTGCGTGAAATGCAGCGGAAAAATCTGATAGTCCCGTTGGTGGGCGATTTCGCCGGACCGGCTGTCATCCGCAACGTTGGCCGCTACCTAACCGAGCGCAAAGCAACCGTGGGAGTGTTTTACATCTCGAATGTCGAAACCTATCTCAGTGATCCCCAGAAGCAGACGTTCTACGAGAACGTTGCCACGCTGCCCGTGGACTCTTCCAGCATGTTTATCCGTCACATTCTTGGCAACCCGGCACGTGGATTGACGTGGTGGAGGCAGGGAATGAGCAATGTCAGCACTATCGCGCCCATGAGCGAGTTCATCAGCCAGATAAAGTCCGGACGGCGGCCAACTTTCCAGGAGATCGTTCGCGAGACAAAAGATCCTGCGGTTCTGGCGCGATAGCGACAGAGCGGGTTTCTGTAGCCCGGAGGGGTGCTGATTTCAACGCGCGGCGCGTGAGTCCTCGAATCCCTTTTGGCTTACGATGCCCTCTCCTTCCCGCACCGTGACGATCTGGTTCGCGGCGATGGCAGACAGCACGTCCACAGCACCACTCGGCCACACAATCTCCAGCCGGTCTGCGCTTGCGACATTCCCCAGGCCAAAATGAACCCGGATGTCGTTCTGTGACAGGTAACTCGATCCTGCCTTTACGTATCGCAAGAGAACTCTCTTTCCGATTGTGAGTTTCAACCGGGCGCCGATGCCGTCTCGATTGCTCTTCGATCCGATAGTTCGGATGAGGAGAGAGTTTTCTCGATTGCCGCCGTCGTTGCGCAGCAAGTCCGCGGTATCTCCTACGTTGGCGATCAACAGGTCAAGGTCACCGTCGTTATCGATGTCACCCACGGCAAGGGCACGGCTTGCCTTCTTCAAGGCGAATCCAGGACCCGACGCGGCTGCGACTTCTTTGAACTTTCCCGACCCATCGTTTTGCAGCAACAGGTTGAGTTGCTTATAGCTTCGCTGATCCTTCAGGTCGTCGATATTGTCGATGACGTCGCCGTTGGCAATGGCCAGATCGAGGTCCGTATCGTTGTCGTAGTCGAAGAACGCGGTGCCGAAACCCACAAACGGCAGCGTCGCCTTGCCGATACCGCTGGGAAACGTGATGTTGTCGAATAATCCTTTTCCCAGGTTCCGATACAGACTATGAGTCTGTTCGGAAAGGTTCGTGACGAAGATGTCCAGCAATCCATCTCCGTCCATGTCTCCCATGTCTGTTCCCATTCCTGCCAGCGGTTTTCCACTGGCTCCCACGGCGACGCCGGCACGCAGCCCCACCTCTTCAAAGATTCCCTTGCCTTTGTTGTGGAAGAGAAAACTGGGACTCGAATCGTTGGCAACGTATATGTCGCTCCATCCATCGTTGTCGTAGTCGCCGAAGACAACCCCAAGCCCATTTCCGGAAACCGCGCCGATGCCCGACTCAAGGGTGTTGTCGGTGAAGGTCCCGTCGCCTTTATTACGGTAGAGGATATTGTGCATGGGGCTGTAAACGTTGGGATGACAGTACGCCATGAGCTTGTCGAAACGACAGTACTTGTTGTTCTCCGGGGTGAAATCCACATAGCGCGTCACGAAGAGATCAACATAGCCATCATTATCGATATCTGCGAAGGCGCAGCTGGAGCTCCACATTCCTCCGGCTACGCCGGCCGTGGGCGTAACGTCAGCAAAGCCGTTCTTGCCCGTGTTGTGATAGAGCCTGTTGCCACCGACGCTGGTGACATACAGATCAGCCCATCCGTCGTTGTCGTAGTCTGCCGAGCAGGCGCCCATCCCAAAGCCGGAGACTTCGATACTCGATGAAGTCGTCACGTCGCGGTACGTTCCGCCGCCGGTGTTCCGATAGAGCCGGTGCTGCGCGCGCGCCGCCTTTGTTGTATCGGCGAAGGAACCTCCGTTGACCAGGAAGATATCGAGCCACCCATCGTTGTCGTAATCGAAGAATAAGGCTCCGGCGCTCATGGTCTCCGGAAGGAATTTCTCAGGCGTTGCTCCATTCTCGTGTCTGAACTGTATTCCGGCGCCCGCGGCAATGTTCGAGAACCGCACGGGCGTGTCCTGTTGAAGAGCAAGCGTGCCGGCCGTCCCGCCCAGCATCCCCAACAGTGCAGCCAGGAGCAGCATTCCGCATCGAAGCGCCCGCGGATTCTTCATCGCGCCTTCTTCAGAGACGCATCGAGTTTCTGGAGGTAACTTAACCGGTATCGCTGGCTCTTCGACTTGTCACCGATGACTTCGTATTCTCGAGACAGATTGAAGTCCACGAGAAAGGAATCTCCGAGGCCACGGTCGATCATGCCTTGAAAAGTATTGACCGCGTCGCCGTGTCGCCCGATTCTGCCAAGCGCGACGCCAAGATTCAGGTGAAGAAGAGCAGAATCGGGATCAGAACGAACGTGGTTGCGAATCTCTTCGAGTGCTTCTTCCGTCCGGCCCTTCTCCAATTTGGTCATCGCGCTTTTCAGGGAAACACCCGTCGGCCCGCCGGGATCTTTTCTGTCCCGTTCGTCGGCTTCCAGTTTGCGGAACCGCTCCATCTCGGCGCCACCTTCCTCGCTGCGCCCAGACCGCAGTAAGGCCATCGCCAGCACGTAGTGAGATTTCAAATTTCCTGAATCGATTCCAAGTGCTTGCTGAGCCGCTGCGATAGCCTTGGCATACTCACCCAGCCGCAAATCAATTTCCGCAAGACCCACGTGCGCGTCAACGTTCTTTCCGCCGGAATAAAGGATCGCCTGGGCGTACTCGCCGGCAGCGTCGTCGGATTTGTCCATTTGCAGATAGAGATCGCCCAGCGAGACGCGTGCCGTGAGATTTAACGGTTCAATCTGCAAGGCGGTTTTGAAACTCGATACTGCTTCATCGAAACGGATCAGCAGCACCTGCATTCGGGCGATTCCCTCATAGACCTGACTGCGCTTGAAGCGATCCAAAGCAGCATCGCCGGTTCCATCCAACGTGCGGGCTTCCTCATAGCGCTCCAGCGCCGCGCGCCACTTGGAGGAATTCGCATACACCTGAGCGAGTTCATAGCGGGCGTTTAGTGAACGAGGAAACGATTTGACGGCACGCAGCATCACGTTTTCAGCCTCGGTGGGAAGTCCGCGTCCCTGCAGGTGCTGGCCCATCATGACAAGCAAATCCACACCAATCTCATTCCAGCCCGGAGTGTTTTGCAGCGCCTCGTCTGCTTCTGCTAATGCTGCGCCGAAATAGCCGAAGTTCAGAACAACGGCGAATGAGTCCAGGATGGACACTACGCCGGTGTTTGCCCCGGGAGTGCCCCAGCGCACGGCCAACAGCCGGCGGTACAGACGCTCGGATTCGTCGTACTTTCCCAGTTCCTGACAAATCCCAGCGAGGTTTTCGATACTCTGCGCGAGATTGGAGCTTCCTGGTCCCGGCGTCTTCTCAAGTATTGTGAGAGACCTGCGGGCAAGCGGCTCAGCTTCGGCGTTCCTTTCCTGCAGTCTCTGAACCATTACCAGGTTGTTGAGCCCGATCGCGACATTGGGGTGATC
>Ga0068859_100001382_pt1 | contig 24687 bp, 21 predicted proteins | sample KBSSwiS22_FD_66585 | JGI IMG/M metagenome (GOLD analysis project Ga0068859, IMG submission 66585) | Switchgrass rhizosphere microbial communities from Kellogg Biological Station, Michigan, USA - KBS Switchgrass S2-2 | ecosystem: Host-associated > Plants > Roots > Rhizosphere > Soil ...
GCGGCGGTCCGCCGTGAGAGCATCTCCTCGAACAGCGCGCGCGCCTCCTCGGTGCGGCCCGACAGGTGCAGGGCCTCGATCAGCCAGAAGGTGCAGAAGTTGAACGCCGTCTTGGGCGTGCCGAAGTCGTCGGGAATGGCGTAGCGCAGCATGAAGGGTCCGCGCCGCAGGCCGGTCTCCACCGCCCGCATGGTGGCCTGCATCCGCGGATGGTCCGGCGAGCAGAAACGGACGTCCACAAGCTGCAGCAGGCTGGCGTCCAGGCCGTCGCCCGAGAACGTCGCCGCGTATCGGCCGAGCTCGGCGTTCCAGGCGCGCCGTTCGATGGTCTCGCGGATGATCTTGGCCTTGTCGTTCCAGTATTCGGCGCGGTCGCTCAGGCCGAGCTTCTCCGCGGCGTTGCCCAGCCGGTCGCAGGCCGCCCAGCACATCACCGACGAATAGGTGTGCACCGCCTCGCGGCCGCGGAACTCCCACAGGCTGGCGTCGGGCTTGTCGTGAAGCTCGAAGGCGCGGCGGCCGATCGGCTCCAGCGCGCGGAAGTCCTCGACCGTGGCCGGCCGCAGCAGCCGCTCGTCGAAGAAGGCCTGGACCGTGGAAAGCACGATCTGTCCGTATACGTCATGCTGCAGATGCTCATGCGCCTGGTTGCCCACCCGCACCGGCCCCATGCCGCGGTAGCCCGGAAGATGCGGTGCGATCCATTCGGTCAACACCGGCTCCAGCCCCACGCCGTAGACGGGCTGGACGTGCCCCGCCTGGCTGGGATCGACCCGGGTCGCCGGAACCGTTCCGAGCGGTCCCGGAAGACTGGGGACCTCGGCGCCGCCGTGCGGGGCCTCGAACACCGGGTGCGGCTGGCCCTCGCCGGCCTGGTCGACCAGGTTGCGCAGATAGGCCAGGTAGTTCTCCAGCATGTCGGCCGCGCCCAGCCGGTTCAGAGCCTGGACCACATAGTAGGCGTCCCGCAGCCAGCAGTAGCGGTAGTCCCAGTTGCGGGCCTGGCCGTTGTCGTCGGCGTGCTCGGGGATGGAGGTGGTGAGCGCCGCGACGATGGCCCCGGTCTCTTCGTAGGCGCAGAGCTTCAGCGTGATCGCCGCCCGGATCACCGCCTCCTGCCACTCGAGCGGCACCGACAGGGTGCGCACCCAGGAGCGCCAGTCCAGCAGGGTCTCCTTCAGCATTCGCTCGGCGGAGGCGGCGACATCGCCTTCGAAGCTCTCGTCAGGGCCCAGGAACAGGGCCGCCGGCTCCTCCAGACGGAAGCACCGCTCGGCCTGGATGTGACTGACCGGGGCGTCGGTGGTCAGCCGCAGCGTCGTCTCGCCGGCGACGTAGCGGATGTGGTTGGAGCCTAAGGTCTCAGCGCAGCGCCTCGCGCCGTAGTCCTGTGTCGGCCGCAGGCGGATGGTGACGCGAGGCGCGCCCGCAAGCGGCCGCAGCAGCCGCACGAAGGCCAGCGGGCGGTAGGTCCGCCCGGCGCTCCGGTAGCGTGGGCAGAAGTCCAGGATCTCCGCCGCCGCCCCGTCTTCGGCGGTGATGACGGTGCGGAGCACGGGGGTGTTGCGCAGATAGGCCTGCTCGATGCGCACGGCCCGCTCCACGGTCACGTCCCACAGGCCCTGGGCGTCCGCCGCCGCAGTGTCGCGCCCGTCCAGCAAGGTGGAGAAGAAGGGGTCGCCGTCCACGCGCGGGACGCAGGCCCAGACATAGCGGCCCTCGCGGTCGATGAGGGCGCTCGCGGCGCAGTTTCCGATCGGGAACAGGTCCAGCGTCTGCTTCACGGGCGAGCGCACCTTCCTTAAGCGGCGGAACATCGGCGGCAGGTCCCCGCTTTCCGCTTCACGTCGCCGTTAACGCCTCTTGCTATGCTTGGCTCCGAAGCTATGCCGAGGTTGGCGCCCCAATCGCCTGCACAAGAGGGACTTCGCCGATGATCCGCGCCCGACGCGCTCGCATCGTCGCCACCCTGGGACCGGCGAGCCGCGAACCCGAGCAGGTGCTGGCGCTCGCGACGGCCGGGGCGGACGTCTTTCGCGTCAACTTCAGCCACGGCTCCCATGCCGACCACGCCCGCGCCATCGAGGCGGTGCGGGAGGCGGAGCGCCTGATCGAGCGGCCGCTGGCGGTGCTGGTCGACCTGCAGGGACCGAAGCTGCGCCTGGGCGAGTTCGACGACGGCCATGTGGCGCTGCACGCCGGCCAGGCCTTCCGCATCGACCTCGACAAGGCGCTCGGCGACGCGCGCCGCGTCCGCGTCCCGCATCCCGAGGTGTTCGCCGCCGTGCGGACCGGAGCCTTGATCCTGCTGGACGACGGCCGGGTGCGGCTGCGGGTCACCGACCACGGCCCCGATTTCGCCGAGACCATCGTCGAGGCCGGCGAGCGGCTTTCGGACCACAAGGGACTGAACCTCCCCGGCGGCGCCATCCCAATCCCGGCCCTCACCGAAAAGGACCGCAAGGACCTCGCCTTCGCGCTCAACCAGGGGGTCGACTGGGTGGCCCTCTCCTTCGTGCAGCGCGCCGCCGACATGGCCGAGCTGCGCCAGATCGTGCGCGGCCGCGCCGCCGTCCTCGCCAAGATCGAGAAGCCCGCCGCGCTGGAGGTGCTGGACGAAATCCTCGACCTTTCGGAGGCGATCATGGTGGCGCGGGGGGACCTGGGCGTGGAGCTCAATCCCGAGGACGTGCCGGTGGTGCAGAAGCGCCTGATCCGCGCCGCCCGCGACCGCGGCATCCCGATCATCGTCGCCACCCAGATGCTGGAGAGCATGATCGGCGCGCCGGCGCCGACTCGCGCCGAGGCCTCCGACGTCGCCGGCGCGGTCTATGAAGGCGCCGACGCCCTGATGCTGTCGGCCGAAACCGCGGCCGGTCAGTATCCGCTGGAGGCGGTCACCATCATGGACCGCATCATCGCCCGGGTGGAGAAAGACCCCCGCTGGCCCGAGCTGATGGCCGCCGAGCACGATATGGAGGACGCCGACGCCATGGTCGCCGCCGCCGCGGACGCCGCCTCCATCGCCAACACCGCCTGCGTGGCCGTCTTCACCGCCACCGGCCAGACGGCGCTGCGGGTCTCGCGCGAGCGGCCGCTGATCCCGACGCTGGGCCTCACGCCCAACCTCGCCACCGCGCGCCGCCTGGCGCTCGCCTGGGGCGTGGAGCCCCGCGTGGTGAGCGATATCCGCGATCCGGAGGAGATGCCCATCGTGGCTGGCGAGGTGGGGCTGCGGATCGGCCTGGCCCAGCCTGGCGACCGGCTGATCATCCTGGCCGGCGTACCGATGGGAGCGCCCGGAGCTGCGAACCTCCTGCGGTTGACCCATGCGCCGCGGCGGTGACGTGAGCGTGGCCCCCTCAGTCGCCTTCGGCGACAGCTCCCCCGCCAGCGGTGGAGCATCTTGGCGCCCAGGTCCTCCACCGTTTTCGGGGGAGGTGGATCGGCGCGCCAGCGCCGAGGCGGAGGGGGCATGATCGAGGTCTTCCCCACGGTGGCGGCCGCCGCCGACGCGGCCGCCTACGGGATCGCCCAGCGCCTGCGCCAGGGCCTGGCCACGCGCGGGCGGGCGAGCCTGGTGGTCACCGGCGGGCGTTCGCCGGGACCGGTGTTCGATCGGCTGCATGCGGCCGAGCTCGATTGGGCGCGGGTGGTGGTGACCCTGTCGGACGAACGCTGCGTGGACCCCGCCGATCCCGCCTCCAACGCCGGCGCGGTGCGCCGCCGGCTGCTGGCGGGCGCGGCCGCCAAGGCCCATTTCCTGCCCATGTGGCCGCTTCCAGATCCACCGGCGCTGCAGGCGCTTGTTCCGTTCGATGCGGTGATGCTGGGCATGGGCGAGGACGGCCACGTCGCCTCGCTGCTGCCGGGAGACCCGGGCCTGGCCGGGCTGATGGCGCCGGATGCGCCTGATCTTGCGGCGCCTGTGCCCGCCGGACTGGGCAATCCGCCGCTTGCGCGGGTCACCCTGACCCTGTCGGCCCTGCTCGCGTCGCGCGCCATCTTCCTCCTGATCGCCGGCGAGGCTAAGCGCGAGGTGGTGGCGCGTGCGACGGCGGGTGAGCCGCTGCCGGTGCGGGCGCTGCTCGACCAGTCGCGCGTTCCGGTCAGGATCCTCTGGTCTCCGGCGCACGAGGAGTAGGCCATGCATCCGGTCACCGACGACGTCACCTGCCGCATCGCCGAGCGCAGCCGCGACAGCCGCGCGGAGTACCTGGAGCATGTCCAGGCGGCCCGTCACGCGGGCCCCGGCCGCGGCAAGCTCTCTTGCGCCAATTGGGCCCACGCCTTCGCCGCCAGCCCCGACGGCGACAAGACGCGGATGCGCGATCCGGCCGCCCCCAACCTGGCCATCGTATCGGCCTACAACGACATGCTCTCGGCCCACCAGCCGCTGGAGCGCTACCCTGAGATCATCCGCCACGCCGCGCGCCAGGCCGGGGCCACGGCGCAGTACGCCGGCGGCGTGCCCGCCATGTGCGACGGCGTCACCCAGGGGCGGCCCGGCATGGAGCTGTCGCTGTTCAGCCGCGACGTGATCGCCATGTCGACGGCGGTGGCCCTGACGCACGACGCGTTCGACGCGGCCCTGATGCTGGGCGTCTGCGACAAGATCGTGCCCGGCCTGTTCCTGGGCGCGGCCGCCTTCGGCCACCTGCCGGCGATCTTCGTCCCGGCGGGGCCGATGACCTCGGGGCTCTCCAACGCCGAGAAGGCGCGGGTGCGCGCCCTCTACGCCGAGGGCAAGGCGACCCGCGAGGAGCTGCTGGACTCCGAGATGAAGTCCTACCACGGGCCCGGCACCTGCACCTTCTACGGCACGGCCAACTCCAACCAGATGATGATGGAGCTGATGGGCCTGCACCTGCCCGGCTCGGCCTTCGTCACGCCCAACACTCCGTTGCGCGCCGCGCTCGTCGCCGCCGCGCCCAGGCGGGCGCTGGAGATTCGCGACGGGGCCAACGCCTACACCCCCTTCTCCGCGGTGGTGGACGAGAAGAGCCTCGTCAACGCCGTGGCGGGCCTGCTGGCCACCGGCGGGTCGACCAATCACACCCTGCATCTGGTGGCCATGGCGCGCGCGGTGGGCCTGCACCTGACCTGGGAGGACTTCGACGACCTCTCCCGCGTCACCCCGCTGATCGCCCGCGTCTATCCGAACGGCCAGGAGGACGTGAACGCCTTCCATGCCGCGGGCGGCATGGCCTTCGTGACGCGCCAGCTGCTCGACGGCGGCCTGGCGCACGGCGATGTGCTGACCGTCGCGGGCGAGGGCCTGCGCCGCTACCAGCAGGAGCCGTTCCTGCAGGACGGCGGGCTCGTCTGGCGCGAGGGGACCGCCGTCTCGCTGGACCGCGACATCCTGCGGCCGGCCTCCGACCCCTTCCAGTCGGAGGGTGGGCTTCGCCTGTTGGCGGGCCCGCTCGGCCGGGCGGTCATCAAGACCTCGGCGGTCAAGCCCGAGCACCGGGTGGTCGAGGCCCCGGCGATCGTCTTCGACGACCAGGAGCAGCTCCTGGCCGCCCACAAGCGCGGCGAGCTGGACCGCGACTTCATCGCCGTCGTGCGCTTCCAGGGGCCGCGCGCCAACGGCATGCCGGAGCTGCACGCCCTGACGCCGGCTCTCGGCGTCCAGCAGGACAAGGGCTACAAGGTGGCCCTGGTGACCGACGGCCGCATGAGCGGGGCGTCGGGCAAGGTGCCGGCCGCCATCCACCTCACGCCCGAGGCGGCGGACGGCGGACCGCTGGCGCGGGTGCGGGAGGGCGACGTCATCCGCGTGGACGCCCACGCGGGAAGGCTGGAGATCAAGGTGGACGTCAACGAACTGATGAGTCGTCCCGCCGCGGTGGCTCCGCCCGCGGGCTTCGGCTATGGGCGCGAGATGTTCGGCTGGATGCGGCGGGCCGTGGGGCCCGCGGACGCCGGCGCCTGCACACTGTTCGAGGCCGCCTGAAGTGAAGCCACACTACGAAGGCCTGGTCGGGGACGTCGGCGGCACCCACGCCAGGTTCGCCCTGGTCGACGCCCAGGGCCACATCCGCAACCCGCGCAGCTTCCCGGCGCGGGAATACGCCAGCCTGGCCGACGTCATCGCTGAATATCTGGAGCAGACCGCCGGCCGCCGCCGCCCGCTGCGCGCGGTGATCGCCGTGGCCGGCCCGGTGCTGGACGGCGAGATCGAGTTCACCAACCTCGACTGGCAGATCTCCGAGGGCGACCTCCTGGCGCACTTTGAGTTCGAGGCCATCAAGCTGATGAACGACTTCGCCGCCCAGGCCCTGGCCTGTCCGCTGCTCGAGCCGGACGACCTGCGGGTGCTGGGGCCGAAGCTGAAGCCGGGCTCCGACTGCCCCATGGTGGTGTTGGGCGCGGGCACGGGGTTCGGCGTCGCGGGGCTGGCGCGGGGAGAGCGCGGCGACCAGGCGGTTGCCACCGAGGGCGGGCATGCGGCCTTCGCGCCGTTCGATGAGATCGAGACCGAGATCTGGAAGCGGCTCAAGGTCCGCTACGGCCGGGTCTCCATCGAGCGCCTGCTGTCGGGCCCAGGCCTGTTCGACCTCTACCGGACGCTGGCCGAGATCGAGGGCGCGAACATCCAGCTTCCCGACGACAAGGCGGTAATCGAGCAGGCGACGGCGGGGACCGATCGCCTGGCCGGGCTCGCCGCCGACCGCTTCTGCGCCATCCTGGGCGGGGTGGCCGGAGACCTGGCCCTGACCTTCGGCGCGCGGGGCGGCGTGTTCGTCTCGGGCGGGCTTGCGCCGCGCCTGGCCGACCGGCTGGCGGCCAGCGCCTTTCGCGAGCGCTTCGAGGACAAGGGCCGGCTTTCTCCCTACGTCCGCCAGATCCCCACCTCGCTCGTGCTGCACCCCTATCCGGCCATCGTCGGCGCGGCGCGCGAGTTGTCGCAGATGGAGCGGCTGTGACCCGTCCCGCCCTCGACGAAATCCTGGCCCGGGCGCCGGTCGTCCCGGTGCTGATCATCGAAGACATTGCGCACGCGGTCCCCCTGGGCCGCGCCCTCGTGGCCGGCGGCCTGACGGCCCTGGAGGTCACGCTTCGCACGCCCGTGGCGCTGGACTGCATCGCCCGCATGGCCGCCGAGGTGGAGGGCGCGGTGGTGGGCGCGGGCACGGTGATCTCCGCCGCAGACCGGCGGGCGGTCGCCGCCGCGGGCGCGGCCTTCGCCGTCAGCCCCGGCCTCATACCCGGCGAGCGCGCGGAGGGCCCCGTCCCGCTGTTGCCGGGGGTGGCGACCGCTTCGGAGCTGATCGCGGGCCTCTCCGCCGGCTTCACCCGCTTCAAGCTGTTCCCGGCCCATGTGGTCGGGGGCGTGGAGACGCTGAAGGCTTTCGCGAGCCCCTTCCCCCAGGCCAGATTCTGCCCCACCGGCGGGGTCAATGCGAAGAACGCCGCCGACTATCTGGCCCTGCCCAACGTCACCTGCGTGGGCGGAAGCTGGGTGGCTCCGGCCGAGGCGGTGCGCGCCGGCGACTGGGGCCGCATAACCGCCCTGGCCCGCGAGGCGGCGGCCCTGCCGCGGCATGGAGGCTGACGATGGAAGACCCCGCCAAGGCCCAGCTCGCCTGGGAGGTGGAGGCCACCGCCCGCCCCTCCCAGCCCGGCGCCGCGGCGGTCAGCATCATCGCGCGCAACCCGATGACGCCGGACCTCTCCTTCGAGATGGTCGTGGATTGGCACGCCGGGGCCGAGGCCGCCGACGTCGAGGGCCGCGCCCTGGTCATCCTTTCCATGCTGGCCAAGGAGCTGGCGGCCGAGTGCGAGCGGGTGGCCAGCGCCCGCTTCGACCAGGGCTAGGGACGAATGGACCCCAAGGCCCGCGCGCTCCGTTGCACCCGCAGCCAGGAGGGGACGCTCGGCGGCCACATGGGCCTCGTCTGGCAAGAGATCGGCCCTGGCCTGGTGCGCGGTCATTTCGTGGTGGAGCCGAAGCATATGGCGCCGTTGGGCGCGCTGCAGGGGGCGCAGGGCTTGGCCAAGGACGGCTTCGTGCATGCCGCCTCGGTGATCGCGCTGGCCGACACCGCCTGCGGCTTCGGTTGCGGCGCCAGCCTGCCGGAGGGCGCCGCGGCCTTCACCACCGCCGAGCTCAAGTCCAACTTCCTGTCCAGCGCCCGGCTGGGGGAGGAGGTGGCCTGCGAGGCCCGCCTGGCGCACGGCGGCCGCAGCACCCAGGTCTGGGACGCCGAGGTGGTGAACCGCACGCGCGGCAAGCCCATGGCCTTGTTCCGCTGCACCCAGATGCTGCTCTATCCGAACCGCTGAGGGCGCTTGCGCGCCGCGCGCCCGCCGACTAGGTTCCGCGCCTCGCTCAGCAGGCCTCACCTCCACTTAGGACGGCGGCCTCGCACGCGCCGGCTCGGAGAGGTGGCTGAGTGGTTGAAAGCACCGCACTCGAAATGCGGCATACTCGCAAGGGTATCGGGGGTTCGAATCCCCCCCTCTCCGCCACCCACCCCGAGCACTGGTCTCCAGACCGCGAGCGTCCCGGTAACGTTCGGTAGTTCCCCAGGTCTTCTGGCTCAATCCGCCACAGACGCGCCCTTTGCGCCGCCTCCACTCGACGCAACCGCCGCTTTGCCTTCGGCCGTCTCCGCGCGTCCGCGATCCGGTGCGGTTTCCCTGTTACCGAAATTTGTGGCCCACGAAATTCGCTGTTTCTCTGGTGCACGATCGGCGCAAGCCAACCAAAACCCTTATCAAATCCGTAGCTTCCTCGCCCCGAGGGTCGCCCAGGCTTAGCGCCGAAAACAGGGAAGCTAAATCGCGATAACAGGGAAAAATTCGTCCGAACAGGGAAGCTAGGCCCCATAATCGGCACCGACCTAAAACCCGTAAGTCGCCCGCTGATCGGGCCAGGCGAGCGGTGTTTCGGTGCGCAGCAGGTGCTCCAGCTTGAGACCCGCGGGCTGGCGGCCCGCGATGATCGCAGCCTGGATGTCCGGCGCCAGAAACGCCAGGCCTGCGAGCGCACGCTGGTAGGCCGAGGCCGGCGCTTTCGCCGTGCGGCTGCGAAGCTTGCCGTCCGGGCGTACGCCTGCATCGGCCATTGCGGAATGGGCGCGCGCGAGACCGGCGACGAGCACTGGATCGAGGTGGGACTTGGAACTCGCACCCTTGCCGTCGGGCGTCACCATCCAGCTGCGCCCGCCACGGACTTTGACCCGAACCGGAAGCGTGATCTGGACGAGAGTCTCGTCGGCAGGATCGATCCTCGCCTCCTCACCTGACGAAAGCCGCTGCTCAACGAGGTCCAGATCGAACTGCGGATCGCGGGCTTGGCCAAAGAGCGCCCGACGCACCAAGGTAAGGCGGACATGACCGAGGTGGATCTCGACCCGTCGGAGAACCTGACGGATCTCGCCACCCGCCACGACGCGCCGAGCCAGCCGGCTCACCGCATCGAGGACGAGGTCATCGATGATCTGCCCTGACGCGCGGCGCAAGGAGTCATCTTCAACGACCCTGGCGCCCTGCTGCAGCGGTGCCGAGACATAGTAGCGGTAGCAGCGCTTTGATCGGCCGTATGAGAGGGTTGGGCTCATCGGCCGGCCCTCTGCATCGAAGATCAAGCCGGTCAGCACGGCGGCACCGCCCCCGCTTCTCCGCTTGCGCACAGCGCCCGCTCCGTCGGCCAGCTTCGCCTGCACGGCCTCGAACAGATCAGGCTCGACGATCGGCGGATGGGCGTTGGGGTAAGCAAGGTTCTTATGGACGATGTCGCCCAGGTAGGTGCGGTTTTTCAGAAGATGGAAAAGAGCGCCGCGGCTGAACCGCAGTCCACCCATTGGCCGGCCCCGTGCGGAAACCCAGGCTTTGGATCGGACGCCTTCATCATGCAGCCAGCGCTCCAGGCGGTTTACCGAGCCGAGCTCCAGGTAGCGCTGGAAAATGTGCCGCACCGTTTCCGCTTCGCGCGGATTGACGACGAGGCTGCGGCTAGCGAGGTCGGTTGGGCGGTCGTAGCCCAGGGGCAGGACGCCGCCCATCCACATGCCCTTGGCTTTGGAGGCGGCGAACTTGTCGCGGATCCGCTCGCCGGTGACCTCGCGTTCGAACTGGGCGAACGACAGCAGCACGTTGAGGGTGAGGCGTCCCATGCTGGTGGTGGTGTTGAACGCCTGGGTCACCGACACGAACGACGCCCCGGCCGCGTCGAGCACATCGACGATCTTGGCGAAATCGTTGAGCGAGCGCGTCAGACGGTCGATTTTATAGACGACGATCGTGTCGACCTTCCGTGCGGCCACGTCGGTCAACAGCCGCTTTAGCGCCGGCCGCTCCATCGAGCCGCCTGAGAACCCGCCGTCATCATAACGCTGGGCAAGGGTGCGCCATCCCTCCCCTACCTGGCTCTGGACATAGGCCTCACAGGCCTCCCGCTGCGCGTCGAGGCTGTTGAATGCCTGATCCAGACCTTCCTCGCTGCTCTTGCGGGTGTAAATCGCGCAGCGGACCAGCTTGCCGTTCACTCCGTAGCCCCCTTGTCGACGCCGAAGAACCGACGGCCGTTCCATCGCGTGCCGGTGATGTGCGTCGCGATGCTTGAAAGGCTGCGGTAGGTCTCGCCGCGATACCAAAACCCATCACTGGCGACCTCGACCTCGTGGACCTCGCCACGCCATTCGCGCGACAGCCTGGCGCCGGATGAGAAAGCCAGCTTGGCCGTGCCAAGCCCGACGCCGCGCCGCAAGCGTCGGGCAAGATCTGGATCGAGGCCGCCGAAAGCCTCGGTCTGGATCCTCCAGGCCAGCATCCGGGCGAGAAGCGCCGGCGAGCGCAGGGTTGGCGGCGCCCCGTACCGTCGCCGCCATTCCGCCCGCAAGCCCTCTAGGCCCAGGCGCGCCAGCGCCCGGACCTCCTCGGTGATACGAGATTCCAGGCTCATGCCGCCTCGGCGGCGATGCTGTAGCGGCGCAGCCCTTCAATCTTTTCGGAGATGACGGCCAGGCCCATCGTCTTCTTGATTGAGCCGGAAATCGCTCCTCGGACTGAATGGGACTGCCAGCCGGTGGCGGCGGTCATGTCGTCGAGCGTCGCGCCGGAGGGCCGGCGCATCAGGTCGATCAGGATATCGAGTTTGGTGCCGGCCTTTACGGAGAGCGCTTCGGCCGCGACCTTGGCCTTGCTGCTGCGATTGGATTTGCGCGTCATGTCGTCCTCGTCTCTGTGGCGGCGCGACAATCGCGCCCCCACTGAGACGAGCCCGGGCGGGCCGGGCGAGCGGGATGACTACCGCTCTGGTGGAGGCCGCAGTCCAGTGCCTTCCGCCGTCGAGGCGTCCAAAACGACCGCGTCGACGACGACCAGGCCGTAGTTCGCCCGATGCGCCGCGAACAGCCGCTCAACCTCATCGATGCGGTAGTATCTCAGGTCCGCGGTCTTGCTGGTCGGCTTGTCGCGTCGGGCGCATTGGTCGGCGAGCGCCCGAGGCACCAGGTAGATTGCGCGCTGCGCGCCAGCGTCCGAGAGGATGACGATGGCCAGCCAGTCAAATTGGTCTCCGTCTTTGTAATCGACGTATGCGGGACCGCGTTTGTAGGTCCTGGATTTGACGGAGATCCGCTGGGCCGGCCCGGTCTGGGGCTGGGCGATAACGTCATAGTGGGGCCAATTGTCCGGCACCTTCAGGGCGGGGATTCCGGCCAAAGTCAGCTCGGCCGCGACCAGCATCTCGCAGGCGTCGCCCATCTGCTTCGAGGTGAATCGCGGGCTCGGCGCGCCGTCAGGCCAAGGCCCCTGAGCTGTGACGAGATCCGACTCCATGCCCGCGCCCCATGTCGACGATAAGTGACACCGTAGTCGCTCCGGCCCGGTTGAAGTTCAAGTCGAATGTCACTGATCGCATGTAGACCGAAAAGTGACGCCGTCGCGATCAACTGGGGATGGACGATGTCAGGGGCCGCCTCGCCTCGAACCTTCTAAGACTGCGCCGGGCGAAGGGCCTGAGCCAGGAGGCGTTCGCCGATTACGTCGGGCTCCACCGGACCTACCTCAGCGACATTGAGAGAAAGGCGCGCAACCCGACGATCGAGGTTGTCGATCGCCTGGCGCGCGCCCTGGAGGTGAAGCTCGGGGACCTGCTCGATTGAGCTTGGCTATCCCGTCGCGGCCGATCAGCCCTTCTTTGAATATTCCGCCAAGCTGACCGCCCAGTCATCCAACATTCGATTGCTCAGATTAGGGTCTCCAAATTTCGATATGAGTTTATCGAAATTTCCGTAAACATCATTTCTGAGTATGTTCTCAAGATACCCCTCCATTTGGAGAGATATCAAAAGCTTCATCGCCGATATTTTACCGCCGATGGCCTCCATGGCGAGCCGATGTAAAGCAGCCTGGAAGATCGTAACCTGCTTATGACCGCCCGGCGTCTTTATGATTACTTCCCGACGGCACACCTCTCTGATGTCCCGGCCGAGCTGACTTGGAATTTCCGCGCGAGGCGTCTTCCGTGGGCGGCCTCGGGAATTTCCGGACCGCCCCGGCTTGAATTGCGCGTTCTTGGGCGGCTTGCCGCGACCGACTTCATAGTCGCTCATGCCGCGACCTCTTGGGCGCCGAACGCGCGCTCGGCCGCCACGGCGTCAAAGGATCGACCGTCGCTGGCGAGGACCGCTTCAGCCTTAGCGGCCTTCTTCAGCCGGCGGATGATCAGGTCACAGTAGCGCGGATCGATCTCGACGCCGAAGCCCCGCCGCCCCGTCCGCTGGGCGGCCATCAGAGTGGTGCCAGATCCGGCGAAGCTATCAAGAACGATGTCGCCGCGCTCGGAGCAGTCGAGGATGGCGTCCACCACCATGGCGACGGGCTTCACCGTCGGATGGTTTTTCAGGTCTTCCTGGCGGGTGGCGCTGAAGCTGTTGGCTCCGGCGTATGACCAGACATTGGTCCGATATCGGCCGTGGCGGCCGAGCTCGACGTTATTCACGTGCGGCCCGCGACCGACCTTCCAGACGAAGACCAACTCGTGAGCCGACCGATAGAGCGAGCCCATTCCGCCGTTGGTCTTGGCCCAGACGCAGATGTTCTTTAGCTCGCTGTAGACCATATGCCCGGCCTCCAGCATCTCCTGCACATGGCGCCAATCCATGCACTGGAAGTGAATCGCTCCGTCGCGAGAGGCCTTGGCCGCGCAGTTGAAAGCGCGGCCAAGGAAGCTGGTGAAGGCCTCGCTGGTCATCTCCCCCGAGGCCATGGCGAACTCACGGTGCTTGGTCGCGCCAAGCCCTGACACGTGCCCGTCGATGGCGACGTTATAGGGAGGGTCCGAAAATCCCATGCCGGCGCGCTCTTCGCCGAGCAGCCGATCGTAGGTTTCCGCGACGGTGGCGTCGGCGCAGATCAATCGGTGGCGGCCGATCTCCCAGAGATCGCCTGGGCGGGTCACCGCCTCGGCCTGTAATTCGGGGAGCGCGTCGGCCGGATCGGCGGCGGGCTTGGAGGCCTCATCGATCAGGGCGTCGATTTCCGCGAGTTCGAAGCCCGCGATCGTCATGTCGAAGTCGAACTCCAGCTCAGAGAGGTACTTGAACTCGAGACTTAGGAGTTTGCGATCCCAGCCGGCGTTTTCAGCGAGCCGGTTGTCGGCGATGACGTAGGCCCGTTTATCCGCTTCGCTCATGTCGCTTAGGCGAATGGTGGGGACCTCGGTCATGCCGAGCAACTTGGCCGCTTCGAGCCGGCCGTGCCCGGCGATGACACCGGCCTCGTCGTCGATCAGCAAGGGGTTCGTGAACCCAAACCTGGTAATCGATCGCGCGATTTGGTCGAGCTGCTTGCGGCTATGAGTTCGAGGGTTGGTGGCGCGCGGGCGCAAGTCCGCGATCGCCATGTAGACGATGTCCAGTTTTTCACTGGGAGGCTCCATTAAACGCGGAGCCGCCAATTAGGCCGGCGCCGCATGTATTGTGAGTGGGGCCACCGCCAGCCCATGCTGCGCGGGTGGATCCAGGCTGCCAAAGCGACGATCACCGACGCTATGTCAGATGGCGGAGTGTCTGCGTGGCACATGCCAGCAGGGATCGACGCCCTAGACAGCTTCACCTTGGCCGATTCTATGATGACCGTGAAGGGGGGCGGCCGGGCCGAATACGACAGTATCGCCCTGTGCGATTAGATCACGCGGAGCTGTCTAGCTCGGCCGAAAGCTCTGCCGCCGCTGCGCACACCTGCGCGATCTGGCGCCCATACGCGTTGCGGCTTGGCAAGGTGCAGAGCTCGACCGCACGCTCCAACAACGCGATCAACCGATCAAAAATGACGTCCTCAGCGCCACTCTCCATGGCCTGACGAAGGCTCGACGCGCCGCGGAAGTCCAGTCGCCTCTTGGGCGTGTCACTGCGGAAAGGTCCAAGTTGCGCCACGAGCGGACCTTGGCTCGCTTCCGGATTCCAGACGTTCGCGCGCGGCTGAACGACCCTTCTGAGAAGTTCAGAACGTCCGGTTATCGGCGTGGCCAAGTTGATCCTGAGCGAAGCGACTCGTCGCGGCTGCAGCAGCGGTCAGGGGGAGAATATCCAACCTGCTGGTAGACTGCTGAGCTGGACATTCTGCAAGGTCATATGACCGCTGTTGGCGAGAGTGATCTCGACGTTTGAGCCGGCCTGGTGCGCCTCGTAGGTCAGGCCGGCGTCGACCTGCACGCGGTCCCCGTCGGCGATGCTGAAGTCGCTCACGAAATCGTCTCCCGCCGAAGCGTGAAAGGTGTCGGCGGCGCCCGCGCCGGTGAGGGTGTTGTGGCCAAGATCACCTGATATCCAATCCTTGCCCCGACCTCCCTGAATGGAGTCGTCGCCTTGTCCGCCGTAAAGGCTGTCGCCGCCGAAGATGCTGCCGACCAGGAGGTCGTCACCCCTGTTGCCGTTGGCCGTCGCCGAGGGACCGAACGCACTGATGCGGTCGTTCCCTTGTCCGCCATAAAGAGTGGAGAATTCGCCGCCGCCGGAGAGGGTGTCGTTGCCGGTGTTGCCGTTCGCCTCCCCGTGATCGGCGTACTGCGAGAGCTCAATCAGGTCATCGCCGGCGTATCCGCGCACGATATCCAGACCGCCAACGCCGGTATCAATGGTGTCGGCGCCTTCGGACCCAGTGATGAAGTCCGCGCCCGGGCTGCCGCGCACATTGTTGATGCCGGTGAACGCAATGTCCGCGATGTGTTGGTTGCTGTCCCCCGACACGACCTCCGCGGACGCGACGCCCGATCCGATGTCGATGCTGGTCCTGAGTTGGCCCAATCCGGCGACCGGCGCAGGGGTGTCGAAGATCAGGATATTTCCGCTTCCGATCTCGTGAACGACCAAATGACGATAGCTGAGACCGGACGACCCCCAGACGTAGATATAGTCACCGCCACCGCCTCCTTCGATGGTGACGTCGCCCGCCTCACCGACCAGAGTGTCACGCCCCGCCGTCCCAAAAATGGTGGCCATGGTCCTCCCCGAAAGCCCGAGTGCGCGAAAGCGGATCGAAACCCGAGTACGCGAAAGCGGATTCGACGCGGTTTGTTCCGCCAAGCCGATGGTCGCGGTCGCGGGGGCCGATGCAGGCTAAACCTCACTTTCCGAGCCGCTCTACAGGCGACGGCCTCTAAGTGTTCTTCATCGATTCAAAACGCGCCAGCCTGCGCAACCCGCGATTCCGCAGCGCCGCGATGTCACAGAACATAACACGTATATTGTTAGGTGTTGCCTTACACGTTACACTATGATATAGTGGCGCTATCATGACGAAATCCGCCCCCACCCATCCCGGCCAGCACGTTCGCGACGCCGCCCTAACGCCCAAAAGCATGTCCGTAACGGACGCCGCCAAGCTGCTTGGGATCAGCCGACCGGGCGTCTCCAACTTCCTGAATGGAAAGGTGTCCACGACACCCGACATGGCGGCGCGGGTCGAGCGCGCCTTCGGCATTCCGGCGCAGAAGCTTCTCGACATGCAGGCCGCCTATGATGCGGCGCTCGCGAAGCGCAAAGGTGCCGGGGCGACGAGCAAGGCGTTTGTGCCGCCCTTCCTGTCGTTCAAGGCGAACGACATTGAAGCGTGGGCGACGCCGAACGTCAGCGCTCGCGTCCGCCTCAGCGTCTTCCTCCGCACATTGGTCCACTCGACCGGCATGGGTCTACGGAAGGTCGATTTCCCCGGCAACGACGACGCCATGCGTCCCGGCTGGGACGGCCAGGTGGAAGCCGACGAAGGGACGCCGTGGATTCCCGAAGGTAGCTCGGGGTGGGAGTTCGGCGTCGACAAGAACATCAAGGGCAAGGCGGACGGCGATTTCGCGAAAAGCGTCACCGCCACCACGAAGGCCGACCGCGACCAGTTGACGTTCGTGTTCGTCACGCCGCGCCGGTGGGCCGGTAAAGCGGAATGGGTGGCGGACAAGAAGGCTGCGGGCCAGTGGAAGGATGTACGGGCCTACGACGCCAGCGACCTTGAGCAGTGGCTGGAGCAATCCCACCCCGGCCAGGCATGGTTCGCCAACGAGACGCAGGCACCATCGGAGGGGGTGCGCTCGCTCGACCAGTGTTGGGCCGACTTTGCGGATGTCGCCCAGCCGAAGCTCTCCGGCGCTCTCTTCAAATCTGCAATCGACGCCGCAAAACGTACGATGACCTCCCGGCTGAAAGGCGCGCCGGAATCGCCCACGATCATCGCTGCGGACTCTGCCGAAGAAGGGCTCGCGTTCTTGGCGCAGCTATTCAGCGATGAAGGAGGCGATGAGCTCGCGGGCTACCGCGACCGAGTTCTTGTCTTCGACAAGCCGGGTGTTCTTCACCGCCTCGCGCAGGGCAAGCCGGGCTTCATCGCCGTCACAACCAACCGCGACGTTGAGCGCGAGATGGGGCCGTTGGCTACCACGCTCCAAACTATAGTCGTCTACCCGCGCAATGTTGCCAATGCCACACCGCACGTTGTTCTTGAGCCGCTGAGTCAGGAAGCTTTTCGAGCTGGCCTTGAGGCAATGAGCCTCGAGCGTGATGACGTCTCGAAATACGAGGATGAGTCAGGACGGTCCGTGACGGTGCTGCGCCGAAGGCTGTCCACCGTTCCTGCTGTAAGGACGCCGGCGTGGGCGTCGGACGCGAAGGCGTCCGTTAGCTTGATGCCGTTCCTGTTCGTCGGTGTTTGGGATTCGCGACGGGACGCGGATCAACTCGCGCTTTCGCTGCTCGCAAACGACACGCCATACGAGGCGCTCGAAAAGGAGTGTCAACGCCTCGCTGCGCTGAATGATCCGCCCATCTGGTCGATCGGCACTTACCGAGGGCTCATCTCGAAGATCGACGCCCTCTACGCCGGTGCTGGCGCCGTCACCCGCGAAGACCTGCAGCGCTTTTTCTCTATGGCGCGGATGGTGCTGGGCGAAGACGATCCGGCATTGGATTTGCCCGAAGATGAGCGATGGGCGGCGGCCATGCGCGGCAAGACGCGCGAGTTTTCGCCCGCCTTGCGCGAAGGGATTTCTGAGACGCTGGTTCTGCTCGCCGTCCACGGCAACCACCTCTTCAAGGCGCGCCTTGGGATTGACTGCGAGGCCGAAGCGGCGCGACTTGTCCGCGATCTGCTGACGCCGTTGACGACGCGAACGCTGGAAGCCAACGACCGCGACTTGCCGACCTACGCCGAAGTCGCGCCGGACGAGTTCCTGTCCATTCTCGAAAGCGACCTCAAGACCGCCAACCCCGCCATGATCGGCTTGATGCGTCCTGCGGATACGGGCGCATTCGGGAGTTGCCCGCGAAGTGGATTGTTGTGGGCGTTGGAGGGCCTGGCGTGGAATCCGGCAACGCTGCCGCGCGCCGCGCGTGTGCTGGCGAGGCTGGCGGAGGTGGAGATCAAGGACAATTGGGGCAACACCCCGATCAGCTCATTGCTGTCGATCTTCCGGGCCTGGATGCCACAAACGGCGGCGAGCCATGAGGACCGGCTTGCGGTAATGAAGCTCCTTGCCAAGTCACATGCAAGCGTCGCCTGGAAAGTCTGCATCGCGCAAATCGACAGCGGCCACCGGGTCGGTCACTACAGCCACAAGCCGAGATGGCGCCCCGATGGCTACGGGTTCGGCGAGCCCTTTCCGACATGGAAGCCGGTTGTCGATTTCATGCGCGAGATGGCTGATATGGCGCTCGGGTGGAAGTCGCACACGGGCCGGATGCTCAGCGATCTCGTCGAGCACCTACGCGACCTCCCCGATGACTACCAAGCCAAAGTCTGGAAGCTAGTCGCGGATTGGGCGGCGACGGCGAGCGATGCTGACAAGGCGGTTGTCCGCGAGCGCATTCGGGTGACGACCATGTCACGCCGCGCCGCGCGGCGGGCAAAGAAGGCGCGGGAAGCTGGCGTAGCGGTGCTGTCCGCCGAAGCGACCGCAGCCTATGCGATGCTTGAGCCGATCGACCTGCTGCACAAGCACGAGTGGCTGTTTCGCGATGCGTGGGTGGATGAGTCTGCCGACGACATCTACGGCGACGACGAGATGGATTTTCGCAAGCGGGAGGAGCGCACTTCGGCCAAACGCGCCGCGGCATTGCGTGAAGTGCTCGACGCGCAGGGCGTCGATGGCGTGATCCAGCTCGCAGAGATGGGAAAAGCGGCCGCGCAGGTCGGCTGGTTGATGGCGAGGGAGATTTTGGATGAAGCGGCGCTCGCGGATTTCATCCTCCGGGCGTTGCCGCAACCGGGCGATAACGACCCGTGGCCGCGAAGGAATCTTGTTCTTGGCGCTTTGCGGTCGCTCCCCGACGACGCGAAGCGCGAGCGCATCTTGCGGCAGTTGAAGAAGAAGCTTCCGCAAGCCGCGTTCGCTGACCTCCTCTTGCTGGCCCCGTTCCGCCGCAGCACGTGGCTCATGGTCGACAAGCTCGATAAAGCCAGCCGCCAAGCCTATTGGGAGGGCGTTGCTCCAGACTGGATTCACGAGTCGGACGATGAGAGCAGCGAGGCCGTAGAGCGCCTATTGGCGGCGGAGCGTCCCCGCGCGGCCTTCGCCAGCATCCGCCACAAGACGGATGTGCTCCCTGCAACCTTGCTCCACAAGCTGCTTACCAAGATGGCGGAAGGCGGCAAGGACAAGGAAGGCACCTACCAACTGGAGCACTATCATGTCGAACAGGCGTTTTCGCGCCTCGACAAGTCGAATGAAGTGACTCTCGAAGAGAAGGCGCGGCTCGAATTCGCCTATATCGACGCTCTCTCTCATCCGGGCGGACGCCGTGAAGGCTACGGCATCCCCAACCTTGAGAAATACACAGAGGCAAATCCCTCGCTCTTCACGCAGGCCATTGTGTGGATGTATCGGCGCAAGGATGGTGGCGAAGACCCGCCGGAATGGAAGACGCCCGCGGAGAACGTCCAACACCTCGCGGAGCGCGGCTACAAGCTCCTTGAAGCGATTGACCGCATTCCCGGTCACGATGATCTCGGCGAGTTGCAGGCCGAGCGCCTCCTTAAGTGGGTGACGTCAGTTCGCGAGACGTGCGCGGAACTTGGCAGGGGCGACATCGCTGACGTGTGCCTCGGCAAGCTGTTCGCTGGAGCGCCAGAGGGAACGGACGGTATCTGGCCGTGCGAGCCTGTGCGGGAGGTCATGGAGGAAATCCAGACCGAAGCCTTGGGCAGCGGCGCTCACACCGGCCTCTACAACTCTCGAGGCGTCCATTGGCGCGGCGAAGGCGGCGGGCAGGAACGCGACCTTGCCGAGAAATACCGCAAGGGCGCACGGGCGCTGCAATACTCCCATCCGTTCGTCGCTTCGGTGCATACGAGCATGGCCAAAACCTACGAGCACGAAGCCACGCACCACGACACGGAAGCAGGAATCAGAAGGCGGATGCGATAGCCGTTCCCATCGCTGCCAGTTGCGGCGGTGAAGGCGTAATACCGTACTATGCTGCGAGGCCGAAATTTGCGGTGTCGACTCACCTTACGGAGTGACGCCCGGTGCCCATTAGCAGACCTTCCCAAGGTCAGCGATGAGTCAGAAGCTGACATCTGCTGCCGGCGAGGTGGCAAAGTTCCTGAGCTGACTCATCAGAGCCCTTGCGAAGGTCCGCATTACGCGCGGCAGGCGACTCCCTGCGGAGCCGAACCCGATCGGCCGCAGCTGATCCGTGCGCGACCTTCGGAATGTCTGCTCGATAGCGGCCTGTGAGCAGAGGAGCTGAAGAAATTTAGCCTCAGAAACCGCCCTAAGGATCTTAGGCAGCAAGGATCTGCCGAATGATCGCAGCCATCCCTGGCGGCTTAAATCCCGCATCGCCCATCCTCGCCATCGTGAAGCTGCGGAGGAGCTCGTAGGAAAGCCTGCAGTTCGTCTTGGCAAACTCCTTGAGAATGTCGCGTCCCCGGAAGGTAGCGCGCCACGCGTCTGTCGCCAGGTCGGCTTGAAGCTTCTGATTCAGCTCTGCCTCCTTCGCACGCAGATGTTCCACCGTCAGTTCGCGCTGAGCCACCGTCTCTATCCTTTGCAGCGAGCGCTGCATGGCCTCATTGACCGCATCGGCTACATCCGACCGCATGGGATCGAAGCCGAAGTCCATCGACCTTCGGATCGTAGAATTGACCAAATCAGTGATCTCGTGTTGTACAAGTGACTTCAAGCAAGCGCTCGCCGCCATTCGCAGCTTGTCATAAATCGCAGACGATGAAACGGAATCACTGATATCCCCCGACTCTAGAAGCACCGTTCTTATGAAGTCCGCCTCAATTAAATAATTCTCGATGTGATAGACATCCCACTTGTACCTAGGAGGAGAGACGTTATTCGTCTCTCCGTCCTTATCGGTTATAGAGTATACCTTGAAGGGTATTGTGCCTAGGCGGTTGGCCGCGTCGAGGATATCATGCAGTTCCCGCACGCGCAGCTTGTTGCCGCCGGAAATTGCGTTCGCTTGGGCGGTCAACTCGGGGAAGAGCCGGGTGGCAAACTGAGCGTCAAACTCAGAATCTCCGCCGCCCTCGAAGATCACAACCTTCTTTCCCGGCCGGTATGCAGCGATGTCGCCGACAAGGCTTATCAGAGCGCGTTCGGCTGCCTCCCCCATCGTGATTGGAACGATCTGGGGCGCGCTGACGTCTTGCGATGCGCCAACCATATGGAACACCGAATATTCGGGCCGCCCCACTACTTCCCGAAGAAGGGTATCGGAGTGGGTAACCAGCCAAATCTGATTATCAAGCGCCACGCCAAGGTGGTGATGGTAAAATTGCGGCAGGCCTTGAATTAGGCGTGGGTTGAGGTGGAGCTCCGGCTCATCAATCAGAATGATCGAGAACCGCGGCGCGGAGTTGCGGATCCTGAGGTACCCGTAAAGAACTTCCTTCTCGCCCGCGCTGAGTTCATTGAGATCGTGTATCGCGCCTGTAGAGGTGCGAACGGGAAACGCTAGCCCGCCTTCCGGGGTGGCTGACAGACCCAGGAATTCTTTGTCCGGAAAGAATGTGGAGAACAACTCCTTTAGCGTATTTGTCAGAGTGTTTTGCGAATCGGCAGGCACTCCCGCTTGGCGAGAGAGCAATTCTTTTATAAACGAACTGGCCATTTCGGTCTTAACCTGGCCATATTTATTCGAATAATTGTATAGTGCGTGCTGACGATTCTGCTGTTCTGTCGCAGTCAGATCAAGATTAACATTCACCACCTGCTCTCGCGTGTACATACGCTGGGGCCCGTGGTAATCGATTAGGCCGATCTGACCTGGCAAGAAGTTGCTAAATATAATCTCCAGCGCTTTTGACGGGGCAAAGTGAATGTTCCCGTCGGGCTCTGACCACAGGTGGCCGGTGATTGTATCCTGACTAAGCTCTTGCATCAGAGCTGCGTGCTGAGTCTTGGTCAAATCGGCGACCTCAGGCTCACGATCCCGATACTGGGCGGCCATCGGCGCTGCGTTATACGAAGACCATCCGTACATCTCCGGAGCTATTAGTCGCCAGACCGACGTGCGGACTAACTCCTCGCCGTGCTCGTGGAGATATTTGCGTTCATCGGGGTGGAGTCGAAAGACGCATTTTATCGAAAGCCGCTTTCCGGGATCCTGGAAAAACGTCCGGAACGCTTCTGCGTTGTTTGCGAAGTTGACTTGGAACTCCGCCATCCAGTGGTGCCATTCGTTCTGCTGATATCCGCCGTAAGCGGATTTAAGAAGCCGGATGGCATCGAACACGCATGACTTTCCGGAGCCATTCGCGCCAGCGATGACGATCGTGTTCTGAAGGTCTGACAGCGAAAGTTCGCGTATTCCGCGAAAATTCGTCACGTGCACCTGATCAATCCGCACGAAGCAGTCCCCGTTTCCGCTACGGCAAGCGCGAATTTCGCCGCGGCGCTACCTTTGGTGGATCGCATCCCCGTAGCATCCGCCCTGCGGCAAGACCATCCCGGGAGAGACCGTTGGCTCACGGCAGCAAGTGAGGGCCTCTAGCCGCGCAGGCGAACGTCCGCTTTCTGCCGCTGGGCGAAGGTCCGCTGGGGGCGCGACCAAGGCCAAGCCGGCACTGAGATAAGTAAGGAAGGGCTTGGGGGCGCCTGGAGTCGAGCCATGGGTCAACCTGACCTCTTCCGCATCCCGCCGCGGCCGTGGAACACGGGCCGAATGATCGGTCCCAAGCCGCCGCTAAAGCCGAAGCATATTTGGGCGATCCGCCATCACCTGAAAACCGCCGGCCGTGTGCGCGACCTCGCGCTGTTCAACTGCGCCATCGACGCCAAGCTTCGCGGGTGCGACCTCGTCAAGCTGAAGGTCAGCGACATCGCGCCTGGCGGGGCGCTTCGTGACCGCGCCACCGTCATCCAGCAGAAGACGGGACGGCCGGTCCCGTTCGAGATCACCGAGCCGACCCGGGAAGCGCTCGCGGCCTGGCTCAAGCGGCGCGGGCACCGTCCTGATGACTGGCTGTTCCCAAGTCGGAGCCGCGCCAGCGATCACATCACCACCCGCCAGTATGGGCGTCTGGTGGACCAATGGGTCGACGCCGTCGGGCTGGAGCCGCGCGCTTACGGCACGCATAGCCTGCGCCGCACAAAGGTCGCGCTGATTTACAAACGGAAGGGCAACCTGCGAGCGTGCCAGCTTCTGCTCGGGCATCGCAAAATCGAAAGCACGGTCCGATACCTCGGGATCGAGGTCGACGACGCGCTCGCTCTCTCCGAGCAGGTCGAGCTGTAAACCGTCCCCCCGGATCGCGGCAGGCCCGGCGCTGCGATCCGGACCTTGGGAAGGACCGTTCGGGGTGGTTAGGCGACGTTGACGGTAGAGACGGCGCAGCTACCATCTCCGGATGTGGAACGCGCGCTCGATCGCGCTTGGGGCGCTCAGCGTCATAGTCGCCTCAGGATCATGCGTGGCGGCTACGACCGGTCCTGTCGAATGGTCTAACGAACAAGGGGCGGCGACCTCCGCGCGCCTGATTGATCAGTGCTTGTCGTCAACAGAAGCGCGCGCCGTAGAGCCGGAGGCCAGGTTGGCGTGTGTCGGTACTGCCTTCGATGCCTGCACTAGCGAGAACGGTGGTACGATGAGCGAGTATGACCTTAATGTATGCCGTCGCTTCTCTCTGGAGGCTTGGCGCGCCCGGTATAATAAGCTGCTCGCGCAATTTGACGACATCTTCCGGCGCTGGGGCAAAGAACCTGCGGATGGCTGGAGGCGGGCCACCGCCGACCGCTTCCGCAAACAAGAGCAGCAGTGGAAGCGCTGGGTGGTCGCAGATTGCGAGATGCGGGAGCTAGGGAGCGTCGGCGGCTCCATCCACAGCTATGCAGTCGCGACCTGCGAAGAACGCCACATCGCGTATCGAACAATCGATCTGACGCCATTGGTAGAGTGGTGGGGCGGGCGCTGACCAGCGCGGCTGGAACGTCCGTCTAGGGTCGCGAGCGGTTATCCGCTCGGAGGCGGGTTTCGGACTTTCGACCTCGCGCCCCCGAAGCGTGTATTCCGAACGTCGGCTAGGGGTGGGTCTAGGACTTTAAAGCGCGCACCGCTGTCACCCGCGTCGCCAGGCGAATAAGTGCGACGGGCGTAGGCACCGTGATCAACATCACGATTGCTGTCGCAAGCACCCTCGCGGCGATGGTCGTCGCGCTCCAAGCGGGTGCATCGGCAGACCAGAGCAGCCAAACGTCGACGATGATCAAGCCGACGCATAGAAATCCGACAGCTCGCCAGAGTAGGGCCCAGCGGGGGACCTTCGTCGTCCACGCGTAACCGAACACACCCACAAGACTGACAGCGGCAACGCCGGCATCCAACCAATCAAGCGTTGTGGTGGGCCGATAAAAGAGAATGGTGGCGAATAAAACTGCCGAAATGATGCTATAGGCTTTCCACATTCAGCGTCCCCTCCAGTCCCCCGCCGAGGACCCAGAGCACGAAGCTTGATGTAGTTCGCCGGCTTTTCATCACCAAGAGAGGTGATATTCGAGCGGTGCCTCACTTGCAAAACGGGCCGCCAAGGGTCGGAAGCGCCAGTCGGGTCGCCGCCGGGAAGCGGACCTTGAGTGGGTTTGCGTCGACCGGACCTTCCGGAGGTCGGCAAGGGGTGGAAGGCGCACCTTCATCACAGGTGGCGCATGTAAGTCCTGGGGTAGCGGCGCGATGCGCCCACATTTCAGAGTTGTCCTAAGCGGGCCACTGTAGCAGCGTAAGGCTCTGGGCG
>Ga0068859_100001383_pt1 | contig 24686 bp, 18 predicted proteins | sample KBSSwiS22_FD_66585 | JGI IMG/M metagenome (GOLD analysis project Ga0068859, IMG submission 66585) | Switchgrass rhizosphere microbial communities from Kellogg Biological Station, Michigan, USA - KBS Switchgrass S2-2 | ecosystem: Host-associated > Plants > Roots > Rhizosphere > Soil ...
TGCGCGCCGCCCGCACGCAGCGAACCATGTCAAACCTTCCCGCCCGACCCCAACCAGCGACGTTCAAGCGGCACGCGACCGAGCTGGGCGCACGCAGCGAACCAATGTCAAACCTTCAACCCCGACCCCAACCAGCGACGTTCAAGCGCCACGCAACCGAGCTGGGCGCGGAGGCGGCCTCCGCAGTGGTTCCAGCACAAGCGAAGCGACGTGCTGGAACCACGGAGGAGGCCGCCGGAGCGCCCGTGAGCGCAGGAGGACGGCGCGTAGCGGCCGCGTCCGGAGCCTGCGGAGGACGCGGCCGATGCGCGCCGCCCGCACGGAGCGAACCATGTCAAACCTTCAACCCCGACCCCAACCAGCCACCTTCAAGCGCCACGCAACCGAGCTGGACGCGGCCGATGCGCGCCGCCCGCACGGAGCGAACCATGTCAAACCTTCAACCCCGACCCCAACCAGCGACGTTCAAGCGGCACGCAAGCGAGCTGCGCGCCGCCCGCACGCAGCGAACCATGTCAAACCTTCAACCCCGACCCCACAGCCATGCGACCCGCAGACGGCAACACGAGCCGCAAACACAGCCCGGTGGACCGGCGTTGGCCGGCCCACCGGGTGCGTACCGCGAGGCCTTTGGTGAGGTCGTCCCGGCGCCGGTTAGGAGACCGCCCCCACCTGCTCGCGTTCCTCGTCCGAGGCTGGCGCCGGGTCGTCTGGGCCGATCAGGTGGATGACGCCGTAGTCGTAGCCCCGCCGCCGGTACACGACGCTCGGCCGGCCGGTCGCCGCGTCCTGGAAGAGGTAGAAGTCGTGGCCGACCAGTTCCATGTTCGACAGGGCGTCGTCGAGCGTCATCGGCCCAGCCCGGTGCGTCTTGGTGCGCACGACCATGGGCGACCGGTCCGGCTGCTCCCAACGGTCGACGTCGATGCCGTCGAACTCGTGCTCGGTTTCCGCAGTTGCGGCGCCGTTCGCCGCGTGCGCCACTCGCCCGCGAGCGGGCACCGTGCCCCGCCGGCCCATCGCAACCGCGACGTCGGCGGGAGTGGCCATGCCCGCGGCGCCCGACGATGCCGGTCCGCCGGTCGCCGTCGCGCCGCGTGCCGGTGAGCCGGGCCTGGCGCGGTCGGCGGTCGGCGCGGCGGGACCGCCGGTCTCCGCGGGGAGGGTGGGCGACGGGGGCGTCCGGGTGCCGCGGGCTGTCAGCGGCGGCCCGACGTAGGCACGCCCGTGGCCCTGACCGTGGTTGCCGTGCTGGTGGTCGACGCGGCGTTCGGCCGCCCGGCGCAGGCGTTCGGCGAGCTTGCTCGTCGCGCCGTCCAGCGCGGAGTAGGGGTCGGCGGCGGCGGCCTCGGCACGGATCACCGGTCCGCGGCTGTAGAGGGTGAGCTCGACCCGCTCGCGGACGCTCGCCATGCGGGGGTTGTGCTCCGTCGACAGCTCGACGTCGACACGGATGGCCTTGCCGTCGTATCGCTCCAGCTTCGCGAGCTTGCTCTCGACGTGGGTACGGAACCGTTCCGGAACCGCCGTGTGCCGGCCCTTGACCACGATCTCCACGCGATCCACCTCCCGTTCGCTGGCCAGGTGTCCGAGCCGCGACGCGTGGCCAGGCCTCGCGTCCGGGACGGAGCCCGGCATCCCGGTACCGACCCGGATCCGAGCAAGCCCGGCCGAGCCGATCTCGTCGTCGTACTGGCTGACCCATCTCGAAGAAGGCGCGCGCCTGTCGTCGTTACGTGGCCCTACTCCTTCCGCCCGCCGGTTAACCCTCGTTGTGCCACCCGAGTGACACGGATGTGCACCCGGATGTCGGCGCCCGCCTACCAGCGCCTGAAGGACGGACGACCCGTCCCGTACACCGGTAGGCCATCTAGTTTCACCCTTCCGGTACCCGCGTGGTGGGCAATCGGACACGTGGGCGTGCCGCGGCGCCGCCGACGGCCGCGATGGCGGCCGAGGCGAGCACTGGCAATCCCACCTGGCGCAACGCCCGCGCCGCCTCGGCCAGCGTCGCTCCGGTCGTCACCACGTCGTCCACCACCACGACGTCGACTCTCCCAGTCGAGGGGGCTTCCCACCCACTGCCAGAAGGGCAGGAATCGCCCTGAACTACGCGCCACGGCGTCCCTTGCCGACTGGCCCTGGGCGGCCAGCCGATGGGCCCGGTTCGACGGAGCGGCCCGCCTGGATCACGGCCGTCATGGCCGTCATGGCCGTCATGGCCGTCATGGCCGTAGGCCGCCGTTCGCTGACTCGCCCAGCCTGGCGGGCCAGCTGGACCGGGGCCCGAAAGTGCCGCCACGATCCTGGCCACCGCCGCCGGACGGGCCGCGAAGGCACCGGCGACGTTCTCGGCCCGCTCGCGCGCGCCGAGTTCCGCCTGGTCGGCGGTCCGCCGGACCGGTCGCAGCAGCGGGGCGACCCACGCCGGCATGCCCGTGCCGGTGACGAGCCGGGCCGCGACCGCCGCCACCCGGGCGACATGGTCGAACCCGCGCCGACGCAGCGCCCCGGCGCTCGCCGGCACGGGCACCAGCAGGATCGCCCTCCCGGCCGGGCCGCCCGGCGGACGCGCCAAGCCCAGCGCCGTGTCGACGGCGGTAGCCAGCGCGCCGCCGAGCACGGACGTGAGCTCCAGGCGGCCGCGCTCCTTGTAGGCGATCACCAGCGAGCCGGCCGGCCCGGCGTAGCGGCCGGCCGCTACGCACGGGACCAGCCCCCGCCGCCCCGGGATGGCCACGTTGCCCGGGGCGGCGAGGATCGGGACGCCGGTCAGCCCCGCGACGCACGCCGCGCAGACCGCGGCGCCGCCGCGGCCACAGCCGGCGCAGGCCCGCGGCAGCACCAGGTCGGCGAGGGCGGCGAGGGCCAGGCGGGCCTGCGTGCGGGCGGCCGAGTGGGGCGACCCGCCGCGAGTCGGTGATCCAGTCACACGCGCAGGATCGACCTACAGCCCTGCGCGCGCCAGCCCCGACGCCCGACCTGTGGACAACCCACCCGGCGGACAACTCGGACTGGCGGCCGCTCGCCGTCCTGCCTTCATGGATGAACCGCACGATTCGGCGGACAAACCGGACGGCTCGACTGCGTCGGCCGCACGACCGCGCTGGCGCCAGTCCCGGCCGTCTCTGAAAGGATGGGCCGGATCATCCGGGACGACGGGAGCGCGCATGGCCGCACCTGGGCCGGTCAACGGCCCGTATCCGCCGCCCCCGCATGTCCCCGGCCAGGCCATGCCCGGCCCATGGGGACACCGACCCTCAGGACCCGGACCCTCAGGACCCGGCCCGTGGGGGCGGGCGCCAGGCGCCGGTGGCCACGGGCCGAACCCGGCGGCCGGCTGGTCGGCGCCCGGTTCCGAGCCAGCTGGTGACGCGTCCCGCCGCGGCGCGTCCCGCCGGCCGGCGGGACGGCCCGCCGCCTCGACGGCCGTCGTGCCGCTGCGCCCGCTGAGCGTCAGCGAGACCCTCGACGGCGCGTTCGAGACGATGCGGACGAATCCGGGCGCGACGTTCGGCATCGCGCTCGTCGCCGGTGCCGTGATCGAGACCTTCGGCGCGATCATCGCGCTCGCCGCCCGGGACGCGTCGTTCGCTTCCTATGTGCTCCTGGAGATCGTGCTGCGCGGGCTCGACCTCACTTTGGTGATCCTGCTGGCCGGCGTGCTCGCGGTCGTCGTCGCGGAGGCCGGCCAGTCTCGGATCACGCTGGCGGCAGCGCTGCGGCGGGTCACTCCCCGCCTGCCCGGCCTGGTGGGGCTGTCCCTGCTGCTGGCGGTCCTGGTAGCCGTCGGCCTGGTCACCCTCGGCGTGGTGTCGGCCTGGCTGGGGGTGCTGTTCTGTTTCGCCACCCCGGTGTACGCGCTGGAAGGCGGGACGGTCACGGGCGCGCTTCGCCGGTCGCGCTACCTGATCCGTGGTGCCTGGTGGCGGACGTTCGGCATCCTGCTCCTCGCCGGTGTCGTCGCCGGGGCGCTGAGCCTCGTCGTGAGCGTGCCCGCCGCCCTGTTCGCGGCGCCGGCCTCGTCGTCGGCGTCCGATTCGTCGGGCACGAGCGCTCTGGACATCGTCATCCAGGCGTTGGGCAGCCTGCTGGTCGTCACGATCGTCGCCCCGGTGCTCGCCGGCGTCATCGCGGTCCTCTACATCGACCGGCGGATCCGCCGCGAGGCCCTCGACGTCACCCTCGCGCAGGCCGCGGCGGTTGGCGCCCCATCGCCGGCGTCTGGCCGGGGCGGACCGCCCGCACCTGGCCGGGGCGGACCGCCCGCGCCTGGCCGGGTTGGGTGGTCCTGATGGCGGCGCTCGGCGGTCCGGTCACCCGCGAGGGCGCCCAGGACGAGGCTCGCAGGGAGCTGTCACGCGACATCTACGGCCGCCAGGACGGGCGGCACTCGCCTGGCTGGCTGCACCGCGCCGTCGACTGGATCAACCACCAGCTCAGCCGGATCTTCGACTGGCTCGACCCCAGCGCCCACGGCGCCGGTGGGAACTACACCGGGCTGGGCATCTTCGCGGCCGTGCTGGTGCTGGTCGTCCTCGCGATCGCGGCGCGGATGTGGCTCGGTCCGGTTCGGCGCGCCGCCAGGAGCCGCTCGCAGGAGACCGATCTCGCGAGCACGTCGTCGTCGCGGACGCTGCGCGCCGAGGCCGAGGAGCACGCGAACGCCGGCCGCTACGCCGAGGCCGTGCGCTCCCGGCTTCGCGCGGTGGTGCGGATGCTGGAGGAGAAAGGCGTGCTCGACCCGCGGCCCAGCCGCACCGCCGGTGAGCTGGTCATGGAGATGGCGGCGGTCACGACGTCCGGCGCCGACGAGCTGCGCCTTGCCGTCGCCGTGTTCAGCGACGTCTGGTACGGCGGCCGGCCCGCCAGCCTCGACGGGTACCAGGCGGTCGTGCGGGCCGACGACGCGCTCGCCGACGTCCGGCGCCGGGCGCATGACGACCACCCGTCCGACCCCACCCACGCGGTGCCCGCATGACCGCCGCGACCGCACCGCCCGCCCAGCCCGGCGGGCTGCCCGGCGCCGGCGAAGCGGGCACGCCCGGATCGACGCCCGGCCCGAGCGGGTCGACCCATCAGCCCAGCGGGCCGCGTCCGGCGACGCGCCGGAGGGTGACGATCGCCCTCGCCGTCCTGGCCACGGTTGTCGTCGTCTACTCCCTGATCGCCGTGGTCCTGGGCGGTCCGTCGAGCAACAAAGGATCGCTGGACACCAGGTCACCGGCGCCCGGCGGGACGATGGCGCTGGCCGAGATCCTTCGCCACCGCGGGATCGAGGTCACCGCCAGCGACAACGTGCTGGACCAGTCGATCTTCGTGGGCAGTGACACCGATCGGACGATCGTCGTGATCAGGCCTGGCCGGCTGGGCAGCCTGGTCCTCGCCAACCTGCGTCGCCTCGCCGAGAACGGCGCCGACGTGGTGCTCGTGGGTGCCGACGCCGAGGTGCTGGCCTCGCTGCGGGTACCGGTCGAGATCGCCGACACCGCCGTCCTGCCCGGTTCGAAGGCCCCGGACTGTCAGCTGCCCGAGGCACGCACCGCCGGCAGCACGACGATCTACGGTTCGGACGCCTACGAACAGCCCGAGGACGCGTCCGGTGGTGGGTCGGCGGACGGCGCCAGGGTCCAGCTCTGCTACGCGTCACCGGACGACGGCTTCCTGTTGTCGGCCAGCGGCGCTCCGCTGGCCGTGGTGACGGCGCCGAGCTGGGCCGGCCGGCTCGTGCTGCTCAGCGGCGCGGACTTCCTCACCAACGCGAACCTCGACCGCGACGGCAACGCGGCGCTCGGCCTCGGTCTGCTGGCCCGCCACCCCAGCCTGAGCTGGGTGATCCAGGAGCCGGCTCTCGCCGACTCCAGTGATGGCGACGGCGTCGCGGACCTGCTCGGCGCGCGCTTCTGGCTGACTGTCCTGCAACTGTTCGTCGCGGTCATCCTGCTGGCGCTCTGGCGTGGACGACGGCTCGGCCCGCCGGTCCCCGAGCCGCTGCCCGTGGTCGTGCGCGCGGCCGAGACCACCGAGGGCCGCGGCCGGCTCTACGCCGCGGCCAGAGCACGCGGCCTCGCCGCCGAGGCGCTGCGCGCGGGCCTGCGCGCGCGGCTCGCCGACCGGCTGGGCGTCGCACCGCACGCCTCGGCCGGCGCGGGCGGCACCGTGCGGGCGGGAGCCGTCGCCAAGGAGATCAGCGGGCCCGACCCGGCCGCCCTGGTCGCCTCGGTCGCCGAGCGGACAGGTCGGCCGCCGCTGGAGATCTGGGCTCTCCTGTACGGTTCGGGCGGTGCGTCACCGGCCCAGGCCACAGCGTTTCCAGCAGCGTGGCCGGCGGCACCGCCGGCGGCGCCGCCTCCCGGGGCCTGGCCGGCGCCGGGGGCTTGGCCCGCGCCTGGCGCGGGCCCGGCCAGCTCCCAGCAGGGGGAACCGCTGGACGACGCAGAGCTGCTCCAGCTCACCGAGGCACTCGACAACCTCGATCGACAGGTGGGTGGAAAGTGACGACTCCGTATCCCGGCGCCTTTGCTCCCGGCGCTTCGACGCCGGGACCCGGCGCGGCCGACGTCCAGGGAACTGACGGCCACGGAGCAGGCGGCCAAGGCCAGCCCGCCGCCGCGTCGTGGCCCGCCGCCGGCCCGACGCCCCAGGATGAGGCCGAGGGCGACGTGACGATCGTCGGCCGCGACGCGGGGCGGACACCGCTCGCGCCGCCGCCACCAACGGCGCCTCCGGTCCAGCCGCCGCCGGCGGCGGCTGGCTGGTCGGACGCACCTGCACCGACTCCGGCGCCGACACCCGCGCCGTCCGCGCCACCCCCGCCATCGCCGCCATCGCCGCCGCTGTTCTCCGCCCCCGCGCCGCAGGTCCCCCAGCCGCAGGTCCCCCAGATGACCCGACCGGTCACCCAGGTGGCCGTGCCCCCCAACGTCCCGCCCCCGGACGATCAGGAGGCCGCGCGGGCGGCCCTGATCCGGCTGCGCGGCGAGGTGGCGAAAGCCGTCATCGGGCAGGATGCGGCCGTCAGTGGCCTGGTCGTGGCGCTGCTGTGCCGCGGTCACGCGTTGCTCGAGGGCGTGCCCGGCGTGGCGAAGACGCTGCTCGTGCGCACGTTGGCCAGGTCGCTGACGCTGGACACCAAGCGGCTGCAGTTCACCCCCGACCTGATGCCCGGGGACGTCACCGGCTCGCTGTTCTACGACAACCGCAGCTCCGAGTTCGCCTTCCGCGAGGGCCCGGTCTTCACCAACCTGCTGCTCGCCGACGAGATCAACCGCACGCCGCCGAAGACCCAGGCGGCGCTGCTGGAGGTCATGGAGGAGCGCCAGGTCAGCGTCGACGGCACCCCCCGGCCGCTGCCCAGCCCGTTCGCCGTCCTCGCGACGCAGAACCCGGTCGAGCACGAGGGCACCTACCCGCTGCCCGAGGCCCAGCTCGACCGTTTCCTGGTGAAGGTGACGCTGCCGCTGCCGTCCCGCGACGACGAGGTCCGGGTGCTCGCGCACCACGCCGCGGGCTTCGACCCGGGCGATCTGGACGCCGCCGGGGTGCGCCCCGTCGCCGGCCCGGCCGAGCTGGCGGTCGCCCGGGCGGGTGTCCGCGCCGTGCACGTCCGTCCCGAGGTACTCGCGTACATCGTCGACCTCGCCCGGGCGACCCGCTCGGCGCCGTCGGTCCTGCTCGGGGTGTCGCCCCGCGGGGCGACGGCGCTGCTCGCGACGTCGAAGGCCTGGGCCTGGCTGTCCGGGCGCGGCTACGCCACCCCGGACGACGTCAAGGCGCTCGCCCGTGCGACCCTGCGGCACCGGATCAGCCTGCGCCCGGAGGCCGAGATGGAGGGCGTCAGCGCGGACGTCGTGCTCGAGCAGGTGCTCGCGACCGTTCCCGTCCCCCGCTGAGCGGCTGATGGCGATCACCGGGCGGGCCGCGGCCTGCGCGTTCCTCGGCGCGGTGGCGGTGGCCCTCGCGCCCGTCCCCGGCGTCGTGATCCTGGTCGTCGATCTGCTGATCGTCGGCCTGGTGGTGCTCGACGTGGTACTCGCCGGCTCGGTCCGGGCCCTGGAGTTCTCCCGGAGCGGGCCGCGCGGCGCACGGCTCGGCCAGCCGGTGCCGCTGGTACTCACCGTCAGCAACAACGGCTCGCGGGCGGTGCGGGCCACGATCCGGGATGCCTGGCCGCCGTCGGCCGGCGCTCGGCCGCGGGCCCACCGCGTCACGGTGCCGGCGGGTGAGCGGCGCTTCCTGGAGGCGACGCTCTACCCGACGCGGCGCGGCGACCGCGAGCCGTTCCGGATCACTGTCCGCTCGCTGGGGCCGCTGGGCCTGGCCGGCCGGCAGGGCCGGCACCACTGCCCGTGGCGGGTGCGGGTGCTGCCGCCGTTCCACTCCCGCCGGCACCTGCCGACGGCGCTGGCCCGGCTGCGCGAGGTCGAGGGCCAGGTGGCCATCCGCGGCGGCGGGGCCGGCTCCGAGTTCGACAGCCTGCGCGACTATGTGATCGGCGACGACGTCCGCAACATCGACTGGCGCGGCACCGCGCGGCGCGGCGCCGTCGTCGTGAAGACGTTCCGCCCGGAGCGTGACCGCCGGGTGGTCTGCGTCCTGGACACGGCCCGCACGTCCGCCGGCCGCGTCGGTGACGCTCCTCGGCTCGACCACGCCCTCGACGCGGCGCTGCTGCTGACGGCGGTGGCGCTGCGGGCCGGCGACCGGGTCGGCGTGGTCGCGCACGACAGCGAGGCACGGCTGGTACTGCCGGAGTCGAGCGAGGGCGACCTGCTGTCGCGGATGAGCGAGGCGATGGCGACGCTGGAGCCGGCGCTCGTCGAGGCCGACCATGAGGGCATCGTGTCGACGGTGCTGCGCACGACCCGGCGACGCGCCCTGGTCGTGATCTTCACCGAGCTGGTGCCGGCGGTCATCGAGGAGTCGCTGCTGCCGGCGCTGCCCGCGCTGACCGCGCGGCACACCGTCCTCGTCGCCGCCCTGCGCGACCCGCGCCTGGCCGAGCTGGCCGCCGGCCGCGGCGACGCCCGCGCGGTCTACGCCGCCGCCTCGGCCGAGCAGACCCTGCTACGCCGCCGCCAGCTCACCGAGGAGCTGCGCAACCGCGGCGTCGAGGTCGTCGACGCCGCCCCCGACCGCTACGCCCCCGCCGTCACCGACGCCTACCTGACCCTCAAGGCCCTCGGCCGTCTGTAGCGCGTCACAGGCCATGGCCGCCGCAGCTCCGCACGACCCCATCTACTTCTCAAGCTCCCAATTCTCAAGCCCCCAGCACAGCGGGACCGCAATCGAGACCACAATCGAGAGGCCAGACGCGTCGTTCAGAGGCTGCCTGTCAGCCACGGACAACTGCTCTGCTTCAGGCCGAAGATCAGTCAGGCTGAGCGCGTCACCCAGAGGGCGGCCGTAAGCCACGGACAGAATTCGCTGCTGATCGAAGATCAGTCAGACCCAGCGCGTCACCCCTGACGCGGAGAGTCTGACTGATCTTGGCTTCGGTGGCTGGCGCGAGATCAGTCAGACGGTCCGCGTCACCTGTGACGCGCTGGACCTGCCAGATCGCCCCTTCGGCCCGACCCACGCCACCGCCGTCGCCAGCTCGGTTGCGCGCATCGCGGGGCACCACAGGTGATCGTTTATCTATATGTGCCGAGTAGGGTTGCAGACAGGGCCTGCCTGTCCCGACCCTGCCCGTGGAGCGTGACGATCGCGATGAGTCGCCGGTTCAACACAGCCGGTCCCTGCGACCCGCTGCACCATTACATGATCCCGGCATTGTCACGGCTACCGCAGGCACCGGGCCTCGTAGACCAGGGCGGATATTTCGTCGTACACGCGCCGCGCCAGACCGGGAAGACGACGGCGCTGTCGGCCCTGGCCACCGAGCTGACGGCGGGCGGGCGATATGCTGCCTTGCATTTCTCCTGCGAGCAGGCCGCGCCGGCCGAGGATGACTATGCCGAAGCGCAGCGCAGCATCCTGGGTGAGATCAGGGAACGTGCTCGCCTCACCTTGCCGGAGAACTTGCGCCCGCCGGCGTGGCCAAGCGCGCCGGACGCGAACCTACTGAAGGATGGCCTCACAGCCTGGGCCGAGCTCTGTCCGCGGCCGTTGGTGCTGTTCTTCGACGAAATCGACGCGGTCCGTGGGCAGAGCCTGCTCAGCGTGCTGCGCCAGCTACGTACAGGCTTCCCCAGCCGTCCGGCCGCTTTCCCCATGTCGGTAGTCCTCTGCGGCCTGCGCGACGTCCGCGACTATAAAGCAGCCTCGGGCGGTGACCCGACCCGTCTGGGGACCGCCAGCCCGTTCAATATCAAGCTGGAGTCGCTGCGACTAGGAGACTTCACGTTCGACGAGGTGGCCGAGCTGTATGGCCAGCACACCGCCGAGACCGGCCAGGTGTTCGCCCCCGGTGCCGTGGAGCACGCCTTCGGGCTGACCGGCGGCCAGCCGTGGCTGGTCAACGCGCTGGCACGCGAGGTGGTCGAGAAGCTCCAGGTCCCACCCTCTGAACCGATCACGGTAGACCATCTGGAAGAAGCCAAGGAACGGCTCATTCTCGCCCGGGCCACCCACCTGGACTCGCTGGCGGCCAAGCTCGCCGAGCCCCGCGTCCAGAAAGTCCTCGGTCCCGTTCTCGCCGGTGACGTCCTAGTCCTCGAGCCCTACGACGACGACGTCAGCTACGTCCGGGACCTCGGCCTCATCGCACCGAAGGCGCCCGTCCGGGTGGCCAACCCGATCTACCGCGAGATAATCGTCCGGGTGCTTTCGAGCCAGGTTCAGGAGAGCGTCACGGCCGACCCTCGCTCGTTCGTCCGGGCCGACGGCACCTTCGACGTCGCGAAGATGCTCGCCGAGTTCGCCGATTTCTGGATGGAGCACGGCGAGGTCCTCACCAGCGGAGGCTTCTACAACGAGGCCTCCCCGCAGATCGTCCTCATGGGCTACCTCCAGCGCGTCGTAAACGGAGGAGGCTACGTCGAGCGTGAGTACGGCGTCGGCTCCGGCCGCGTCGACCTGCACATCCGCTGGCCCTACGACGGCCCCGGCAGCACCCGTCATGTGCAGCGCGAGGCGCTTGAACTCAAGGTCTGGCGTGCCGGCCGCGCCAACCCGCTACCGACCGGGCTGAAGCAGCTCGACCGCTACCTCGACCGTCTCGGCCTCGACACCGGCACCCTCATCGTCTTCGACCAGCGCCCCGACGCCCCCGACATCACCGAACGCACCGCCATCACCACCACAACCAGCCCCGCCGGCCGCACCATCACCCTCCTGTACGCATAGCCGCGGCGCCGGCCGCGATCTCCACGCCACAGCCTTCAGCTTCCACAACATGCCACCTACTTCCACAGCTTCCACATCGATCATCAAGATGAGGAAGTAGCTGTGGAAGTCGTGGAAGTCCGTCCTGGTTCGGAATGCTCCTCAGCCGAGGCCGGCCACCGGCTCCGGCCGGCACCGACGCCGAGAAGGAGACCAGCTGTGGCTCGGCCGAGCTGGCCGGGTGCCGCGGTTTCCGACGGCGATGTGGTTCCGCGGAACCGTCGATCACGCTGACGGAGCGGTCGGGCCGGCTGCCTCGGCTGCCGGGGGCGCCCCTGCCTCGGTCGAGAAGGCCACGACGAGTGCCTGGACATCGTGGTACCAGGCGCGGAGCTCGGGCGCGGTCGGCGAGAGCTCGTAGGGGTGGTAGTGGCCGGCCCGGGACAGGCAGGCCCACAAGTGGTCGGCACGGGCGGGCTCTGCCGGCTGTCGGTCGACGGTCGCGACCTGTTCGCCAAGTATTCGCTCCTCGGAACGTCTTTGGTATCACTGCTACGCGGCTCCTGCGGTGGCTGGGACGTAGTGCGTCGAGCACAGCATGGATATGCGGCGAGTCCCGGGCCGTTGCTGGCGCGGGAAGCCGCACAGCTGCGACTGCTCGCCGAGCTGGGACACCCACGAGTCCACGCGGTCGCGGGTGCACGGCGAGGGGTGTTGTTCACATCGGCCGTGTCGGGTCCGACGCTGGCGGAGCTGATCCTCGAGTGTCCCGAGGCCACGGCCGAACTGCTCGCGTCCGCGTTCACCCAGCTCGACCGGCTACACCACCTGCCTGCGTCAGGACGCGACGACATCGCGGTGATCTCAGAACGCGGTATCGCCGGGACCTTCCTCCGGAAGTTCAGCGGCCCTGGCACGGTCAGCTATGTCGCTGCACTGCTTGGAACCAGAGATGACCGCCCAGCCGACGAGGCGAGGGCTGCCCAAGTCCAGCGAACCTTGACCCAGCTGACCTGGACGTGGTCGGCCGCCATGGCCGTGGCCGAACCCCAGCCGATGCTCGTGTATGGGGACCTCAAGCCCGAACATGTCCTCTACCCCGACGGGCGGAACAGTCCGTCTGTCTTCCTTGATCCGGGGATGCATTCTGCAAGCATCGTGACGGATCTCGCGAAACTCGTCAGCCGTACCCTGCTGATCGCGGTGACAAGCGCTCCCCACCCGTCCGCCGATCAGATCATCGCCGGTGTAGACGCATTCGTGCATGCCAGGCTCGCCGCGTCGGCGAGCCTCCGGGCGGACTGGCTACACGAGTTGTTGGCGCTGTGGATGATGGATGCCGCCAATATCATCTCGACCTGCCTGTCGGCACCAGATGCCTTGCCGCTCCCTGGTCTCGCCGTCGCGCTCCGGGAACGGGCATGGTCGATCTGGCCGCTGTTGGACCGCATCTCGGACGCGCTCACCCCAACTGCGGATCCCCATGCTGTCTGGGAACTCGCGATGGCCGAGACAGCCGGGATAGTCCGTTGAGCCTTTCCACGGCCTCACAGGCAACGGTCGGCGTGGTGGGGGCCGGTGCAGTCGGCCAAGCTGTGGCAGCCACTTTGGTAGGAACTGCGGTTCCGCGTCGGCTCCTGATCGTCTCGCGCACCACCATGCAGACCGACGCGCTTGCTCGGGACCTCGACGACATGCGCCAGTCGCTCAAGGCGCCGGTACGGCCCTATGCGGCCCGGCTCGACGACCTGCGTGACTGTGACGCGGTCATCGTCGCGTTACGTGCCAAGTTCATCAACTCCCAGACGCAGGATGTCCGGATGGCCGGGCTGCAGGCTAACGCGCTACCGATTCGGATGATCGCCGAAGCACTGGGCGGCTACTCGGGCGCGATGCTGGTCGTGACCAACCCGGTCGACCTGATGAGCCGGCTGCTGGCCGAGACGTCCGGTTGCCCGCGCGTATACGGCATCGGCTCGAACCTGGATAGCGCCCGTTATCGTCTGGCCATCGCCCAGATGTTCGGCGTCCCTGCCGCGGCAGTGCATGGGCACGTGATCGGCGAGCATGGCGACGGCGCCGTGATCTGCGCGGCGTCGACCACCGTTGACGACCGACCTGTCAAAGTCCCGCTGGACCGTATCCGCCAGGATCTAGCTGCCCGGCCAGGCCACATCAGCGCAGGCGTTGGGCGTACCCGCGCAGGCCCCGCCGGTGCCGTACTCGCCACGTTGCGGAAGGTTCTTGGTCTTGCTGACGGTGTCGAGGAGTTGTCCACCGCTCACCACGGGGGGTGGCTCGGGATCCCCCTTGACTTCCGCCTAGGGACGCACACACCACGACTACCCGTACTGGATGCCGACGAGGTGCGCGCTTTCGCTGCGGCCGACGGCAAACTCCGCACCGCTTACCAGGCCTTGTGTACTGACCTGCCTCCCGGAAAGAGGACCTCGTGACTACCTCTACCAGGCTGCGCGCTGGCGACGCCGCTGTGACGGTCGTCAGCAACACCGCGTCCGTCACGGACTGGTCTCAGCGCTACTTCGGCTCCTGGTGGAACGCCGCCACCGAGCCAGGCGCCGGTAGCGGCGGAGGCTCGTGCGTACACGCCGACGTCGACCAGAACGCCGTCGACAGCATCGCGATGGCCGTTGCCAGTCGGCAGCACCGTGCAGTCGTCTACGCCAAGGCGACGACGTTCGTGACCGACGACGAGGAGGACACGATCCTCGCGGTCTCCCCCGCTCAGCGGATCGCCTACCGGTCCGAACCCGACACCGGTCAGTTCACAGTCACCGGCCCCGACCCACATGAAGTCGCCCTTGCTGCCGCGCGGCTCGCTCGAGAGGCGATCCGCGGCCAGCTGTTGGCCGCTGGCTGGGCGGTGGTCCATGCGAGCGCGGTCGTCCGCGACGGACAGGCCGTACTCGCCTTCGGTGACAAAGGAGCCGGAAAGACCACCACAGCGCTCCTGCTTGCCCGCGCCGGCTGGGAACTGCTCGCCAACGACCGAGTCTTCGCCCGCGCCACCCCCAGCGGCACAGCCGTCCTCCCCTGGCCCGCCGCCGCCGCAGTGGGCCTTGGGCTGCTCGACTCGCTCGGCTGGTACGACCGCGCCCGCACCCGCCTCCAAGCAGGCGAACAGCTGCATCCCACGCAGGACCAGCGGGTAACTGATGCTCTCCTCGCTGGCTCCCGCGAGCCGCTATGGGAGAAGGACGGACATCGTGAGCTGAAGGCCCAGGTCTTTCCCGACCAGTTCCTCGGCTGGTTCGGCCTCCGCCTCGCCACCAGCGGCCACGCCGCTCGCCTACTTTTTCCCCGCGTCCACCCAATCGCAGATCCCGCGCTCGTGGAAGCCGACCGTGGTCTCGATGACCGCGACTTCATGAGCGGCGCGACCGAAGACCGCTACCCCGACATCTTCGGTCTCGCTCGCGGCCTCGATCCCGGCGGCCAACCCGACGCTCGTACCCAGCTGGCGCGTGGCCTCGGTGCAGTGCCCCACAGCCATTTCGTCCTCGGCCACGATGCCGCGGCCAACGGCGACTTCCTCAGTTCGGTGGTCGACGCATCGACATAGTGCGGCGGGGACAGAGAGGAATCGACGTCAGGACGGGACGGTGAACAGCGGTTCGGCGGCGTTCGAGCCTTTGCGCAGATAGTCGCTGAGCCGGGCGCCCTGCGTGCGGTCCTCGCTCGGGTTCGACGGCACCGGCCAGCTGAGCTGGCGGTAGAGCGCATGGCGATGCAGGTCGTAGACCGACTCCATCAGGTCAGTGAGCGCCCGTACCCGGGCCGGGACGACCACCAGGAGCGCGATCACCGCGATCGCGAGACCGATCGGGACGACGAACGGGGTCAGCGCCGCGAAGGCGCAGAAGAGCAGGCCCCACACCACTGCTGCCACCGCCCGGTCCACGGCACCCCGCGCGGCGGTCACCTGCGAGGCGGCCGGCTCTGGCAGTACAAGCAGGATCCGCGGCCAGACGACGTCGTTCGCGAGGCCGTACTTCTCCAGGACGCGGATCTCGGCTGCGCGCAGGATGTTGCCGACCTTCGTCGGCAGCAGATAGTTCGGATAGGCAGGCCGGTAGCGGCGGCGACGGGCCAGGACGGTCCGGGTCACGACGAGCCGGGCCGTCAGGGTGGGCGACGCCTCGAAATCACGCTGAGCCTGCTCCCAGGCCCGGTCCTCGGCGAGGGCGCGCCGGGTCCGCCGGTTGACGAGACGCCCGTACAGCGGCGTCAGCCACCGCGGCCAGTCACCCTCCACCATGCGCAGGAAAGCGGCACCGAGCCTGTTCACGATCAGCCCCGAAGAGCCCACGGCGAGCAGAATCAGCGGTACTGCCAGGGACTGGCCGGCGACCGACTGCCGTCCGAGCCACTGACCGGGTGAGGACAGGGTCTGGTAGCCGCCGCGGCTGTATGCCCAGGCGCCTGCCCCACCTCCCCAGAACGCGAGGGCGGTGCCGAATGTGGTGGCAGTCTGGCTGACGCGGCCGCCGTAGCCAGCGCCAGCGTTCCCCAAAGAACCAATCACGTTGCCCGAACCTCGCTCAGCCGGCCAGGTGGCGGAGTGCCCGCCTCGTCCTGCCCGTCCTACGGCGCTGTGCGCGTCGTCGTCCGGCGCCGGCCGAGACCCGTCCGGCGACAGCTCGCTGTGGCAACGTCGTCACGCAAATCCCCCGCAACCTGCATCGATACCGGCGTATGGCGGCAAACCACCGGTGGCTGAGGACAACTCATACACCCCGCCGGTAGACGCCCACAGGCCGGGTCTCCCGCACCCGGGTGCCATTGGCCCTTCGCGAGGCCGACCAGGTCGACGACCACCGAGCCGTCCCGATGCCAGGCCACTCGGCGCCCGCGCGAAAGCCAGACGGACCGTCAACGCGCGCGCGCCGAGCGCGCAGAGCCCGGGAATGGGGCGAATGGGACGTACTACTCAGCTACTACATCGGGCTCAGCGTCCTTCGCAGCGGTTTTTGAGGCTTTGAGCTTCGGTGTCGACGTAGCGGCGGGTCTGGCGGCCGGTGAGGAGACCGACCACGCCAGCGAGCGGGCCTGACTGGCGGATGCTGAGGGTTACGGTCACGCCGTCGCTTTCAGCGTCGTTGGCATCGTTGGCGTCCTTGATGCGGTGGTCAGCGACGGTGCGGACGCCACCGCTGGTTGACGCCCAAGAGAACGAGTCGGCCGGGTTCCACTCGAGGACGGTCCAGCTCAGGGTGGGCATCTTGGGCTGTTTGATGCTGACGACGTCGCCACTGCTCAGCTCGCCCGCCGGGCCGTCGGCGCCGGGGACATATTCGGGAGCCGACTCGACGCTGCGCACCTGGCTCACCGTGGGCGTCCATTCCGGCCAACGCTCGACGTCCCGCAACACAGCCCAGACCTCCTCAGCTGAAGCGGCGATCCGTACGGATGTCTCGTAGTACACGGCGTCCTCCTGACGTTCTCCTTGCCGCGACGGCCACTCCGCCATGACGACCCGCCGGGGCCGATCGAGGCGGTGACGAGCCGACGATCCATCGTCGCCGTCCGTACGAACCCTGGGCGCCAGAGTGGGCTCCAGAGTGATTGCCGGACGAGAACAGTCTGCCGGGCGAACAACTGGCCCGTACCTTGACGATCTACTCTGACAGCCATGAGCCACGCGTCTGGTGCAGATCGCGCCCCGGGCCGCCGTGAGGCCGCCCTATGACCCGTGTCGAGGTCGAATACCGCACCGGTGTGCGTCGACGGATCGCAGCCGGCGCGCGGCTGGTCGGAAGCTGGGACACGGCCGGCCGGCCCAGCCAGACATGGACATCGACCCTCATGACCGTTGCCACCGGCCCGGACGGCTGCGTCGTCTTCCGCGCCAGCGTGACGCTCGATGCCCGCACATTTACCACCTTCCGCTGGGGCATATGGCTAGTACGCGACGACGGATCGCAATTCTGGGGAATCCCAGGTGAAGTAGCGGACCCAGCTTCCACAGACCAGGTCCGGACGCTCACGCTCGGCCCCGATGCCCCAACCCACATCCACGTCGCCTTCACGCTCAGTAGCCATCATTTTCTCGGTGCCGTCGCCGACGCGGCCAAGGGACCGGATGCCGCCGAGGAAGCGGTGGCATCCGAGGAAGCGGGGACCTCCGCAGAGGCGGGGGCGGAGATTTCCGACGAGGAAGAATCGGAACGGATCCTGTTTCGGGTGTGGGCACCGCATGCCCGGGCCGTCGAGGTCGTCTTCGGCGACGACAGCGGCTACATCGCCGAGGACGGCGCCGGCGAGGACACGACGCTCGCCCGGCTGCCCATGCGTTCGGGACCGGGCGGAGTCTGGGAGGCCTCGGCGGACGGATTCGCCGACTGGACCGGGCGTCGCTACCTTTACCGAGTCACCCGCGAGGACGGCTCGGTCGCCTGGCGTACCGACATGTACTCCCGCCAGCAGAGCGGCGCCGGAGACATCAATCCACGCGGCGCGCACTACGACGGAACGGCCGCCGATCTGGACGGGACCGTCAGCTGCTCGGTCGTCGTCGACCCGCGGCCGATCCCGGCGGACTTCTGGGCGAACGAGTTCGATCCCGACAACCCAGTGCCGCGCCGCGTCGAAGACCTGGTCATCTACGAGCTACACGTCGGCGCTCTGGGCTTCGGCGACGGCGACGGCGACGGCGACGGCCGAGTCGGCGACGGGAATCCGCGAGCGGGCACGTTCGCCGACGCGGTCGTCTTCGTCGACTACCTCGTCGACCTCGGAGTCAACGCCGTCGAGCTGCTGCCGATGCTCGAGTTCAGCGGCACCCGGTCGTGGGGCTACGGCACCTCGCATTTTCTCGCCGTGGAGAAAAGCGCCGGCGGGCGGGCCGGCCTCGCCGAGTTCGTCCGCGCCTGCCACCGGCGCGGCATCGCCGTCCTCATGGACCTGGTCTTCAACCACTACACACCGGACGCCGACCGCGCCGCCTGGATGTATGACACGACGACGCCCAGCCACAACGCGTACTACTGGTACGAAGGATCGGACGCCGACCACACCGGCTTCCCCGACGGGGGCTATGTCGACAACCTCTCCTCCGGCTACGCGCCGCGCTACCACGAGGAACAGGTGCGCGCGCTGTTCGTCGCGAGCGCCGTCGCGCTGCTCGAGGAGTTCCACGTCGACGGCTTCCGGCTGGACCAGACGACGTCGATCCACCTGTACAACGCGCTGCACGCGGACGGCCGGCCGCTCGCAGCCGCGAACATCGCCGGCCGGAAGTTCCTGCGTGAGCTCTGCCAGACGCTGAAGACGATCGCGCCGGACGTCGTCCTCATCGCCGAGGACCATTCCGGCTGGGACGCGGTGACCCGCCCGGCGTCCGACGGCGGCCTCGGTTTCGACGCCCGCTGGTACGTGGACTTCTACCACCACCTGATCGGCGACAAGGGCGAGGGACCCGAGTACGCGCGGCTTCTCGACACCGCTGGCAAGGACCTCGCCGGGCCGCTCGCGATGGGCCTGTTCGCCCAGGCGCTGGCGGGCGCGGCGAACCGGACGGTCGTCTACCCGGAGAGCCACGACGAGGCCGGTAACGCCGAGCACTCGGAACGCAACATCCTGGTCGCGGTGAACAACGCTCCGCTCGTCGGCGAGACCCGCTGGTACGCCGAGGCGAGAATTCGTTGTGTGACGGCGCTGTCCCTGCTCGCTCCGGGCACGCCGATGTTCCTGATGGGTGACGAGGTCGGCGCCGCCAAGGCGTACACCTACGACCACTTCACCGAGAACAAGGAAGACCTCTACGGGCTGCGGGCGGGACCCGGCGCCGGCCTGTTCGCCACCCACCGCGACCTCGTCCGCCTGCGGCTCACCTCCCGCGCCGCGACATCACGGGACATCGAGATCCTGCACACGAATGACGCCGCCCGCGTCATCACCTTCCGCCGGTGGGACCTACCGGTCGCGGGCGCCGGGGGCGACGAACCTCCCGAGGAAGTCCTCGTCGTGGTGAGCCTGAACAACGCACCGTTCCCGAGCTACCTGCTGCGCCACCCGTCATTGGCAGGAGCCCCCTGGCACCTGAGCCTCAGTACGGACGCCGCACTTTATGGCGGCCGCGGCGCCCCGGCCTCCGAGACGCTCACGCCGTCGGCCGACGGCACCGTCGACCTCACCATCCCCGCGGTGACAGCCCTCGTCTACGCCCGCCCGCCCCACCCAGCCGCCACGTCCTGATCCGTCAGGCGGTGCGCGTCACTGGTGCCGCGCACCGCCTGACGGATCGCAAGCGCGCAACCAGGCCAGGTAACCGGTCAGGTGACGGGGACCAGCTCCGCTCCGAGAGAGTCCTCCAGGTCACCCTGCTCGCCATGTGACGCGGCGCGGGAGCCGTAGATCCAGATATAGCCGACGAACGCCGCCCAGGCGACCACGCCGATGCCGATCCGAACGGCGCTCGGCAGGCCGGACGGCGTCACGAAGGCCTCGATGACGCCCGACAGCGCGAGCGCGACCGCGAGCCCGATCGCGATCGACACGGCCGCGCGCCCCTCGGCCGCGAGCGCCTCCGCGCGGCGCCGGTTCCCCGGGGCGATGATCGACCAGCCGAGTCGCAGGCCGACCGCCCCGGCGACGAAGACGACCGTCAGCTCCAGCATTCCGTGCGGCAGGATCAGCGAGAAGAACTGGCCGCTTTCACCGCAGCTCGACATGTAGCCACCGACGATGCCGAGGTTCAGCGAGTTGTTCAGCAGGTCGAACACCGTCGGCAGCCCGAGCAGCACGCCCCCCGCGATCGCCCGCGCCGCCACCCAGGCGTTGTTCGTCCAGATCAGGCTTGCGAACGAGCCCGCCGGGTTCTCGCTGTAGTACGACGCGAAGTCGTGGTTGCACAGCTGGGCGACCTCGGTCGGCGGGACGAGCCGATCCTGCGCCGTCTGGTCGTAGACGACCCACAGCGCGCACGCCAGGGCGAACAGCAGGCACACGACGGTCGTCACGACGGCCCACCAGCGGCGCGCGTAGACAGCGGCCGGGAAGGTGATCGTGAAGTATCGGGCAACGACGTGCCAGCCTGGGTCCACTGAGCCGGTAACGGCCGCGCGAGCGCGGATCACCAGCGACGACAGGTCATCGACCATCGCCTGGTCGCGGGAACGACTTCTGATCACCGACAGCTGGGTGGCGACCCGCTGGTAGAGCTCGACCAGCTCCTCGAGCTCCTCGCGTGGCATCTTGCGGGGCCGATTCGCCTGGTCGACGAGGTGGCGCAGCCGGAACCACTCTGGCCGGTGGACGGCGACGTACGCGTCCAGATCCATCAGTTCGCCCGCTGCCAGTTCGCCCGCTGCGGCATTTCCATTCCCGCTCCCTGCCAAACCGGCTGTTCCAGCTGATGACGCCCGCCAAAGCTCCCCGTGCCCGGCCGCTGGCCTGACGTGACTCCAGCGCCGGTAGGACCTGCCGCCCGCGTTTCTAGGCCGCAGCCGCCGTGTTCCGCGCTCACCCGCCTCGGGCACCGAAATACTGTCAGATCGTCCTCCGAGCCGAACGACCCCCGTCGCCCACCCGACCCGCCGACCGCGGTAACCGCCTGCCGGTCGAGAAGGCGACCCAGCCGGGGGCCTGGAACGCCGATGAACGACGATGGCCGATGAACGACGATGGCCGATGAACGACGATGGCCGATGAACGACGATGGCCGACGCAGGCGGCCAGGACTGCGCTGCTGGCACGCCGACGGCGCGGCTGGTAGCGACGACGACGCTGACCGGCAGCGACGACGGCAACGCTGGTAGCGATGACGACAGCCTGACAGAGACGACAGCCTGACAGAGACGACAGCCTGACAAGAGCGGAGGAGACCCGACGATGGCGCAGCATCGGGGCACGCAGGACGCGGCCGGATGAGCCTGGTCGTCACCGGTGAGGCGGTTGCGATCGACCTGCGGCCGGCGAGGCTCGGCTCTCGCATGATCGCCGGTCTGGTCGACGTGGTCATCCAGCTGTTCGTGTTCTACAGCGTGCTGGTCTTCACGCTCATCGCCGTCAACCCGCAGGACGAGGCGCTGGTCGTGGCCATCGTCATCGCGGTTTACGTGGGGACGATGCTCGGCTATCCGGTGGTCTTCGAGACGTTCCTGCGCGGCCGGACGGCCGGCAAGATGCTGATGAAGCTGCGCGTCGTGCGCGACGACGGCGGTCCGGTGCGGTTTCGCCACGCGTTCACCCGGGGGCTCGTGGGGGCGGTGGCCGAGCGACCTGGGTTCCTGCTCGGGCTGCCCGCGGTCGTGGCGATGTTCCTGTCCCGCCGGTCGAAGCGCCTCGGCGACCTGTTCGCCGGCACCGTCGTGATCCACGAGGGTGTGCCCGCGATGGCCGGGATCGTGCCCACGGTGCCGGCACCGCTCGCCGGTTGGGTGACCCAGCTCGACCTCGGCGGCCTCGACGACGAGCTCGCCGGTGCGGCACGCGGTTTCCTCGGCCGACTGCACGAGCTGTCCCCCGAGGCCCAGCAGCGCCTCGGCGACGATCTCGTCGCCCGGGTACGGGCGGCGGTCACGCCACCGCCCCCCGCGGGCACGCCCGGGTGGGCATACCTCTCGGCGGTGCTGGCCGAGCGGACCCGGCGGTCCTACCGCCGGCTGCGGGTCGTCTCCCGGGCGCGATACGGGCCGGGCGAGATCCCGGGTGTCCCGATCGAGTACTACCCGCGGCACCTGCTCACGCCCGAGGTCCTCGCCCCGCCGCCACCCGTCTACGTCGGCCCTCTGGTACCACCCGGCGGCTATCTGTACCCCGGCGGCTACCCGGTCCCCGGCGGCCACCCGACTCCCAGTGGTCCGGTTCCTCCTGGCGGCAGCTACCGATAGCTCCCGCCCGCGAAACTGACATTTCCTTGGAAGGATTTCAGGGAAGTCCCGAGGCGAGGAACTGACAAATCGATGTCAGAATCTCTGACCCGAGCAGCGCGGAACGAGCGCGAGGGTCAAGAGCCGTGCCGCCAGGAGCTCAGATACTCCACCTGGGCCGGCGTGAGCGCGTCGATCTCGATGCCCATCGTATCGATCTTGAGGCTGGCGACCTGCTTGTCGATCTCGACCGGCACGTCGTACACCCCAGGCGTCAGCGACCGCGCCACCTTCGTCAGCCATTCGGCGGTCAGCGCCTGGTCGGCGAAGGACATGTCCATCACCGCCGCCGGGTGGCCCTCGGCCGCGCCGAGGTTGACCAGGCGTCCCTCGGCGAGCAGCAGCACCCGCCGGCCGTCGGCCAGCACGTACTCGTCGGTGCTAGGCCGGACCCGCCGCGGCGCGTCGACGGCCAGCGCCGCCAGGCCCACCACGTCGATCTCCACGTCGAAGTGCCCGGCGTTGGCGAGGATCGCGCCGTCCCGCATCAGCTCGACATGCTCCGGCCGGATCACGTCCCGGTTCCCGGTGACCGTGATGAACACCTCGCCCACCGCCGCGGCCCGCGCCATCGGCAGCACCCGGAAGCCGTCCATGGCCGCGTCGAGCGCCTTGGTCGGGTCGATCTCGGTGACGACCACGCTCGCGCCCATGCCCTTGGCCCGTGAGGCGACGCCCCGGCCGCAGTAGCCATAGCCGGCGACGACCACCGTCTTGCCCGCGAGCAGCGTGTTCGTGGCCCGGAAGATGGCGTCCAGGGTCGACTGGCCGGTGCCGTAGCGGTTGTCGAACATGTGCTTGGTGTCGGTGTCGTTGACGGCGACGACCGGGAAGCGCAGGGCACCCTCGGCCGTCATCCGGCGCAGCCGGATCACCCCGGTCGTGGTCTCCTCGCAGCCCGCGAGCACACCCTCCAGCACGTCCTGGCGAGCGGTGTGCAGGGTGTTCACCAGGTCGCAGCCGTCATCGAAGACATAGTGGGGGGCGAGGTCGAGGGCGGCATCGATGTGCGCGTAGTAGCCGTCACGGTCGACCCCGTTGCGGGCGTACGTCGACACCCCGTACACGGCGACCAGCGCCGCGGCCGTGTCGTCCTGGGTAGACAGCGGGTTCGATGCGCACAGCACCGCCTCGGCGCCGCCGGCGACCAGCGTGCGCATCAGGTTCGCGGTCTCGGTGGTGACGTGCATGCAGGCGGCGATCCTGGCGCCGGCGAACGGGCGCTCGCGGGCGAAGCGGGCGCGCACCTGGCGCAGCACCGGCATCGCGCGGTCGGCCCAGTCGATGCGGACCCTGCCCTGCTCAGCTAGCGCGAGGTCGGTGACGTCATGCCGGGGCAGGCTTTCTGCGAGCCCGGCCGGCTCGGCCGCAGCGAGGTGGGGGGCCGGGCGGGCAGGGCTGGCGCCGGCGGTGGAGGTGGTCACGGTCACGGCGCTGCCGCCCTCTCGTCTCGGTCGGGTGACCTGCCCAGGGCGGGAATTCGTGGCTCTGGGGGTCAGGCACGGCGCCGGCCACGCCGGCACGGCGGGCACGGCGGGCACGGTGGGTTGTGGCGCGGCGCCGTACCGGAAACGACGATCCAGCCAGTGGACGGCCGCTGTCAACGAAACTGACAGAGGGCTGTAAGATTCCGTGCCAACGAAGGGTCGTCCGGGCTACGCTTCGCCTCGTGATCGCTCCCCGAGCCGGCGCCAACCGGACAGCGGCATGGCTACCCAGGCCTCGCGACGCTCGGCCGGCGCGGGCCTTCCTGGAGGCCCAGGTGCGGGAGGAGCGGTTCATGCGGGAGGTGCTCGACCGGTTGCGGGCGCGCATCCGGCTACGGCCGGAGCAGCGGCTGCCGATCGCGAAGGCGGCCGACGTGCTGGCGACGACGCCGCGGATGCTGCGCTACCGCGAGTCGCTCGGCCTGGTGACGCCGGCGCGCTCGCCGGGGGGCCACCGCGAGTATGGCGAGCGCGAGCTGCTCGCCGCCGCCTATGCCGACGAGCTGGAACGCCGCTACCAGATCAGCCCCAGCGATCTGGCGTTCGCGGTCCGGGTGCTCGCCGAACCGGCGGTCGCCGCCGACGTCCGTCGCCTCGGCGAGCTGACCCGTCGCATCAGCCCGCCGCCGCCGGTCGCCGCCCTCGACTTCGAGGCCCAGAAAGCCCGCCGCCTCCTCGACCTGCCCTGAGCTCGACCTGCTCCAGGGAGGCGGCACGCACCCGCCTAGTTGCCCGGCCCGCCGTCACCTTGACCTCCAAAGGGGCCGCCCTGGCCGAACCCGCCGCCGCCGTCGCCGCTGTCGGGACCGCCGCCCCCGTCCGGAAGCTGCGGGGTCTCCACCTGGCCGGGGATGGGCAGGCCGGTATTGGGATCGATCAGGAGGCCGCCCGGGGAGGCGGTGGGCGTCGGGACGGTGTTCTGCAGGCCGCCCTTCGTGCCCTGCACGGTCTTCGGGTCGGCCTTCGCCAGCGGGACCACCGGCACGCCCTGCAGCGCCGTCTTCAGCGTCCGACTGAAGATCAACGCCGGCAGGTCACC
>Ga0068859_100001386_pt1 | contig 24648 bp, 22 predicted proteins | sample KBSSwiS22_FD_66585 | JGI IMG/M metagenome (GOLD analysis project Ga0068859, IMG submission 66585) | Switchgrass rhizosphere microbial communities from Kellogg Biological Station, Michigan, USA - KBS Switchgrass S2-2 | ecosystem: Host-associated > Plants > Roots > Rhizosphere > Soil ...
ACCTGCACCGCGGCAGGTTGTTGTTGCCAGCGGTTGCGCATCGTCTCGAATGCCCAGCAGCCCCAACTGCAATCGCGGATGGGGTCGCTGGGAGAGTCCGGGATCCAGCCCGCCAGATAGGATCCGCTCTGCTGGCTCGCGTAGCCTTCGGCGCTCGAGGATCCCAGCCAGCTCGTATGCCGAAATGCAATGCCGACAAAATCCAGGTCGGTGACCGGCCGATCGTAGCTGCCCGCAATTGAGACCAACATCTCGAGGCGGGGCAGCACGGCCTGCAACCGCGTCATATTCTCGTCCACGCGGGGCTTGTAATAGAGCTTGCCTGATTCGGGATCGATGAAAAATTGTCCCGGCTCGCGCAGGAAGGCGAGCGAATTGGCGAAAAACAACCGTCCCTTGTCGCCGGCCAGGGTCCGGGCCAATGTGTCGTAGCCGATCAGGTTATTTCGCCACCCGGGCTGCTGCATCCAGAGGGTCTCACCGCTGATGCGGTCGACTCGGGCGCGCCGGTCGGTAAAGAAGCCGGTTTGCTCCACCTCAATCCGAGATTGGTCAGGCAGACTTGCCAGGAAGTGCCACTTGGGGTCGACGATCGTGATGCCGGTGGTGGTAAAGGCGAAGGCCGTGCGCGGGGCTTGCACGTGCGCGCGTTGGGCCAACCGTGTGCCGACGTATAACTGGCGAGGATCAAGGCCGCGCGGCACAGTGGCCACCCAGATATCGCGTGCGCGATCGGCCAGTGTCCAGCCTGTCACTGCCACGCCGCCCGAGACGACTGGGTGTGCGCCCTCTGACGCTTGCCAACGGACAACATGACTATGTTGTCCGCCGTCCAACGCGGTGAAGTGCAGCGGGGTCGTAAGGCGGTAGGTGCCGTCCGCTAGCATCACGATGACGTCGTGCGTCGCGTTCAGCCGCCGCACGGCCATCTGCGCGCGTTCGAGGGTGTGAAAAGGATGGGCTGGAGAACCGTCGCCATCGTCCGATCCTTGGGGCGAGACGTGCAGCACCTCAGGTGTTGCCGCGAGCGGTATCGGCAGGGAGATGGCGGCGAACGCCTTATGCGAATCTGGCGCCGCCGACGCCGACATAGCAGGGATTGGAGGCGCCGGGGGCAGATGCTGTGCGGCAGCGACGTCGGCTACGAGCAGCCCGATCAAAGCGACTGAGCCGGTGAAAAACTGTCCCATAACAAGGTCTCCTCGTTCCGGCTGCTGCTCAGCAGTCCGTAGAATTCCCGCGCACAGCCAGCGAACAATCGTTGCCCAGGCTCGCCTGACAATCCCGTCAGTCGTGCCGCCTCCGCCAACCAGCTGCCGTAAGTGCCACCAAACCGCGTCACGACCGGCCAATCGCTGCGCCACATCAGCCGCCTCCCGAAGCAGGAGACAAGATGCTCGACGTAGGGAGCCAGCTCATCGGCAAACTGGTCCGGCCTCTGTTCGGTGCGCAGACCGGACAACTTGCAATACGGGCCTTCTGGAGCCAGCGCGGCGATTTCAACCCTGCGAAGACGAACCTCGGTCTCATTAACTGAGGTGGGCAACCTCATGGGCATGCTCGCCGATGCCGGCAGAGTATCGGCAGAAGCATCTTGCCCAGGTTCCCGCCATAGGGTCGGCCGATTCCCGAGTCCTCAGCATTGCCAGTCCAACAATAGTGACGGGGGTGAAACTGCATAAAGCGCACACCTGAGGTCGGTCGCCTACCCATGCATACGTCGAATGAACTGCCGGATGGAATTCTCTGCCAGCTGAGCACCCGGCTTTACGCTCGGCTCACTGTTTAGGACAAAATACAACCTCCGGTCAATAGAGACCTCAAATATCCACTCTGAGATTTCAGATCACGCTTCTGATTGACTCAGATCCACGCAGTAAGGTATCTTCCGAATGCGATTGAGGTGATACCAACTGGGGGGGGTATGAAAAAAGCATCTTGGTTGTGCGCGGCTGCCGGCATGACTTTCGGCGCCAACGCTTGCGTACAGTCCGCATCGGCCGCGGCGGCTGAGCCACAGGCCAGTGATCAAACCAACGCGTCAGCGGCCAATTCTGCCGCACCATCGAGTTCAGTCGATGAAGTCATCGTGACGGGTATTCGAGCCAGTCTTCGGTCGTCAGAGGCGATCAAGCGTAACGCGACGCAGATTGTCGATGCGATCACAGCCGAAGACGCGGGCAAATTCCCGGACAACAATGTCTCTGAATCGCTCCAGCGCATCACTGGTGTTGCGATTGACCGCAGCGGTGGCGAGGGTCAATTCATTACCGTGCGAGGGTTGGGAAAGGAATTCAACACGGTTCTGGTGAATGGTCGAATCATGGCGACCGACAATCCGGGGCGCGAATTCTCCTTCGATGTATTGTCCCCCAACATCATTCAGCGCACGGAAGTCTATAAGAGTTCCGTGCCTCAACTTCAGGAGGGCGGCATTGGTGCGACCGTGAATGTCGTCACCGCCCGACCGCTCGATGGCAGGACCGGCTTCCACACGGCTGTGTCGACCGGTGGAATTTACGACATTCTCGACAAGGCGGCCAGCCCAGATTTCTCAGGCGTCACGTCGTACGCCAACGATGACAGGACGTTCGGCGCCGTGTTGGCGGGATCCTATACTGACCGTCACAGCCAGATGGATCAGTATTATGTACACGGCTGGCTGCCCGGCGCCCAGCAGACAATTGCTGGATCACCGACATCGACCGGCCTCGACACGTCCGCTCTCGGTACGGTCGATGCCTACGCGCCTCGCGATTCAACCTATTATCGATATCATGATCGGCGCAAACGGATCAACGTTGCAGCAACCATCCAGTGGCAGCCTACTGATCAGTTGCGCCTGACACTCGATGGCCTCTATTCGAAGTTCGACGTTACCGAGACCGGACATACGTTCGGCGTATTCTATGTTCCACCCTTTATTTCACCGACGGTGAACGGCAACGGCACGCTGACCAGCTTCAATCGTCCGGGAACACAGTTCCAGAACGCCAATCCCGGACTCGGCGCCGCTGGTTTTGCGTCGCAGAACGACAACTACGGGGTTATCAATGATCGCTTTACCAGCAGCAACCAGGTGGGCATCAACCTCGCTTGGACGCCGACGGAACAATTGACATTAAAGGCAGACGCGTCGATGACCGAGGCGCGCAATCGAACACCGGCGGCTTTTGTCGTGGTGGGCGAGCAGGCTCAGACAGCACCCGGATGGAATTTGAACGCCGGTAACGACATCCCGATTATCTCGAACCTCGGGACCATCACCGATCCAACGCTCGAACGACTGCACTATGCGAGCGTCCAGGAAGGGCGCGTGCGCGACCGCGGTCAGGAATTCCATTTAGATGGCGAGTGGAGCACGGGCGCCGATTTGCTGAAGTCGATCATGATTGGAACAGCCTACAACGAGCGCCATAAGATACAACACCAAGCCGACAACAGTGACACAGTCTGTGCTTTCTGTGGCTACGACGTGCCTGCGCCGACTGCGTTTCTGAGCCCTTATACGCTCAGTAACTTCTTGCCGGGTGCATCGGGAAGCAGCAGCGCACCGCGCAATTTCCTGCAATTCGATCCGAATGCGATCCTTGCCTACATGTCGCAACCGTCGGTGCTTGCCGCGCCGCGACAGGGGAACACCGCAGCGCAGGAGCAGGTGATCGCCGCTCAACTTGCGGCATTGGCAGGCGGACCCTACGCGCCACGGGATCGGCCCGGGCAGTTGCTCGATGTGAATGAAAAAGTTCTGGCCGGCTACATCAATTTTGTCCTCGCCGGTCCCCAGTGGTCGGGCAATGTCGGCGCGCGTATTGTCGACACTCACACGACTTCGAATGGCTTCGACCAGGCAGTTCAAAGCATCGTTCTGCAGAACGCGAACGATGACTTCTACACAATCACACTGGCACCGGCGTCGCCCCGGCAAGTCAAGAACGACTATGTCGACGTTCTGCCGTCAGTAAACTTCAAATACGATCTCAACACCAGCATGGACCTTCGCGCCGCGTTCTCGGAAACGGTCACTCGGCCGACACTGACCGATCTGGGCGTGAACAACAACTATACGGGTCGCAAGACAGCGGCGGTTTCGGGAGGCGGAAACCCGTTCTTGAAGCCATTCAAGTCAACCAACTATGATCTGGCTTATGAATACTTCATTTCGCCCACGAGTTATGTCAGCGTAGCGGGCTTCTACAAGAAGTTCCACGACTTCCTGGAGCAGGAAACATTGCCGCAGACGGTCCTGGGTATTACGTTTCAGGACACGCGTACCCGCAACGGCGCCACCGGTTCGGTCGCCGGCGCGGAGGTGGGCGGCCAATACACATTGGACAGTCTGCAGGGCTTCTGGTCCGGCTTCGGGCTTGCAGGTAATTACACTTACGTGTCGAGCACCGCTGAACGCGCGCAGAATACCAACTCGAGCTGCGGGTATAACGGCCTTTCGCCGCACTCTGCAAATGGCAGTGTTTTCTACGAACAATATGGAGTCCAGGGTCGGATCTCCTACAATTGGCGTTCGTCATTCCTGGTCTCGTGCTTCAGCGATTACGGCCAGCCCGAAAATCGGCGCAGCTATGGGCAGCTCGATCTGAGTACCTCGTACGCATTCAATGACCACCTTCAAATCTATGCTCAAGTTGTTAATCTGACGGGTTCCTACACCTACGACTACTCCGTGTTGCAGGAGCGCGTGAAGCTGGTGCAAGACACGGGACGCCGTGTTTTATTTGGTGCGAGAATGTCGTTCTAATCGAGTTTTCCTGGCGTCGGGTCTGGTGTAAGCAGACGCGTTCCTCCGGGGTAGGCCCCGCCCGCGGGGACCTGCCCGAGAACGGCACGCACTACGGGAAAAACGTCCATGTACGGACTCGCGTCATCCCGGCTCCTGAGTTGGTCAAAAGTGACAGTACCTGGATTCAGTCCTGACACCGCTGCAGTGCGACCTCGCCATTGAAGTTGACCTTTGTAATTAACCAGATACCATCACTGAGATATCAGTTCTGAGAGTATCGCAATGGCAGGCGGCAGAATCAGTGAGTTTAGGGTGTACCGCTTTCAATTCCCGCGCGATCGAGTGGTCGGCGACTCGCAGGTACGTACTTCCGAAGCCAACCTAGTCGCGCTCGAGTTACAGGACGAAGCGGGCCGCGTTGGGCTCGGCGTGATGCAGGTCCTGTTTCAGTCCACACCGGCGGAAGTGGATATCGCGCGCATTTTCGCCGAGGAGGCTTTTCCTCAAATCGAAGGTCGCGATGCTTCTGCGCTTGCGCTTCAGGTGATCCGCAGACGCGGAGGAAATGTGCGCTCGATGCTGCTCCCCTTTGAAGAGGCCATTCAACACGCAGTTTGGGATTTATTTGCGAAAGCGATGGACTTGCCGCTTTGGCAAATGCTCGGGGCGCAGCGCACAACGTGTCCGGTGTACGCGAGCGGCTTGGATTTCCATCTTTCGGATCACGAGTTCGCGGAGCTGTTCGCCGCGGCCGCCGAGGCGGGATACCGTGGTTACAAGATCAAGGTGGGTCACCCCGACGTGCAGCGTGACCTGCATCGACTCAATCTTCTGCGGACCGCAGTGGGCCACCATGGTCGCCCCGTCATGATCGATGCCAATGAGGCCTGGACCGCAGCCCAAGCGCAGGCTGCTCTCGCGCTGTTCGCGAAGGCTGGACACGAGATTTATTGGGTCGAGGATCCGTTGCCGCGTGATGATTTCGATGGACTTCGACGGCTGCGGTTAGCCTGTCCTGGTGTCCGGGTCAACAGTGGTGAATACCTGGACCTGTCAGGCAAGCGCAAGCTGCTCGAGGCGAAAGCGTGCGACATGGTCAATGTGCACGGTCAGATTTCCGATGTCATGCGCGCCGGCTGGCTGGCCAACGAACACAACACCGAGGTTACATTCGGCAACAGCATTCTCGAGATCGGTGTCAACATGGCTTTGGCCCTGCCGGACGTGCGCTGGTTGGAATATAGTTTCCAGAATTTTGAGCACCTCGTAGAGACCCCGTTCGCCATCCGCAATGGACTCATCGAGGGGTCATTGGCGCCGGGCCACGGTTTGACGCTGAGCGCCGATGCTCGTCACATCCACCGTCGAGCCGTCCCAACTGTCGCAAGCGAGATGGCTAACGCCCCACGAGTGCGAGGCCCATGAGTGGTGCATTGCCGAGAGTACCACCTCTGGATGCACAGACCGCTGTACTAACACCATCCCGCGCGGAAACCCGGCGGGGCAGAGCATTTTTAGAATTTCAATAATAAATTGTGATATCTTATGCGATAGCTCCAAAACCTTCTCGGCGCAAACCAAACCTAGCACTATCATCGATTATCGAATTACCCGATTTCAGCTTGCTCGTGATCGAATGAATGAATCTGTGCGACTCAAACATCGCCGACCAGACATCGCGCTTCGTACCGATCTGCCCGCAGCACCTATACAACAGCGACTAAGCCGTGGCACGACAATATGAGCAATCCACTACAAGCGGCGCAATCAAGTGACGTAACGGCTGTACCACCGACACCAACGACGGCTCCATTGACGCGATCCACTATATACGCACAACGTTTTGGTTACGCGATGAGCGACGTCGCGAGCAATTTGCTGTTTGCCGCCATTTCGTTCTATCTACTGAAGTTCTACACGGATATAGCGGGTCTGTCAGCGCTGGTTGCGGGCAATATATTGTTGGTTGCACGATCTATCGACGCATTGGATGCGCCGCTGTGGGGAATCGTGTTCGAACGGGTGAAGTCACGTTGGGGAAAATCCCGTCCTTGGTTTCTGTGGTTGTGCATCCCGTTTGCAGTTACCGCGGTACTGACCTTCTCCACGCCCGATCTGTCGATGTCAAACAAGGTGCTTTATGCCGGTGTGACGTACTGCATCTGCAGTATTATTTTCACCGGGATCAATACGCCGGTGACCGCGATTCTATCGGCGCTGACACGAGACCCAAGACAACGCCTGGTATTGACCAGTTTTAGAATGCTTGGCTCAAAAGCCGGTGTATTGATTGTCAACGCCTTGTTCCTGCCATGTATTGCCTATTTCGGTAGTGGTAATGACAAGCGCGGCGTCTTCATCGCTATTATTGTTTATGCATGTGGATCGGTGGCCCTGTTTTTGACCGCCTTCGCTACGCTCGAAGAGCGTGTGACGGAAGCGGCGACGCCGCATCAAACCACGAAGAATTCATTTTCCGCCATTGTCGGAAATTGGCCGTGGATCATCATTGTTTCGAGCAGCTTGCTATTTTGGGTTGCGTTCATCTCACGTATATCCATCGTGCCCTATTACTTCCAGTATGTCTGGGGTCGCACTGAGCTGATCCCCATCGCCAACAGTCTGGATATTGTTTCGTTGGTAAGCATTATTCTGATTCCATGGTTTTGTTCGCGAACGTCCAAAACCACTGTCTGGGCATGTGGACTGGCGGGTTCGGTGCTCGCTCAATTCGTCATCTATGTGGGTGTCGTGAGTCATTCGCTGCCGGTGGTCTTTGTTGGTTGGATCATCGGCATACTCACCGGTGCCTTGGCAATGATCATGCCCTTCTCACTGTTAGCAGACAGTGTGGATTTCGGCGAATGGAAATCCGGTATACGCGCTGCTGGGTTGCTGTCTGCACTTGGCTCTGCTTTCTGTGTAAAGGCGGGTAGCGGACTTGGGGGAGCGATAACCGCATGGATCCTATCCGCGACTGGCTATCGAGCCAATGAAGTGCAGAGTATCAATGCCATAGCGGGTATTAATTTTTCTTTTGTCTGGGTTCCTGCGCTATTTTATTTCCTTGCATTAATTCCGGTCATGTTCTATAGACGTTTCGAAACGATGGAACCGCAAATCGTCACCGATCTTGAAAACCGACGCGCACAGAACTCGCTACCACCGACGTACTGGTGATGATTGACTGGACGCGCGGAAGTGGTCCGGGACGCGGGGCAACGCATGCAGGCCAATATACGGCGTGAAACCGCGTCACGCCTTTGCCGATCACGTGCGTGATTCGATTAGCTTCAGTCCAGAAGGTCCGAAATGCTTCATCGTTTCGTGCAAACCCAGCGCACTAATATAGTTGGCCAGTGCATCGAACCAGAGGTAAATGATTTGCGATGGATCGCCGGGCACGGGTATACCGCAGCTTCTGGCACGAGCCACGCTTCGAGAAATCGACAGATCGAGGAGCGGAGAGTTGAGCCACCTTGAACTTGTCGGTTTGCGTTTGACTGGTGTCGACCGCCAACAGCTCCGTTGAGTCAGTCTACTCACGACCGGTCTCCAATCAAGTACTCAGTCTCATCATCGTCTAAGAACCCCGACAGACACTGTCGGGGTTCCTTAATTCCCAGACTGACCAACTTCCAAAGTCGAGCGGGAGCAAGTAGTTGGCAAACTGGCCTTTGGTTCCTTAATTCTGGTCCACGGAACTCGCTGGGATTAGACGAGAAGGCGATTTGTTTTCATCTAACTACTCAGTTTCTTGCGGGCGGACCGGTCGAGCGTTGTAGGTTGGTTACTCGCGCGCCGGATCGCCTCCTCCAGTTCATGAGCGAGATCTTCAAGAGCCTTGATGTGCTCGGCAGTCCAATCGAGGTAGTCTCCATCGGGTAGGAGTTTGAACACTGCAAAGTGCTCTGCCCGAAGCGCCTCGAGCTGCGCTTCCGCGTGTGACTTGGCGCGCTGAAGAATTGCGTGGAGTCGGTTGGGATGCGGCGTCACTAGAACCTCCATAGTCCGCTGTTCCTCTTAGCCGGCACCAACGAAAGATAATGCCTCCTCGGCAAGCGACGACCACTCGTCTTCGAACCCCGCGCCTGCCACGAACCATTCGTGCATAGGTTGACCGTGGCTTAGTTCGAAACGTGTACCGCGTGCAGCCGCTACCAGCTCATCCACCCGTGCCTTAGGTAGCTTGACTACGAACTCCTCCTTCGACGAGAGCATGGCGAAGATCTTGTCGTTGATGCACAGAGCTGTCGAGCCGAGACCCCGTTTCCTGGGCACGGTGACGCTCACGCCTGGCCGAGAGCGTAGCCTGGCGACCACTTGAGCATAGCGGTGTTCTGGTGCAATCACAGCTTCAGCCAATATCTGCGACCCTCGCTTTGTCAGGAGCAATAGTCGAACGGATTATAGTGCGCGGGGCAATCGACGGGGGCGGCGGATCGGGTACAGCGGGTCAGTTACGTTGTCATTCGAGTCGCGTACGCGATAGGTCAAGCTCGTGGCCTTTGCGACCGGTTCGGCCGAGGTAAGCTACTTGACGAATTTGTAGTGAATCCTGTTTCAGCGGAACTGCGAGAATGTCTCTGCATGCAGCACGAGACTGGCAGCCCACCACGCCACGGCGGCTATGAGAGCGGCGGCCGGGAGCGTGATGACCCACGCCACTACAATGTTCCCGGCGATGCCCCAGCGAACGGCTGATACTCGCTGAGTCGCTCCGACTCCCACGATGGCGCCCGTAATGGTGTGTGTGGTTGACACCGGCACGCCGAGGCCCGAAGCGAGAAATAGTGTCAGTGCTCCGCCGGCTTCTGCGGCGAAGCCACCCACAGGTTTGAGCTTGGTGATGCGCTGACCCATCGTCTTGACGATGCGCCAGCCGCCGAGGAGAGTTCCGAGGGCCATGGCCGTATAGCAGCTCGCGACCACCCAGAATGGCAGATGATCTCTTGAGGTTGCGCCCGCGGAGATCAACATGAGCCAGATCAGACCCATGCTCTTCTGCGCGTCGTTGCTGCCGTGTCCAATACTGTAAAGCGCAGAAGATAGGAGCTGAAGTCGGCGGAACCACTGATCGACCGTGTAGGGTGAGCGATGGAAGAAGATCCACGAGACCGCCACCATAAGTAGTGCGCCTAACAGGAGTCCCAGCAGCGGCGAAATTACGATGAACGCCATCGTCTTGAAGATTCCCGCTAGCACGAGCGGTGCGGTACCCGCCTTTGCCATTCCGGCGCCAATCATGCCCCCGATGAGCGCGTGAGAGGAACTGGTTGGAATACCGTAGTACCAGGTAATGAGGTTCCAAGCGATGGCACCGGTCAGCGAGCTCAAGATGACATGCGCGTCCACAAACTCCGGTGCAAGGATGCCCTTTCCGACCGTGGTCGCAACGTTGAGCTTGAATATCGCGAACGCAACGAAGTTGAAGCATGCTGCCCAGGCAACTGCCTGATAGGGACGCAATACCCCAGTCGAGACCACTGTTGCGATCGAGTTGGCCGCATCATGAAATCCATTGAGGAAGTCGAATGTTAGAGCCAATGCGACCAAAAAGATCAGTGTCGTGACACTCAGAGTCATGTCCATACCGAAGCGTGTTGTTCTGGCCCGGGCGACCGAGTTAGGCGTTTTCGAGGACCAAGCCCTCGATGATATTGGCGACGTCCTCGCACCGGTCGGTTGCAGACTCCAACAACTGATACACGGTCTCGAGCTTCAGAAGCTGCCGCACGTCACCCTCTTCGCGAAACAGCTTGGATAGACCCGTCCTCATCACGCGATCTGCTTGCGACTCCAGGCCGTCGATCTCATTACACAGTTTAAGCGTCTGCGATGCCTGCGCCATGTTGGACAACAGGTGGACCGCCTTTTGCATCCTCAGGCAACACTCATGCAGGAGCTCGGCGAGCTCGCACGCCTCGGAGGTGAGCCGACGCACGTCATAGAGCTGAAAGGATTCAGCGGTGTCTTGGATCAGGTCGAGCACGTCATCCATCGTTGAGATCAGGCGGTGGATGTCCTCGCGGTCCAGCGGGGTTACAAAGGTCCGGTGAAGCAGTGCAACCGTCTCGTGAGTCACCTTATCGGCACTGTGCTCAAGCTCCAGTATGCGCGCGATACGCTCTTCGCGTTTATGCTCCTCGCGCGTAAAACCTTCCAGCAACTCGGCGAGCACAGCGCTGGCGGCAACTACCAGCTGTGCATGCTGATCGAAAAGGTCAAAGAATTTGCCTTCGCGAGGCATCAAGCTGGAAAGGAATTGCACGTTTGGATCTCCCCTGTACAAGGTCACGTAGCCGAAAGCGCCGTTCTTTGGCACATTGTCGCACGCGACGGCCTTAATCGATGCAGGGACCCCACCAGCGGCGAGTGGGGTATTCTTCAGGTAGTGGGGTCACTGGTCAGTTCGGCGGATGCGACGCCTTTTGAATAGCCTGCGGGGTCGTCTGCTTCTTCTGCAGCTGCTGCTCTATGCGGCGCTTCTGCCCCTCCTTTTCTTTGGGCTGGATGCACTCGCGCGCGGCAATGCGATCGCCACTTTTACCCGTCATGCCCGAAGTTACGCGACCTCACTCGCCCGAGAGCTTGAATTGGGAGACACCCTCGACTCTCCGAGCCGCACCGTCATCTTCCTCGACGGTAGCGTGGAGGGCGGGGGGTGTCTTTATGCCGCTGTCGAGTTCAATGGGCGAATGCTGGGTAGCTCGGCCGTCGAAACGCCGGCCTGGGTGCAAACGCGCGGTGATGATGTTCGCTTCGGCAGCTCCGTGGATCCTGTTTATGCAGTCCTCATTCCTCTGATGCGCGGGGGCGCGGGTGGTCACCTGTATCTCGGTTTTGATAAAGGCGCGACGCTCGAGCAGCTGCACTTGGCCCGTTGGCAAATCATTGAGGCACTGGGGCTGTATGGCGTGTGCTCCCTGATAGCAGCGATGTTATTGGCCGGGTACGTCTCTCGACCACTTACTCAGTTACAACTTGCCTCGCGCCGAGTGGCTCAGGGGGACACAGCCACGCATTTACGGACCGATAGTGCCATGCTGGAGATCGTAGGGCTCGCATCGGACCTCGAGAACATGCGTACCGAGCTTGTGGGTACAGCCGACAGGTTGCGCGCCGAAATACAACAGCGTCTGACCGAGCAGGCTGAGCGCATGCGACTGGAGAGTCATTTGCGACACGAGCAGCGGCTTGCCACTGTGGGAACCCTGGCGGGTGGTGTTGCCCACGAGTTCAATAACATTCTACTGCCGTTGATTTTATACACCGAGGAGGCCCTGGACGAAGTTCCGGGCGACCACCCTGCGCGTCCAAATCTGATACGCGTGATGAAGGCGGCCAATCGGGCAAGTGATGTCGTCTGCAAGCTGCTCTCGTTCAGCCGTCCTTTGCCCGAAAGACCATTCGAGCCCGTCAGCTTAGCCCGGGCGGTGAACGAGGCTCTGGATCTCTCTCAGGCGCTCATTCCGCCGAACGTCCGATTGCAGCGGGAGATTGGCTCGGAAGACGAGCAAGTCCTGGCCGACGCGACCCTTCTGAATCAAGTCGTGCTGAACCTATGCTCCAACGCGGTTCTGGCCATCGGTGCCAGAGAGGGCGTCGTCACAGTGAGCCTGACTTCATGCGAGCGCGCCGACGTCTCAGGCAACTGTCGGGTACTGCAGCTGCGAGTAAAGGATACCGGCGTAGGAATAAATCCTGAAATCCAAGAACGCATATTCGAGCCGTTCTTCACGACACGGGAGGTTGGGCAAGGTTCCGGCCTCGGACTGTCGATCGTGCATGGCATCGTAACGAGCCTGGGCGGTCACATTGCAGTGACTAGCGTACCAAGTCAGGGCACGCAGTTTGTCCTTGAGTTCCCCATTTTTGCAGATCCTGCCAGAGCGAGCGGGCTAGTGGCGAACTGATCCAGCGGAGTTGAGTATATGCCCACCGTGCTAGTGATCGACGACGAACCGGATGTACGCGACTCCATTCAGCAGGTGTTGGGTCGCGTAGGATTCACCGTCACAACAGCGGACAACGGTGCCATCGGAGTTCGCGATTTTTTCGAGCGTCCGGTCGATGTAGTTATTGTAGATATCATTATGCCGCAGAGTAATGGCATTGAGGTCATCAAGAAAATCCGAGCACATTTTCCAGGAGCCCGAATTCTCGCCATCAGCGGGGGCGGTAACTTCACAAGCCTTGGCTATAAACCCGGAGCGATTACCACAGAGGCTTACCTCACCTCTGCTACGCAATCGGGCGCGGATGCGGTTATGTCGAAGCCGTTTCGGCGCCATGAATTGATCGCCCTCGTTCGAAGTTTGGTCAAGAACTGATCGCCAGAGTCAGCGCTGCAATCGCGCCACCACCGCGCGCTGTTCGAGCAATTCAGGCGAAGGAAGTGGTACCAGTCCTTCATCTGGAAGATACCCATGCGCTCCAGCGGCGCAAAAGCTCAGGAACTCGGTCGCGTAGTCGGCAAGACCCGTCGTGGTCTTCAAATGCGCTTCCTTTACATATATGAAGAGCGGACGCGAGAGCGGATATTCTCCGGAAGGGATTGTCGCCCGGGACGGTGCGATACCATTCACTGTCGCCGCGTGGATCCGGTTTTTGAATTGCTCCAGGTACGAAAAGGTGAGTATTCCGATCGCGTCCAGATTGCTGGCCAGTTTGCCGAGCGTTAATTCCGCATTGTCGACATCTGTCCAAGCACCGTCCTTGCGCACTTCTACGCAGGTCGACGCCGAAGGTGCCACATCGACCGACGAAACTGCCAATGCATCTCTGCAGCTGGGCTCCATGACAAGTTCTACAAAGGCATCGCGGGTCCCGTGCCCGGCGGCAGGGCCGATGAGGTGGATGGGTCGGGCGGGTAACCGTGGGTCAATGTCACTCCAGGTTTTATAGGGATTGGATGTGATGCGGCCCTGAATTGGAACGACTGCTGCCGCAGCACGCCAGAGCTGTTCAAGAGTGACGTTGAACGTATCGACCTTCAGATTAGTAGCAAGAATCAGGCTGTCGTAACCGATACGAATCTCAGCGATCTTGCGCGCACCATTTTTGGAGCATTTCTCTCGCTCGCCATCAGAGATACGGCGCGATGCATTATTCACATCAGGAGTTTCGTCACCGACGCCTGAGCAGAACAACTTGAATCCTTCAGCCGTGCTCGTGGCGCGAACAACTGGGGTCGGAAATGGGCCGGATCTGGCAAAGTGCTCAGCGACTGCCGCGCTGAAAGGGTATACCGTCGACGAACCTACGATCGCGATTCGATCTGAGTGGGCGCCACTCGGGTGCGCAGCCACAGTCAGGATCAGGATAGCTGTTGCAAGCGCAAACCCGCGTAGCTGTTCGTGTCGCCGTCTGACGCGTTGCTCGTCAGCGGCAAAAGGGCGATCGACGGATGCGATGGTTGCGCGGGTGCGCGCAGCCAGTAACTCAGGCATACATGCCGCGCTCGATTTTCGCGAGGAGATCTTCTACGAACTGGGATCCTGCGTCCGTTGATATCGCCTCAAGAGGCGTACGCCCCTGCAGCGAAGGATGGGGCGTACATAGCCATACTCCCGAATATCCCGGCCTCGATGCGAAGGCGCGCTGAGATCGACTAGTTACCCGAGTAAACCGCGCTTGCCAGACCGCGGGGTCTTCGGTGGAGATTTTGGCTTCCGAGTGGTCCACTGCGTTGCTATTGCTCAAGCGCCTGCTGTCGTCAATATATTAGCGCCATCCGATTAGAGTCGCACTGCTACCGGAAGTCGACTAGTGCGGTACCCATAAGCTGACGACAGCTCGCCAAGCGACAAATACCACGGGGATCGTCGCTCGCGACGGATGTGCCGTCTGGTCCCTCGGGCCCATCTGGCCAATGTCGTGAGTTCAGGCAATCTGCCGTAGTTCAGTCAACAGGGCAGGTGCTTCCTGCACCGCGATCCAGGTCGATGCAGCGGCCGTCCACGGCGGGATGGGGCACCCCGAGAACGGCCGCGAGCGTGGGCGCGATGTCTACGGTCTCAATTGGTAAATACTGCTCGTAGCCCTGGATACCGGGACGCCAGAACAGAATTGGAACCCGGCGGTCGTAATTCCACGGCGACCCGTGGCCGGCGATGTAGTTGCCCGCCGGATCGATGTGATCGAGCGTCGAGTATGGTTTGAAGGCGATCAGAACGTCCGCGCTGCGCTCGGCGTCCACACTTTCGGCGAATCTTTCTTCGAGAGTAAGCTCGTCCGGCGCGATATCGGGTCGCACTTGTACCCTGAGGATGTCGTCCTTGGAGAAGGACCTCGCTACCCAAGGCTGTTGATTCAGATATTTGACGGCAATATTGATGATGGACTGGCGTTGCTCAGGGGCTATGTTGCGACCCAGAAAGTAAAGGCCATTGGACTCGAATTTGAACGCATCGAAGTCGACTTTGAAGCCGGGCCCGGCTTTCGAATCCGAATCCAGCCCGCGCAGATAGGAATTGACGCTCATTGAAACATCAACTGTGATCCGTTGGGCGGGAAAACCGCGTTGCTGCACGCGTTCGGCAACGTCGACCGCTCCATGATCTGCGCTCAGGACCACGACGTAGCGGAGCTTGAGCGCATCCAGGCTGGTGAAGAAGGCGCCAAGTCCCCGATCGAGATGGGCGAGCTGATCACACATTTCGGGTCCTTCATTCCCATAGCGGTGACCGACGTAGTCGGTGGCGCTAAGCGAAATAGCCAGCAGGTCCGGAGCTGTGCCTCTACCGAGTTTGTAGCGGGTGAGGAGCGACTTTGCCAGTTCCAAGCTCAGCTCATCCACGATCGGACTGGCGCGCACCCAGCTCTTGAATGCCCGATCTTGGCGGAACGGTTGGGTCTTGTCGTTCAGATGCCAATTCGGCGGCACATGGTGTGAAATGTGCCATGTTCCGTCATAGGTTCCCTCTGAATTGAGCCGCGCGCAGGACTTGTCCAGGGGAGTCCAAGTCGGTAGCGCCTTGCTCCAGCGCTGCGCGACGGCCTCGTTGAAATCTTTAACGGGCGCGAGCCGATCCCGTGGATCTTCACCCGCATGGACGTAGGTGTTGAATCCCAGCTCATCGTCCCACCAAAAGACAGCATCCGGATTGTGTCCGGACATGTTGATGGCCGCGCGGTCTTTGCCTGACACGGCAATTACTCGCGACGCAGGGTCATGGCTCTTGAGCCATTCGCCCAATGTTGAAACCCGCAGATTGGCTGGGCCACGCGGTGCGTTGGGGCGGCCGGGGACCGACACGCTGGGATCCGAGACGCAATACATGTTCTGGCCGCCGGGTTCGAGCCACTCATTGGCGATGATCCCCGTGCCACTCGGATGTTTGCCGGTGAGGAGGGTGGAATGCCCGGGGCACGTTTCAGTGGCGGCGTGGCTCTGATATCCATTGGGAAAGACGACGCCCTCATCGATCATGCGCCGCAAACCGCCTTTGAAACGGTCGCGATATTGATCAAAGACTCCGGCGGAGAACTGGTCGACTGAAATGGCGACGATCAGTGTGGGTCTTTGCGTTACGGCTACCGCGGTGGCGGGAAATGCCGGTGCTGTGTAGGCGGATAGGCACGTAACGACGCAGGCAGGGGCTGCGTCAATCAGCTTACGGATCATTGGAGCTCGCATGAATGGCAAATGAGTCATCTGGCCTTATTGTGACCTCACTGCGACGCCCAAGTGAAGACCCTTCAAAGTCTTGCGCCATCCGGCAGTGAAGTCCGATGCCGTCGAGGGCTTAGCAACCTGCGGAAATGAATGGAAGCTATTATACGGATGGCTGCGTGTGCAATCGCTGTCTGCCATAGGGGCGGCCTGGGTGCCGTCGCGACACGGTAAAGCACTCGGGCGTAGGTCGAGGTGAGCGTGCGTCCGAAACGCCATGTCCGGCGAACTGCTGCGGATTCCGGAGGGCTCAGGCGGGCTGATGCAACTACATCGGTCGTGTTGCAAGGCGTTGCATTTCGGTGCAACCCACAAGTGCTTTGAGAAATCAAGTCGCAAATCGCCCGAATATCTACACAAACTCTGCGCGACCCCACCGGCCCTACAAAATTTTATAGCTCAGCGAGAGCAGCCCCCATGCAGACGTGCCTCCGCTGAAATAAGTCATCAATATCTCCCTCCAGCTGCTTAGAACCGCAACATTCCCGTGCCCATGATCTAGGACGATTAGCGAACCCCAAAAGATACGTCGGTGGTGTGAGCGGCGTGTTCGCCGTCTCAAATATTGTTGTGCCGGTCGAGCCGACCTACATTGTGACCGAGAGCTGTCAGGTTGACTGGCTCTATCAAAATTGCTGGGAGTGGTCGGGGTTGAGCGGTTTTAGGGCAGGGATCGGTAGACCGTAGTAGGCATACCCGGTGACGCAGCAGCAGAGCCCTTCATTTGTTGATGAGTTCGCAGGCGGGCGGCCAACACATCTTCACGCGTGCGCGACAGATCGCGGATCGCTTCATCGCGCTCATGGGGCAACACGACCGGAACCAGATTGCCGGCACGCGACTCCCGTGCCAACAACAACGCATCGCGTCCGATCGGTCTTGATCCGTTGATCGATGGGACTGCGAGCAATGTGCGCCGGCGCTACCACCTCTCGTCGGTAGCGCTCTCCGGACCGAATTGCGGTACATCGACGAGCGGCTCAGCACCCCGCGCGCGAGCAAGCTCGACCAGTGCCCGCAAGTTGTCTCGGGTCCGCGCGATGCCCTGCTCGAATGCTACGCTGCCCCAGCGCACGCGGTCCAAATTCCAGAGCTCCGTCCATCCATCCGACGCGAAGGACCAGTGGAGCGCGTCGCTGTACGGTCAGAACATCTCGAACGCAAACGTCAGTGTGTACACGAACTCGAATCAGTTGGGTCAATTGCTATGGCCTGTGCGCGCTTTGCATTGAGTCTGCAACACTGCATCTCTGCCGCGATCAGTTCCGACACCGGGTACACCGCCCCAAACGGCGTGCTACTATCCAACACTGTCGGCCTGACGTGCAGGTTAGCTGTGGCGGTTATGCAAAGATCGATCCGCAAGAAACGGACACCGCCGGTTACTGCACCCGCCCGATCGCCCCGCGAGGAGCCTCGATGGGCGCCAGGCCGCGCGCTCTCCGCGACGGCCATGATCGAAGCTCAGCTGGGTCCGGCAAGTGAGCCCGTTATCGGGTTATTCCTACATGTGGCATACATGTACGTCATGTCGACGTTCGATGAGCAAATAGGGCACGGTGAGATCACTCCCAATCTCATCGGAGTTCTCGCTCTGGTGAATAGCCAGCCTGGCACCAATCAAGCCGAGCTCGCAAGGCTGATCGGATTGGAGCGTGCAACGGTCGGCGAACAGGTCTTGCGGGCGGTCGAAAGAGGCTTTCTGCGCCGAGACCCCTCACCTCATGATGCACGCAGCTATTCCCTTCATGTTACGTCGCGCGGCACGGCGATGCTCGCAGCATTACGCCAACGCATTCCTCTCCATGAGCGAGCCGTTGGCGCAAAACTTACGCTCGATGAGCGCAAACAGCTGCGAACCCTGCTTGATAAGCTCGTGTACGGCTGATCGATGCGCCTGCTGGCTTGCATAGTATAGTAATCCCCCGTTACCATCGGCTTCAACAAGAGCCGGGATGTAACACCGGGCGCTTCGGCTGCGGCCAGCTGCGCCCAGGTGAATTTGGATCTGGAGGTGGATCCGATGAGTGCTCGCGGCGAGGGTATCGAGGCACTGAGCACTCGTGGGCTCGGTGGGGCGAAGCGGCTTGAATTCTGGAACGACGTGGTCTGCAAGACGTTCACGTCCCTCACTGTCGATGTTCCGAACGAGCAGATCGATGCGCGGATGCGGTGCCAGAATGCGGGCGAGTTGCGCTTTGCTATCGCCGATTCAACTTCAGCCACGGTGACGCACTCGCGCGAACAAGTCAGCCGATGCTCTGACGCCTACTTTCTTCTACATCTTCAGTTAACCGGTAACAGCATTAATCAGCAAAGCGGGCGCGAGGTCGTCCTTTCACCCGGTGATCTGACGTTGTTTGACAGTACCCGACCCTACCGCGTGGCCTTCGAGAGTTCGACATCCATTCTCGTCGTACGCATACCGCGCGCCCGACTGCGCGAGCACGTGGCTTGTGTCGAGGATCTCGTCATGCTGCCGATGTCGCGCTCGAGTGCGACAAACCGGCTTGCGGCTCGGTTCATCCGGGACTTGTGGAGGAAGCTCCCGGAGCCTGAAGGTGAACGGTCCGAGCACCATCTAACGGACGCGCTGATGAATGTGACCGCGGCAGCCTGCGCGACCATATCACGAGCAAGGATCGAATGTTCGACACACGCTGCCGCATTACGCATTCGTCTCATCGAGTTGATCGAGGCGAATCTGTGGGATGCAGATCTCGATCCTGCGGCCATCGCAAGGAAGGGACGTATTTCACTACGCTATCTGCACGCTCTGTTTCAGGAGCAAGGCGAGAGCGTATGCCGTTATTTACAGCGCCGGCGCCTGGAGGTATGTGCTCGCCTGTTGAGAGATCCGTGTCGGGCCTCAAGCAGTGTGACGCAGATCGCATGTGAGCACGGATTCAAGAGCAGCGCGCATTTTTGCCGTGTCTTCAGGGAGCGCTATGGCCTGACGCCAAGCGATTTCCGTTCTGCCAAACTCGTTGCCGAGTCGCCAAGCCCCAGACTTAAGTAGCGTGTGCACCACGGCTGCTGACCGCCAATAAAGCGGTGCGCTGAGCGTCAACGCTGAGTGCACTCCGGAATAAATACATCCCCAACGGCACCACTAGGATTGAGGCATCGGGAGTGCTCGTTGGAGTACCTGATTCAGGGGGGCTCAAATGAACTGCTGGCGAAACCTGCTTTCGCGCATTTTGCATCCTGGACCGTCTTGGGGCATCTCCTTCGTCGGCTGGCTGTGCGTGTTCGCGGTTGCACGGGCGTCAGTGGCGGCCGTACCCACGATGCCCTGTGCGAAGCTCGCGGCTATCAGCATTCCCAATGTGCAGATTCTCAGCACGACCGACCATGCGGCGTCGGGAGATTTACCGGCCTACTGCAATCTGGTGGGCGTGATCAACAAGCGCATCAGCACGCAGGATCCCGATCACTTCACCTATGGCATCGTATTCGAGCTCAACCTGCCGGACACCTGGAGCGGAAATTTCGAGTTGACGGGGGGAGGTGGCCTCGACGGTTCGGTGTCCAATCCCACAGGATTTTTCGGGGTGGAGTTGGCGCAAGGCTGGGCCGTCGCAAGCGACGATGGTGGCCACGAGAATGCAGCCGGGGGCTTTCCGCCTTACACGCCTCCAGCGGGAGTGAACTGGAGCGATGAAGATGATAACGCCGGGGGTGCTGCACACTTTGGCATGGATGAGCCGGCGCGCGAGGACTACGGGTTCAACGGCATCGAGCGTACGGCCCAGACATCCAAAGCGCTGATTCAGTATTACTATGGCTTGAGGCCGCAGCACTCGTATATTTGCGGTTGCTCCAACGGCGGTCGCGACGCGATGCTGGCGGCACAACGCTTCCCAACACTTTTTGACGGCGTTGTGGCGGGAAATCCTGGGTTCAATTTGCCGCGGGCAGCTATCGCGGAGGCCTGGAACGAACAGACGCTGGCCCCGCTTGCTACAACGATCGACGCAAACGGACAGCCCTATCTACCATCCACTTTCACCAATGCGGATCTCGAAGTGGCCTCTGCCGCGATTCTCAGCGCCTGCGACGCGTTGGATGGTCTGGTAGACGGTATTATCGACGACTTTGCAAACTGCACGAATCAGCGCGTCTATCCGGCGTTGATCCGATTCACATGCAGTCCGACTGGTACTCACGGCAATGTTCCGCACGGCGGATCCTGTCTCACAACCCAGCAGGTTTCCGCACTGAAGCAAATTTTCGCGGGCCCGCGTGATTCCGCCGGTCGAGAGCTGTATTCGCGATGGTACTGGGACGCTGGCATTTGGGATCCGCCGACGGCCGCTGCCGCTCTCGGCTGGCAGGCGTGGAACGTGTCGTTTCTGGGTAACCCTGTGTATAACACCGCGATCAATCTGACGCTGGGCGCCTCGGCCGTGCCGATGGTCTTCACGACTCCGCGCGTGCCGACCCCCGTCAGTGGACCGAACGGCCAGGAGGCCTTCATCTTCTCCTATAACTTCGATACCGATGCGCCGAAGATCTTTGCCAGAACGCGTGACTATCCGCTGAGTGCGATGCAGTTCATGGCAGCAGGCTCGACCGATCTCAATGCCTTCCGGCGCCGTGGCGGCAAACTGATCATCTACAGCTCGGTCAATGACGGCATCTTCTCCGGTGCCGACATCGTGAACTGGTATCGACACCTTCTGCAGGAAAGCCGGTCAGCGCCGTATTTCGCCCGCCTCTTCATGGTGCCCAACATGGCCCACTGCGGTGGCGGCCCCGCAACGACCAGTTTCGCCGCAAATATGTTGACCGCGATTACCCGTTGGGTGGAGCAGGGTGCTGCGCCTGAGCGCATCGTAGCGAGCAATAACGACGTTGTTTCGCCATTTCCAGGCGGTGGCCTATTCGATCCTCGAGTGGCGGAGAACTTCCCGACTGGCGGTAGCCGCCCGCTGTGCGCCTATCCACGGCATGCTCGATACGTAGGTAACGGAGCAACCAATGACGCTACGAGCTTCGAGTGCGTCGGACCGACTTCGCGCGAATAACAAATTATCCTGAAGGGGGAATGATGGGCGACTTAACCAGGTATGCGCGCGGGTGCGCCCTTGCAGTGCTTGCAACGATGCCGATTGCCAGGCCCATCGGTGCGCAGGCTCAGGCCGTGGCCGCCAACACAGGCACTGGTCTGGAAGAGATTGTGGTAACTGCACGTCGCCGAGAAGAGCGGCTCCAGGACACGCCGATCGCCGTCTCCGCATTTAGCGCTGAAACACTCGAGCGCCAACAGATATTCAACACCGAGGACCTTGGTCATGTGACCCCGAGCCTGCAATTTCATAGCTACGCGCCTTTGTCGGGCAACAACTCTGCAGCACAGGTTTTCATCCGCGGAATTGGCCAGACTGATGCGTCTCCCAGTGTTGACCCTGGTGTGGGCCTATACATCGACGATGTCTATATGGGGCGTGCCGTTGGTGGAGTTATGGAGTTTCGCGACGTTGCGCAAGTGCAAGTGCTGCGTGGTCCTCAGGGTACGCTCTTTGGGCGCAATACCATCGGCGGCGCGGTGCTTCTGAGCACAGCGGCTCCCGGCGATGAGTTTGGAGGTACGGCGCGCGTCTCGCTCGGTGATGATAACCTGCGCGAAGCGTTCGCTGCCGTGGACATTCCGATCGCGAGCCACGTCGCGGCACGTGTTTCGGCAGGCTTCCGCAAGCGCGACGGTTATGTTACGCGGGTATCTGATGGCGTCGATTTGGGCAACGAAAACAGCTACACGGTCCAGTCGTCCTTGCGCTGGCAACCACTGGAGCAGCTGAAAGTGACCTTGCGCGGCGACTACACGCATGCGAACGAGCACGGCTCGCCGTTTGTGTTCGCAGCGATCAACGGGCGGCAGGCATTTCCCGCGGTCGTGAGCGCTGCCGCGGGATGTCCGGGGGCGACGTTTCCACCGCCATTCGTTCCGACCGGAACGGTCGATTCGCGGTGCGCCAATTCTGTGACTTGGAACCTCGGGCCCTTCCGGAACGGCGGAACCGCTCCCGTGGGCAGTACCTTGGAGAATTGGGGGGTATCCACCGTGGGTGAGTGGGCCATCAACGAGTCGTTCAAACTCAAGTCGGTTAGTGCCTATCGCCAGCTCAACTGGACTGGAGAACGTGACGCGGACAACACTCCGTTGCTGATCCTGCAGACCGATTACCGGAGCAGGGGACACCAGGTGAGCCAGGAGCTGCAGGCGCTGACCGAGGCCGGTCCGTTGCATGGTGTCGTCGGCGCGTTCTACTTCAAAGAAAGCGTCGATGATCTGCTGCAGGTTGCGGTCCCGACTCCACCGCCGCTGGTGGCCTCTCGGGGTTCTCCGGGCTCACGAGACTATGACGCCGCTCAGCTCGATAACGACAACTGGGCGCTGTTCTCGCAATGGACATACGACATCACCAAGGCGCTCAGTTTTACGGGGGGCGTGCGTTATACCAACGAGACCAAGAAGATTCGGATCGTAGACTTCAATGTATCACCCTACACGAATCCAACGCCTGATCCTTTGCCGTCGCTCGTGCCACCGCTGTACGTGCAGCCTATTTCGTTCAAACAGGAGTTTACCGCGACGACAGGATCGGCCAGCCTGCAATATCGCTGGACTAAAGATTTGATGAGCTACTTCAGCTGGTCCCAGGGGTTCAAGAGCGGTGGATTCAACCAACGCTACAATGCGCCGCCACCTGGAAACCTGCCGATACCGTTCAAAGAAGAAAGGGCCAGGACCTACGAGCTGGGCCTCAAGAGCGATTGGAGTGGTGTATTGCGCGCGAACGCCGCTATCTTCAAAACATACTATGACAATATGCAGCTCACGTATCGGCTGGGCGTTGTTCCGTTGCTGTTCAACGCCGGTAAATCGACTATCGAGGGCGCGGAGCTCGAGCTGACGTACGCACCGATGCGCGATCTGAACGTAAACGCCAGCGGAAGTTATCTTCGCAACACCATCGACGAGATCGCGACGATCGTGGTGCCTGGTTCAGCGGTCACCGCTACCGTTGGGCCGTCTAACTCCCTGCCTTTTACACCGAAGTGGCAAGCCAACGCCGGTGCAGGTTACACGCTGCACCCGGGCGGGCTGCTGCTCACTCCGCGCCTGGATGTTTCCTTTACGGCAGCGCAGTTTTTCGATGCGGCCAACTCGCGGGAGGTGGCGCAGAGCAGCGGAGTTACCGTGATGAATGCCTCGCTCACTCTCGAGAATTCGGCCCGCGCATGGCGCTTGATGTTCGGTGTGAATAATCTGACAGATAAGGTGTATCCCGTTGCCGGGAACTCATCACTGTCGACATCGTCCGGCTACGCCGAGATCATCTATGCGAGGCCGCGCAACTACTTCGTAAGTGGAAGTTACAGCTTCTGATAAGTGGGGTGCCATCCAGTGAGTGGTGGCACCTTGCGCGCGTCTCTGGACCCGGTGGCACGGTTGTTGACGTGTGGAAGGATGTGATCGTTGATCGCGCGCAGCACCGGCGAGAGCTCAACCACGCGCTGAATGACATGCCGAGCGTTTTTAAGACTCAGGTCGTCATTCACAGAGTCACAGAGTGGCGATCGGCGTTGACTGAACACGACCCGGTCGAGGGGGTTCCTTGAAGAAAATAGACCTACAGACCGCGTCTCGCGCTCAGGTGCAGTGAACCATGATTCCTCCGGTCGCTTCATTCCTTATCGGGCTTCCAGTATTTGGTGTTTTTAATCTTCTTGCTCAGACGTCGCATATCGTCCAGTGTCCGTCGTTTTGCTGCGTCCTCCGCGGATGGCCCGGCCGAGATTCGGTCGTAAGGATCGCAGCTCGGCGCCGGGTTGGCCGAAGATTCGAGCGACAGATCCTCGCCCAAGGCCCGCACGAGGGCGGTGTCGATCTTTGAGTCCGCCTTCCAAGTCTGGTTTCCCCTCTCGTCCGTGACGGGACGACCTGCGGGTTTTCGCTCTGGTGGTTTGGACATGCATGCACCCTCGTTACTGCCATGGTTTCGCAAAACGGGGCGGACATGATGTGAGATACCTCGCAGCGCTACGGCATCAGCCTTGGACCGTTCGGATAAATAGCGGTGATGCAGTGCGGGATGCGAAACAGACTCAATGCCGCGCGCCGGATTGGCGCCGGAAACAAGGAGGGAAGGTCGGGGAGCTGGGAACCAACGGTGCGTAGAACATAACAGCCGCCAGTATGCAAATGCGAGCGCAAGTGGTGCAT
>Ga0068859_100001387_pt1 | contig 24641 bp, 28 predicted proteins | sample KBSSwiS22_FD_66585 | JGI IMG/M metagenome (GOLD analysis project Ga0068859, IMG submission 66585) | Switchgrass rhizosphere microbial communities from Kellogg Biological Station, Michigan, USA - KBS Switchgrass S2-2 | ecosystem: Host-associated > Plants > Roots > Rhizosphere > Soil ...
CCGCGGCCACGCGATCGAATGCCGCATCAACGCCGAGGATCCGCGGACGTTCGCGCCGGCGCCTGGATTGGTACGCCATTATCACGCACCCGGCGGCATGAACGTGCGCGTCGATAGCGGACTCTACTCGGGCTATCGCATCCCGCCCTATTACGACTCGATGATCGCAAAGCTGATCGTCCACGGCACCACGCGGGCCGGCGCACTTCGCCGGCTGCGCCGCGCGCTGGGAGAGTTCGTGGTCGATGGCGACGGGGTCAAGACCACCATCCCTCTGCACCAGGCACTGCTCGACGCTGCCGAATTCCAAACAGGCGATTATTCGATCAAATGGCTCGAATCCTGGCTGGCGGAAGATCCCTTCTGAGCTGATTCCTTTGGGTCAGGTCGGTTCGACCAGCTCGACATAGGCTTCGCTGCCGGCCTGCGCCCGCGGCCACGCCGGCATCGGCGACACGATCGTATTTGGAATCGCGCTGGAGACCGGGGGATCCGGATAATATTGAGTCGTCTGCTGCACTTCCTGGGCGAGTGCCGTGCCGCTGATCAGTTCGATCAGCTTGAGCGCTTCGTCGAGCCCCGAGGAAATGCCGCCGCCGGTGAGCCGGTTGCGATCGAGCGCGAAACGCGGATGGCCGTCGGCGATGGTTACGCCATCGGGCGCCGGATAATGTTCAAGCAGATAGGGAATGAATGCCCAGTGCGTCGTCACAGTATAGCCGTCGAGCAACCGCCCCGCCGCCAGCAGCAACGCGCCTTCGCACACCGAGCAGACCCAATTGCTGCGCGCCGCCTGCATCTTGAGGAAATCGAGATAGGCCTGAGCCGGATCGTGGATGATCCGACTGAGCTGGTTCGGATCGCCGCCGGGAACCCACAGGGCGTCGGCGGGCTGCGCCGCGAGCGCGTTCGCTACGTTGAACGCGAACCCGTTGTTGGCGTGCACGAGTCCCGGCCTCTCGGCCATCAGCACGACATCATATTTCGCCCAGGCGAACATCTCCGACGGCCCGCACACGTCGAGCAGGTCGAAGCCCTCATAGAGCGGGATCAGGATCGTCGGCATCGCGCTCACCGCACGCTGAGCGAGAAGGGAATTTCGATATCGGCAAGCGCCGGCCGTGTCTCCTCCACCGATGCAGACGGTTCCCCCGCGACCGCCGCGACCAACGAAGGCGCGTGCTGGCGCCCGGAGATCCCTGCGCGCGTGCGAATCTCGACACGGACGTCCTTTTCGTCCTCGGCGCCTTCGGGAAGACGGAAGTCCGCCGAAACCTTGAGGTGGCTCATGCAATTGGCGCAGCCCTGGACGTGCCAGCGGCTGAGCACCGCTTCGCGCCCGACCAGCTGCTCCTCGCCCGCGACTTCGGCATAGACCGAGATCAGGAATGAACCACGGATCTTCGCACGGTCGATCCCGCCGATATGCACTGTCCTGGCGTCCGCATCGGGCTGCGGTGCAGCCTCCGCGAACATCAGTCCGGTGTTCTCGGCGGCAGGACCGATGAATTTGTCGAGCGAGCCGGGGCCATAGCGATAGCCGAGCTGCGTCTCGATATTCACGACATCGCTGGTGACATAGGGTGTGCCGTCGGCCTTCTTGAACGGATCGAGCCGCGTCGCCATCGTCATCGGCGCATTGAGATCGGCGCCCGCCGGCGGCGGGTTGATGGCAGCGTTGTACATGGCGCCGGGATCGGTCTCGTCGATCGTGAAACCATCGGTGAAGCCGTTCTTCCGCTGCCAGCTCCAGAAGGTGTAATCGATGAAACAGTGATGGAAATAGAAGATCGGGTCGACCCCGGCCGTGTCGTTCTCGCCCATGTCGCCGTTGGCGCCGGCGATCGGCGAAAAATCCCCTTGCCCCGGAACGTCGAACCCGCCGACTGCCAGATGCATGTTGTTGTGGGGGCTCTCGAGCGCGACCACGAGGTTTTTCGGATTATGTTTATTCCAGTTGCTCATCGACGTCGTGTTCGAGAACAGAGTATAGGTGGGTGTCTTGAGGCAGTTGACGAATTTGTTGTAGATCTCTCCCACCTTGGTCGTGCCGATGGTGACCGTCGTGTTGAGCCATGCCACGATGTTGGTTTCGAGCAGTGCGACGTTGGTGGCATAGTCGGGAAACAGCGCGTTATGCGCCGCCGTCGCCGCCCGATCTTCAGCCGTGCCGACCAGCCCCGACAGCGGATAGCGCACCGTCTCATAGCCGGCCGGCTTCGAATAGAGCGCGTTGTCGCCTTCGACGTCGTCGACGATCGCCACCGGAAACACGAACGAGCGCAGCGGATTGTCGATTTCCACGTCGTCCAGCGTGAACGTGCGGTCGGTCAGCGCACGCGGGATTCCGCTCGTGCGTGCCGCGTCACTGCATTCGTCCCAGAACGGAAGCGCCACATCCTCGCAACCGGGGATGCTGCGCAGCGCCTCCTCGAGCTTGAACAGATAAGCGCGGTGCCAGCTGGGGAAGAGCACGGTGCCGTGCTGGCAATAGCCGCCCCACCAGCTCGGATCGGTCGCTCCGGGGCCGCGAAACGGCTCGCCATGGAAGCCGCCAAGCATGAAGAAGGAGCGTGGGTCGTCCGCGGGGAGTTCCTTGATGCCTTTCCAGGCGCGCATCAGCGCTTCGAGTTCGAGCTTGTCGCCCCGATCATAATCGGCCTGGATGTCAGCGATCGAACGACGGACGCGCGGCGTGTTCATATCTCTCTCCCTTGGTTGACCGCGCCCCGCGGCGCGCACGACAACGGTTTCCGCGCAAGCAGATTTGCGCCCGGACAGCCAGTTTCGAGACAATATAGCCCCGAACAGCATTGCGACTCGCAAACTCAAATCGACTTTAGCTTGTTTCATAGTCAGAATAAACCGTGCAGAAGACTTGTTGCGTGGCCATATTCCTGTAATATTGTCGCTCCAACCAACCTACTGCGGTTATTGCGATTCGGGTTCGATGTCAGTTCCTGCGGCAATGCGACTTGCGTAAGCGGAAGGCGCCGATCGAGGAGAGAGCGATGCTCGCCGGCAAATGGACGTACCGCAGCTTCCTAAACCGCACTGCACTGGTCGGCGACGATGCCGCGGCCGCGCTCGCGCTGATCTTCGGCGAAGGTGTGTTCGAGTTTGTCGCCGAAGGCGACGACCGGTTTCGCGGCGGGCTGGGCATGGGGACGAATTATGCGCTGACGCTGTCGGCCAGCGCGGTTCCGGGCGATGAAGCCGCGCCCGGCAGCTTCGCGATCGTCGGGACCGGGATCGACGGTACGCCCACTGCCGGATGGCGCTACGACTATCGTGGCGTGATTAGCTATCGCTGGCCGAACGCCGTCGGCCAGGTCCCTTGCCTGCTCGGTACCGTGATCCGCGTCGTGGCGCACGGACCGGATGCGCCCGCGGGTGTCACTGCCTCGTTCGTGGCGGTGCGCCACAGCGACGATCCACCCCCGCGCTCGTCGCGCACCTTCGTTTTAGTCGCGTGATGCGCCGGCTCGCGCTCGGACTAGCACCACTCGCGGTAGTCGCCGCGCTGCCGGTCGCGGCGGCACTGCCCGCCGGCCGCTGGCTGCCGATCTGCAGCGATGGCGAAGCACATTGGCTGTTTCTGCCCGACCGTGTTCCGGACCGGCCACGGCGCGAGACCCCCGTGCAAGGCATATGCATGCATTTCGCATGCGTCCGCGAGACCCGAGTTCAGCTCAAGCGGCCGTGGTAAGCCTGCAACGAGCATGGTTGCGGGGCACTCGCGCGCCACCTAAGCATGGCGGCGAGGGGAATGCGCATGAGCCTGATCGAACAACTCGGCACGCTGACCAAGGCGCAGCGCAACTCGATCGTGGCGAGCTATCTCGGCTGGACGCTCGACGCGTTCGACTTCTTCCTGATGGTGTTCATGATCAGCGCCATCAGCAAGGAATTCCACGCGAGCACGAAGGAAGTCGCCGAAGCGACCTTCCTCACGCTCGCGATGCGTCCGGTCGGAGCGTTCGCGTTCGGCTGGATGGCGGACCATCTCGGGCGCCGGCCAGTGATGATGCTGGTGATCCTACTGTTTTCGGGATTCTCGGTGCTATCGGGTTTCGCGCAGACGCTCGGGCAACTGCTGCTCATCCGCGCACTGTTCGGGTTCGCGATGGGCGGCGAATGGGGAATCGGCGCGAGCCTGGTGATGGAGACGATTCCGCCAAAGTTGCGCGGGCCCGTGTCGGGCCTGCTGCAGAGCGGCTATCCCTCGGGCTATTTCGTCGCGAGCCTGGTCTATTTCCTGCTGTTCGACACCATCGGCTGGCGCGGGATGTTCTTCGTCGGCGTTGCGCCGGCGTTGCTCGTGTTCCTGATCCGCATGCACGTCGAGGAAAGCCCGGCCTATGAAGCGCGGCGCCACCGTTCGCGGCCCAACCCGCTCGTCGAGCTCGCCCGCCATTGGAAGATCGCGCTCTACCTCGTGGTGCTGATGACGGCGTTCAACTTCTTCAGTCACGGCACCCAGGATCTCTATCCGACCTTCCTGCAGAAGCAACACGGGTTCGACACCAGGATGACCGGAACGCTGACCGCAGTGATGAACGTCGGCGCAATCGTCGGCGGGTTGAGCTTCGGCATATGGTCCGAGAAGATCGGGCGCAAACGCGCGATCATGGTCGCCGCCCTATGCGCGTTGCCGGTGATCCCGCTCTGGGCATATGCCTCAACGCCGCTGCTGCTCGGGCTCGGCGCGTTCCTGATCCAGATCTGCGTCCAAGGCGCCTGGGGAATCGTGCCGGCGCATCTCAACGAGCTGTCGCCAGCGCTGGTGCGCGGCATGTTTCCCGGCTTCGCCTATCAGCTCGGCAATCTGATCGCATCGCGAAACGGACCGTTCCAGGCCTGGCTTGCCGAGGACCAGGGCCATGGCTTCAGCTTCGCGCTTGCGCTGGTCGCCGGCGTGACGGTGGTGGTGCTGGTCGCGTGGACGGCGATAGGCCCGGAGCGGCGCGACGTCGATTTCCTCGAGGAGGCGAAGACCCAGTGAAGGCGGTGATCTGGCACAATCCGCGCTGCTCCAAGTCGCGGGAGGGCCTCGCGCTTCTGAACGCGTCGCCAGGCGTCGAAGTCGAGGTCTTCGACTATCTCCGCCATCCGCCGAGCCGCGAGCGGCTCGCGGCCGTCTATGCCCGCGCCGGGCTCACGCCCCGCGAGGGGCTGCGCAAAGCCGAGGACGCCGCCAAAGCGCTCAAAGGCGCGAGCGACGACGCTATCCTCGACGCCATGGTCGCCAACCCGATCCTGATCGAGCGGCCATTGGTCGAGACCGACAAGGGCGTACGGCTCGGCCGACCGCCCGAGAAGATCCGCGAGATCCTCTGAGCCCGCGCGCATGACCACGATCGCACAGCGGCTCGCCGCCACCGGCGGGCGCCCCTCGGGATTCGACTATCTCCGGCTCGGGCTATCGCTGTCGGTGATCGCGATGCACAGCGCGATCGTCTGCCACAGCTTTCCGGGCGAGATCGCCTTGTGGGAATCGCCGCTGCGGCCGTTGGTGCGCGCGATCCTGCCGATGTTCTTCGCGCTGTCGGGCTTCCTCGTCGCGGGAAGCCTCGAGCGCGCGCGCACGCTGCCGACGTTCCTCGGCCTGCGGGTGATCCGCATCTATCCCGCACTAGCGGTCGAAGCGCTGCTGTCGGCGCTGATCCTGGGGCCGATCTTCACCGGCCTCGCGCTGACCGACTATTTCCACGACCCGCTGTTCGCGCGCTATTTCTGGAACCTGATCGGCGATCCGCAATATGTGCTGCCGGGCGCGTTCGCGCACAATCCGCTGCCGATCTGGGTCAACCGCCAGCTATGGACGGTGCCGTACGAACTCGCCTGCTACGGCACGCTCGCGGCGATCGTGATGCTGGGACTCAAGCGCCGGCCGGTCCTGCTGCCGGTCGCCGCGGCAGCGATCGCGCTGGGCTACGGCACCGTCAAGTTCGTGCGCACGGGCGTGCCGCTCTATGTTCCGGGCCCGATGCCGGGCGTGCTGCTGGTCGTTGCGTTCCTCGCCGGCGTCACGCTTTACTGGTTCCGCGACCGCTCGCCCTATGGTCGAGGCTGGCTGGTGGGATCGGCGCTACTGACGGTCGTGCTGCTGTGGTTCGTACCATTCGGCGACCTGCTCGCGCCGTTCAGCGCCGCCTATGCCACCGTCCATCTCGGCCTCACCGACGGTCGTCGCATCTGGGCGATCCGCGGCGCCGACTATAGCTATGGCATATTCCTGTATGGTTTCCCGATGCAGCAGGCAGTCGCGGCGACGCTGCCCGGCGGACAGACTCCGCTCGGAAACACGGTCTTCGCGATCCTGGTCTCCGGCGCGTTCGCCGCGCTGTCGTGGCGGCTGGTCGAGAAGCCCGCGCTGCGGCTGCGCAAACCGATGGAGCGCCTCGAATCGCGCTGGCTCGAAGGCCGCGGCAAACGCCGCGCGACCGCCGCGCTGGCCGGGCGCGAACTCGACTGACACATTTTTGCCGGCTGTCTCGACATTGCGCCGCTCGCCGCTAGCATCGGGTTGATGGCCTTCGCGACATCCCCTCGGTGAACGGAGCGGTACACGACCGTATGTCGCGGCGTGCGATAGCCGCCGCAACGATCGGCAATGGCCTGGAATTCTACGATTTCATCACCTTCACCTTTTTCTCGATCCAGATCGGGCAAGCCTTCTTCCCAACCGGTAATGCCTTCACCAGCCTGATGGGAGCATTGGCGACGTTCGGCGCGGGGTTCGTCACGCGGCCGCTCGGCGCGCTGATTCTCGGCACGTTCGCCGATCGCGTCGGCCGCAAGCCGGCGATGCTACTAAGCTTCGCGCTGATGGGCGGCGCGATCGTCGTTCTCGCACTGACGCCTGGCTATGCGAGCATCGGCATTGCCGCGCCGCTGATCGCGATCCTCGCGCGATTGGTTCAAGGCTTCGCGCTCGGCGGCGAAGTCGGTTCGGCGACGGCCTATCTGCTCGAAATGGCCCCCCTGCATCGCAGGGGGTTCGCCGCGTCGTGGCAAGGTGCGAGCCAAGGGGTCGCGGCGACGATCGGCGCGTCGATGGGCCTCGTGCTTACCGCGCTGTTGCCGCACGACCTGGCGCAGGCCTATGCTTGGCGCATCGCGCTGCTGCTCGGTGCGCTAACTGTCCCGTTCGGACTTTGGGTTCGCAATCGTATCCCCGAAACGCTGGCTCTCGACGAGCAATATGCCGCCGCGCCGCCCGCCCATGGCGCGCGGCCCTACCTCAAGGTGATCGTGCTTGGGCTGATCATCATCGGCGCGGGCACGACCTCGACCTATATTTTCCACTATATGGCGACCTTCGGCCAAGCGACGTTGCACCTGTCCGCAAGCGTCTCGTTCACTGCCGTGGTCGTCAACAGCGGGGTGCTGGTGGTGACGGTGCTGACCGGCGGATGGCTCTCCGACCGCTATGGCCGCAAACCCGTGATGATCGGCGCGATGCTGCCGTTCGCGGCCTTGATCCTGCCAATGTTCCTGTGGTTGACGACGCAACGCGACGCTGTTTCGTTCATCACCGCCAATTTCCTGCTGTCGACGGCCAATGGCTTCATCTGGGGCGCCTTTTACGCAGCCTTGATCGAGAGCCTGCCCAAGCGCATTCGCACTCGGATCTTCGCAATGGTCTATTCGGGGTCAGTCGCCGTGATCGGCGGCAGCACGCAGCCAATCATCGCCTGGCTGGTTCATGTCACCGGCAACCCGATGGCGCCGGCCTGGTATCTGACCGGTGTGACGCTGATCGGACTCATGGCCGTACTCCGCTTTCCAGAGAGTGCCCCCGTTCGACGCATTCCGCCCGCGGCACGCGAGCTGGCGCTGTCGGTTGGATGAGCCGCCGGCTTCAGCCGGGGCAATGCGCGTCGTGCGACGGCCGGTCGGCAGTGATGTCCAGCTTGGAACCATAGAGCTCCACCGGTCGGCCGTGGCGGCACGCCACGTCGGCGGTGAGCATCATCCAGCGTTTCGTCCCGTCAGCACGGCAGATCTCTGCCTCCATCGTGAAGCTGCCGCACGTTGCGATCGCGCCGGTGCGGAGCCGCTCCAGCATCGCACGCGATTCCGCGGTGTACATGCTGACGACGTCGCGGCGATCGACGCGGGTGCCGGGCGCGATTCCAAACAAGTCGAATACGCCACGCGACCAAGTGAGCGCGTTGTCGGCGAGATTGCACGACCAGCTGCTGTGCAGCGGCTGGAGGCGGATCTCGTGGTTATCCGTGCCGGTCAGCGAGAGATCGCGCGGCGTTTCGATCCATAAGGGCTTCAACAATCGCGTTGCCATCGCGCCACGGTAGCGCATGGGTCTTAAGGCATTATGATCCCGAGACGACATCGCGCATGCTGGCCCCGCCGACGCAGCATCTCGATTCAGCCGTAACCGGAAATCCGCGGCGCGTCAGGCGTCCGCCGTCTCCGGCGACATGTTGGCCATGCGGCGCCGCATTTCCTCAGGCGATACATCCTCGACATGCGTCGCAATCATCCAGCAATGGCCGAAAGGATCGCGCAACGTGCCAGAACGATCGCCGTAGAACTGGTCGACAACCGCCCGTTCCTCGGTCGCCCCGGCCGCGAGCGCACGCGCGAACACCGTGTCGACGTCGGGCAGATAGACCATCAGCGAAACGCTCGTCCCGCCATAGGATTTGGGACCGCGATGCCCCTGGTCGGGGAATTCATCGGCGAGCATCACATGCGAATCGCCGATCCGGATCTCGGCATGGCCGATCCTGTCGCCCATGGGCATTCGCATCACTTCCTCGGCACCGAATGCCTTGGCGTAGAAGGCGATCGCATTCGCCGCGCCGTCGACGACCAGATACGGGGTCACGCTATGATAGCCTTGGGGAACCGGATTGACGGTCATGGCAGCCTCTCCTCGACTCGAAGCCCCCTTCCCGCCAAATATCCGCCCGGTTTGTTGCAGAAGCAATCGCGTCACGCTTGGACTGCCGGTCCGGCGCCGCTAAGGGCTCTCGGCATGACGCAAATCACCCCCGAGATCGTTGCCGAGCATGGCCTGTCCCCCGAGGAATATCAGCGCGTGCTGCACGCGATGGGCCGCGAGCCCAATCTGACCGAGCTCGGCATCTTCTCGGTGATGTGGTCCGAGCATTGCTCGTACAAATCGAGCCGCATCCATTTGAAGAAGCTGCCGACCACCGGGCCCCAGGTGATCCAGGGCCCTGGCGAGAACGCCGGCGTGGTCGACATCGGCGATGGCCTTACCGCCATCTTCAAGATGGAGAGCCATAACCACCCGTCGTACATCGAGCCCTATCAAGGCGCGGCGACCGGAGTCGGCGGCATCCTGCGCGACGTGTTCACCATGGGCGCGCGGCCGGTGGCGAACATGAATGCGTTGCGCTTCGGCGACCCCCGTCACCCGAAGATGCGCCATCTGATCGCCGGCGTCGTGCACGGCATCGGTGGCTATGGTAACTGCGTGGGTGTGCCGACCGTGGGTGGAGAGACAAATTTCCACCCCGCGTACGATGGCAATATATTGGTCAACGCGATGACCGTTGGCGTTGCCCGCGCCGATGGCATCTTCTACTCCGCCGCGGCAGGTATCGGAAATCCGGTTGTTTACGTGGGTTCGAAGACCGGGCGCGACGGCATCCATGGCGCGACAATGGCCTCGGCCGACTTCAGCGAGGACAGCGAGGAGAAGCGGCCGACGGTGCAGGTCGGCGATCCCTTCACCGAGAAATTGCTGATCGAAGCCTGCCTCGAGTTGATGGGTTCGGACGCGATCGTCGCGATCCAGGACATGGGCGCGGCGGGGCTGACTTCGTCGTCGGTCGAAATGGCGTCGAAGGGCGGCGTGGGGATCGAGCTGGTGATGGACATGGTGCCGCAGCGCGAAGCCGGCATGACACCCTATGAAATGATGCTCTCCGAAAGCCAGGAGCGCATGCTGATGGTGCTCAAGCCCGGCCGCGAAGCCGAGGCCGAGGCGATCTTCCGCAAATGGGAGCTCGACTTCGCCGTGATCGGCCGCGTGACCGACACCGGCCGTATGGTGCTCAAATGGCAGGGCGAGACCGTCGCCGATATTCCGCTCGGACCGCTTGCCGACGACGCACCGGCCTATGACCGGCCATGGGTAGCGACGCCCAAGCCGGCACCGCTGGCCGACGCGCCCGAATCGAGCGACCCGGCCGCCGACCTGCGCAAGCTGATGGCTTCGCCCGACCTCGCCTCGCGGCGCTGGATCTGGGAGCAGTACGACCATATGGTGGGGGCTGACACCGTGCAGCGCCCCGGCGGCGACGCGGCGGTGGTACGCGTCCATGGCACTGACAAGGGCCTCGCGATCACCACAGATTGCACGCCGCGCTATTGCCACGCCGATCCGGTCGAAGGCGGCCGCCAGGCAATCGCCGAGACCTGGCGCAACCTGACCGCGGTTGGCGCAACGCCGCTCGCCGCGACCGACTGCATGAACTTCGGCAACCCGCAGCGTCCCGAGATCATGGGGCAGTTCGTCGGCTGCATCGACGGCATGGCCGAGGCGTGCCGCGCGCTCGACTTCCCGATCGTCTCAGGCAACGTCAGCCTCTATAACGAGACCAAGAACGAAGACGGCACGGGCTCGGCGATCCTGCCGACCCCCGCGATCGGCGGCGTCGGCCTGCTCGCCGACTGGCGATCGAGCTGCACGATCGGCTTCAAGGGCACCGGCGACACCGTACTCGCGGTGGGCGAGCGCGGCGGCGATCTCGGCCAGTCGCTGTGGCTGCGCGAGATCCACGGCCGCGAGGACGGCGCGCCGCCGCCGGTCGATCTCGCCGCCGAGCGCCGCACCGGCGATTTCATCCGCGCGATGATCCTCAATCGCTCGATCACTGCGTGCCACGACGTCTCGGACGGCGGCATGGCGGTCGCGCTCGCCGAAATGGCCCTGGCTTCGGGCATCGGCGTGCTGGTCAACGAGCCGCAGCCGTTCGGCATCGCCGGCTCGCTGTTCGGCGAAGATCAGGGCCTCTACATCGTCACCGTGTGCGACACCTGCCTCGCCGACTTCATGGCCGCGGCGCACAAGGCGAATGTCCCCGCCGATCCGCTGGGCCGCACGATCAAGGACCGCATCATCTTCGAACTCGACGAAGGCGACTGGACGGTGAGCATCGCCGAGCTGCGTGCGGCGCACGAGGGATTCTTCCCCGAACTGATGGGAGCGGCGGAGACAGTTTGACGGCCGGGGCGCGCCCGCGGCGTCGCCGGGGATGAATCGCGCGCGAAACGCACCGGCACATACGCCTCCCGCCGCCTTGCGAATCCAACGAAGTTGACGATCTTGACGGTTGCCATTCGTCCGTTTCGTCCTTCGCTCGAAAAGTCTCATCGGTGGGGCGCAACACGTGCACGGCCACATGGCGCGGCGGTCGCATGTCATTTTGTTCGATATATGTTCCACGCGGTTCGGCGTAGTAAGCAAACTCCTACAAAACAAGCTGGTGGCGTTCGCGAGGCTCAAGAGCGCCGGGACGCCGCTTCCGCTGCTCGCGAGGGGCGTTTTGATTGGATGAGCGGACGGGCATTGTCGCTCGGGAACGACCAGCGTCGCGAGGAACGGCTGGAACCGGGGCTTGGGGAATATGCGAGATTATCGAACCGGACCGGCTTCACCCGATCAGTCGGACGGCATCCAACATCCAGGCGGCCGGATTGCCTGCGGTCGGCGTGCAGGTGTTGGTAATGCTGGAGTTCCCGCTGAATGAGAGCCGAAGCGCGACCATCTGGAAGCAGTTGAGCGACATGCCTGAAGTGCCGTTGAACGTCAGAGTATCGTTCGGAAAATAAAAGGCGCCGCTGAAAGAGGAGTTCGAGTTGCCGTTGATCGTACAGCACTGATTGCTCGCGGCAGCTCGGACGTCGCGATAGATGGTGATGCCAGTATAGGTGCCGCTGGTCGACGGCGAAATATCGACCTCCGCGCCGCCGTTGATGTTCATCGTTGCAAAGCTGCTCGCGTTGTTGGTCGTCGTGCTGGTCAGCACGAACGTGCAGCCGGTGCAGGTAAGATGTCCTTGGGCGCCCACCTGAAGGCCCGCATTATTGGCACCATTGGCGAGATAATAGACGCCCGGCGCAAGCGTAAGCGTGCCCTGGACATTGATCGTGCCATAGCAACCGGGCGCATAAGGGCTTCCACTGCTGCTATCGACGGTCGTTCCCGATCCCACGTCGATGGTGCGCCAATTGCTGCCGTTCTTGCATGCGCCGTTGGATACCGCGCTCGAACTCGGATCCAGGTTGCTGGTGGCGAAGGGACTGGGCAGCTGCGCGTGATTGGGCATCAGCACCGTCCCGCTGGAATAAGCGGTCGACAACGGAATGCCGCCCATGGCGACGATCGGCGAGGCCGTCACGATCGGCTGGCCGTTCACATTGACGGCTGCGGCGACAGAGATGGAATTGGTCCCGACGCCGCACCCCAGGTCGAGGGTAGAATTGCCGGCGAAGGTGACGCCGGTGGTGGTGCCGCTTTCCAGCGCCAGGAAGCACACCTTTCCGTCCGGAACGATGGCAGCCCGCGCTTCCGCCGATATACCCGTCGTTGCGCTTCCGAACAGCGCCATCAGCGGTGTCGCCTGGACACTCTCCAACCGAACATACATCGCCGAGGTATAGGTGGTGCTGCCGCTGGTATAGGATCCTGGCGTGATCGTCGCCGACGCGTTAGTCACCAGCGCATTCTGTGTCAGCGCCTTGTTGGCCTGAGCGGTGGCGGCAGTATTCCCCTGGCTCTGGAACAGCGAATAGGCGCCGGCCAGCGCCGCCGAATCCGCCTCGCGCTGGAGCTGCCGCTTGACCAGCGACAGCTGCATCGTGTGGACGCCAATTCCGGCGGACGCGATCACGAAAGGAAGCGCGAACGCCGTCATCATGAGCGCATTGCCTCGCCGGTCGTAGCAGAGCCGGCGAAGTCCATCGAGGAACGGCATGGTCAGGCCCCCACGGTTAACTGGTGACATAAGCGCGGCGCGTTTCCGTAAGGGGCACCGTCTGCGTGCCGAGCAAATAATTGACGTTTACGTTATAACCCATTGTTATCGTTACGGAGTTTGGCACGGAACTGGTGTCGAACGTGACGGTGGGCGCGACGATGTTTGCCGGGTCCATGCCAAAGCGGTGGCTGGCAATTCTCGCTTGGATTTGTGTCTGGGTGGGCCTGGGCCATGTCGTCGCATAGCGTGCCGCGTCCTCGACCGCGCTTCGCAAGCCGGCTTGCGCCAGAAACAGAATTCCCAGCGACGCCATGCCGATCAGCATCGCAAACAGCATCGGAGCGACTAGCGCGAACTCGAGCGCGCCAACGCCCCGGCGATCACGAAGAAGCGTGCGAAACGGGCTGGCAAGCTTGATCATTGGATCCGAATCGCCCCCGTCGTCGTGAGGGGTACGACTCCGTTCGAATTTCCCCACAGCTGCGCAAAGGAACCGAGCACGAATGTCGGTGTGAAGGTCGTTGAAATCGCGATTTGCGTATAGCGCGCGGTTTCCTGCCCGCTGGTGCAGCTCGAGCTCCAGCTCGTCGCAACGCCGGAACACTCCAGCGTCTGAGTCACCGTTACGGCGCTGGCCGAGACATTCGCCTGCGAAGCCGCCTCAGACTGGATACTGCTTGCGGCCAGGCTGGGTCCGGCCATCGTCGACATCTCGAGACCGCGATTGACGGCTTGCTGCGCCATCAGCTTGCTTGCTCCGAAACGCGCGACATCGACCGTGCCCATGATGACGATGGCAAGCACGGGCATCACGATCGCTGCTTCGACGACGGCAACGCCTCTTGTTTCGGCGACGAGGTTCGCCAATAGACCGATTATCGGCCTCCTGAAACGCGGCATCTGGTCTCGTATCAACTTTCGGCCTGGTCGCATGGTGCACGACTCGCAAATATGAGGGGAGAGCCTCCCTTCGTTGCGTGCCCTTGTTACCTTGATTGAATAACAATTCGGCTAGAGTTGTGACTAACGCGTCGGTAAGCGTCGGTTTGGAAGACCGTCGGCTGGGGCGTGATCGCGGTTGCCGAGCCCGTTCCGGAGGATGGCGCCGTGAGTCCGGGCGCACATCGCAGTGCCGAGTCATCTTCCACGATGGAATGCGGAGCTTGGCCAGGCCGAGTTCGAGCCCTAGCCTCGCTCCCCGCGCATCGCTACACCACGGCGAGGAGGGGCAGCCCCGTGACCGCAGGTTATTCGAACAAACCGCTCGCCGAGAAGCTGGGCTGGACGCGCGGGATGCGCGTGTGGTTCCATCACATGCCCGACAGCGTCCGCGAGGCGATCGACCCCGAGGAGATCGGACTCGAGGAACAGCCGACCGTGTCTGACGGGCTGCAGGGTGCGCATCTGTTCTGCACCGATCGCGCGACGATGGACCATCATCTGCGCGCGCTGCGTCCGCTGCTCGCCTCCAACGCGATCGTCTGGGTCTCGTGGCCGAAGAAGGCGGCAAAGGTCGAGACCGACATCACCGAGGACGTGGTTCGCGAAGTCGCGCTGCCGACCGGTTTGGTCGACGTGAAGGTCTGCGCGATCGACGAAATCTGGTCGGGGTTGAAGCTGATGATCCGCAAGGAACTGCGTTGAACTGGAACGCCATAGGCTTTGGCGACCGGGCCATCGATCCTCTCCGATCGCCGCGGAGGGTTGAAGAGGGAACGTTCGCATGACTGTCGCACGTCGTATCGCGCTCGCCACGCTGATCGCCGGATCGCTCGACATCGGATTCGCGGCGATCAACACCGCCGCAGCCGGCAAGCCGATCACGGACATGCTGCGCAGCGTCGCGAGTGGTCCGTTTGCAGCCGCTCCACATTGGGGCACCGCCGGCGCCGCGGCCGGCCTCGCGGTCCATTTTGCGATCATGGCAGTGATGGCGGCGGTGTTCGTGATCGCCATCGACCGCATCAGCTGGGTGCGCAAGAACTGGCTGCTCGCCGGCCTGCTCTATGGCCTGGGTCTGTGGCTAGTGATGTACGGCGTCGTGCTGCCGCAGCGCTTCGGCACGCATTTCCCGACGAACAAACCGCTCGAGCTGGCCAAGCAACTGTTCGCGCACATTGGACTGGTCGGGCTGCCGATCGCACTGATCGCCCGCACCAAGTGAGCGAGACGACGGCGGCCACCCGCGAGCGGCTCGCGCCTGGGCGGCTCGAAAGCCTCGACATCATTCGGGGCGTTGCCGTGATGGCGATCCTGCTGATGAACATCGTCGATTTCGCGATGCCCGGCGCGGCCTATTTCAACATTCGCGCCTATGGCGGATCGCATGGCGCCAATTACGACGCGTTCCTGATCAACTATCTGCTGTTCGACGGGAAGATGCGGGGGCTGTTCTCGTTCCTGTTCGGCGCCTCGACACTGATCGTGGTCGAGGCGGCCGAAGCCGGCGGACGCAGTGCGGCGCGGGCGCATTACGCGCGTATGGCTTGGCTGCTCGCGATCGGCCTCGCGCATCTGTGGTTCGTGTGGGACGGCGATATTCTCAGCCTATATGCGCCGATCGGGATGATCGCGTTCGCGTTCCGCAAGCTGCCACCGCATCGGCTGATCGTGATCGCAGCATTGCTGATCGTCGGCGAGACCATGCTCGCCACCGGCATCGCATTCGACGTGCGCGCGACCGAGATCGCCGCCGCCGGCCCGCATCCAAGCGCGGCAACACTCAAGCATTTCGCCGACTATGTCGACAGCTTCGGCGTGCCGCCGCGCAACCGCATCGCCGAGGAGCTTGCGATTGGGCGCGGCAGCTACGCCGGGCTGACGCTCGATCGTTTCAAACATTATCCGCAGGGCCCGCTCACGGCCGTTTTCTTCGCCGGGCTTGAGACGCTCGGCTATATGCTGCTCGGCATGGCGCTGCTCAAGAACGGCCTGCTCGCCGGTCGCTGGCCGCGAGCGCGCTACGTCCGCTGGCTGGCGATCGGTTTTGCGATCGGGCTCGCTTATTATGGCGCTGGCGCCTTCTATCTGGAGCGCGCCGGCCATTCGGCGACCGCAACCGTGTTCGCGCAGCTCGCGATCGTCACTCCGTTTCGACCGTGGATGATCGTCGGCTGGGCGTGCCTGATCCTGCTGCTCGCGCGGCCTGGCGGAGCGCTGACCCGGCGCATCGCGGCGACCGGAAGAATGGCGTTCTCCAATTATCTTGCCACCAGCCTGATCTGCACGACCTTGTTTTACGGCTATGGATTCGGCTGGTTCGGCTATCTGCAGCGTGCGGAGCTCTATCTCGTCGTCGTGCTGATCTGGATCGCGATGCTGTCATGGTCGCGGCCCTGGCTCGCGCATTTCCGCTACGGCCCATTCGAATGGGCATGGCGCAGCCTGGCGCGCGGCGCGTTCCAGCCGATGCGGTCCTCCGTAAAAGTCGCTATTGAGAACCAGACGCAATAGTCTTGCGAATCATTCTCAGTGCCTTTATAGCCCGATTCGACGGAGCTGAGGGTGCCTTTCATGGTCGTGTGTATCTGCAATGCCATTCGCGAGCGCGACGTGCGTCAGGCGGCCCGCAGTGGCGCGACCAGCGCCTGCCAGGCCTATCGCGCGCTCGGCCACCAGCCCAAGTGCGGCCAATGCGTCCCCTATGCGCGCGAGATCATCGATCAGGAACGCGCGGCCTGATCTGCTTCAAAACCTCTACGTCTTGCCCTTCCTTCCCCGGCGTGGCAGCTAGGGCGCAGCGGTGAGGTGAGCAAATGAAGGGCGATGCCAAGGTCATCGAGTTCCTCAACGGTGTGCTCAAGAACGAGCTGACCGCCGTCAATCAATATTGGCTGCATTACCGTCTGCTCGATCACTGGGGCATCAAGCGCCTCGCCGAGTTCGAGCGGCACGAATCGATCGACGAGATGAAGCACGCCGATCGGGTCTCGGAGCGCATCCTTTTCCTCGATGGCCTGCCCAATTTCCAGCTGCTCGGCCGGCTGCGCATCGGCGAATCGGTCGAGGAGCTGCTTCGCGCCGACCTGGCGCTCGAGATGGAGGCAGTGGCTTACCTGCGCGATGCGATCGAACATTGCGAAACGGTGCGCGACTATGTCAGCCGCGACCTGTTCCGAGAGATTCTCGAAAGCGAGGAGAGCCACGTCGACACGCTTGAGACGCAGTTCGAAATGATCGACCGGATGGGCCTGGCGAATTACGTCCAGCTGAACAGCAAACCGGCTGAGGAGTAGGCGCCAATCTGCACGAAGGATTCATTCGTGCAGAGACGCCGAGACGCAAAGAGGGACGAAATCAGCGAAGTCTGATGCCGCACCCAACAATGTTGCGGATGCGCTGGCACGAAGGCGACATCTCTGCGTCTCCGCGCCTCTGCGCGAACACATTCCCGGCTTGCAGCTCCGCCATCCTGCGGCACGTTCACGAAAGTCGCCGGCCGAACCCAATGCGGCGCTCGACCAGCGGACTGGCTTCGCGCTGCAGCAGCGCCAGCGTCGCTTCGAACGTGTCGCGCAATTTGACGATGTGTTCGAATGTCGCAGTCGGCGCATCGCGGCTCTCGACACAGTCGCGCGCGATCATTTCGATGATCTCTGCAAGCTCGGCGAGGGGATCGGCGCCGAACTGACGCGCTTCGCCCTTGAGCGTGTGCGCCGGAATCACCATCGCAGTCGCACTGCCCGCGTGCATCGCTTCCTCGATGGCGGCGACCGAGCGAACGCCGTCTTCGCGAAAATAGCCGAGGATGCGCACGAAATTGGCACCGAGCTCGGCCCGCGCCCGTGCGAAAGCCTCGCGATTCACAAGCGCATCGTTTGCCAAGGTCGCCACGATATCTGCTCCGGACGAAATAACGCACGAAGCCCTTCCATAGGATGTGCGAGGTAAACGATCGGTATCCAGGCAGTGGCAGCGCCGAAAATGCCTGTGCGCAGGATCGGTACCAAGATTACCCTTTGTCGCGATCGAATGGATTGCGTGGCGCGCGCAAGGTGAGGCGAACCGGCACGGCGCCGAAATCGAACTCGCGGCGCAATCCATTCACGAGATAGCGGCGATAGCTTTCGGGCAGCAGGTCGACGCGCGTGCCGAACAGCACGAAGCTCGGCGGGCGGCTCTTGTTCTGGGTGATGTAACGCGGCTTGATCCGCTTGCCGCCCGGCGCCGGGGGCGGATTGGCTTCGAGCGCGCGTTCGAACCAGCGATTGAGCTGTCCGGTCGAAACGCGGCGCGACCAGGCGTCGCGCGTCTCGAACGCCACTTTCATGAGCGTGTCGAGGCCCTTGCCGGTCGCCGCGGACACGGTGAGCAGCGGCACGCCTTTTACTTGCGCGAGCCCTTCGTCCAGCGCCGCCTTGACGCCGTTGAACAGCTTCGACGCGTCCTCGGCGACGTCCCATTTGTTGAGCGCGATCACCAGCGCGCGACCTTCCTGGAGGACATTGTCGGCGATCTTGAGGTCCTGCACCTCGAGCCCCTTGGTCGCATCGAGCAGCAGCACCACGACTTCGGCGAAATCGACTGCGCGCAATGCGTCCGCGACCGACAGCTTCTCGAGCTTGTCCTGCACCTTGGCGCGCTTGCGCATGCCGGCGGTGTCGATCAGCCGCACCGCGCGATCCTGCCAGCGCCAGTCGATCGCGATCGAATCGCGCGTGATACCGGCCTCGGGTCCGGTGATCAGCCGGTCCTCATCGAGCAGCTTGTTGACCAGCGTCGACTTGCCGGCGTTGGGACGGCCGACGATCGCGAGCTTGAGCGGCGCGTCGGGTGCGTCGGGATCGTCCTCGGGTTCGATATCGTCCGGCCGGTCGATATAGGGGAGCAGCGCCTCGAACAGGTCGGCGATACCCTCGCCATGTTCAGCCGACAGTTGCACGGGGTCGCCGAAGCCAAGCGCCAGCGCCTCGAGAATGCCGGCTTCACCCGCGCGTCCCTCGGCCTTGTTCGCGGCAAGTACCACCGGCGTATCCGAACTGCGCAGCCAGCGCGCGATTTCCTCGTCGAGCGGCACCACGCCCGCGCGTGCGTCGAGCAGGAACAGTGCAACGTCCGCGTCGCGCACCGCCGCTTCCGTCTGCGCGCGCATGCGACCTGGCAGCGTCGCCGCATCCTCATCCTCGAATCCTGCGGTATCGATCACGCGGAAATCAAGCCCGATCAGCGTCGCCTCGCCTTCGCGGCGGTCGCGCGTCACCCCCGGCGTGTCGTCGACCAGTGCGAGGCGCTTGCCCACGAGCCGATTGAACAGCGTCGACTTGCCGACGTTAGGCCGGCCGATAATGGCGACAGTAGGAAGTGGCATGATCCGCCCTTTAACGCGATTTCACGCGAAAGTTGAAAAAACCACTCTCCCCGTGCGGAAGAGCGGTCGAATCTCAACTCGAGCGGCGCGTACTTCGATCAGCGCCAGGCGCTGAGCTTGCCCTTGTCGTCGAGCAGGAACAGCGCACCGTTTGCCACGACCGGCGCGAGGGTGAAGGGCTGGCCGGTCTTGATCACCGACTGCACCTTGCCGTCGGCGACCGATGCCGAGACGATGTCGCCGCGCGAATTGATCAGAAGCAACCGGCCGCCGGCAAGCAGCGGGCCCTTCCAGCCATAGGGCTTCGATTTGCCCTTTTCGTTCTGATAGTGGCGCAGCTGGCTGATCCAGCGGATCTTGCCGCTGTCGCGCGCAATGCACAGCAGCCTGGCATCGTCGGTCACCACGAACAGCCACGGCCCTGCCACCCACGGTGTCGCGATGCCGGCAAGATTCTGCTCCCACAATCGCTGGCCGCTCACCACTTCGAGCGCGACCATGCGGCCACCCTGGCCGATCGCATAGACGCGGCCGCCGTCGATCACCGGCTCGGCATCGATATCGGCGAGCGCCGACACCGACGTCGACATGCTGGTGCGAGAGAGCGCGTCGTTCCACAGCGCGCGGCCATTTTCGTAGCGATAGGCGTTGAGTTCGCCCGACGAGAAGCCGGCGACGACCGTGCCCTGCGCGACTGCGGGTGCGGCGACGCCGAACACGCCCTGCGTCTCGAGGCTTGCGGATTCGGTCCACAACGTGTTGCCGTCGGCCTTGGCGAGCGCGAACAGCTGGTTGTCCTGCGTCTGCACATAGAGATTGTCGGCCGCGATGGTCGGCGCGCCGCGCAGCGGACCCCCGGGCTTCTTGGTCCACAAAATCGAACCGGTCTTGGCGTCCATCGCCACCACGTCGCCGAGCCCGTTGGTCGCGTAGAGCTTGCCATCGTCGTAGCTCACCCCGCCGCCGAAGCGCGCACCGCGGTTCTTGCGATCGGTAATCGTTTCGTGCTTCCACCGCTCGCGACCATTGTCGGCCGAAATGGCATGGACCACGCCGTCGACATCGATCACGAACACGGTGTCGGCGGCAACCGCGGGCGACGCCGCGAGCCGTTCCTTGCCGTTCGAGCCCGGGATCGAGACCTGCCAGACGCGGCGGAGCGTGCCGCCGAGCGCGACGTGCCCCATCGACTTCTGCGCATTGCCGCCGGGCTGCGCCCAGCTGTCGTTAGTCACTGCCTCGGGCACATCGACATTGACGCTCGCGATCGTCTTGTCCGCGACGATGTCGTTTTCCGACAGCAGAATCGGCACACGCTGGCCGAGCACCGGCGTCTTGCGCTCGTGCGACTTGAAGATACCACAGCCGCCGAGCAGCGCGACACCGGCAACTGCGAGCGACACCCTCACCCAAGATTTCATCGAGTCTTTTTTTCCTCAACTGGAGCGAGGGCCGGCGCGGCGGGCGCCGGCGCGGCATTCGCCGGAGTGCTCAATACGTCGGCAAGCTGAACCGCACGTTGCCGGATGGATTCGGGCACGTCGTTGTCGCTCGCCATGTTGCGAAGCATGCGCACCGCCATGTCGCGCTTGCCCATGCGCACGTCGGCGACTGCGACCAGCTCGCCTGCCGATCCGAACCAGGGCGAGCCCTTGACGGCAAGCGGCGCGAGCCGTTGCACCACGGTCTCGGGTTTGATCCTGTCGAACTCGACCGACGTTTGGCGGATCAGCGCGAGTTCGCGCAACGGCTGCGGCGCAGTCTCGTCGTTCGCGACTTCGCCGAACTTCGCCGCGGCGGTCTTCAGATCGTCCTTGGCAAGCGCGGCATTTGCCTGCGCTAGCTTGGCCACGCCGCGATAGCCTGCGCCGTCCGACGCTGCGAGCGCGGCGAGCGACGCGCCTGCGCTCGCCTGCCGGCCTGCGGTCAGGTCCACGAGCGCGGCGTCCAACTTCTCGCCTCGTTCGGCGGCGAGATCGTCCTGATGCTGGCGCCACCACAACACACCGCCGAACACCAGCAGCGCGCCGATGACCGCCGCGATGATCCAGCGTCCCCAGCGCTGCCACAGATGCAGCATCTCGTCGCGGCGCAGTTCGTCATCGACTTCACGCAAGAACGCTTCGTCTGAGTGGGGGGTAAGCGCCAAGGGTGACTCCTGGGGATCGGGCGGTCGCGGACCTTAGCGGCGCGGCCGGGGAAACGAAAGCGGGCTCTTCTCGAAGCTGGAAGCTAGTTTTTGGGCGCGTAGACCTGATCGGCGCCTGGAAACGCGCGCGCGCGCACCTCCTGCGCATAGGCGGCAACCGCGGCGGAAATGCGGCCAGCGAGATCGTCGTAGCGCTTGACGAAGCGCGGCGTGCGCTCGAACAGCCCGAGCATATCCTCGGCGACGAGCACTTGCCCGTCGCACTGCGCCGAGGCACCGATGCCGATCGTCGGACAGCCGACCGCGCGCGTGATCGCGACGGCGAGCGGCTCGACCACGCCTTCGATCACCATCGCGAATGCGCCCGCCGCATCGACTGCGCGCGCGTCAGAGAGAATCTTCTCGGCCTCGGCCGGCTCGCGCCCGCGCGCGCCATAGCCGCCGAGATTATTGATCGCCTGGGGAGTGAGCCCGACGTGGCCCACCACCGGGATGCCGCGCTCGACCAGGAAGCGGATCGTTTCGGCCATCGCCGTGCCGCCCTCGAGCTTCACGGCGGCCGCGCCGGTCGCCTTGAGCAGGCCCGCGGCACTTTCGAACGCCTGCGCCGGCGACGCCTCGTAGCTGCCGAACGGCATGTCGATCGCGACCACGGCGTGATAGCTGCCACGCACCACCGCGGCGCCGTGCGCCGCCATCATCTCGAGCGTCACCGGCACCGTCGAGGGCAGGCCATAGACGACCTGGCCGAGCGAGTCGCCGACGAGCAGAATGTCGCAATGCGGATCGAACAGCTGCGCGGTCCGTGCAGTGTAGGCAGTCAGCATCACGATCGGGTCGCCGCTCTTGCGGCTGCGGATCGACGGGACGGTGAGCCGACGCATCGGCGCAGGCGTCGGATTGGCGCGGCTGGTCGAAGTGTCGAGAGTGAAGGTGGTCGACATGGGGAGCCCCTAGCCGCTGGCGGCCTCCAGCGCCAGTTCGAACCAACGTGATATCGGACATAGTTTACATCATGTTCGTTATTATTTACATTATGCGTGTCGATTCGAACATGAAGGTAAGAATTATGTCCTTTCGAGAGAAGATCGCCTGGGTCTCGCTGGTGGGGATCGTGATCGCCTTCGCGCCCTATTTCGCACTGGTTGCCGCGTATCGCGGGCCGGCGCCGGTGTTCCCGCTCTACAGTGGGGGATTGCTCGTGGCCGTCACGATCATGACGACTACGATCGTCATGCTCGGCAGCATCGGTGCAGCCTTGACCAACCTGAAGGATGCCAATGCGCCCGCCGACGAACGCGATCGCGGCATCGCGCAGCGCGCGTCGGCCGCTGGCTATGCGGTCCTGATGCCACTGCTGTTCTTCGCGCTTGCCAGCCTGTTCCTGGGTCTCGGCAAGGCTGCGCTGGCCAACGCCGTGCTCGGCGCGATTGTGATTGCGGAAGTGGTGCGCTGCGCGACGGAAGTCGTTCTCTATCGCAAGGGGGCCTGACCGTGTTCGCGCTACGGACGCTGCCCGCGTACATCCACTATTTCGTCGCGGTCCCCGAAACGCGCGCGCTGTTCGATGGCGACTGGCATGGCTGACACGCCGATCGCGAACCAGATCCGCGTGCTGCGGTTCATGGCGGGCGAAATGACGCAGGCCGAGCTCGGCGACCGCATCGGCATGACACGTCAGACGATCGCCGCGATCGAGCAGGGCAAATATTCCCCGTCGCTCGAAGCCGCGTTCCGCATTTCACGCGTGTTCGGCAAGCCGCTGGAGGACGTGTTTCAATGGGCGGGCGATTAGGCGAACCAATCGCCGCGCGTGGTCGCGTTCCGGCCACTCGGGCGCCGCAATGCTCATGCTTCTGTCGCGCGACGGGAGAATGGCATGACGGTCAAGCGGGCAGCACTTTTCACGCCCCTATGCATTGCGTTCGCACCGCCGGCAGAAGCCGATACGCTGCAGGATCAGATCGTCGCGGCGGCGCGCGCGACACCGCGCGACGGCTATGGGTTTCGCCGCATGCTAGTGAGCGATCAGACCGACAGCCCGCGCAGGACAATGGTCGAGCGATTCGATCCGCGCCAGCCCACAGCGCAGCGCTGGACACTCGTGAGCGTCGACGGGCGTGCGCCGACCCCCAAGGAGCTCGAGCAGGCGCGCAAAGCGAAGCGCGGCCCGACGACTTCCTATGCCGATATCGCGCAGTGGTTCGGCGCCCCGGCCACGCGCAGCGAAGGTCAACCCGGCACAGTGACCTATCGTTTCGCAGGACTGCCGAGGGGCACGATCAAGCTGGGCTCGCACGATGCCTCGCCCGACCTGCAAGTCGAAGCGACAGTCAACACCAGCGGCAAGACGCCGTTCGTCGAGCGCGTGCGCATGCTTTCGGCCAAGAAATTCCACATGATGCTGGTGGCGTCGGTCGATAGCATCGTGATCGTCAGCCAATATCGCCAGTTCGCCGACGGACGCGCGGTTCCGGCGGAGACGGGCAGCGAATTCACGGGATCGATGCTCGGCAAGCGCGGCAAGATGCGCGCGGTTGCGACCTACAGCGATTTCGCGCCCGGCCCGTAATGGTTGCTAACGGAGCCAGCCTCGTCGTGTCGCGTGGATCGCCAGCCAGATCTCCAGCAGCGCGACGATCAGGATGAACAGTGGAAAGCCCGCTGCCCCGGCGCCCTTGCGCGCGAGCGTGTTGGTGGCGAGGAAGACGTAACCGAATTGAATCACCACCGCAGCCGCCGAGATGCCGAACCAGAGCACCGCATGGCGCGAGCGCAGCAGCAACGCGAGCGCACCGACGATCGCGGCGAGTGTCGCGACGCAATAGACGAGGTTGAACCACAAGGGCATCGCGCGGACCAGCGCCAGATCCTCGGGCGCGGCGCCCGGAACCGAGCCCATCACGACCTGCATGAACCAGGCAAGCCCGCCGACCAGGCCCCACAACAGAAGCACGATACCTACCGCCAGGAACCAGCCCGGTCGCGAAACCTGAGACGCCATATCCCCCTCCCCGCAATGTCGGCCCGAAAATAGCGGAGCAGCTTCGTGCGCACCAGCGTTGTCAGGGCAACGTCCGCGCATAGGTTGCGGGATCGAATCCGACGAGCAGCCCGCCGGGATATTCGAGCACCGGTCGCTTGATCATCGCCGGCTCGCGCAGCATCAGCACGCGCGCCTTCGCCGCGTCGACGTCGACCT
>Ga0068859_100001392_pt1 | contig 24557 bp, 25 predicted proteins | sample KBSSwiS22_FD_66585 | JGI IMG/M metagenome (GOLD analysis project Ga0068859, IMG submission 66585) | Switchgrass rhizosphere microbial communities from Kellogg Biological Station, Michigan, USA - KBS Switchgrass S2-2 | ecosystem: Host-associated > Plants > Roots > Rhizosphere > Soil ...
GATTCCTCGATGCCAGCAGTCCGTGAACGGCGCCCAGCGTCAAACCTGAGTCGACGATGTCTTCGACCAGCAGGACATCTTTCCCGGCGATCGGAACCGACAGATCCTGCTCGATGCGCAGCTCGCCCGACGACACCGTTCCCTCGCCATAACTGGAGGCCGACATGAACTCGACTTCAATGAGGATCGAAGCGTCGAGGCTGCGAATCAGGTCCGCAATAAAGATGAAACTACCTTTGAGAATGCCGATAACCGTCAGCGAACCGTCCCTGTAATCTTCCGAAATCTGAGCAGCCATTTCCGAGACGCGGCGCTGGATGTTTGTCTCCGAAATCAGAACGGCGCTCGCAGCCCTCTTCATAGCGCATTAGTGTACCGAAGTGCGTGTGCCCGCGGAGGTATTCTGCTCAACAAATCGTTCCTGTAGTCCAGAGGTTCGCAGAATTGGAAATAGGAATATCCAGTGCAGGACTTTCCGATTTTCGATTTTCTTTAGAACGCTACTCGCCACCCTTCGGGGGCGTTTGACATGCCTCCACCGCCGACGGTATAACCCCTTTCATGGGTCTGAAACGGGCCACTTTGATGTCTATGTTATTCCTCCTGGTACTGGCGCCGAATTTCGCGCTGGCCCAGAAAGACAGGCCTCTGTTTCTTGATAGGCGGCCGGGAGAGGATCCTTCGGTCATCGACATCACGGAGGTCACGGACCAATACCCAAAGGCTGCGGTTGATGAGTACCTGAAGGGAATCGAACAGGGCCGAAAAGGAAACCGGGTTGCCGCCAGGGAACGGCTGGAAGCCGCGATTCGAATTGAACCGGACTTTTTTAATGCACACAACAGTCTGGCTGTTCTTTTCCACACGCTCGGACAGTACAGTGATGCCGAGCGTGAATACGAGGAAGCGGCGCGCATAAATCCGCGATCGCTGGCACCTCAGGTCAACCTGGCGAGTCTGCATATCGAAGAGGCCATAACGAAGCAGGAGCAGCAGGACAACAAAGCTGCCCGCACCCTTCTTAACGATGCTCTGGCCAGTCTCAATAAGGCTTTCGAGGTTCAGCCGGGCGCTCCGTTAGCCCACTACCTGACCGGCATCATCTATTTCATGACGGGTTTCTACGAGGAGTCTGAATCGCACTTTAAAGATGCGCTTGCGAAAGGTGGAAGCACGATGATTGCTTCTCGCCTCGCTCTTGCCGAGATCTACATTAAGTTGAAGGAATGGGACAGCGTAGTGCTGCAACTGGACCAGTATTTGCAAGAGCTCCCGTATTCTCCGAATCGTGTGCGCATTCGATCGGTTCGAAATGCAGCCGCTGAAAGGCTCGTCGCTCCCAGCCAATGAACACAACACAGCTTCGCGACTGCGCGCGTCAGATCTGGGAAGCAGCGCTCGATGCGGCGAATCCCGCCACCTGCATCAATAAGACCCTTCGGGTAAACGGCAACGTTCTCTCCATTGGGGACAATCAGTTCACGATTGAAGGAAAGCTGATTGTCGTCGGAGCCGGAAAGGCCGCGTCTCGAATGGCACAGGTCGTGGAGGAGACGCTGGGGGAGCGGATTACCGACGGCCTGGTGGTCACGAAGTACGAGCACAGCTTGCCCCTGCGGCGAATCCGCCAGGTTGAGGCCGGTCACCCGATTCCTGACTTGGCAGGCGTGAACGCCGTGCGGGAGATGCGTGAACTCCTGAGAGGACTGAAGCCTGAGGATATCGTTCTCTGCCTCATATCCGGCGGCGGTTCAGCGTTGTGGCCCGCTCCGGCAGAGGGAATCACGCTCGAGCAAAAGCAGGAAGTGACATCGTTGCTGCTTCGAGCCGGTGCCACAATCCTGGAGCTGAATGCGGTGCGGAAGCACCTTTCGGCAGTTAAGGGTGGACAGCTTGCCGCGTGGGCCGCTCCGGCCCGTATAGCGACCCTGATCATGTCGGATGTGATCGGCGATCCTCTCGACTTCATTGCGTCCGGACCGACAGCTCCGGATACGACGTCATTTGGTGAGGCACTCGCGATTGTCCAGAAATATGGCGTCACCATTCCAGCCGCCGTTACAGAACGCCTGCAGGCGGGAGCGCAGGGCCGCATTCCAGACACACCAAAGCCGGGCGATCCGTTGTTTCGCAATGTCGAGAATCTCATCATCGCGAATAACCGGTTGCTGGTGGACGCCGCCTCTGCGCGTGCCAGGGCGCTCGGCTTTGGGACGGTCATTCTCGGAACCGAAGTCCAGGGCGAGGCGCGGGATGTTGCCGGATTTTTTGCGTCCATCGTGCGCGAGATCGGCAGCACGGGAAATCCCGGGAAGCCTCCCGTCTGTGTGCTTGCTGCGGGTGAAACCACAGTTACGGTTCGAGGCAAAGGCGCGGGCGGAAGGAATCAGGAAATGGCTCTGGCCTGGGCGATTGCGATGGGATCGCGGCCAATCGGGATTCCGTGCTGCTTCGCGAGCGTCGCAACAGACGGATCGGACGGTCCGACGAATGCTGCGGGCGGAGTTGTGGACCCGTCCACGGTACAGCGTGCGGTTGATCGCGGGCTTGTGGCGCAACGCTACCTTGCGAATAACGATTCGTGGAATTTCCTGCAAGAGACGGGTGACCTGATCGTTACCGGACCTACGCAGACCAATCTGATGGACCTTCAGATCCTCTTAGCGGGCTAACTTGCGCGGTGGCTGAACGGGTGGCGGGACATCCCTGCCGCGCAACGTGTTCGCCGGTGCCGCCGCCTGGCCTCTCTGATTTTGGTTGCCGCGCGCAACGGGGGGACGTTGCTGCCCTTTGAGAGGCAAATTCCCCGCTCGTACCTGTTCCAGGAGATTAGGAAGTCTTTCCGTGAAAAACTCTTTGTTGTAGGTCCGCAGGGCAAGAATCTGGCGCTCCGAGAGCTGCTGGTCTGCGCCGAGGTCATTCTGCAACTTTCTGATGAGGCGGGTCTCCCACGTCGCTATTTCGCCAGCCAGCTTGCTCTCGTCTTCATTGAGCTTCTGAATATCGGCTTCAGACGCGTTCAGCTGTTTGAGGATTTGCTCCTGACGTTCGTCGAGATTTTTTCTCTGGTTGGCATTTCTGAAGCGCATTCCAATGAAGTTCTGAATTGCCTGCCTTGACCTAAGGAATTGTCCGTCGGTGAGCCCTAACTTATTCTGGAGACCGGAAAAGTACAGCTGTGTGACGCTCTTTTGCAGTTGAGCTTGCGAGTCATCGACAGTGTCGGTCGGCCCCGCAAGACTTCGTGGTCCTTCTTGCGCGAAAGCCGGGAGCGACAAGAGAAGCAATGCCAGGATTGCACCGAATCGGTTCATTGCTGACTCACACCTTCCTGGGCCATATCGTCGAGAATCATCTGCAGATTCTGGGCTTCATCCGCATCGAGCTGAATAAGCTCATCAAACACGTCCGTTTGTGACATCGCAGCGAGAGAATTGAGGTCCACATCATCCTGGGCAGTATTGTCAATCGCGACAGCTTCGGTCTGCGATTCCAGATGCTCGTGCTGATGATTCCAAAGCACACCGGCCATCCCGATAACCAGGACCATTGAAATTCCCCATGCCATGGCGGGTTGCCATCCCATACCGCCAAGCCATCCCCGGTTCGCAGTTTCCCGCTTCACCGAGCGGGAAAGAAGTGCGGTACGAACATCCGAACGAAACTCCGTCCAATCGGGCTCAGCAATGTACTCTGCCGATTCCGCGCGCATTTCCTCGATCTGGTTGCGGACTCCCTGTATCGACTCGAAAGTCTTCATGCACTGAGGACACGACTGCAGGTGTGCATGAAGCCGCTCGGTAAGCTTTGCTCCATCCAGCAGGTTCGTAAAGTCTTCGGCTTTGAGATGTCCAAACATATTTATTGCAGCTTCATTTCGCTGCGCGTCTTTAACGGTTCTTTTACCAGTTTTCGAAGCTTTTCGAGAGCGAAAAACACGCTCGCTTTGATTGTCGACACCGACCGATTCGACATGGTCGCAATTTCTTCATAGCTGAGCTGCTCATGAATCCGCAGTTCCAGAATCGCTCGTTGCTTGGGCGGCAGCCTCTTTACCATCTTACGGAAGTGGTCCCGCTGTTCCCGCTCTTCAAGTTCAGCATGCGCCGTGGCGGAGGTCTGGCGGACCGTTTCGGTCACTTCAACGAACTGCTGCGTGTTCGACTTCACGTGATTGATGCAGTGATTCGTCGCGATCCGGTAGAGCCAGGTCTTCAGGCTCGATTCCTTTCTAAAATCCGCGAGGTGCTCGAAGGCCTTGATGAACACTTCCTGGGCGAGATCCCGGGCATCGTCGGTGTTTGAGGTGAACCGGTAGCAGAGACGATAGATCTGCCGTTCGTACCGGATCATCAGCTCGTCGAAGGCGCCCATGTCGCCATTCGTGTAGCGTTCAACAAGCGTGATGTCGGAATCGGCTTCCTTCGAGTTCATCACTGTCGGCGCTGTCAGAATCCTGTCCATAATTGCCATGCTACTCGCAATTTGACCCTCGAATTACTTGGACAGGTCTTCTGCCTCAAGGGTTTAAGACGATTTTTAGTCTACTATTAAGTCATGCCCGGCAGTGACGTATCGAAATGGCGTGTTCTGTCTCGCCTGTACCCCTACCTCAAGAACCATCGGGGACGGCTGGGCGCCGGATTTGTGGCCATTATCTTCTCCAATTCGTTTCAGATGATGGGGCCGTGGATCATGGGGCAGGCCGTGGACAGCCTGTATGCCACCGTCACGCGACGCCAGCTTCTGAACTACGCGGGAATCCTGGTTGGACTGACCCTTCTCGAGGGGGTCTGCCGTTTTGCGTCACGGTGGTGGTTTATCGGGGCGTCCCGGGATATGGAGTACGCCCTGCGCTCGGATGTGTTTGGCCATCTGGAAGCCCTTCCCACGGCGTTCTACCAGCGCAACAAGACCGGGGAACTCATGTCTCGGGCGACGAACGACCTCAGCAACGTCCGGATGCTCCTTGGGCCCGGAATCATGTACTCGCTCAACACGATCGTAACGGCTGTGGTGGCGGTCGGCTTCATGCTGTCGATCGATTGGCGGCTTACTCTGGTCTCCCTGCTGCCGATGCCTGTGGTTTCGATCGCAGTCCGGAAAGTCGGTCAAAGAATCAATGCTTTAACCGAGGAATCTCAAGAGAAACTTGCGGATCTCAGTGCGCGAGTTCAGGAGAGTATGGCAGGAGTTCGCGTCGTAAAGGCATTCTCCCAGGAGACGCAGGAAATCAGCGATTTCCAACGGCTCAATGAGGATCTCGTTGAGAGGAATAACAGGCTTAACCGGGTCACCAGCGTTTCATACCCTCTGATGCAATTCGTGATTGGTCTGGCGATCGTCATCATCCTCTGGTTTGGTGGCCGGCAGGTTGTGCAGGGAGTCATCTCGAGGGGGCAGTTGGTCCAGTTCATCTTTTACCTGGGAACGCTGGCCTGGCCGATGATTGCTCTCGGCTGGGTCGTGAATCTTCTGGAGCGCGGACGCGCCTCGATGCAGCGGTTGAATTACATCCTCGATACCGAGTCCGATGTTCGCGACAAACCGGGAGTTGGAGGCGCGTTCGAGATTCAGGGAGAAATCGAATTTCGAAACCTCAGTTTTGCCTACAACGGCAAACCGGTTCTGAAGAACATTTCTCTGAAGATTCCCAGCAGCACGACGGTTGCGATTGTTGGCGCGACGGGGTCCGGAAAATCCACGCTCGTGCAATTGATTCCGAGGCTGTACAACGCTCCTCCCAATTCGCTGTTTATCGACGGTGTTCCGATCGAGAACATTCCGCTGGAAACTCTGCGTCGTGCCATCGGGTTCATCCCGCAGGATACGTTTCTGTTTGGCGAAAGCATCCGCGAGAACATTGCTTTTGGAGTGGAGAGTGCATCGGATGCGGAGGTGGAGCGCGCTGCGGCAATTTCCAACATCCTGGCTGATATTCGTGAGTTTCCGGCGGAGTTCAACACCGTAGTCGGCGAACGCGGCATCACGCTTTCCGGGGGACAGAAGCAGAGGACCGCGATCTCCCGCGCCGTGATTCGGGATCCGAAGATACTGATACTCGACGACGCGCTGTCGAGCGTGGATACCTACACGGAAGAACAGATTCTTCGAGAACTGAAGAGTGTCATGAAAGGAAGGACGTCGATTCTGATCAGTCATCGCGTTTCGACGGTCAAGGAAGCGGACGAGATTGTAGTAATGAATCGGGGCGAGATTGTCGAGCGTGGGACTCATGAGGAATTGCTGGCCAACGAGGGTTACTACGCCGAGTTGCATCAGCGTCAGTTACTGGAAGAAGAAATCGAAGTGAGCGACTAAACCCGTGCAGGACGAAGAAATACTCGGCAAGGCTTACGACGCGCGGCTGATGCGCCGGTTGATTGGCTATCTCCGGCCATACTGGAAACAGGTCCTCTTTGCCTTCCTGCTGCTCGTGGTTGACGCCGCACTGGAGACCATACCGCCGCTGCTGACGATGCTCGCGATCGACCGATACATCGCGGTAGCGGATGCCGGCGGTCTTGCCATCGTGGCCGGCGCGTACATCCTGACACTTGCCGTGAAGTTCGGTACGGAATTCATTCAGGCGCTGACGCTGCAGCGCACCGGCCAGCGGATCATGTTTGACATGCGGATGCAGATATTCCGGCATCTGCAAAACCTGTCGCCTTCTTTCTATGACCGCAATCCGGTGGGGCGACTGCTGACCCGTGTGACCACGGACGTTGACGTTTTGAACGAGCTGTTTTCCTCAGGCCTGGTGTCGGTCTTTGGAGATGTGTTCACGCTGCTTGGAATCATCGTCGCCATGCTCTTGCTGGATTGGAGGCTGGCGCTGGTGACCATGGCCGTCATTCCCTTCATCGGCGTTGCGACCGCCATTTTTCGGTCGAAGGCCCGCGATTCCTACCGTCGCGTGCGCATCGCCATAGCGCGGATCAACGCATTCCTCAATGAACACATCACGGGCATGCCCGTGGTGCAGTTGTACAACCGTGAGAGAAAGAGTGCGATACGGTTTGCCGCTATCAATGAACAGCACCGCCTTGCAAACATGGATTCCGTGCTCGCGTACTCCTGGTTCTATCCGGTGATCGAGCTGGTGAGCTCCATCGCGCTGGGGCTGATCATCTGGTACGGCGGAGGCCGCATGATTCAGGGCGCGATGGAACTGGGGGCGCTGGTCGCGTTCATTCAGTATTCGGAAAGGTTCTTTCGTCCGATCGCGGATCTCAGTGAGAAATACAACATCCTGCAATCCGCAATGGCGAGTTCGGAACGCGTCTTCACGCTTCTCGACACGCCGGTGGAGGTTGGCAATCCTGTAAATCCGGTCCTGCCTTCCGGGTCACCCCGGGGCGAGATCGAATTTCGTAATGTCTGGTTTGCCTATAACAACGAGAACTGGGTGTTGCGCGATGTCTCGTTTCACGTGCAGCCCGGCGAGTCGGTCGCCATTGTGGGTCACACAGGGGCAGGGAAGACGACGACAACCAGCCTCCTGATGCGGTTCTACGACATTCAGCGCGGAGAAATCCTTCTCGACGGTCGCAACATCGTCTCTCTTGATCTGGGTTACTTGAGACATGCGTTCGCCGTTGTATTGCAGGACGTGTTTCTCTTTTCCGGAACTCTCGAGTCGAACATCCGCCTTGGATCAGACATTCCGCGAGAACGAATTCTGTCCGCTGCGCGCGACGTGAATCTCATGCCTTTCATCGAGAGTCTTACGAATGGCTTGGAGCATGAGGTGAATGAGAGAGGAACCACGCTCTCTGTCGGGCAGCGGCAGTTGCTGGCGTTCGCGCGCGCTCTTGCTCACGATCCCCAGGTGCTGATTCTCGACGAAGCGACGTCCAGTGTGGATACGGAGACGGAGATTCAGATCCGGCAGGCAATAGATCGGGTTATGGAAGGCCGCACGTCGATCGTCATTGCGCACCGTCTTTCGACCATTCAGAAGTGCGATAAGATCCTCGTCATGCACAAGGGTCGCGTGCGGGAAGTAGGTACTCATCAGGAGCTTCTTGCGCAGCGCGGGCTCTACTACAAGCTCTATCAACTCCAGTACAAGGACCAGGAAGTTGCAGTTCCCGGAGACTAGTTTATGACCAGCATCGAGGGAAAGGTTGCCGTCGTGACAGGCGCCGGCCGAGGGATCGGACGTGCGATCGCTCTTGAACTTGCCGGCATGGGCGCTAAGGTTGCTCTCGCGGCCCGAAACGCTTCCGAACTCGAGCAGACGGCCCGAGCAGGGGGTGCCGCAACGAGCGTTATCCCGACGGATGTCCGGAAGAAAGACGATGTGCAAAGGCTTCTGGACCAGGCAGCCTCGACACTCGGCCCTGTCGATATTCTTGTCAATGCAGCCGGCATCGGTGTGTTTGGACAGGTTACGGCGTTTTCAGACGAAGACTACGACGCAATCCTCGACACGAATCTGCGCAGCATCTTCATGACATGTCGCTATGTATTGCCTTCGATGATTGCCCGCGGGAAGGGAGATATCGTCAATATCGCGTCGATCGCAGGCAAGGTGGGCTCAGCGACACGCGCCGTCTATTGTGCTTCGAAGTTTGGAGTTGTGGGCTTTACGCAATCCCTGGCGGAGGAAGTGCGCCAGCACGGAATTCGTGTGAGTGTGGTTTGTCCGGGGTCAACCGATACGACATTTTCGTCGGATCCGCACCGCGAGGGGAAGGTGAAAGGGAAGATGCTATTGCCAGCCGATGTGGCTCATGCCGTCCGCATGCTCGTCACGCAGGAACCCAACAGCTTTATCAGCGAAATCATCCTGAGGCCGACTCAGAAGCCGTAAGGAAGTCAATCCGACCTGGCCGGATCACGGAGTTCGTGCGAGCCAGTCCCGGAATTCGGTCAACGTCACCGGATTTCCCCGAGAAACTGGCTTTTGTAATACCATTCCCGCCATGGATTTGTTGACGGCACGCACGGAGTTGAAGACGTTTCTGGAGGCTGAGAAGACTGCATTTCTCGAGAAGCCGGGCTTCGCGCCCCTTGAGGAAACGATATGCCGCAAGGTGGACGATATCGTGTTGCAGATCTGGGGACAGTCAGAGCGGTTGAACGCGAAGGGTTTTGCGTTGCTCGCGATTGGCGGTTACGGACGCCGCACACTACATCCGGAATCGGATCTGGATCTCCTGCTCTTCTTCAAGGACAAGGTTGACGAGGGCATCGTCAAAGCGAGCCTGGATCCGCTTTGGGATTTGCCCTTTCGCGTCGGGCATCAGATTCGCGTAGCCTCTGACTTCAAGGCTTTCGACGCATCACACGTTGAATCCTATGCCGCCTTTCTTGACAACCGGCATCTCGCGGGGAATGAACTGACCGCTGCGGAGTTTCAGCGGGAGGTTTTGCCCGGATTTCTGAGGCGGCATCGCGACGTTTTCCTTCGAGGTCTTCTCGAAGCCAAGCGCGTCCGTTACGAGCGTTTCGGACATACCGTCTTTCAACTCGAACCGGATCTGAAGGACGCGCCAGGCGGCGTTCGTGACTATCACTGGGCGGACTGGGTTCGAAAAACGCTCGAGGGTCCCGAGGAGAAAGACTCGCAGCGCACGCTGTCCTTCCATCACTGCATGCGGACGTTCCTGCATTTTCAGGCGAAAAGGAACTTCAACGTACTCTCCTACGAACATCAGGAACAGATCGCTCCGCGCCTGGGCTACAGCGAATCGCCCCACGGTGAAGCGGCGGAGACGATGATGCGCGATTACTTCCTGCGCGCAAGCCAGATCGCCCGGCGCGCCTCCATGTGGGAAGAGGAAGTTGGACGCAGCCGGAGCAAGATTGCGATCCAGTCGGATTTCAGCGACCCGTTCGACATGATTGAAGCTTTTGCTGAAGCTCATCGGAAGAAGGCGGGCCTGCATGCTGTGACGCTCTCCGCAATCCGCGAGCGCCTCACTGGGTTTGGAGGAATCCTCGCCAACAATCCCCGAGCCGGGCGCGCGATTCTCGAGATGATGAAGGACCGCGTCGGCATCTACGACACGCTTCTGTCCATGCATGAAGTGGGCCTGCTGGGGAAGATCTTCCCGGACTTTGAAGAAATTCGATGCCGGGTCATCCGCGACTTCTTCCACAAGTACACGGTCGATGAGCATTCTCTGATCGCGATCAGGAATATTGAAGAGCTGCCGCCCAAGCACCGGTTTTCGATGATCCTCAGCGAAGTGGAGCATCCCGAGCTGGTTTTGCTGTCGTTGTTGTTCCACGACATCGGAAAAGCGCACAAGCACAATCCCGAGAACCACGTTCATCCCAGTACGGAAGCCGTGAAGGTAATTCTCAACCAGCTTGCGCTTCCACGCGAGCAGTCGCAAAAGGTCACTGCCGCGATCCGGAATCACCTGGAGATGTCGAAGATCATCCTTCGACGAGACTTCAGCGACGATTCGGTGATCCAGCAGTTTGCCGACCTGGTCGGAAATGTAGACAACCTTCGCATGCTGGTCCTCGTGACGTACGCGGACATCAAGGCCGTGAACACCGAAGTCCTTACGCCCTGGAAGGAAGACCTGCTGTGGCAGCTTTACGTCGAGACCTACAACCTCCTGACTCTGGGTCTGGCGGACGACAGGTACGAGCAGCAGCCGGCGCTCGAAGCCGATATCCAGGGGGTGCTGGACCTCCTGCCGCGAAAGACGACCGCGCAGGATGTGCGAGACTTTCTCGACGGCTTCCCACGCCAATATCTCAGGATTACTCCAAAAAGAGACATCGCCGAGCACTTCACGCTTTCGCGGAAGCTGGAATCTGTGCCGATCGTCACCCATCTGGCGCGGCGGGACGGCCGCATCTATGAAGTGCTTGTCATGGCCGCCGACCGCCTGTTCCTCTTTTCAAAGATCACCGGAGTGCTCTCGTACTTCGGGATGAATATTCTTCGAGGGCAGGCCTTTTCCAACCGGCACGGAACGATTTTCGATCTGATCACTTTCGAGGATATCGATAACTACTTTGCGAAGAATCCTTCTGAAGTGGAGCGGTTTTCGAAGGTTCTCAAGGACGTGATTGACGGGAACACCGACCTGAACAAGCTTCTGCAGGGGAAAATGACCAGCATCCTTTTCCGGCAGAAGAGAAAAGCAGTGATTCCCTCGCGGATTCACTTTGATGATGAGTTCTCGGATCGCTGCACCATTCTCGAGATCGTGACGCAGGATGCCTTCGGACTTCTGTATCGGATCGGAAAGGTTCTCTCTTCACACGACTGCAACATCGAAGTGGCTCTCATCACCACCGAAGGGCATCGTGCGATAGACGTCTTCTACGTGACACGAGCCGGACGAAAGCTCACACCGGAGACTGAGAAGGAAATCGAGACAGACTTGCTGCAGGCACTGCCGGAGTCCTGAGGGATCTGTAGGCGCGGTCTATGACCGCGCACTGTTGCTCAATCAGGATCGTGCGCGGTCATAGACCGCGCCTGCAGATCTCTCAGGACTCCGGCAGGACGGCTAATTGGTGTCGCGCTCGCCCGTGCGAATGTTGTACCCGTGATCCACAGGAAGTATGAAGACTCGGCCGTCACCGATTTCACCGGTGCGCGCGGTGGTGATAATGGCCTTTAGAGTTTCTTCCACCCGATCATCCGTCAAAACAAGCTCGATCATGATCTTGGGTAGCAGGGTGACACTATATTCTGTGCCCCGGTAAACCGCCTTGTGACCCTTCTGGCGGCCGTGTCCGCGCACTTCCGTTACAGTCATGCCCGTAACGTTCAATGCGGTTAGAGCATCTTTAACTTCTTCCAGCTTGTTGGGCCGGATGATGGCTTTCAACAGTTTCATAATAGTTTCCCTGCGGTCTTGAATGAAAAGCCAGTGGGACAACCCCCATGGCCGAGCCACGGACTCTTCGGGTTTAAGTTTTGATTGATTTCAGGGTGTTAGCCAGATCGCCGTTGATCGCGGAACGCTGCTCATTCTAAGCATTTTTCTGGTCTGGCGTCGATATCTTATTTCGCTTTTTCGCGCATCGTCTTGATTAGCTTTTCAGCGCGGTCGAGGTTGCTCCACATCTTGGCCGACAGCACGTCCTTTCCGCCCGCTTCGATGTCGTCGCTCATTTTTGCCGACAATTCCTTCAATTCCACTGCGGCCGCCTTCAGTTCGGCGAATCTCTTTTCCTGGGCGGACTTTTCCGCGCGTTTCATCAGTTCCTCGGTGGGATCCGCAAAGGGGTCGAACGTGTCCTTTTTCTTTTCGTCCGACTTCTCTGTCTGAGATGCCTTCTTTTCTTCCTGAGATGCTCCGCCGAAAAACAGAGCTGTGGCCAGAAACAGTATTGAAAGTCTCATAGGGTCCTCGTGCGTCCTATTTTATGCTGAAATGGATATGCTAGACTCGACGGTTTTGAGATGGGGTTTTTAAAGTCTTTATCACAATGGCTGGTGGCCACTCTGGAGCCTTACGGGGCTTTGGGGCTGATGTTGATCGCTGTCGGCGATTCTTCATTTCTGTCCCTGCCGGAGGTGAACGACGCGGCGCTGATGGCGCTGTCGATCAACCACCCCTATCGGATGTGGGAATATGCGGCAGCGACGGTAATCGGATCCGTGATCGGGTGCACGTTGCTCTATACGGTGGGAAGGAAAGGCGGCGAAGCGATGCTCCACAAGCGCTTCGCTTCGGAGAAGGTGGCCCGGGTACGTGGCTGGTACAAAAAGTACGGAATGCTGGCGGTTATCGTCCCATCGCTGCTGCCCCCGCCGCTTCCGTTCAAGATCTTTGTTCTGTCGGCGGGGGCGTTTGAATTACCGTGGGGCCGGTTCATGCTCGCGGTTGCCATCGGACGAAGCATTCGGTATTTCTCGGAGGGAATCCTCGCAGTGTGGTACGGCAAGCAGGCGATAGAGATCGTGGCGAATAACTTCCCCATTGTGGGAATAATCCTCGCTTCGATCATCGTCATTGCGACTGTCGTGTATGTCGTGCTTCGCCGCCGCAGTGCCGCGGCAGGGCTGGTTCTGCTGCCGCTGATGATCACGCTTCTGGGTTCCGGTTGCATCAAAACAAAGGTGATACCTCCCGAGCAGCGGATGCTCAAGGCGTATCCGTTTACGAAGGAGCAGGCAATTCAGCGGCTGGAGATGCTGAGTCGGTCGATCCAGTCGCTCAAAACCTCGGTGGAGTTCACCGCATCCACCGCAAGCCTTACCCAGGAATTCACTCGAAAGACTTCACCGTCGCTGGGTGGAGCACTCCTGATCGAGCGCCCAAACCGAATCATGCTCAAGGCAGGATGGGCGCCCGTCTCGGTGTTTGAAATGGTTTCCGACGGCACGAGGTACCAGTTCTTCTCGATTCAAACTGGAGAACTGTATGTCGATGGCAGGGAGGACGGACCGCCCTACAAGCGTTTTTCGCACCTGGGAGATTTGACCAATCAGTTCATCAATCTCCGGCCGCGGCAACTTGAACAGGCCCTGATCCTCGATGTTCTACCACTGCTAAACGATCCCGCGACCCAAACCGCGACGTACGAAAATCCGGTAACGCAGGATAGAAGAAAGTACTATTGCGTCGACTTTTATGAGGGGTCCGGTAAGAAAAGCCAACTGGTCCAGAGAATCTGGTTTGATCTCTCCACGGAGCATATCGATGTCGTGCGGCGCCAGACATGGAATGGCAACGGGGAAGTGGAGACGGATACGAAATACTCGGCGTACGAATCGCTTCCCTCTGGTATCCGATTTCCCGCGAAGATCGATATCGATTTTCCAAAGACCGACACTGTGATCAATTTCGCTTTAAATCCCAAAGACGCTGTCTTCAATGGGCCGCTGCCGGCGGGCGCCTTTGATCTCAACCCGCATCCGGAAGCCAAGAAAACCTACAAGTTTGAACCTGTTGACGCGGTTTCCGTCACCCAGCAACGATGAATACACAAATCATTCTGGCCGGTCTCAAGGCTCGTCCCGTCCGCACCGGCGTCGGGATTCTTGCGGTAACCCTGGAAGTTGTCCTGATCCTCCTGCTCGTGGGTTTGACCAATGGCGCTATTACAGATTCAGGAAAGAGGATTCAGAGCGCCGGCGGCGACATCATTTTCATGGATGCCGGCGCGTCGATGATTCTTGGAATGAATGCCGCGACGCTCCCCGTTGTTCTTGGGGACAAGATCGCGAAGGTTGAAGGCGTCCAGGCGGTCGCGCCCGTGCTCGCCCAGATAGAGGCCGGTGGCGGCTTTACCATGATCTGGGGAATTGACCCTCCGAGTTTCGAGGAAATGAGCGGTAAGTTCGAGTGGATCGATGGAAAGATGTTCACGGCTCCTGATGAAGTCGTTGTGGATGACAGACAGGCGGGTGACCAGATGCTGAGTGTCGGCAGCCCTGTAAAAATCCTGCGGCAACCCTTCAAAGTGTCCGGGATTGTGCGAAGTGGAAAGGGAGCCCGGGCGTTTATCCCCCTCTCGAGAGCTCAGGATATGACCCGTCCGGACTTCTGCACGACTTTCTTCATCAAGGTGCAGGACAAGACGCAGGTCAAAGCGGTTATTGACCGTCTGAAGATGGAATTCGAGGGCAAGCAGATTATCGATTCCGAAGACTGGCTCAGCCTGATGTTTGCCTCCAACGCGCCCCTGCTCGGCATTGTTTTTCGGGTCATCGTCTTCATTGGCGTCGCGATCGGTGTGCTGGTGATCTTCCTTTCGATGTACACGACGGTTACAGAACGGACGCGGGAGATCGGTATTCTTCGTTCCATGGGCGCCTCGAAGGGCTTCATTGTCGGTATGGTGCTGCAGGAATCACTGATGCTGTGCATCATCGGATCCGTGGTCGGAATCGGTATGAGTTATCTGGTGATGTGGGCACTCAAGGCCATGTTTCCGACCCTGAGCATCATCATCACCTCCGACTGGGTCGTTCGAGCGGCGATCTTCGCATTACTGAGTGGGATCGTTGGCTCGCTGTATCCGGCAATCAAGGCTGCCTCTCAGGACCCGATTGAGGCACTCGCATACGAATAATGGATGTGATATGAGTGTGTTACTCGAGACGGTCGATCTCAAGAAAACCTACAAAGTCGGGAAGATCGAGGTGGAGGCGCTGCGAGGCGTCAGCATTCGCGTCAATGCCGGCGAGCTTGCTGCGATTATGGGTCCCTCCGGCTGCGGAAAGTCCACCCTGATGCACCTGCTGGGAGCAATGACGCGCGCAACGAGTGGACAAGTGCTCATTGAGGGACAGGATACGGCGAGCATGAGCGATCGCGAGCGAACCGAGGTTCGAAGAAAGAAGCTGGGCTTTGTCTTCCAGAAGTTCAATCTCCTTCCCGCGCTCACTGCCCGGCAAAACCTGGAAGTGGCCCGAAAGATTCACGGCGGGCCTCGAAGTGACGAGGGAGATGCTCATCTGAAGGATATTCTCGAACTGCTTCAGATTGAGGGGAAACTGGACCGCCGCCCTGCCGAGTTGTCGGGAGGCGAACAGCAGCGGATTGCCATTGCGCGTTCTCTGACCAATCGGCCCGCCATACTGCTCGCGGATGAGCCCACAGGATCTCTGGATTCGCGCAACTCGGAGATCGTGTTGAGGATGTTTCAGGAGTTGAACAAGCGCTTGAAGCAGACCATTCTTCTCGTCACTCACAATCCTGAGCTGGCGGCTTACACCAATCGACTCATCGAAATGCGTGATGGCCTTGTCGTAAATCCAAAAGCTTCATGAAGCGACACCTGCTATGGACGTTTGATCGCGGTTCATTCCAGTGGGACATTCTCTGTCTTGCCATCCTCGCGTTTCTCTTTCTGATCCCGCGACATTGGTTTCACGACGTTCCTGATTTCATGCAGGTTTCCGCTACCGAAAGCACGAGCAAGACCGTCGATAGAAATGGTGGGGCTATTTTTACGGTGAAACTCGAGGAGCCCTGCTTTTTCGATACCGACAACACACGCGAAAAAGCGAGGCTGATGCTGGAGCAGAGTCTGGGTAAACCTGTGGGAAAAAACAGCCGGATTCAGCCAATCCGCAATTGGACTGGACGCCTGATTGCATACGCTATCTGGAAGGAGAAGTAGACGATGAGAATTGTCGGAGCACTTTGCATCATCCTGACGCTTGCCGGCTCATCTTTTGCTCAGGCCCTGACAGCGGATCAGATCCTTGCCAAACTGGATGAAAAGGCCAAAGTTTTCCAGACATTCGAGGCTTCTTTCGCGATGGTCCAGGTCCTTTCAGAGGTCAAGACGCAGCCTGAATCGGGCAAGATTTACATGAAGGCCGGAAAGGCTGCACCAATGGTTATGCTCGATGTCACCACTCCGGCGAGGGCGGTGAAGAAGGTTTGGGTAAGAGACAGCAAGGCTGTGATATACAACCGCCCCCAGAACACATACCAGGAGTACAAGGTTGGACCGAACAGTAGCGCCTTTGATCTCTTACTGACGGGTCTCGGTGTGTCTGCACAGACGATGAAGAAGCACTACAACCCCCAGGCCAAAGGCCGTGAAATGATTGACGGCGTGATGGCGGAAGTACTGGACCTTACTCTACTGCCGAGCGAACCCGGGCCATTTAAGACGGTGACCTTGTGGCTGGATCCAAAGACCTGGACTCCGGTGCAGCTCCGCCTCACCGAAAAGAGCAGCAACATAACAGAGTACAAGTACTCCAGCGTTCGTCTGAACAAAGGCCTGTCGGACTCGGTCTTCAAAATCGATATTCCGAAAGGCGCGGTGAAGCAGTAGGGCCATCTCAAGCCTGCTCGAGTTTCTTGGTCTCCTGCCACGTGTACCAGATGCGCTGGGAGACCGTCCAGTTGGAGAGAATCGCCATAACCCACATCGCTGCTCCAAGACGATTGGTCAATGAGCCGATGATCAGCAGGACGATTCTTTCCGGCCTTTCCAGGAACCCCACCTTGCAGGCGGGAATGAGCGACTCGGCGCGAGCGCGCGTGTAGCTGGTCATGATCGATCCAATCAGAGATAGCCCGACAAGCGTCGCATAAAACATCTTGTCCATCTTGGCATACCAGACCACGAGTCCTAAGAACAGCACCATGTCGGAATAGCGATCGATCACGGAGTCAAAGAAGGCTCCAAAGCGTGTTACACGGCCCGTACGTCGTGCGACCTCACCATCGACCATATCGAAGATCCCGGCAAATATCACGACGAGTCCCGCCCAGGTGAACATGCCCTTCCCAAACAGCACAGCCGCGAAGATGTTGATGAAGAGTCCGATCAGTGTCAGGACGTTGGGATGGACTCGAAACGCTGCCAGCAGATTCACGATCGAATTCAGAATCCAGGTACCGGCGGTTCCGAGCAACCCGCTAATCGATGTATCTCGTATCAAATGTTGTCAGCCCTTCTGATCGTGAAGTGTGGTAAACCGTACAACCTCGAAGGTCCTCGTTCCCGCCGGAATCTTTACCTCGACTTCGTCGCCGTCTTTCTTGTTAAGAAGGCTCTTGCCGATGGGTGAAGTGGTCGAAATCAGGCCCAGATTCACGTTGGCATCTTCGCTCGTGACGAGCCGATAAGTGACTTCTTCGCCCTTATCGACGTCGAGCAGAACGACGGTGGATCCGAGAGAAATCCTGTCTCGTGGAATCTTGTCAAAGTTCACGAGGGAAAGATCCGCGAGCCGCTGCTTCAGCTGCCCCAGGCGCGCTCTCACGAAATCCTGGCGCTCCCGGGCTGCGGAGTAATCGGCGTTTTCGCTTAAGTCGCCAAGGGCCGCAGCGGTTTTGAGCGCCTTGGGGAGCTCATCACGCAGCTCCCTCTCGAGAGCCTGAATTTCTTCTTCGAGTTTCTTTCTTGGGTCTGCTGCGCTCATTGAAAAAAACCTTCCCTTCGCCTTGTTTCTTTAAAAGAACCTGAATTGTATCGTCAAGTACTTCTTCGGATCTTGCCGCACGTCGTACATGAATTTCTGCACCTCGGATAGTGTCACGTTCATGCTGTTGAAGAGCGTCGGATCGTTGATGAGTTTTCCAGTTGTGCCGCTACCGTTCTGGATGGCTGCGATAAGCCCGCTCACTTCGCCCATGGTTTTGCGGAGATCGTTATAGAACCCTTCGTCGCGCATGATTTTGCCCAGGCTTCCTTCGCCACGGTCGATACGGTTGGCAATGGTTTCTACCTTGTCGAGAACCGTTGTTATTTTATCGAAGAGCGCCGGATCATTGATGAGTTTACCTGCCGTACCCTCACCGCGCTCCACTTTGGCAACGATGTTTTCCATGCGGCCAAGCAAACTGATAAATCGAACGTACATTTCATCGTCGGAGACCAGTTTGCCCGCTGTGCCCGGTCCGCTTCGAAGGTCTGCGATGAGCTGATCCAGTTCCAGCAGGCTCTTGTTCAGGTTGTCATGAATCTCGGAATTCGTCAGGAGCTTTCCGAACGTGCCCTGCCCCTTATTGACGTTGTCGGAAATCGTGATGACGTTTTCGCTGATCGTCGTGAGGTTGTCGCTCAGCGTCTTGAAATTGCCGATGATCTCATCGGTTCCCTGGATGATCCTCGGGATGCTACCGACTTCCGTTCCCTGGATGACGCCGCCATCGCCGACGGGTTCCGAAGCATCGGATCCGCTGGTGAGTTGGATGGTCTTGTCGCCAAGCAGGCCGTTGGCTTCGATACCGACGACGGAGTCCTTGCGGATGTTGTTGTCGTATGCCGCGTCGATTTTCAACTTCACCGCGACGCGGCCGCGTATCGAGGGATTCTTATTGAGGCCGACCTCCTCGACTTTCCCCACGAGCAGTCCGTCCAGCCAGACGTCGTTGCCGGGACGAAGCCCGCTGGCGGAGTTGAAGTACGCGGTGATCGTCATCTTCTTGCCCCAAAAGCTTGCCGGGCCTCCGATGCTGATGACGGCGTAGGTCAGCGCCACGAAGCTTGCAAGGACGAGTAAGCCGACTTTGAGTTCCGACCACGCGATTGATCGTCGTTGAGCCATGGATTTCTCCTCCAGTTTCCTTATGCCAGGAATCGCTTGATATACGGGTCTTCAGACCTCCGGAGTATTTCATCCGGACCTTCAAAGATGATTTTGCCATCGCGAAGCAGCAGAAACCTTGTATTCGCAATACAGAGATCCTGTCCTTCGCGGCGGAATTTCACTTCACCATTTCCGTTGACTGCATACTCCGAAGCCAGTGTGAACGCGTCGCGCATCCGGTGCGTAACGAAAACGCCTGTAACGTTGTCGATATCGCGAAGGGCGATAATGAGCTCATTGATTTTTCTCGAGGTGACGGGATCGAGACCGGCAGTCGGTTCGTCGTAGAGCATGATTTCGGGCTCGCCGATCAGTGCTCGTGCCAGCGCTACGCGCCGTTTCATGCCTCCGGAAAGTTCCGCGGGGGTCTTATCGATCGCATCCTCCAGCCCGACGAATCCCAGGCCCTTCCGGACACGCTGTTCGATTTCGTCTTCCTTCGTGCCGTTCTCGTAAAGCCGGTAGGCAACGTTTTCGCGAACACTTAAGGAGTCGAAAAGAGCGGACTCCTGGAAGACCATCCCCATGCTCTGCCGAATCCGGACCATGTCTCTTTCCCGGAGCTGGGTAATTTCCTCGCCATTGACGAAGATCTGTCCTTCATCGGGTTTCTCGAGACCCATCACCAGTTTGAGTATGGTTGACTTTCCTGAACCGCTTGCGCCGATGATGATCTTCGTTTCGCCTTTGCGGACTCTGAATGAAACGCCATCGAGCACCCGGCGATCGCCGTAGGCTTTAACGACATCCTTCAGTTCCAGGACGGCGCCGTTCATGTGTATTGGAGGATGAGTCGCGACAGGAGGAAGTCGAAGAACAGAATCAGGACCGAGGCATTCACCACAGCCTGTGTCGTTGACCGCCCGACTCCCTGTGTGCCGCCGTAGGTTCGAAGGCCGCAATGGCATCCCACAAGCGCAATGATCGCTCCGAATACCAGCGGCTTGAGCAAACCGCCGAAGAGATCAATGTTTTCGAGCCCGTCAAAGGCCGAGCTCAGATACTGGTTGCTGCTGATCCGTAACATGAACGTGGAAACCGCCAGCCCGCCGAGCAGGCCCACCGCATCCGCCGCAATCGTGAGTATCGGCATCATGAAGGTGGTTGCAAGCACTCGGGGAACCACCAGTTTCTTGATGGGATCCGTCCCAAGCGCGCGCATGGCGTTCACTTGCTCCGTGACGAGCATCGATCCAAGTTCCGACGCCATTCCCGATCCCGCACGGCCCGCAACCATCAGCGAACCGATCACCGGGCCCAGCTCGCGAACGAGGGAGACCCCCACGGCATAGCCGGTTTGGCCGGTAGCACCGAACCGCGTCAGCGTATTTGCTGACTGGAGCGTGAGAACAGCCCCTGTAAAGAATCCAGTCAGCATGACCACGGGCGCCGAACCCACCCCAATCGATTCCATTTGAACGAGAAGATCTCGGATGTAATAGGGGCGTCGGAAGGCTGAGATAAAGGTTCGTGCCGTCAAAAAGGAGATGTCCTGAATTTCCTTTACCGCGGCTCGCAGGCTGAACGGCATCGCGTTGCATCGTAGCGGCAAGATTTTTTAGGGTCAAGCAGTTACCTGTGTTTCAGGTTTTCCCTTATACTCCGGTCGATGCTGACTTTTCGCACGGCCGGCGAGTCTCACGGCCAGGCTCTGATCGCTCTCGTCGAAGGAATTCCTTCAAACCTCAAGGTCCATTTCGAATTTATCGATAACGAACTCAAGCGGCGCCAGGGCGGTTACGGTCGTGGCGGCCGGATGAAGATTGAGAAGGATCGCGTCCGGTTTCTTTCGGGTGTTCGCCATGGCCGAACCCTGGGAGGCCCCATCTCGATGATGATTGAGAACCGCGACTGGCCGAACTGGGAAGAGATCATGTCGGTTCAGGAGGTCTCCTCAGAGGCCGCTCAGAAGCGGACCGTAACGCGTCCGCGACCGGGCCATACCGACCTGGCAGGTTCCCTGAAGTTCAATCAGGTCGATGCCCGAAACATCCTGGAACGTTCCAGCGCTCGAGAGACAACCGCGCGTGTCGCGGCGGGCGGGCTTGCGAAGGTTTTCCTCAAAACCTTCGGAATCGAAGTACTGAGTCACACAACGGCGATCGGAACCGTCAGTGTCCCGGAGAACTTTGCTGTCACCTGGGAACAGCTGGAGTCTCTTCGAAGCGATGAGATTGTCCACTGCGCGATCCCTGAAATCAGCGACCGCATGGTTCAGGAGATCGAGAAGGCCCAGAAAGAAGGCGACACTATTGGCGGGACGTTTGAGGTGATCGCGCGCGGAGTCCCCACAGGCCTTGGCTCGCATACGGCCTGGGATACCCGGCTCGATGGCCAGCTCGCGCAGGCGATGATGTCGATCAACGCCGTGAAGGCCGTTGAAGTGGGCATTGGAGTTCAGGGGGCATTCCGTAAGGGATCTGATGTCCACGATGAGATTGCTTATGACAAGGAGGCCATGAGCTTTCGAAGGTTGACGAACCGGGCCGGCGGCCTCGAGGGAGGCATTACAAACGGCGAAGACGTTCGCGTGACGGGATACCTGAAGCCGATTCCCACTCTCAAGAAAGCGCTCAGGTCCGTTGACATGATCACCAAAGAGCCTTTCGTTGCCCAGCACGAACGCTCCGACACATGCACTGTCCCAGCCGCGGGCGTCATCGGTGAAACCATGGTGGCGCTGGTGCTGTCGCGCGCCTTCCTGGAGAAGTTTGGAGGCGATTCGATTGAGGAAACGTCCCGGAACTACGCCGCTTATTTGGAGCAACTTCGTTCTTACTGAGGCACAATTGAAAAGATGCTGCGCCCAATAGTCCTCTTCGGTGAGGAGGTCCTAGAAAAACCCGCGGAGGTCGTGACCAACATTTCCGATGCGGAAGTCCAGCTCGTGCAGGACATGGTGGAAACCATGTACAACGCTCCGGGTGTAGGCCTGGCGGCGAATCAGGTCGGCGTGTCGAAACGAATCCTGGTGACCGATCCGAGCGGTGGCGAAAATCGAAGCGAGTTGATTACCCTCGTGAATCCTGAAATCGTGTCCGCCGACGGTGAGCAGTTCGAGGACGAGGGATGCCTGAGCGTTCCCGGGTTCACGTCCGCGGTTGTTCGTCCAAAACGCGTCATCATCAAGGGGGTCGATCTCAATGGCAAGGAGATCACCGTCGAAGGCAAAGATCTTCTGGCGCGCGCCTTCTGCCATGAAATGGACCACCTGAACGGCGTCTTTTTTCTGGATCATTTGAGTTTCATCAAGCGCGACATCATCAAGCGCAAGATTCGCAAGCTGGTGAAACAGGGCGAGTGGGAGAGATAACCACGACTGCAACCCGCATTGTATTTGCCGGCACGTCCTCTTTCGCGGTTCCGATTCTCCAAACCCTCGTTGATGCAAGTTATCTGATCCCCGGCGTTGTGACGCAGCCAGACAAGCCTGCGGGAAGGGGGCAGATCATGCACCCTCCACCTGTGAAGGTCCGCGCCCTGGAACTTCGCCTGCCTGTCCATCAACCGGTCACCCTGAAGAACGAGGAAGCCCGACGGTTATTTGAGTCGCTGGCGCCGGACCTGCTTGTTGTGGTGGCGTACGGGAAATTGCTTCCGGCATGGTTGCTGGAACTGCCGCGGTATGGGGCGGTCAATCTTCACGCGTCGCTACTGCCACGCTATCGCGGGGCGGCGCCAATACAGTGGGCGATGGCCAACGGAGAGCCCGAAACAGGTGTCTGCGCGATGAAACTGGATGAAGGCCTCGACACCGGTCCGGTTTATGACTGCGAGAAGACACCGATCGAGGCCGACGAGAGTGTGCAGCAGCTTTCGGAGAGGCTTGGACAGCTGGGTTGCGCACTCATTCGAAGAACCGTGGAAGGCCTGGAGAGGGGTACGCTGGAACCTGTACCCCAGGATTCCGCTCAGGCAACCCTTGCGCCGATTCTCACGAAACAGGACGGCAACATCGATTGGAGCCTTCCGGCGCGAGCTCTCTACAATCGAACCCGCGCGTTTAGTCCCTGGCCGGGCTCAAGAACGGTGTTTCGAGAGATGATTTGCCGAGTCCTGAAGGCCCGCGTCCGCGAAGGCGAGACCTCGGCAACGTCGCCCGGCACGCTGGTCGTGGGCGGCGGGGGAAAGCGATTTCTGGCTGTAACGTGCGGAGGAGGAACGCTTCTGGAACTACTGGAGGTTCAGCTTCCGAATCGGAAACCCCAGACCGGACTCGACCTTGTGAACGGTTTCCGGATCGCGAGCGGTGAAATACTTCACCACCCGGAATGAGCCTGTCGGATAATTGTCGCCGTGAGTGAACGGACACGCGACACGATTTCCCGCGTAGGAAGCATCGCCCTCATGGTTGTCATTCTCTTCATTGCGGCAGGCGTGAGCGCGATTACCGCGATGCGCTGGGCGATCCAGGGAAAGGAAGTTACGGTTCCGGCGCTCAGCGGCAAGAGCGAGGCCGAGGCGGCAGAAATTCTGGCAGCGAACAACCTGGTTTTGCGGGTCTTTGGCAAGAAATACAGCCAGGTTCCCGCCGGCAGAATCGTTGAACAGATTCCTCCCGCAGGCTCGCGGCTGAAGTCGTCCAGGAGCGTAAAGGTTTTAGTGTCAATGGGGACCCAGATCTACGCGGTTCCGAATCTTGTCGGATCGAGTTTGCGGGCGGCGAAGCTGACGCTGGAACAGCGGAATTACAACGTCGGCTATACGTCGATGGTGCGAACGGCCTCAGGCGAACCGTTAACCGTGCAGCAACAGGATCCTCAGCCGGGCACGCAGGGAACCGATCCGACCGTAAATGTTTTGGTGTCTTCAGGGCGAATTGAGGAATCTTTCGTAATGCCCGACGTCATCGGCAAGCGTCTCGATCAGGTTGCCCGGGGAATTCGCGCTGAAGGATTTTCGCTGGGAAAAGTAACCTATCGCCGTTCGCCCGGAGTGGAAGCGGGAGTCGTCATCACGCAGGAACCCCGGGCCGGTCACCGTATGCTGAAGAGCGATTCTATTGTTCTGGAAGTAGGCCAATGAGTATTCGTATTGCCCCGTCGCTCCTGTCCGCCAACTTCGCAGCCCTCGGCGAAGACATTCGCAAAGTGGAAGATGCCGGCGCCGATCTGCTTCACATCGACGTGATGGATGGGCACTTTGTTCCCAATATCACGATCGGGCCGCCGGTCGTAAAGGCCATCAGCAAAGTCGCCACGAAGCCGCTCGACGTTCACCTGATGATCTCCAATCCCGACCAGTACATTCCGGAATTTGCGAAAGCCGGCGCCTGGATGATCACGGTTCACGCGGAGGCCTCCATTCACCTGGATCGGACCCTGAATTTTATTCGTTCTCACAATGTCCACGCGGGAGTGTCTATTAACCCTGCGACACCGTTGTCGGCGGTCGAGCATGCCCTGGATCTCGCGGATATGTTGTTGATCATGAGCGTCAATCCTGGATTTGGGGGACAAAAGTACATCCCCTACGTGACTGAAAAGATTCGTCACGCGCGGGAAATCATCAACAGGAGACAGTTGAGGTGCGCGATTGAGGTTGACGGCGGTATCGACCT